>ERZ773027.20-NODE-20-length-105500-cov-10.061056_pt1 | contig 105500 bp, 82 predicted proteins | sample MGYA00511032_ERZ773027 | MGnify/ENA primary metagenome ERZ773027 (study PRJEB29015, sample SAMEA2738138) | human oral metagenome | biome: human oral; feature: human-associated habitat; material: saliva | place: China | collected 2190 ... | reverse complement strand
TCTCTCTCTCTCTCTCTCTCTCTCTCTCTCTCTCTCTCTCTCTCTCTCTCTCTAGTAATGCAGGCGTAAACAAAACCTTCTACTTTTTCGTACGCGCGCGCGAAGCGTGCCGTGCAAATCATAGTAAACAAAGGACTCGCAGGAGTTTCCTTTGTTCTTTTTTTGTGCCCTGCCGTTTACAACTCAAGAGAGAAATAAGCACAATTTTATCTCGTAAAAACATAATAACACAATGAACAAAAAAACAAAAAGATTGTTGGTTGTTGATGGAGGTCTGCAACCAACTGAATCAAAGAAAAATTATGTCAGCCCAACTTGCTGTTTAACTGCAATTGAAGACGAGGGCTGCATTTGTGCTTCACTAACACTCGATCCACAAGGCTCAAGCGAACCATCGAACTGGGACAATGACCAGACAGTTGACGGCGACCACGACGAATGGTTCGGAACATCTACCGAAGTAGCACCATAACGCAATGCTTTGGAAGATTAGAATTAAAATGACTATTTAAACAAGTAAAACAAAGAAAGAAAATGAAGAAATCTAAGAAGACAATTATTTCTGCAGCTTGCGCCTTATTGGCATTGCTGACCACAGCCTGCAGTAACGACGATGTTGTAGATGGAAATAAAAATGGACAAATAGATGCGAAGAAGAACATTGAGTTCAGTTTGAAGTTTGATGACTATAATGCCGAAGATACTATAGACCACGCAACTCGTGCAGCACAAGATGCCGAACTTGCCAAGCCACGCATTATCCCTATGGGCGATATGATGTATGCCGAAGTTAGTATGCAACGCGATACCACAAAGGCTACTCCAAAAGAAAAGGCAGCAGCCACACGAGCTCTTTCCGATGGCACTTATACCATCTATGCTTATCAAGGTACAACTCTTAAGGGTACACTTACAGGCACTGTAACAAGCAATGTATTTACTCCTACGAGTAGTAACCAAGAAATCTATCTTGAACCCGGCACTTACACTTTTGTTTGCTGCAACGACAAAGTACACGTCTCTGGCGAAACATGGACTATCGACCGCGCAGATGCCGAAACAGCACGTATCGGTATTGCAGCAGGCAAAGTGGTAACAGCCACACCAAGCAAGCAAAAAGTAGCTTTCGAAATGAAACACGTGGGTAGTAGAGCAAGAATAAAACTACAAGCAGAGGGCTTCCCAATGTTGGACATCACAAGCACACTTACCTCAACAAGCAATATTGTTGGTTCCGTAAAGTTTAATCCTGCTACTCAAAGCTATATCAATTCATCTACAGAATCGCTTTCTGTTGTACCTGATTTTAGTAATTATAATTATTCTGGTTATACTAACTATATGATAGATGGTTTTAGCAAATATCTTTATTTTCTACCTGGGACAACTGGAAGTCAGTTAAAACTTACACTCACAGGTGGTACAGCCTATCGTTTGCCTGTTGCAGGTCGCACTGTTTCTTTCCCATCATTGTCTTCTATGGTTGCCAATGGTTCATATATACTCCGACTTGTACTACGTTACAATTATATTTATCTTTACAGTGATGGAACTACTGGGCAAATTACTGATGCAGATCATTTTAGCAAAACACCTATTGGAGTTGTTGTGAGTCGTTCGAAAAGGCTAGCAGTAGCTTTGAAAGATGCAAGGAATGAGGTACCAACGCCTTTTGGAGCATCAACTTTCCCTTGGAGTGCTCATAGCCTCCAGAATTCACAGAGTATGACAACTATGAGTAATAATATTGCTGACCATATTAATGACTTCAAAGGTGAAGATTATACATGGACATCTACATATAGTACAGACGGAAAGGTGAAAGCCAATGAATCCACAGATTATCCAGCATTTTATGCGGCAGCACATTACAGTCCAGGCGTACCTATTACAGGGACAAACGTTGGAAAATGGTTCCTCCCAACTTTGGGTGAATGGAATTTGTTATCAAAAAATCTAAATCTTGAACTTGTTGACCTACGATTAGGGCAGCCAACTGAATACAACGTTATTCCAGGAACTCCCCCATCTGGATATCTCCCACTGGAATATGGCTTTTACCGTGCAAATGGTGATGGGTTTAAATATAATTCAGGACCAGGAAATACAGACTTGAACATCCCTGTTTTGGCTTCAGAATATGATATAACCAACTATATAACTCCCCCAGTATATTCAGAAAATATTACTTATCTATATACCATTTTTTATAAAGCGTTAATTGCACGTTTAGTGAAGAAGTCGAACCCAGACCCAGCTGCTTTCATTGGACCGTTTTATTCTATCAGATACTTTGTTCGTCCTTTTGTTCATTACTAACGACAGTGTAAAATGTTATTTCAATTGGCTTTTTGCCTAAGAGATATAAATAGTTTCAGTTAATCTATTTTAATTCAGTGTGGTGGCGACGTGAGTCGGTGCCACACTTCTAAAAAAGAATATCATGAGTGCACAGATACTATGGCACAAATGAAAAACAAAATTAATGAAACAAATAAATACCCACACCATGTGTTCCGTGATATGCGGGCTAGGTGTACGAGGATAATATAGGTGTGCGTGGACAATCCGCAGTGTATATTCCGTGATATTCGGGCACGATAAATCGACTCCCTACAGTGTATGCACGTGGGTAAACGTTGGTGTACGTGGGTAAATATTACGTGTTCGTGGAATAAACATTGGTTGTGCATAGACAATTGCAGCATACATTCCGTAGGCGTAGGGGTCCGATTCATTACGCCCGTCCGCACCGAATAACTACAAATTATCGTGTGCCTGTCCGCAAACATACACTGGATAAAACCAAATAAAAACTCGTGTTGGAGAAAATCTCGAATGCGAGTATAAACAAACAATTTATATAACTCAGCCGAAGGGTTACAATTTTATATTCTGACGGGTGTAGGGCTCGTAAGGCACGAGTGTAGCGCCCTTGTTTTGCAAAGGAACAAGGGCGTTAGTCGTACTGTTAGCTATGGCTTAGTATTGACCTTTTTTATAAGTCTCGTCTAACAATATAGTTTTAGGATTTTTACCAGAACGGTAAGTAAAACGGAAATTAAAGCCAGCCTCTTTGTAAAGTTTCGATGCCGTATCGGTTTTAATACCATTGAGCAGAATTTGTTGCAGTAATTGTTTGTTAGCCTCAACATTAGCTTTGTTATCGCCCTCGTTGTAGATAGAATAATAGTAGTGAATGGTGCGAGTTTGCGGTTCGTATGTCATACTGTCCATTCGTGTGTTATTAACCATAGGAGTAGGGCAATACTTTTTTGTATATTCTTTACACTCTTTTGCAGCTTTATCTTCTAAACTGTCTTGGCAACACATAAGCGAAGTGCAGCCAATAACAATGAAAAGCATCTTAATAAACTTCATAATTCTGTTGTGATATATGTATTAACGTGTGCAAAGGTAGGTGTTTTTGAGCAATTTTATGATTGGTTCTTTTGTATTTCTCGCTTTTATTCTTAAATTTGCATACCAAAAGACAACAATCTTAATGAATCAGATAAGAAATTTCTGCATTATAGCACATATAGACCACGGTAAGTCTACACTTGCCGACCGTTTGTTAGAATACACAAAAACTATCAAAGTAACAGAAGGGCAGATGCTTGACGATATGGATTTAGAGCGCGAACGCGGTATAACCATTAAGAGCCATGCTATACAGATGGAGTATGAACAAGACGGACAGAAATATGTTTTAAACCTTATAGATACTCCGGGACACGTAGACTTTTCTTACGAAGTGTCGAGAAGTATTGCTGCATGCGAGGGTGCACTGCTTATAGTAGACTCTACGCAAGGTGTTCAGGCACAAACCATATCAAATTTGTATATGGCTATTGACAACAATCTTGAGATTATACCAGTAATCAACAAGATTGATATGCCCAACGCAATGCCCGAAGAGGTGGAAGACGAAATAGTAGACCTTATAGGTTGCGAACGTAGCGACATTATTAGGGCGAGTGGAAAAACTGGCGAAGGTGTGCCAGAAATATTGCGAGCCATAGTAGAGCGTATACCAGCTCCCAAAGGCGATACAAAAGCACCTTTGCAAGCACTTATTTTCGATTCTATCTTTAATTCGTTCCGTGGCATTATAACCTTATGTAAAGTAACGAATGGGACTATTCGTAAAGGCGATAAGGTGAAGTTTGTGCAGACAGGAATGGAATACGACGCCGATGAGGTGGGAGTTCTGAAAATGGAAATGAAGCCTAAGAACGAACTAACAACAGGCGAAGTAGGATACATTATATCGGGAATAAAAAATGCACGTGAAGTAAAAGTGGGCGATACTGTAACACACGTGAGCAGTCCGTGCGATAAAGCCATAGAAGGATTCCAGTTAGTAAAACCAATGGTGTTTGCTGGTGTTTATCCTATAGACCCTAACGATTACGAGAATTTGCGCGCATCGCTTGAGAAACTACAACTAAACGATGCCTCGCTAACATTCTCTCCAGAAAGTTCGCAAGCATTAGGCTTCGGATTTCGCTGCGGTTTCTTAGGTTTGTTGCACATGGAGATAATACAAGAACGATTGGACCGTGAGTTCAACATGGACGTTATAACCACTGTGCCCAACGTAAGCTATATGGTGTACGACAAGTTAGGCGAAAGCAAGGAAGTGCACAATCCATCAGGTTTGCCCGACCCAACAATGATAGACCATATAGAAGAACCCTATATAAAAGCCTCTATTATAACATCGAGCGAATATATCGGACCAATAATGACGCTTTGTCTTGATAAGCGCGGCGAATTGGTAAGTCAGAACTACGTTAGTGGTAACCGCTTGGAACTGATATTTATGATTCCATTAGGCGAAATAGTTATCGATTTCTACGATAAGTTAAAGAGCATTTCCAAAGGATATGCATCTTTCGATTATCATATAGATTCGTTCCGTCCATCTAAACTAGCAAAACTCGATATACTTTTGAATGGTGAACCTGTAGATGCTCTATCTACCCTTACGCACGAAAGCAATGCCGTAACATTTGGTAGACGAATGTGCGAAAAGTTAAAAGAGCTGATACCACGCCAACAATTCGACATAGCAATACAAGCAGCTATCGGTGGAAAAATAGTTGCACGCGAAACGGTGAAACAGGTTCGGAAAGATGTTACGGCGAAATGCTACGGTGGCGATGTCAGCCGTAAGCGTAAGTTGCTAGAAAAACAAAAGAAAGGCAAGAAGCGTATGAAGCAAGTGGGCAATGTGCAAGTGCCCCAAAAAGCATTCTTAGCCGTATTAAAGTTAGATTAAAACCAATAAAGGAGTATAAAAATGAAAGAAACCTTTGAAACCAGAGATATTGCACGCGAGCTAGCCCGAAAGTACAGCACAATGACACACGAGGAACTTGATACGCTCGAGAGTATTCTTGTGCCAATGAAGTTCGCTAAAGGCGAAATGATATTGAAAGAAGGCGAGGTGTGCGAAAACATCTATTACATTGAACATGGACTTGTTCGTCAGTTCTATTTTAAGAATGGAAAGCAGATAACAGAGCATTTAGGCGAAGACCGAACCGTCTTTATGTGCATTGAAAGCCTTTTCCGCGAAGAAGCTACAAAGTTGCAAGTGGAAGCAATAGAACCAACTACAGTATATGCACTGCCAAAACTACGATTAGAACAAGTAGCATTACACAACGTGAATATACAAATACTTTATAGAAAGATATTAGAAGAAAGTTTAATAATCTCACAAGTTCACGCCGACCTGGTTCGTTTTGAAACAGCACAAGACCGATATAAGAAAATGTGTAAACTAAGTCCGCAAGTTATATTGCGTGCACCATTAGTTTATATTGCCAGCTATTTACAAATGACACCAGAGACTCTCAGTCGTGTTCGTGCAGCTACATTGTTAGAATAGTTTATTCTTCTAAAGAATTATAGTAAAAAACGATGGCGCATAAAATCTACTCTTGTTTAATTGTTATGTGTTTCACTTTGGCAGTATCTGCACAAGTGAATACAAGTGTTTCCTCTACTAAGCAAATTAGTGGTAGTACAGCTTCTATAAAGAAAGTAAATCATACAGCTTTAGATGTTGTGCTTAATGCTTATATGGATTCATTGACTTTAACCGAGAATAAGATATTTTCTCAAGCTAATAGGCAAGGAGCAAATTATAAAGGCAATGTTTTTCGTTCTGCTCAATTGTTTCTACCTATTACCTATTATAGAAATATAGTAGACAATGCATTCTCTTTAAAAGAAAATGATGCTTATAACAAACAACTTTTAGATATCTATTTATATTCACCATCGTTAGTAAGCACCACAGCCGATGAGCTTAGAGGAAAACAAACAACCACTGTAGAAGTTGAAACGCCTATACAACGTGAAGTTGAGATAGTAGATAAGGTTGCGCCTACGCCAGTAGAGTCTACTTTCTCACCTGTTGAAGTACTTATTAGAAAGCCAGATTTTTGGACTTATAAAGGCGATTATTCGCTGCAATTGTTGCAGAACTATGTTTCGGGTAATTGGTATAAAGGAGGAGAAAGCAACTATTCGGTGTTATCTTCTGCAATATTCGAAGCGAATTACAATAATAAACAGAAGGTGAAATGGGATAATCGGTTAGAGCTGAAGTTTGGTATTCAAAGTACTAAATCGGACACTTTGCATAGTTTCAAAACAACCGAAGACCTTATACGCCTTACTTCTAAATTTGGTTTACAAGCCTCTAAGAAATGGTATTATTCGGTACAGTTTGTGGGTAATACACAATTTACGCACTCTTACCGTTCCAATGATCCTTTGCTGTATTCAGACTTTTTAGCCCCTTTAAATATAAATGTGTCGTTGGGTATGGATTATACCATCGATTGGTTAGAACATAAGCTAAAGGGAAATGTGCATCTGGCTCCATTGGCTTATAATACAAAGTATACACGTATAAAAAGTTTGGCAGACCGATTAGGTATAGAAAAAGGTAGGCATGCACGCCACGATTTTGGTTCGGAACTATCTGTTGAGTTTGTATGGCAGCTGATGGAGGCTCTTTCTTGGAAGACACGTCTATATTCGTATACAACCTACAAACGCACTGAAGTGGAATGGGAAAATACGATAAGATTGCAATTTAATAGATTTATAGGTGCACAATTGTTTATTTATCCTCGATTTGATGATGGTGTAACACACGATGGTCGTTATGGCTATTTACAGATGAGAGAGTTTGCTTCTATAGGTTTCCAATACAGCTTTTAATCTAATTAGAACTTTCTTTAAGAGAAATCACTTGTGTTTATAGTAGATAGCTTTGACTATATTTCCACAGTATTTTAACAGTGGAACTTACCTTGATAGCCAACCATTAGCAATTTATGAACAAATTAGATATCTATCACGCTTGTTTTAGATATCTGTCGCAACCGTTTTAGATATCTGTCATAATCGTTTCAGATATCTAATATTTTGAACAGATAGTTCGTGAGCTATTTTCTTTCTATTATATCTAGTTGTTCCTACACCATAAACATTAATAACAAAGAATATAAGCAACACTACAACCAAACAAAATATGTAGAGAGCTTAACGAATGAATTGGATAAAAAGGAATATTATAGCACAAAGCTTTGACTAATTTATCTGTAGAAGGACTATTACGAGCAAAGAATTATATTGAAATTTGGAATGTTGGCTATTTATGTTTATCTTTGCATACAAATCGTATTAAAATGGTGGAATATTAGCAATTGACACCAACAAGACTTAAAACAAAACGTATAAAATATTTGCCTTTATGAAGGACTTTTTTAAGAATGTCTTTGCCACCTTTGTTGGCATATTCCTTTTTGTGTTAGTAACGTTGCTTCTTGGTTTCGTGTGTATTTTTGGAATGGTACTGTCGAGCGAAAGTACAACCGAAATAGAGAATAATTCAGTATTAGTGATAAATCTTTCTGGACCATTAAGCGAACGTTCAGATAAGAATGTTATGGCAGAATTTATTGGTAACGTTGCAAGCGGAGTAAGCTTAGAGGACGTACTTTCAGGTATAGAGAAAGCAAAGACCAATAAGAACATAAAAGGTATTTATATTGAAGCTGGAGCTTTTGCACCAAACTCTTATGCATCGTTGCAAGAAATAAGAGAAGCCCTAATAGATTTTAAGAAGAGCCATAAATGGATTGTAGCCTATGGCGATAGCTATACGCAAAGCGCTTATTATTTAGCTTCGGTTGCAAATGATGTGTATTTAAATCCACAAGGAATGTTAGATTGGCATGGTTTATCCTCTCAACGTATCTATCTAAAAGATATGTTAGCAAAGTTTGGAGTAAAAATGCAGGTGTCTAAGGTTGGTACATATAAGAGTGCCACAGAAATGTTTACAGAAGAAAAAATGAGCGATGCCGACAGACAGCAAACCTCAACATATCTAAATGGAATATGGAAATATCTTTTAAAAGGAGTTAGCGAGAGTAGGAATATTCCTATAGCAAAACTCAACGAATATGCAGATAGTTTAATAACATTTGCTAATCCCACCAGTTATCTGAAGATGAAACTAATAGACAAGCTTCTTTATACAGACCAAGTAAGAAACGAAGTAAAGAAGCGGTTAGGTATTAATTCAGATGACGAAATTCACCAAATATCACTTACGGATTTAAAAGCGGTAGAACCTGCTAAAGGTGGTAGCGAAGTGGCAGTGTACTATGCGTATGGAGATATTGTTGATAGTCCAGTTTCGAATACATCTTTTAATCAGCATTCCATTGTAGGAAAAGATGTTTGTAATGATCTTAAAGAATTAATGGACGACGATGATGTAAAAGCAGTTGTTATCAGAGTAAATTCAGGCGGAGGCTCAGCCTTTGCATCAGAACAAATGTGGCATCAAATAATGGAACTAAAGAAGGTAAAACCAGTTGTTGTTAGTATGGGAGGTTATGCTGCATCAGGAGGTTATTATATGTCGGTTCCTGCAAACTGGATAGTTGCTGAACCTACAACCATTACAGGCTCAATAGGTATCTTTGGAATGTTCCCCGATTTTAGTGGGTTAGCATCAGAGAAGTTAGGTATTAAGTTCGATGAAGTGAAAACTAATAAGAATGGAACTTTTGGTTCAACAATGCGCCCTCTTACTCCAGATGAAATGCGAATGTTACAAGTGTATATAGACCGTGGTTACACAACCTTTAAGAATAGAGTTGCGCAAGGTAGAAATCTTACAATGGCTCAAGTAGAAGCAATAGCTCAAGGACACGTTTATACAGGTGAAGATGCACTAAAGATAAAGTTGGTAGATGAACTCGGTGGATTGGATAAAGCGGTGAAGAAGGCTGCGCAATTAGCAAAAATAGAGAACTATCATACGGTTAGTTATCCATCACCAGTTAATTGGTTTGACCAAATATTTGGAGAAAATGTGCAAGATAACTATCTTAACGAACAATTATATACATCGTTAGGAATATTCTACCAGCCATTCTCTATCTTGCGCACAATCAACCAGCAATCGGCAATTCAGGCGCGACTACCTTATATTATTAATATAAACTAGTAAATAAGATGGAATAGAACCATTAACACATATATTGCAAATAGAATGGAAGGCGATTTTATCAAGATACACAGAGTGTTGTTACCTTTAAGTTGGCTTTATGGCTTAGGAGTAATGATTCGCAATGAACTTTTTGACCTCGGTGTGTTGAAAAGTCGTAGCTTCGATGTTCCAGTTATTTCTGTTGGTAATATCACTGTTGGTGGTGCTGGAAAAACTCCACATGTAGAATATCTTGTAGGATTATTGAAAGATGTAGCACAAGTTGCAGTTCTATCTAGAGGTTATAAGCGAAAGAGTAAAGGTTATGTGCTTGCAAACATTGATACACCTGTTGAAATGATTGGAGATGAACCTTTTCAGATGAAGCATAAATTCCCTAATATTTATGTTGCTGTAGATAAAAAACGTTGTGATGGTATAGACCATCTAATAAAAGATAAGCAGACCCAAGATACCGATGTAGTGTTGCTTGACGATGCTTTTCAGCATCGATATGTAAAACCAGGAATAAATATTCTGTTAATAGACTATCATCGACTTATTATTTATGATAAGTTGTTGCCTGCTGGACGTTTGCGTGAACCTCTTTCGGGTAAGAATCGTGCAGATATTGTGATAGTAACAAAATGTCCTAAAGAATTAAACCCTATAGATTATCGAGTGTTAAGTAAAACAATGAATCTATATCCTTTCCAAGAACTATTCTTTACAACATTCGAATATTGCAATCTTATACCAGTGTTTAAAGATGTAGCAAAAGAACGGGAAATTCTATTGGCAGATATAAATAATAAGAATATATTATTGCTTACAGGTATAGCTTTACCACGACAATTAGAAGTTGATATGGGTTTATATGCAGATACATCTCGCATGAAAACATTAATATTCCCTGACCATCATTCCTTTAATACCAAAGACATTGCTGTTATTAATGATACTTTTGCTATGATGAAACCTCCAAAAATAATTATCACAACGGAGAAAGACAAGGCACGACTTTTGAACTTAGAGGGATTAAACAATGATGTAAGAGAAAACATATACGCATTGCCAATACAAGTTAAGTTTATGCTTAACGAAGAAGATAAATTCAATGAAAAAATATTATCCTATGTACAAAAAAATTCAAGAAACAGCATCTTGGCTAAAAGAAAGAATGCAGACAAGTCCGAAAACCGCAATCATTCTCGGAACAGGTCTCGGACAATTAGCTTCAGAGATAACAGATAGCTACGAGTTCTCTTATCAAGATATACCTAATTTCCCTGTTTCTACTGTAGAAGGACATGCAGGTTGCTTAATTTTTGGTAAACTTGGTGGCAAAGATATACTGGCAATGAAGGGTCGCTTCCATTATTACGAAGGATATAATATGCAAGAAGTAACCTTTCCTATACGTGTAATGTATGAACTAGGAATAGAAATGTTGTTTGTTTCTAATGCTTCTGGTGGTATGAATCCAGAATTCAAGATAGGAGATTTAATGATTATAACCGATCATATTAATTTCTTTCCTGAACATCCTTTACATGGGCCTAATTTCCCCACTGGACCTCGTTTCCCAGATATGCACGAAGCATACGACCATAAACTAATAAACAAAGCTAAAGAAATAGCAAAGGAAAAGAATATTAAAATAAGATCAGGAGTTTATGTTGGTGTACAAGGGCCTACATTTGAAACCCCTGCAGAATATAAAATGTATAGAATATTGGGTGGCGATGCTGTTGGTATGAGTACTGTTCCAGAAGTTATAGTCGCACGACATTCAAATATAAAGGTGTTTGGTATAAGTGTTATTACCGACTTAGGTGGATTTGATACTCCCGTAGAAGTAAGCCATGAAGAGGTTCAAGAGGCAGCTAATAAAGCACAGCCTTTGATGACTGAGATTATGCGTGAGATAATAAGACAAGCCTAAATAATAGGAACCTATATTGATATGGAAATAAAGGAATTAGGCGAATTTAAACTAATAGAGCGGCTAACGAAAGATATAAAACCAACTAACCCATCTACTATTAAAGGGGTAGGCGACGACGCAGCTGTTCTTCGTTATTCAGATAAAGAAGTCTTGGTTTCTTCCCACTTATTTATGGAAGGAATTCAATTCGACCTTACTTATATTGATATGAAACATCTGGCTTATAAATGCGCTATGGTTGCAATGACAAATATATTTGCAATGAATGGGCAGCCATGTCAGATAATAGTATCTATAGGTATGGGAAAGCGTATTAATGTAACAGATTTAGATCTATTTTATGATGGTCTGAAGACAGCTTGTAGTAAATGGAATGTAGATATTGTAGGAGGTGATACTACATCTTCTTATACAGGATTGTCCATTAACATTACTTGTATTGGAGAAAGTGTAAAAAAAGATATTGTATATAGAAAAGGTGCTACTCCTACTGACATAATATGTGTTTCAGGAGATCTCGGAGCAGCTTATATGGGCTTACAAATACTAGAGCGAGAGAAAACAGTTTACTATCAACAGGTAGAAGAATTTAACAAAAAGCTGACGCAAGCACAAAAGGAAAATGACCGAGGAAAGCTTGAGGCTCTAAATAATGAACGTGCAATAATAGAAAACTTCCAACCAGACTTTGCAGGTAAAGAATATTTAATAGATCGCCAATTAAAACCTGAAGCTCCAGGTGAAGTGCTAGAACAACTTCGTAATGCAAATATTCGACCAACTTCAATGATAGATGTCTCTGATGGTCTTGCAAGTGATTTAAAACATCTTTGTAAAGAAAGTAATGTAGGGTGTAGAATTTATGAAGATAAAGTACCTATCGATTATCAGACAGCTGCTGCGTGTGAAGAATTTAATATGAATCTTACTACTGCTGCTTTGAATGGTGGTGAAGATTATGAACTTCTTTTTACGATACCTATTAGTGAGCATGCAAAAATAACATCGCTTAAAAATATTCATCAAATAGGTTATGTTACAGAAAGTAAATTGGGAGAATTTCTTATTGCACGAGATGGAAATGAATTCCAACTTACAGCACAAGGCTGGATATAAGAATAGACGTTTCGTTAGAACTTATAAAGGAGAGATTAGAAATGTAGCATTGCTATATTTTTTAAAGATAAAAAGGATGACATTGTTCATTGATGCTTTTTCTATTTTATCTTTGTAGAATACATAATCTTGATCTTCGATCGGAATGTTTCTGTGTGTACAAGGGTGAGTTCTGCTAACAGAACTCGCCCCTTGTAAATTTATAGAACTTAGAGGAATTAGTTCCTTCACAATATATAAAGTGGACGTTCATTATGGAGAATATTATCTTACCGGATTTTGTAAATTAATGTTAAGTATTAAAATATTTAGCATAATATTTGCAGTAATAAAAAAAAAAGTACTACCTTTGCACTCGCAAAACAGAAATGAAGTATATATATTGAATTTCTTAATGGTGCCATAGCTCAGTTGGTAGAGCAAAGGACTGAAAATCCTTGTGTCCCCGGTTCGATTCCTGGTGGTACCACATAAATTTCTAATAGGAGAGAAAGAAAAGAAATGTAAGAGTGTCATAACCAACATAGTTATGACACTCTTTGTTTTTCTAAGCTAATTAATTTTATCGTTCTGTATGTTGATTGTAGTTTATAAGCTTAATAGAAGGGGTGTGGAGTCTATTTAGAAAAGGATATGTTTGTAATGAATTCTACTATGATAAAACAATACATTAAACAATATGTTACTGTTCATTAACTTGTAGCAACATCTCAATCAAAATAATGCAGAGTAAAAGCTTTCGTAATTCTCATCTGAATAAATATCTTCTTGGTATTATAATATAGACTCATAAGGTTTATAGTTTGTTATGATATCTAATGTGAAACTGAGAGATATCTGAAACAAACGTGATAGACGTCTAAGACGAGCGTTTCAGATATCTGAAATAAGAGTAGATAACGTCAGATGGAACATCTCTAAACATCATAGAGACTTCTCCTAAAAATCTGCGATTGTTGTTCGAATTGTGAAAACAATAAGGCGATGCTTTCAATTTCTCCCTTTGTTTCCTACTGAGCCTTTATAATCTTTATAGTCTTATAATCTGCTTTATCCCCTTTATATTCTTCAACTTCTTTATAATTGAATTCAGTTTTGAAGTGTCTTCTATTAATACGACAAGATTTCCTGAGAATATGCCATCGTGTGAGTCTATATTGATAGAACGCATCACAACTTTCTCCTCTTTAGATAAAATATTAGTAATGTTGTTTACGATACCTATGTCATCGTATCCTATAATGCGTAATGTTATGCTATAATTTGCTCCACCTTTACCACTCCATTTTGCTTTTACTATGCGATAGCCAAAACGTTTCCGCAATTCAGGTGCATTCGGACAGTCTTCTCTATGTATCTTTATTCCACCATTCACAGTAACGAAACCAAAGATAGGATCGCCGTAGATGGGATTGCAACACTTAGATAGTGAGAAATCTATACCTTTTAGGTTCTGATCTATTACCAGTACATCTTCGTTATTCTTTAGCAATTCGCTTGTTTCATCAGCAAGTTCAAACTTTTCTGCACTTTCAGTCTCTTTTGGCGTATTTTGGTTGTGTGTTTGGTTGTAAAGTTGCTGATAAGTTTCAATAACATTATTAATATCGAGTTTCTCGTCAGCTATCTGTTTATAGAATATGGAAATCTCTTTGAAGCCAAGATGTTTGATGACTTGATAAAGTGTTTGTTCTTCAATTTCTATCTTTTTATTCTTGAATCTTCTTTCGAGCATTTCTTTTGCAAAGGCGCCTTCTTTCACTTGTGTTTCCTTTAGTGCAAGACGTATTTTTGACTTTGCCCGGGCAGATTTAACGATGTTTAGCCATTCTTGCTTTGGTTTTTGTGTAGTAGAGGTTGTTACTTCTACTGTGTCTCCACTGTGTAGTTCGGTTCTTATAGAGGCATTTTTGTTATTAATCTTTCCACCAACGCATTGGTTTCCAATTTTTGAATGAATGTGGTAAGCAAAGTCTAACAATGTGGCACCTTTAGGAAACTTAAGTAGATCTCCTTTTGGTGTGAATACGTAAATTTCTTTGTCGTATAGGTCGCGTTTGAACTGTGTCATCATTTCCAAGTTGTCGCCTGCTTCCAATGCCGTTCTGATAGAAGCCAACCACGTATCCATTCCTTCTTCTGCTTCTATTCCTTTATATCTCCAATGAGCTGCTAGTCCATGTTCGGCTATTTCGTCCATACGCTCAGTACGAATTTGCACCTCTACCCATTTTGCATTCGGTCCTAAAACCGTAATATGTAGACATTCATAGCCATTAGACTTTGGTACAGACAACCAATCGCGCAGACGCTTAGGGTTTGGCTGATACATATCTGTTACGATAGAATATGCTTGCCAACATTGCATCTTTTCCATTTGAAGCGGCGAGTCCAAGATAATTCTAATAGCAAATAAGTCGTATATACCCTCAAACGCACACTTTTGTTTCTTCATTTTCTGCCAAATAGAGTGTATCGACTTTGTTCTTCCTTTTATATGAAAACGTAACCCTGCATTCTGAAGAGCTTTACTAACAGGTTCAATAAATTGTTTTATGTAGGCATCTCGTTCTTTCTTTGTTTCGTTCAGCTTTTCTTTTATATGGTAGTATGCATCGTGTTCTAGGTATTTTAATGATAGGTCTTCTAGTTCACTTTTTAACTGATAGAGTCCCAACTTGTGCGCGAGTGGTGCATACAGGTAGCTTGCTTCCTCTGCAACCTGTTTTTGTGCTTCCTTATTAGTAGTATCGCGTATTTGTCGCATTAGGTTCACACGATCGGCAATCATAATCAATATTACTCGCATATCTTTTGCAAAAGAGAGTAAGAGATTACGGAAGTTTTCACTTTCTATGATAGGATTCTTTTTATACAGATTCTGAATACGTACCAATCCTTGAATAATCTGTGCAACATTCTGCCCAAAATCACTCTCAATTTGTTTTATCTCTAATACGCCATTTTCGTAACCAGCATACAACACGGTTGCAAATACCGACTCGCGCTTTAAACCTATACTGCGAACAGCTATTAACGACGTCTGCATTGCACAAAGTAGTTCGTTTAAACCAAAGACATTGCGTTCTATTGCTCCCTTTTCTTCCATTAATTTAATGTAAGAAGCTAATCGTTCTTTGTCTTCTTCTGTTATATCGTTCGCTAACTCTTCGTTTAATTCCTTAGTAAGGATATGAAGATTTTTTAGTTCGTCGTCTGTAAAAATCATATTCATCGCCTTTAATAATACCATACAAAGGTACAAAAAAACAGCTGATTGCTCTCTAAATTAAGAAAAAGTAAGTAAATTTGCGAAAGAAATAACAAATGCGGTGAACTATGGTGCACTGTTCTATCTAAACACATAAAACTTTTACTGTTATGTTAACAAAACAAGACGAACTATTATTGAAATCAAAGGGTATTAAGTTTGCTGACTTTGAGAAACAGCTTGCTGATTTTAAAACAGGATTTCCATTTCTGCGATTAGAAAGAGCGGCAACAATTGGTAATGGTATTGTGCAGTTAAACGAAGATGCAATTAAAACTGTTACAGAAGCTTGGAATAACTATAAGGCTGAAAAACACAAAGTGGTGAAATTTGTTCCTGCTTCTGGAGCTGCTAGCAGAATGTTTAAAAATCTTTTTGCTTTCCTTGATGCATCATACGAGATGCCTACAACCGATTTCGAGAAGTTCTTTTTCGATAATCTGAAACGCTTTGCTTTTTATGACGAACTTAACAAAAAATGCAAAACTACACACGGAAAAGACATTGAGGAATTGTTGGCTGCAAATAACTATAAAATAGTTGTGGAAACACTCTTGCACACTGACGGACTGAACTATGGACAATTGCCCAAAGGCTTACTATTGTTCCACAAATATGTTGAAGGTGCACGCACTGCTATGGAAGAACATCTTGTTGAAGGTGCACAATATGCAGCGTGCAACAACGAGGTTTGTGTCCATTTCACGGTATCACATGAACATCTTGAACTTTTCAAAGCAAAGGCTACTGAAAAGCAACCTATATATGAAGAAAAGTATCACACACACTTCTCTATAAGTTTCTCCGAACAGAAGCCAAGTACAGATACCATAGCTGCCAATCTTGATAATACACCTTTCCGTAACGAAGATGGTTCATTGTTGTTCCGTCCTGGAGGGCACGGCGCACTTATTCAGAATCTTAACGATATAGATGCTGACATTGTTTTCATTAAGAATATAGATAATGTAACACCCGACCGCCTGAAAGAGGAAACTATTAAGTGGAAGAATATAATAGCGGGACTTTTGGTAACATTGCAGGAAAAGACTTTCCTATATATTAAGAAGCTGAGAACAAACAACTATACGCCTTCTGAATTGCAATGTATGAAGAACTTCCTGGAAAACGATTTGCACTGTCGTCGTAAGGATATATGCGATATTAGTAACGAAGAATTGCCAGCTTATTTGCTCGAAAAGTTTAATCGCCCTATGCGTGTTTGTGGAATGGTTAAGAATAGTGGAGAACCTGGCGGTGGACCTTTCTACGTTTACAATACCGATAATACTGTTAGTTTGCAGATACTAGAAAGCCTACAAATTGATAAGGATAATCCTGAATCAATGCGAATGTTTAAAGAAGGAACCCATTTTAATCCGGTAGACCTGGTGTGTGCAATAAAAGATTGCGATGGGAATCCTTATAATCTCCCTCAATTTGTAGATCCTTCTACTGGTTTTATTAGTGCTAAGTCGAAAGATGGAAAAGAATTAAAGGCATTAGAACTACCAGGACTTTGGAATGGCGCAATGAGCAATTGGAACACTATATTTGTTGAAGTTCCTGCAGTTACGTTTAATCCTGTAAAAACTGTAAACGACTTGTTGCGCGAAGAACATCAGTAACAACTATATACAAAAGCAAAAAGTGGGGTAGGACACATACGATAAATATATTATATCATGTTGGGCTGACAATTTGCAGTCCAACATTGTTATAATAGCATTCTACACATTTTATTATATACGTACTCCATATTAATTAGATACTGATGAAACGTTATTATTTAAACATAAGTAAAACTTTATATGTGTATAAATAAAACAATTCTAGCGTTAGAAAATAATATTCCTTACATATAAAGATATAGGGGCATATATGGGAACAATGGGTTGTAAACTTCACCGTCTGTTTTGTTTTTGGAGGTCATTGCGTTTTCGGCTTTGTAGGTGTCTTCGTGCGATGCCATCTTGTCGCCTGTTGCCTCGAGTACGCTGCTTGTGAATGACTTCAATGCAAGCATACTGTCTACGTACGATTTGTAGAAACGTCTAAAGAAGTTGTGCGTTTTTGGCACAGAATCTATATTGTCGGGTTCTTTTGTTTCCTTTTCGTAACGTGTGCGTGCATCGGGTAGAACTTCTGTTGCTGTAGGGTCTATGCCACTTCGATACAAAACATTGTCTGTCGCCTTGTCGGCATAGTTACCAGCTTTCAGACGGTACTGCATTGCAATATCTTCTACCTTGTCGAGTATACTGTGTTTGCCACTGCTTTGTAGGTTCTTGTAACTACGCCATAGTATATAACGTAGGTCGTTGTCGGTGATGTTAGCGTGATGTAAACCAAATGCGCTCATTATTTCTCCAAAGAGTTGTTTGATGCGTTGCCACAGTGTGGGTTTGATTTGCTCGAAGTTGGTATCTTCTGCCATTGAGGCAAGATATTCCTCTGTTGCCGTGCGTATGTTCCAGCCGTGTTTTGCTGACAGGTGGGCTATTTGTTGCCTTGTTTCGATGTCGGCTTTTGCAAATACGGTGTCGAGGAAGTTGTCGAAGTTGTCTCCAAAGAGTTCTCTTAATCCGTGATGCGCTACTGCTTCGTGGAGTACTGTTTTCTCTATGTCTGCAATGTCTGTGTGGTTGCTTACCACTACTACGATTTTACCTGTGCGCTTGTTGTAGAACCCTTTTGCAGTGGCTTGCTCGCCATTGAGGCTGCTGCCATCGGGTACTATCTCCACGTTGTTAAGATGTAAGTTTTGCACAACACTTTCTGCGTGGTTGGTAAGTGTTTCTGTATTGGCTGTGGGCTGTGTGGTAGTGGTTTGTTCTCTCCACCGTTGGCTATACTTGTCAATGTCTAAGTATTCCTTTATGCGTTCGCCAATTGCTTTGCGTAAATTCTCATCGTAATTGTTGTAGGCTTCAATGGCGTTTTTGGCTGCAAGATAGTCGGGAAAGTCTTTTGCTAACATCTCTCGTATCTTCTCTTCCATTTGTTCGTTGAGAGAATGCAAGAAAGCGTCTCTTTCTTTCTTTTTTTCTTTTGTTTCATATGCGTAACCTTTAAAGCCTGTAAACTGGTCGTATTTTTCTATCTGCTTGTGTCTCCACTCTATAATTGGATTTGCGGCTGTTGCTGCTTCGTTATATTGCGGTAGCTCAAATTTGTACTCGTACTGTGGTTTTTCCACTTTCTCTATCAGCGGCTGTTTTGTTTTAGGGTCGATGCCTTTGCAGAGTGTGTCTATTTCTTTCTTGTGTTTGAGATAATCGTCTGCAAGCTCATCTTCTGCCCAGCCATAGAATGGTGTTTTGTTGCCGTACATACTGGTATGATGCCATTCTGAATTGTCGATGAAACCAAGACGTGTAAGCATATCCAGCGACTTTTCGGTAATGTGGTATTCTCTTTTAAATTCAGTCTTGGGGTATCTGCCCTCTTCCTTTGCTTCTGCAGCACGTTTGCTCATTGAGTAGCCTACGTAACCACTGTTACCACCGAAGACGGTGCGGTAGAGGATATCGTCTTCTGTGGTAGAGAAATTGCCGTTGTTGTCTGTTGCACTCTTTATTTGGTTAGGGAAGAAAGCCACAACCATTGACGTTTCTCCATCTGTTACAATCACACCGTCGTTTTGTTCAGACTCTTCCACTATAAGCGATTGGTAGTTATCCCAGAACTCTATAACGTCATTATCCTTGAAGACATTACTGCCAAGACCATTCTTCCTGCACCATTCCGAATTGACAACAAGAGGATTTCCTAAGCTTACATAAGCATCTATCACCTCTCCCCTGCGACTTGCATCAAATTCTGAAACAGCATAATCATCAGCTATCTTCCTGTTGCTTATAAAAAAGAACCCTTTCTCATCGTAACTATAGCGGCTACCTATAAAATCCGTACTGAATTGCCTTAAGCCATCAGCCAAAGTTCCGTGGTACACCACCATAGGTTCTCCATTTTCATCAACAACTTTTGATGAATTTGTTTGGAGGATTGAAAGTAACTTGCTATCTTTGCCAATAGAAAGGGCATAAGACTGTAAAGGTGCGTCCCCAGTTGTTGTAAAGCCTTTTTCGTCTGCTTGGTCGTTAATACGGTCAAGCAGTTTCCCTTTTTCAATCTCTGTCAAAGCGTGGTCGTAATACTTTTTTCCACTCTTTACTCCAATAGTCAGCTTTACGGTATAGTCAGTTGTGCCAATTTTTAATCCGCAAATATAATATTTGTAACTGTCGTATTTATTATTATGCTTTTCGTTAGGACGTTCTTCAATAAATATAGCATTCCGTATCAATTGTGGAATAGCCGCAATTGACTGAAGATGAGCTTTGTTGCTCATTCCGTGTGAAGTTACCTTATTTGCTCCAACTTTGGTAAGGCTAACTATTTCTTCTGTATCAGCAATGGTATATTCCCCCCGTAGATTATCTTTTATCCATTCTTTGGCACTGTCTCTGTTTAGTTCATATTTGTCTTTGTATTCGCTGCCACTAATAACGACAGCTTTGCTCCTGCGCACCTTTTCTATGCGTGCAGCTTTTTCCCAGTCTCCGAACCAGTTTTTGAAAGCTGTGGTTCTTACTTGTGTCCACTGCTTTTCGCTAAGATTGGTAGGCTTGCCGTTAGGTGCTTTCATATAAGTGTCGTTTGCCTTTGCAGTTTCGACAATCTTCTTTTCTTCATCTGACAGACTATTGCCTACTATCTGAAAACGTGTGTCGCTATCATTGTTGGCTTCGTTATTGCCATTGCTTATTATTTGAAATGCTATATCATCACTACTGTAAGCTGCTTCTTGTGTTGCTTTTTGTCGGTCTTCAGCGTCTCCTCGCTTATATGTGAAAATCTCTATTCCATTATCTCTTAATGTTTTTTGCAAATCATCAGAGAGGTCTTCAGGAACAACGGCTTTAGAGAATTCATTGAGAGTAACAGGGCGTTCAAACTTTGTTTCAAAGTACATAGCAGGTCTTTCTTCTTGGATAGCCTTAACCATTTGCTGCAACTTGCGAACGTCTTCTTTAGATAATGTTACTCCGTACTCTTTGCTTAGAAATGCTTGCGGGTCAGCCTCAAGTGCAGCTTCTTGTAAACGTGTAAAGCCGTAGTCGTCAAATGTACTTGCATTAGGTTGCAACTTCATTGCTAAATCGAAATATACTTCTTTCCATTTTTCTTCAAAGTTTTCTATATCTTTATGTTCGTTTGTGAGTTTGCTTTTCTTTTTTCTGATATTAGCAAGACTTCCGTTGGCTTTCATTACGCTTGCAGCGAAGTTTGAGAATGATACGCCTAATCCTGTAGACGCTTGTCGTCCCTGTTTCTTCATAAGCTTAGATACATTTTCTAAAGTGTTAGGAATGTATCTACGCTTCCCTGTTGGGGTGAAGCCGTCAAAAATAACCTCTTTTGTTTGGTAGCGATTATTTAAGCCCTCTACCCAATTCCTAAAATCTTCTTCAAGACCAGCGTCTTTTATAATTTGACTTGCTGCGTTAAGAGTCTTTTGTACATTTTTACTGCCTTGCTTAGTTTTATCTCTCTGTACATCGTCTGCAAATGTTTTCAAAGAAGAAAGTGGATAGCCATACTTTTTGACTTCTTCCAAATTTCTTTCTGCTATTTTGTAATACATAGAGTTGGTTCTTCCGCTTTCTATTGTTTCTTTATACTTTGTAATTCTTCTCTCATTGGCTTTGTTGTATTCGTCAATGTCGCCGTTTAGCTCTGTTTGCACATAAAGCTCTACCAACTTCTTTACCTCACCTTTCGTTAAGTTATAAACGCTATCAACACCAAACATAATGTCTCTTAGCGATTTATAAACTTCGTTGCTATATTTAGGCTTTACAGTAGCCATCTTTGGAGCTTTCCCTTGTTGGAATAGGTAAAGATATGATAAATCGGTATCCGAACCATTGTCTAACCATCTATTCAAAGCATTGCGAACTTCACTCTGCATTTCATTTGGCACAGAGTTGATATCGTTGTGCATTATTAGATTACCATCGTTGCTCATTTGCTTTTCGATAATAGGATACATAGGTGTCCATGCGTCGCCCTCGTATGTTCCTACATTTTTGCCTGTAGACTTATTGACTTTGCGAGATGGCAAAATGAGAGAAATTTCTCCATAATCATTATGCACCTGCTTGTCTGTATCAATAACAGCTATAGACGGATTGGCAAATCCACCTTGCTTTAACACTTTGCGTAGCTTTTGTTCAGATATATTATGTACGCCTATTAAAGATTTGTCGTTTATTAGTTTTGTACCATGTATAAGGTCGTATAATACTTTGTCTGTTACCTCGTTTATGCTGCTAAACTCTTTAACATCAAAGATATTTTTGCTTACCCACTTCCATAAGCTATTGAGTGCTTTCTTTAGATTGGTAAGTATAGTTGTAGCTTCCGCTTTTTCAAAAACACCTTTAGCTTCATCTATAGCCCTTTGTGCTTCCTCCTCCATTTTTGCAGCATTCTTTTTGCCGCTGATACGGCTTAAGACTTCACTTGCAACGGCATCTTCGTTGTCTTTGATGTTGGAATAGTTGGGGTCGGCTATGACTTCTTTCCATACAGGAGTGTCTTTCAGGAGTGCTTTTATACTATCCCAGCCTTTCTTGTTTTTTATCATCATTGCTTCTGCCCACAAGTGGGTGTACTCGTGGATTGGCGTATCAGGGTTTATTCCTGCTTCTGTAAGATAAATTTTACCATTAACCGACCAACCATAAATTGTGCCTTGTGGGGTGCGCAATGTGGTTGCATGGGAGTTGCTAAGCAATGCTTTTACCTCTTCGTCAGTCGCACGCACAACCTCTATACCTGCTTTAGATAAAGCCGCTAAGACTGCCTCTGTGGCTTTCTGCTTTGCTTCGGTGTCATTGGTGAGTGTTGCAGTGGTTTGTTGTCGTGCCGCTTCTTTTGGGGCGTATACGAAACAGTTATCGTTTATGCTGTGGTATGTGGAGATTGTTGGGCAAACGACGTAGCCTTTTGGGGTTTGTGCGTGTGCGAATGTTTCAGACGTGTTTCCGAATTCAGTTGCCCCTATGCTTTTTGCTCCACGCAATGCCTTGTCGAGTGTTTTTGCGTCGCACACAATAATTTTGCCGTCAGTATCCTTGAATGCTATAGTTGCGCTGTCGATAGTACTCTTCTTTGCTCCGTCTGCCTTTAGTTTGGCAAGCACGCCTCTTACAAATGTGTGCAGTTCGTCAAGATTGATACCCCACGAATTTGTTGTAGTTTCACCCTCTACTACAGCTCGCCAATTTGGATATTTGCCATCTATAACCTCGCCTTTCTTGTTTGTTATCTTTCCCTCTAAAGATTTGTTATAGTCTTCTTTACGAGCCAACAAGATATGCGCATTAGTGCCTACAACATAGCCGTTGTCGTGGTAAACGCCAGTGAGAACGGGGTGTATCTCTGCTTCTTTCTTGTCCGTTTCTACAAACTCTGTAACGGCAATGGGTTTCTTCTCCTCCTTGTATATAGGGGTTATGGGTTCTTGCTTGTCTAAGACAGCGTTATATTCTATAGACCGTTGTTCTTGTCTAAGTACTGCGTCTAATGCCCCTTTGATTTCCTTTTTGGTGTCTTCGTTAGTTGTTTGTTTGAGTAGTTCTTTCAGTTCTTCGGAGTTGAACTGCAATAGTGCTTTTTGCAGTTCTGTTTGTTTGCGGAGTACATCTTTCCATTGTTTACTCTCGAATACTTTGTCGAGTTTCCCTTCCTTTAGTTGCTGATAGTAGAATTTAGTTGCGTTTTCGTAGGCGTTGATAGCTTGCTGCAGTTGTACATTCTTTTGTTCGTGCATAATTTTTTCTGAATTATGCGCATTGTTTTCTTCTGTTTGTGTGCTGGCTGGTGCAGCGTTCTCTTCTGTTGGCTTTTGTGCTTCTGTTTCAAAGCCAACCCCCATTTCTGACTTTACACTTTTATATTCAGCAAATGGTTTCGTTTTGCGGACAGAGCTATCAACCCATTTCTTGAACTCCTCACGGCTTACTTCGGTGACTGTACCAACTTTCCAACCATCTTCGTATTGGTCACGGTATGCTTGTACTGCTTCTTCCATTGAGTTAAAGCCATACATTACCTTATGTTCGTCGAAATCACCTGTCCGTTGATTGACCTGGTCTACAACAAACACATTTCCTTCTGTAGGATTGTCAGAAAGGAATATATCGATATGGTCTCCGTCTACACTTTCAGTGCCACGAATGTAGCCGTAGGTGTTGTGCATTTCGCTTTCCCACTGCTTGCCGTTTGCATCAGTGCCACGACGAATACTACCCTTTGGCTGTTCGATGGTAATGTCTAATCCGTCTACTTTGATGTGTCCTTTTTTGTAGTTGCCAGCTTCCTTTTGTGCTTCTGTGGGATTGGTATCAACCTTTGCTTCCTCTTCTTTGCGTATACGTTGCGCCTGGTGTTCTTCTGCTACTCTTTCGGCATAGTCTGTTATGCTTTCACCGTCTTTGCGTGGTGTGGGCGAAAATTTGTTCTCCTTTTCTTGCTTTGTTTGAGAAGATTGTGTAACTTTGCTGTCAGAAGAAACATTATTCTCTTGCGTAGGAAGGAGGTCCGGCACATCACTTTGATGTTCAGCTAAGCGCATTTCAGAGCTGTTGGAGAATAATGTTTCTTTTGTATATTCACGATTAAACTCCATTAGCTTATTGAGCATTTTATTGGGATTTACGAAATGGCTGCTTACAGATATTTCCAATCCGTCAATAGAAACTGTAACAGACGTATAATATTTTACTTTATTACCATTACGTTTAAACGTCTTGGCAAAAACATAAGAGAAATTGCGTTCTGCTACATCTTCTCCTTTAGCTTTGCTTGGCTCCACAAAAATTACATCGGGGTCTGACAAAGTAAGTGAAATCATGCCAAACTCGGATGTGCGTTTCTTATCTTGTAATTTTGCGTATTGATTTTCTCCCATTCGTACTTTACCAATGGGAGTATCGATAGAATTGTTAATACCAAAAGTTTCTAACCACGTTTGGGGCGTTAGTCTGATTTCGGGGTCTTCAATGGCGTTTTCCTCCATTGAAGTTATTAAACTCTGTGCTGCTTCTTCTGATAATGGCTCTTTGTCTACTTCTGTGGGTGTGCTTTGAGGTAGAGTTCCATTCTCATTACTGCTTCGCACGCCAGTTGGAACTTCTGTTGGTTGCTCTTCGCTTTGGCTATCTCCTCTGCTGTTATTAGTTTCTTCTGTTTGCAAAACTGTATCGCCTGGAGTAGTTGTTGGCTCTTCTGCTGTGGTGTCATTTCTTTGTTGCTCATTGTTTTCTGTATTGTTTGTTTGTGAATGTTCTGCTACGTATGCATCTTCGAATGATGCTACAAATTGTGGATATAATATATCGGGTGCAAAGTTAGCGTATTTTCTCAACAATTCGGGCAATACGATTTCTCTGTATTGCAGATATTCTTCGTATGTCATATGGTAGTTTTCGTAATACCACTGCTCTCTTTGCTGTTCTACAGCTTCTATATAGCGTTCTTCTTCTTCCGTTGCGTCCTGTTGTTTGAAGTCGCCACGTGTTCTCGAACTTAAAAGTACGTCTATGATTGCTCCACGTGCTGCGTTGCTATCTCCATCAAAGAATCTACCACCTAGATTCCATTCGTCGTAGTCTGCAAGTTCTTCGCCGAGCCTTGCAATAGTCTTTCCTTGTAGTTACCAACTTCCTTTTGTGCTTCGGTGGGGGGTATCTACCTTTGCTTCTTTAGATATCTAATTTGTAACTGACAGATATCTGAGACGAAAGTTATAGATATCTAAGACAACCGTGATAGATATCTAAAATAAAAGTAGCTGTATCTGATAGTCTTTTCTAAACATCTGAAACGTTTTATTTGATTGATGTATAGACAGTAGACACTACTTATAAATTCTTCACCTTTTTTCTACAGAATCCATAAATATGCTCTTGATGTCTGTAAAACTCTTATAATCATATTTATATAAAGATTCTATTGGAGCTGAACCATCAATGTATTCGTAAGAAAGGAGTGTTATATTAAAAAAAAATGAAAAAAGATGCGATAAAATTTGGAGAGATAAAAATAATATAATACCTTTGCACCCGCAAATGAGAAATAGGAAATCTATTTTATTGCAGCGGGGTGTAGCGCAGCCCGGTAGCGCTCCTGGTTTGGGACCAGGTGGTCGCAGGTTCGAATCCTGTCGCCCCGACTTTAAAAGCATTTAGTGAAATGTTGTTTGCGGAAATAGCTCAGTTGGTAGAGCACAACCTTGCCAAGGTTGGGGTCGCGAGTTCGAGTCTCGTTTTCCGCTCTTATTTTTAACGAGAAACATACTAACACCAGCTAAATGAATTTATATTTAAGATATTTCGATAATGAGACATTAGCATATAATGTTGAAGAGGCATTAGATTTTCTTGCCTCAATTCCGGATATTCAACTTACACCAGAGTTGGAAGATGATATACGCTTGTATGCTGAGAGTGATGTTTATTACCCAAAACGATATAAGGTACGCCCGCGCGTGTACTTTATTATAATAAAGACAGAGGCTCAGACAATGCTTGATTTTAAGCAGAAAAAAGCTATCAGAATGGGAGGTATGACTTTGAAAAAAGAAAACCCAACAATAATGCATCTTAATGAAGAACGTGATGGGTGGTATGAAGGTACTCTAAATTTTAAGCGTGTGGTTTATATTGTTGCAACAGGAAAATATGAGTATCGAGATACTATATTTGTTGCACAATGTAAGTCTGTTTCTGGTATTGACTGTTATAACCGTATTGTTGATTACTTAAGAGATCGTGTAGACTCTCGTAGTCAGTTCCCATCAGCTAAAGGAAAAAACTTTAACTTTAGATATCTTGGTATGTGGAAATAATACCAATTGAAAGTTGATAATTATTATATTCTCAGTTATGAATAAGGTAATGTTGATAGGATATGTAGGTAAAGAACCTGAGGTACATTATTATGATACTGACCAATGCGTTGCATCTTTCCCTTTGGCAACCACAGAACGAGGATATACTTTAGCAAATGGAACAAAGGTGCCTGATCATACCGATTGGCATGATATAGTGTTATTTAAGAATCTTAGTAAATATGCTGAAAAATATATTCATAAGGGCGATAAACTTTATGTAGAAGGTCGGGTGCGATATCGTAATTATGATGATAAAAAAGGTATTCGTCGGCAAGTTACAGAAATTTATGTAGATTCTTTAGAATGGTTAGCTACATCTAAAAAGAATGAAGTCTCTAATGTTGGCACTGACGACCCATTACCAATGACAGACAACATAGATAATTTCAAATAATCATTTTAATGGATGATTTAGCTACATTTATAACCTCTCTTGTAGAGTTCCATACTCCAACACTTGGAGTCGTGTTTGCTGCAATTTTAGTATGTTTGCTTCTTTATGCTTCTGGCTTTGCGAGTGGCTCAGAGATAGCATTCTTTAGTTTGTCTCCTACTGATATTGACGAACTTGAACCACAAAAGAACAAGGTGGATAAGAATATCCAAATGCTTCGCGATGATAGTGAACGCACATTGGCAACAATACTTATTTTAAACAATTTGGTTAATGTTACGATTGTAATGTTATCTGGTTTCGTGTTACGTGAAACTGTGGTGTTTAAAGTTGCTTGGGTTGAAATATTTTGTGCAACAATTCTTCTAACTTTCCTTCTTCTTCTTTTTGGTGAAATTATGCCTAAAGTCTATAGCAGTATGAACCCACTAAGGTTTTGTCGTTATGCTGTTAATGGAATATTGGTAGCTCGTCGTGTATTCTGGCCGATAGAAAACATCTTGATGTGTAGTAGTTTCTTCGCAGAAAAAATTCTAAAGAAGAAAACAAGACGGTTATCAATGGATGAAATAGAACAGGCTCTAGAACTAACAAACAAGAATGAGATAAGCAGTGAGCAAGATATGCTTGAGGGCATTATTCGTTTTGTCGATAAGACAGTGAAGGAGATTATGACATCACGACAAGACATTATAGACCTTAATGTGCGTTCTAATTATGCAGAAGTTTTGAAATGTATTGTAGAAAATAATTATTCTCGGATACCTGTCTATCAAGATAATGAAGATAATATTCGTGGTATCCTATATATAAAAGATCTACTTCCATATTTAACAAAGCCAACTAACTTTAGATGGCAAAGTATGATACGCCCACCTTTTTTTGTACCTGAAACAAAGAAGATAGATGACTTATTGCGTGAATTTCAAGAAAATAAAATGCACATAGCAATAGTTGTTGATGAATTTGGTGGAACAAGCGGACTTGTTACATTAGAGGATATTCTTGAAGAGATAGTTGGTGAGATAAATGATGAATTTGATGACGATAAATCTTTTTATCGGAAATTATCAACTAATGAGTATATATTTGAAGGAAAAACATCTATTGGCGATTTTACGAGAGTGTTAGATATTGATGATGATACTTTTGAGGAGATACAAGGTGATGCTGATTCTCTGGCAGGATTGTTACTAGAAATAAAGGGAGATTTCCCAATTTTACACGAAACAGCAAGATATAAGAACTTTCAGTTCGAAGTAATGGCTATTGAAAATCTGCGTATAAGTAAAATTAAAATAACAATCCAAAAAGATGGGAAGCAGTATTAGTTATCCTGCTAAAGATTTAATGTTAGGTACTCTTGATATTGCACTCGGTAGAGGTGCTGAGAAGCAAGGAGAAAAAGAATTGCTAAGGCAGATGTTAGGTAACGATGTTAGTATTACCCATAATGAAGATGGAAAACCATTTATAAAAGGATATAATATTAGTGTATCACATACAAAGGGAATTGTAGCCATACTCTTGTCAAAGCATTTACAAGTAGGATTAGATATAGAATACTACTCTGATAGGATAAAAAAGATTGCCGAAAGATTTTTGCGACCAGATGAAATATACAATGAGACACCTGATTTATTGACAGTGTGGTGCGCAAAAGAGGCAGTGTATAAACTCTATTCTGAACAGCATCTTACCTATCAGGAAATGAAGGTAGATGTTATAAATAAACGACTATTAAACCTAAAGACTAATACATGGATTGAATTTACACAATCGATATATTCTGATTACATTCTGGTTACATGTTGGATAAATAAGTAAAAAAGAGTTTAGATTCTTGGAAAAGCCATTTGAAAAACGTATCTTTGCAACTAAAGGTAATTGTGAATATGATGAAGAATCTATATATTGTGATAATATTCTCTGTTATGCCATCTTTAATTCTGGCACAGAATGGAGGAGTGAATTCTACTGTTTCAAAGAAAGACACTCAAAATAAAGAAAAGATTGTAACAGGCAAATCATCTGACTATAATAAAATTCGATATAAGAATGGAGATATATATGAAGGTGAATTTGTGAAAGGGAAACGTCAAGGTGAAGGTACTTATTTCTTCTCAGATGGAGAAAAATATTCTGGACAATGGTTTCAGGATCAACAACATGGTAGAGGAGTATTTACATTTAAGAATGGAAATGTTTATGATGGTCTTTGGTATAAAGACTATCAGCAAGGTCATGGTGTAATGCGTTATTATAACGGTGATGTTTATGATGGCGAATGGGCTATGGATAAACGAAATGGAATGGGGCGTTATACTTTTGCCAATGGTGCGTATTACGATGGTATGTGGAAGAATGATGTTAAGAGTGGCCATGGTCGTTTTGTTTGGAAAGATAGCTCAGAATACGTAGGCGATTGGAATAATAATCTGAAAGAAGGTAAAGGTATTTATATTTATCACAGTGGTGAAGAATATAATGGTGATTGGAAGAATGACCTGCGCAATGGAAAAGGAGTATATAAGTTTAGTAACGGTGATATATACGAGGGAGACTATCTTGATGATGAAAGGACTGGGCAAGGGATATTACGCTATAAAAATGGTGAGCAATATACGGGCAGATTCTTAAAAGGGTTGAAGTCCGGATTTGGTACTATGGTGTGGAAAAATGGCGATACCTATGTCGGAAACTGGGAGAATGGCTTACAAAACGGACAAGGAAAACTAACAAAAAAGGATAAGGATATTATAGAAGGACAGTTTCGTAATGGTTATATGGACGGGCAAATAATAATCCATTATGCAGATGGAAGTAGGTTTCGTGGTATGTATCGCAATGGAAAACGTAATGGAGGAGCAATAGAACAAGATAAAAAAGGAATACGTTTCGAAGGATTCTATCGAGATGACATACGTGATGGAAAGTTTACTGAAACTGATAGTAATGGGAACGTAGTTGCGCAAGGTTATTACGAAAAAGGTATTCGTCACAACAATTAACAGCAAAACAAAAAAGTTATGAAAAGACAGGATAAAATAATAACAGCCACGAGTGCAGAAAATAATACCCACTTGATGGGTATAGTAAAGAATGATAGTTATTTAACTCCTTTTAATGAGGCTATTTGTGGTAGACATAACCATGCTGTAGAACGTATTAAGGAATTAACTCTTGGAGGCAAGCAAACTCTTTCCGACTTTGCTAATGGATATAATTATTATGGCTTACATAAAGTAAAGGGGAAATGGATATTTCGTGAATGGGCACCCAATGCAACACACCTGTATTTAATAGGCGACTTTAATGATTGGAAATGCTGTGAAGATTACGAATGTAAAAGGAAAGAAGGAACTGATGGCGATTGGGAATTAACACTTGATGAAGATAAAATACATCATGGCGATTTGTTTAAAATGTATGTCTTGTGGGAAAGAGGAGAAGGTGAACGTATTCCTGCATGGGCACAACGAGTTGTTCAAGACGAAGAAACAAAAATATTCTCAGCCCAAGTATGGTGTCCTAAAAAGAAATATCATTGGAAACATAAGAACTTTAAGCCAAACAAATCTCCACTTCTTATTTATGAATGTCATATAGGAATGGCACAAGATGCTGAAAAAGTTGGTTCTTATCTCGAATTTAAAAATAATGTATTACCACGCATTGTAGACGAAGGATACAATGCAATTCAAATTATGGCAATACAAGAGCACCCATATTATGGTAGCTTTGGCTATCATGTAAGTTCATTCTTTGCTCCAAGTTCTCGTTTTGGTACTCCTGAAGAGCTCAAGGAACTCATTGACGAAGCGCATTCTAACGGATTAGCAGTTATTATGGATATTGTTCATTCACACGCTGTGAAGAATGAAATAGAAGGATTAGGAAATCTTGCAGGCGACCCTAATCAATATTTCTATCCAGGAGAGCGCCACGAACATCCTGCTTGGGATTCACTTTGTTTCGATTATGGGAAGAACGAAGTGTTACACTTTCTCTTATCGAATTGTAAATACTGGCTCGAAGAATTTCAGTTCGATGGCTTTCGCTTCGATGGTGTAACATCGATGTTGTATTATAGCCATGGTTTGGGCGAAGCTTTTTGTAACTATGCTGACTATTTTAATGGACATCAGGACGATAATGCAATCTGTTATCTCACATTAGCAAACTACTTAATACACGAAGTAAACCATCAAGCAATAACAATTGCTGAAGAGGTTTCAGGAATGCCAGGATTAGCTGCAAAATTTAAAGATGGTGGCTATGGATTTGATTATCGTATGGCAATGAATATTCCAGACTATTGGATAAAGACGATAAAAGAACTACCAGATGAGGCGTGGAAACCATCATCTATATTCTGGGAAGTAAAAAATAGACGTAGCGATGAACGTACAATATCTTACTGCGAGTCGCACGACCAAGCTTTAGTAGGTGATAAAACTATTATTTTTCGCTTAATAGATTCTGATATGTATTGGCATTTCAAAAAAGGCGATGAGAATGATAGGGCACGACGTGGTATTGCATTGCACAAGATGATACGATTGGTAACAGCAAGTACTATAAATGGTGGCTATTTAAACTTTATGGGTAACGAGTTTGGACACCCAGAATGGATAGATTTTCCTAGAGAAGGTAATGGGTGGAGTTATAAATATGCGCGACGTCAATGGAATCTGGTAGATAATAAAGAGCTTTGTTACTACTTTCTCAGCGACTTTGATAAGAAAATGCTGGAAGTTATAAAGAGTGAGCCTCACTTTAACGATACTGTATTGCAAGAAATATGGCATAACGACTCAGACCAAATACTAGCTTTTAGTCGGAATAATTTGATATTCGTTTTCAATTTTTCACCTACACGTTCATTCTCCGATTATGGTTTTCTTGTTCCTAATGGTAGTTATAAAGTGGTATTGAATACTGATTCGTGGGAATATGGAGGCTTTGGTTTTGTAGATGAAAAAGTTAAGCACATTACTTTATCCGATCCTCTTTATGAAAGAGATGGTAAAGGATGGTTGAAACTCTACATCCCGGCTCGAAGTGCCTTAGTTTTACGAAAGGAAAAATAATACGATGAATATAAAATATAGGTCTATGCGTATTTGTTGTGCAATAACATTTTGTGTTTTTACATTTTGTTATTTATACTTTTACCAGACCGATATTCTCTCTTATACACAATATGAGGCTTCTAATGGGCAGACTCATTATGTGGCATGGCTTGGCGCTGGCTTAATTACATTTGTGTTACAGCTTCTTCAAGTTTGTGTTTATTCTGTGTTGAAACTTAATAAACGCGGACATGCTTTAACTTATTTCCCTTCTGTTCTCTTCCTTACAATACTTACTTCTATTAAGTCTAGCGGACCGATATCTACAATATGGGATACTTGGGCTTGGTTAGCTCCTCTGTTGTTGATTTTATATTTTATTATAGCATACAACGTGCGGCGTTACGAGCCATACGAGCCAGAAATAAGGTGTTCTGGTTTTATTTCTCAACTATTGTGGATAAATCTTGGAACATTGACATCTTTTTTATTGCTAATAGGTATCTTTAGTAATTCAGATCGAGACTTTCACGAAAGAATGAAGGTTGAAACATTAGTACTCAATAAGCAATATGAGGCAGCTTTAAGCAATATAAAGCGAATGAGAAATGTAGACTCGGCTACTACAATGCTTACTATATATTGTGTTGCACGTACTGGTCATCTACCCGATAGTCTGTACGAATATCGTTTAATTGGTGGAAAAGATGTGTTGTATCCAGGTAAAGTCCATTCTGTTTTTCTTCCCGATAGTGTTATAAAGAAGGCTACTTCCAGCTCTGTGCATTATCAGTTAAACGAATATTTATTAGATCGTAATCTTCCAACATTTAAAAAATTAGTTCAGAAATACTATCCAGTCGATAGTCTTCGACCTCGATATTACGCAGAAGCTTATAAGTTGTATGCATTGTTATCGAAAGGAATGAAGCTAAAGCCTCCTTATCCTAAAGGTAGTTATACAAGCTATTATTTTTCTGTAAGATAATGAAAGTTATACTTGCTTTCGATTCCTTTAAAGGTTCACTCACTGCCGATCAAGCTGTACATACGGCTGCCATAGGAGTATCTGATGCCTCTGCGGCAGCCGAAATTGTTTGTTTGCCAATGGCTGATGGAGGTGAAGGTACGGTTGAAGTTCTTGCACGTTACACAAATGCGAAGTGGGCTGTATGTAAAGTTCACAATTCGTTAATGCGCCCAATTATGGCTCGCTATGCTCTTAGTTCAGATTCGCATATTGCTATTTTAGAAATGGCGGCTGCAGCAGGTCTTACACAGGTGGATCCACTCAAGCGAAATCCAATGCGAACAACTACTTATGGAGTAGGAGAGATGCTTCTCCATGCCATAGCTGCTGGTGCTCAACACATAATTATTGGTATTGGTGGGAGTGCAACAAACGATGGCGGAGCAGGTATGTTGGCTGCTTTGGGGGCAAAATTCTATATAGGCAATTGTCTTGTTAATTATCCGACAGGGAACGACCTTATCCATATTACCTCTGTAGATTTTTCTTCGCTCGTTACGTTACGAGATATTCAGATAGAAATACTTTGTGATGTTAATAACCCTTTGTTTGGGCATAATGGCGCCGCATACGTTTATGCACCTCAGAAAGGAGCAAACCCAACAGAAGTAGAATTGTTAGATAGTGGCTTAAGAAACTTTGCTCACCTTTGTAAGATTGACCCTACTGTTCCCGGTAGCGGAGCTGCGGGCGGATTGGGTTATGCGTTTCGTATGCTCGGTGCGCAGTTACGTAAAGGTATAGATGTAGTTTTAGATGCGGCAGAACTAACTAAACATTTGCAAGGTGCTGATTTGGTGATAACGGGTGAAGGTAAAATAGATAACCAAACACTAAACAATAAACTCCCCTTTGGTGTAATGTCGCTTGCTAAAGCCAACAATATTCCAACTATTGCACTTGCTGGGCGTGTTGATAATATTAATTTATTATTATCAGCAGGGTTTTATAAAGTGCTCGGAATTAATCCTTCAAATTCTTCTTTATCCGAAGCAATGGACGTCAAAGTAGCTGCAAGCCGTTTACGTAATACAACTAAAGAGGTGATAATACATTTCTTGCAAACTATTGATAGCTAAGGATTTCTCATTAAATTACTCTCACAATATAACGTTAAAAGTTACTCATATTAATCTCAGATGACTGAAACAACTTTTGCAGATATCTAAGAAGAGAAGAATAGATATCTGAAACGATGCTTACAGATATCTAAAACAATGTAACCTATAAACAAGACAAACGAACCTCCTTTAAAGAGACTTTTGAGTCAACAAATATCTGCAAAAGACACAATATAGTGCCATAAGTAATGCAGTTATTTCACAATACACAGTAGTACGCCTATTCTTCACACTCGCTCTGCAGATGGTGGACAACTATTTAGCAAGTATCGCCCATTATTATAATTGCCCATATCTAAAACGAAACCATAATGCACCTTACTATTTTACATAGAAAAAGAAAGGATAATAACTATTGATACAGAAATGCACAATAGAAGGGGGTAAACTTCAATAGATATTTTCTAACAATACACACCTAGATTGTTAGATATAAGTAGATGCTCTTTACTAGAGTTACAGAAACCTTATCTTATTATATAAGACATACAAAAGCTTATGGATTGCTTGCTTGACAGAGTTTGATATCCATCAGTGGAATATTCAGCCTTTTACACTACTAGTATAATGATAAAGAGCACGCCAAAATGGTGTGCTCTCCTATCAAAATAAAATAAAGATATCTTATAAATCAGTATTAAGCATTTTCGCTCCAATCTTCCTTGCTCTTGCGAACGTAACTTTGGTAACGAAGTTTTGCCATTTTCTCTGCAGCATCGAAGAGTTCTTGTGCCTCGTTAGGATAAGCTTTCTTAACTGAGAGATAGCGTACTTCACCCATCAAGAAGTCTTGGAACTTGCTCCAATCTGGCTCTTTAGAGTCGAGAGAGAATGGGTTCTTTCCTTCTTCTGCCAATACAGGGTTGTAACGCCACAAGTGCCAGTAACCACTTTCTACAGCACGACCTTCTTCTGCCTGACTCTTACCCATACCACCTTTAGCCTTTAGACCATGGTTGATACATGGTGCGTAAGCGATGATGAGTGATGGACCTGGATATGCTTCAGCTTCGCGAATAGCTTTAAGAGTCTGTGCCTGATCAGCACCCATAGCTATTTGTGCAACATAAACATAGCCGTATGTGGTTGCCATCAAACCGAGGTCCTTCTTGCGGATACGCTTACCCTGTGCAGCAAACTGTGCAATAGCACCGAGTGGTGTAGACTTAGAGCTCTGACCGCCAGTGTTAGAGTAAACCTCAGTGTCGAGAACAAGGATATTTACATCTTCGCCAGAAGCAATAACGTGGTCAAGGCCACCGTAACCGATGTCGTAAGAAGCGCCATCACCACCAATAATCCATTGTGAACGCTTCACCAAGTAGTGGTCTAATGTCTTCAATTCCTTACAGATTGGGCAACCTGCTTCAGCACCAGCAGCAATCATTGGTTTCAATGCTGCACTTGCTTCCTTAGATGCATCAGCATTGTCTTTAGCCTCTATCCATGCTTGTGCGGCTGCTTTGAATTCAGCAGATACGTGGTCTTCGTTCATAGCATCGTTCAAAAGTTTAGTAATGCGTTCACGCATCTTCTTATTACCAAGAGCCATACCTAAACCAAATTCGCAGAAGTCCTCGAACAAAGAGTTGTCAAAAGCAGGACCTTGACCATTTTCATTGGTTGTGTAGGGAGTAGAAGGAATTGACGCAGAATAGATAGAAGAACAACCTGTAGCGTTAGAAATCATTTCACGGTCGCCAAAGAGTTGAGAAACCAACTTAACGTATGGTGTTTCACCACAACCAGCGCAGGCTCCAGAGAACTCGAACAATGGTTGAGCAAACTGAGAGTTCTTAACGTTGCTCTTTATGTCTACTAAATGTTGCTTTGTTTTTACATTCTTAACCAAGTAGTCCCAGTTATCTATTTGTTGCTGATCGCGTGTGAATGGAACCATAGCAAGTGCCTTGCCATTCTTATTACCAGGACAAACATCGGCGCAGTTTCCACAACCAACACAGTCGAGAACGCTAACCTGAATGCGGAAGTGCATACCAGCCATAGGTTTTGGTACTTTCATATCCAATGTATTGTCGCCAAATCCATTAATTTCTTCGTCATCAAGAACGAATGGACGGATACAAGCATGAGGACAAACGTATGCACACTTATTACACTGTATACAGTTCTCTGGGGTCCATTCAGGGTTGAATGCCTCAACACCACGCTTTTCGAATGCAGCAGAACCGTTCTTCATTGTACCGTCTACCATATCATACTTAATGAAATCGGAAACTTTGAGTAAGTCGCCAACCTGACCATTGATAGGACGGACAATCTCTTTGATGTATGCAGGTGCATTGTCATTAGAGTCTTCAGCATCATCAGCAAGATTAGCCCATGAAGGATCTACAGTCAATTGCTTATATTCACCACCGCGGTCTACAGCAGCATAGTTCTTGTCTACAACATCTTGTCCCTTGTTACCGTAAGACTTAACAATGAACTCTTTCATTTGCTCAACAGCCAAATCTACAGGTATAACCTTTGTAATGCGGAAGAATGCACTCTGAAGAATAGTATTGGTACGGTTGCCGAGACCAATTTCTTGTGCAATCTTTGTTGCGTTGATATAGTAAACGGTAATATTGTTCTGAGCGAAGTAACGTTTAATTCTGTTAGGAATGAAGTTTGCAAGTTCTTCGCCTTCGAAGATTGTATTCAAAAGGAAAGTACCATTCTTCTGTAAACCACGAATTACATCGTACATACGTAAGTATGCCTGAACATGACAAGCAACAAAGTTAGGTGTATTTACCTGATAAGTAGAACGGATTTCGCTGTCTCCAAAACGAAGGTGAGAACAAGTAAAACCACCAGACTTCTTAGAGTCGTAAGAGAAATATGCTTGGCAATGTTTGTTAGTGTTATCACCAATAATCTTAACAGAGTTCTTGTTTGCACCAACGGTACCGTCAGCTCCCAGACCATAGAACTTAGCTTCGAACATACCTTCGCCACCCATAGGAATCTCGTCAATCAATGGAAGCGAAGTGAAAGTAACATCATCTACAATACCAACAGTAAAGTGGTCTTTAGGCTCTGGAAGTTCTAGGTTGTTGAATACAGAAATAATGTGTGCAGGTGTGGTATCAGAAGAACCAAGACCATAACGTCCACCTACAATTAAAGGTTTGTTTTCAACATCGTAGAATGCACTCTTTACATCAAGATACAATGGTTCTCCTTCTGCACCAGGTTCTTTTGTTCTGTCGAGTACAGCAATACGCTTTACTGTCTTTGGAACAGCTGCAAGCAAATGCTTAACAGAGAAAGGACGATAAAGGTGAACAGAAATCATACCAATTTTCTTACCGTGCTTAATTTGATAGTCAATAGCTTCTCGCGCAGCTTCAGTAGCAGATCCCATAAGGATAATAATGTTTTCTGCATCTTCAGCACCATAGTATGAGAAAAGGTGATATTCACGACCAGTAATATCTTTTATCTTTGCTAAGTAATCTTCAACTACTTCTGGAATATTCTCGTAGTATTGATTGCAAGCCTCACGGTGTGTGAAGAATGTTTCTGGATTTTCAGCAGTACCACGAGTAACAGGACGCTCTGGAGAGAGTGCACGGTCGCGGAATCGTTTAACGTCAGCTGGATCGAGTAACTTAGCAACTTCATCTTGGTCAATCATCTCAATCTTCTGATATTCGTGAGATGTGCGGAAACCATCGAAGAAGTTTACAAATGGAATGCTTGTCTTCAACGAAGCAAGATGTGGAACTGCTGTAAGGTCCATAACCTCTTGTACTGAACCAGAACAGAACATTGCAAAACCTGTTTGACGACAAGCCATAACGTCTGAATGGTCGCCAAAGATACACAATGAGTGAGTAGCAAGTGTACGTGCAGAAACATCGAACACGCAAGGCAACATCTCACCAGCAATCTTATACATATTAGGTATCATCAGCAACAAACCTTGTGAAGCTGTGAATGTTGTTGTAAGTGCACCGGCTTGGAGTGAACCGTGCATAGCACCAGCTGCACCACCTTCTGATTGCATTTCCTGAACAGTTACTGTTTGGCCGAAAAGATTTTTACGACCTTTCGCTGCCCATGTATCAACATGCTCTGCCATTGGAGAAGACGGAGTAATAGGGTAGATTGCTGCTACCTCTGAAAACATGTAGCTTACATGTGCTGCAGCTTCATTACCATCACAGGTAATATACTTTTTTTCTTTCGCCATTGTCTTTATTTTATTAAATGTTTCTATAATGTTTTTGGTCTGTTTTGTATAGGCCTATCTATTAACAATCTTTTTTATATCATTTATGTATGTACTTTAGTCTTAGTTTCAGTATAGAAAGCCAAAGAGCCAAAGAGGAATCTTATTGTCTTTCCCTACTTTCATATTGTAACGTACATATATTGTATCATTGTTTAAACGCATTTTTGTATTCTCTGCATCGCATACCCTAAAACGTCTATTTCTGTCTATTATATAGTATCCACATTTGTTTCCTTCATTTATTGTATGCTTGGAAAGTAGGGCATTCACAAAAAATGTTTCCATTACCTCTTGCTGCTCTATGTGTATCGGATATATTGCGTAAATGAGATTAGAATTATTCATTATTACCTTTGCAGGCTTCTTGGGAAAATCTTGACCAACAGAATAAATAATATTTATCAAGCGTGAATCTGATAGATATTTAATGTAGTTCATAACAGTTGCACGACTTGTATTTATCTCTTTAGCTAAATTGCTTATATTGGGTGATTTTGGACCTTCTAAAGCAAGCAGATAAAAAAGTGTCTTGATTTTAGTGAGATATTTTAATTCTATTTGCTTTATGAGCAAGATATCAACCTCTGTCATCATGTTCATAGTCTTCAATAGATTTTCAGAATAATTTCTGTTCTCTAAAAAGAAAGGATAATAGCCATGATGAATGTAATCTTGGAAATATTCGAGTGGATTAATCTTTGTCAGTATTTGTGTTGCTATTTGTTCGTGGTTCTCAATGATATCATTAAGCGAATAGCTTGAGAAACTATTTCCTGACATATAATTTAAGAACTCTCTAAAGGAGAAACCTCGTAAATTATAGCTCTTAACAATACCATTAAGTTCAGGATTTTCTTCTTTTAGACGCATAACACTAGACCCAGTGAATACAATCTTTAATTCAGGATAATTATCATAACATCTACGCAAGTCGCTACTCCAATTGGGCTGTTTAAAAACCTGATCAATAAGCAAGACGCGTCCCCCATTTCGATAGAACTCTCCTGCAAAGTCAGAAATACCTTTCTCTTGGAAATAGAAGTTGTTCATATTTATGTAAAGACATTTTCGGTCGTTAGCACCAAACTTCTCTTTAGCATATTGAAGAAGGAAGGTCGTTTTTCCAACGCCACGTGTTCCTTTGATGCCTATCAACTGATCATTCCAATCAATCTCGTCCATAAGCATACGTCTCACTGGAGCATAATTATGTTCCACTAAATAGGTGTGAGTACGGAAAAATGCATCCATCTTATAACAAAATTATTTCATATCCTAACAGCACTATCAGGCAACACATTTATATATACCTAATAATATTGTGTGCAAAGATAATATTTATTTCTTTAATTTGCAAACTATACATGGCAAAAAAGACCTTTTTACTATTATTTATATTTTGTCTTTTTAAGTATTTGCTGTATCTTTGCATACGGTTAGTAGACTTTCTTTACTCTCATTTGTAGAATGTTTGCAAAAGTCATAATAGAAAAAATAAAATGAAACTTCATGTATTCAATCCTGAGCACGATATTTCGTTAGCGCAAAATAATCCTAATCAAACCCCATCACGTGCAGCATTGCAAATACGTAATGATTTGGATTTTATTCCTTATATCTGGGCAGACCAAGGCGATGTTGTATTGGTAAATGATGTAATGAAGGCGTATGAAGCCGTTGAAAAACTTCGATTGAAAGATAAGAATGTTTCTTTTATAGATGCAGACATTTTAGAAAAGTATTCAGATGAAATAGATGCTATTCTACCTTGGGGATGGGATTGCGCAATAAAGGAGCACTTAAAACGTTTAGGTATATCGCAGACTCTTTTGCCTTCAAGCAAGCAATTATCTGAAATACGCAATTTAAATAATAGAAAGGCATCTATAAATTGGTTATTGTTTTTAAAGGCGCATCTTCCTTACGCTACGACAGTTGGAGAGGCATACTATTATAATAACATTAATGATTTGTGTGCAAAGGCTAAAGAGATAGGGAAAGCTGTAATAAAAGCTCCTTGGAGCGGTAGTGGTAGAGGATTACGATTTACCGACAGAAATATCTCTACAGTACACCTAAATTGGGCAAAGAATATTATAACACATCAGCAGGGCATTATTTTAGAGCCATATTATAATAAGGTGCAAGATTTTGCTATGGAGTTCTATATAGAAGGTGAAGTAAAATATTGTGGCTTGTCTATTTTCCAGTCTTTACATGGGGCGTATACAGGTAGTATTATTGATACAGAAGAAAGAAAACGCAATTTCTTAAGTAAGTATGTGGATATAGAATTATTGGATACAATAAAACTTACTCTAATAAACTTATTAGAATGCAATATTAAATATAACTACAAGGGTCCTTTAGGAATTGATATGATGATTGTTGAGAAGAGATCTTTATCTACTTCTTCATTATATGCTATTCATCCTTTTGTTGAAATAAACTTTCGCCGTACAATGGGGCATGTCGCTTTATCGCTTTCTAATAATTTCCAAATACATAACAAGATGATGCGAATAACGTATAATGGTTCGCATCATACATTAGAATTAAACGATAGAACTTACCCTAACATTTAAAATATAACCAAAATACGAGGAATGAAATAACTAGAGCTATTATACATGTAATAGTTAGCATTATACGTGCTATAATCTTTCTTCTGCGAACTAAAGAAGAATGTTTTTGTTGATTGAATCCTGAATACTGATCGTAATGGTACTTTCTTTTGTTTCCTTGTGAACTTCTCATTATTGTAGGTTGGTGTTATCCTAAAGAAAGTATCTTTCTCAGATACTTTCTTTATATTTTCAGTCTAATCTATTTAAAATTTAAAACTCAGTTGCACGTCTACTAAAGAGTAGTTCGGCTTTGCTAAGCTACGGTCGTGAACATAAGCATATTCAGTTGAAAGCAGCACATTCTTATTAAATTGATAGTTTAAACCAACTTCGTATAATGTGCGTTGTTTTTCTGCGCCCTTTGAAGGTTGGTACATATCGTAACGTGCTTTTCCATACAGTTTTTCCTTTACTATAGGTGCAATCACTAAAGCATAAACTCCTTGTGCTTTACTGCCATTACTACCTATATTACAGTCTTTTGCTGCAGCATCATTTGTGTTTACAAGCGACTTAGCAAAAGCTTCTCCTGTAGAATGTGCATATTCTGAACGGAATGTCCAGTCGTTTACTATATATTCGGCAGAAACTGCATAGCGACGTTGTTGCAACTTACGTACGCCTGTTTGTGTTGCGCCAGTAGCATCAATCCATGTACCTTTACGAGCATACGAACCAGTCCAACCAAACCAACCAATACGCATACCTTTTACAGGCATAACCCAAACACCACCGATAATATTTTTTTGTTCGTCTACGTCTTTCACGTTAATTCCTTGTCCGTTAAACACGCCGACCTGATAGTGTAGCAAATCTCTTCCAGCAGAATTCTTCAGAAAATCGCCTTGAATTTGTACACCTATATCGCGTCCATTTGAACTATGTGTTCCTGCTCTATCTGCAAACCCTGCAAATTTGCTAACCACTTGTGAATATCCCATAAACCCTTGTGTAATAGGGTGGATTGGATTCTCAAAAGTGAATGGGTTCTTGAACTGACCAATTTTTACACGGAAGAATGTGTACTTTTGCCATTCTGTGAACAAATCGACTACACGTGGCGATGAGCCTAAAGTAGACGTATTGCCATTAAACTGAATTTGTACTTTCCATGCCCAATCGTTGAAAAGACGTCCATCGAGTGAGACACGACCTAAACGTAGATTGAACGAATTAGATTTTGCCTTGTCTTGATTAGTAAACTGGTACTGCGCTATGCCATACCCTGATAGCTTCACATTGTCGATCCACTTTGCTGTCTGTGCAGATACATTAGAGAATGCTAACGCTATGGCAGCTAACATAAAGATTTTTTTCATATATTTACCTTTGAATATTAAGTTTATAGTTTCACTCTGCAAAGATACAGACAATTTGTAAAAAATGAGAACATTTCTTAAAACTTTCGCTAAAAGTATTATAAAATATGCCTATTGCCTTGCTTTACTACCGTCTATGAAGAATGATATAATAGAATTTTATAGCGTAAAAGCTTCTCTCTTTTATTTAACGTGTGTTATGTAAATAGGAAAAAATAACTAACTTTGCAGCAAATATTAAAATATGAGTAGGAAAAGAAAGTCATTACCTATATTAGAGAATGTAGAAATAGAGTCTGTTGCTGCAGAAGGTAAATGTGTAGCACACGTAAACGATATGGTTGTGTTTGTACCTTTTGTTGTACCAGGTGATATTGTAGACTTGCAAGTGTGCAAGAAACGACACAGCTATTGTGAAGCAACTGTACTGAGAATGATACAGCCTAGTCCTATGCGTATTACTCCTAAATGCGAACATTTTGGAGTCTGTGGTGGGTGTAAATGGCAAAACCTTCCTTATAAAGAACAGTTGGTTTCCAAACAACAGCAAGTTCTCGACCAACTAAAACGTATTGGAAAGGTTGAACTGCCAATGATATCTCCCATATTGGGGTCTGAGAAAACAGAGGAATATCGCAATAAGCTTGAGTTTGCCTGTTCAAATAAACGGTGGTATACCAAAGAAGAGTTAGATGCATTACCAGAAGGGGTTGGGTTAGCTCAGGGAGCAATAGGCTTTCATATAACAGGTGCCTTTGATAAGATTTATCCTATTAATAAATGTGTGCTTATGGACAACTATTGTAATAAGGTAAGGAATGCTATTTACAATTATGCTGTGGAACACAAACTTAGTTTTTACGATATCAGAGAACAACACGGTTTGTTACGCGATATTATGATGCGAAATTCAAACACGGGCGAATGGTTGGTGCTTGTTCAGTTTCATTACGATGAGGTGGGCGATGAAGAATGTGCTATGAACTTAATGCAGTTCATTGCCGATGAGTTTCCTGAAATTACGTCATTATTATATGTAGATAATCAGAAAGGTAACGATACTTTCAACGATTTAGAATTGACAGTATTTAAAGGTAACGACCATATATTTGAGTTAATGGAGGATCTTCGCTTTAAGGTTGGTGCTAAAAGTTTCTATCAAACCAATACAGACCAAGCTTACCATTTGTATAGTGTTGCGCGCAACTTTGCCAACCTTACTGGTAATGAATTGGTTTACGATCTATACACAGGTACGGGAACCATTGCAAACTTTGTAGCTAAAAAGGCTAAAAAGGTGATAGGCATTGAATATGTGCCTGAAGCAATAGAAGATGCAAAAATAAATTCGGAAATAAACGAAATATCCAACACGCTGTTCTATGCTGGCGATATGAAAGATATTCTAACCGAAGCATTCGTAAAACAACATGGACGCCCAGATGTCATTATAACCGATCCTCCTCGTGCTGGTATGCATGCCGATGTAGTGAATGTTATATTGGGTGCACATCCCAAACGAATTGTTTATGTAAGTTGTAATCCTGCAACACAAGCCCGCGACTTAGCACTTTTAGATAGAGACTATAAGGTTGTGGCTGTTCAGCCAGTCGATATGTTTCCACATACGCCTCATGTAGAGAATGTTGTTTTGTTGGAAACTAAGTAATTGAAACTTTAATAAAATGTGTTTATTAATATTCACTTATAATTTATAATGAATTATGAATATATAATATACGAAAGGAGGTGTACCAAATAGGTATACCTCTTTTATAATTTTATGTAAAGTTAGCCTGAAAAACATTATGGATATGATAGTTCTCCGTCATCTTCTGCAACTCTTTTCTCTCCGTTTTATTCTTGTTTATTTGTGTTCTAACATAATGTAATATAACTGCATTGCCTTATACAGCTGGAAAGATATACCGTTTGAATTAGCCAGTTTACGTTATCAAATCAATGGTTCTGACGAAAATGAATAATGAATTTATAACCACTGCCTATAGTCTGTCTACCAATGGAATAGAACGCATCAGGTGTTTATAAAAGTCAATGCAATATAGTTACTTTTGTTTTAGATATCTATCACGATCGTCTCAGATATCTGTGAGTTGCGTTTCAGATATCTGTCAGTTACAAATTAGATATCACAAAAAGCAGCAACCTTTATAATGCTATATTATACCACTTGAAAGATATTTATTCTGCTGAGATTTATAATGCCTTTTATGCTACAATTAAGCTAAGCAAAGTTACTTAGCAATACAGCTATCTGTTCGGCATCGCCTAACGACATAGTTTGGTTGCACGGAATGGAAAGTTCTTCCCGATGAATACGTTCTGTAAGTGGGAATGAAAGAGTATTCCATCCCTTATATGCTTTTTGTTTGTGGGGTGGAATAGGGTAGTGAATGAGAGTCTGTACACCGTTATCTGTTAAGTATTCTTGTAATTTATTGCGTTCTGCACAGAGTATTGGAAATATGTGATAGACGTTATCACGGTTTAAAGCTTTAGGAATGGTAATGCGCTCATTCTCTATATGTTGTTCAAAGTAATGGGCAATTACTTTCCTACGTTCATTTTCCTCATCGAGATACTTTAGTTTTATACTGAGCACAGCAGCTTGTATTTCGTCCATACGACTATTTTTACCTTGAAACTCGAATACATATTTGCGGTTCGAACCGTAATTAGCAAGCGCCCGAATAGTTTTGGTTAGTTCCAAGTCGTTTGTGGTTATGGCACCAGCATCGCCCAATGCACCAAGATTTTTGCCTGGATAGAAGCTGTGAGCTGCTGCATCGCCAAGGCTTCCTGTATGCTTACCGTTAAAGGTGCAACCGTGAGCCTGTGCATTGTCTTCTATCAGCTTTATATTATGGCGTTTACAAATATTTCCTATTCTTTCTGTATATGCACACCGACCATATAAATGTACGAGCATAATGGCACGAGTGCGAGGTGTGATAGCAGCTTCTATACGGCTGTCGTCTATTTCTAACGTTGCGATATCAGGTTCTACTAGTATGGGCGTAAGGTTGTTTTCGGTTATAGCTAATATGGTGGCAATGTAAGTGTTAGCAGGTACAATTACTTCGTCGCCATCGTGAAGTTGTCCAAGCTCTTTGTAAGCACGCAGAATAAGATGTAGAGCATCGAGTCCATTTCCACAACTAACACAATGTTGCGTACCAATGTAGGTGCGATAATGCTCTTCAAAATGTTTAACAGCATTGCCGTTAAGATACCAGCCCGATGCCACAACGTTTGAAATAGCCTTGTTTATTTCGTCTTTGTGCATCGCTGTGATGCGTTTGAGTGATAAATATTCTATCATAAAACTGATATATTCCATTTGTAAGTGTCGTAACAAATACCTCGTCCACCAAATCCTTCTTTTTGGTGGATAAGCTGCTGATTTAGTATTGTACCTCCATCTTCGGTACTTTTACCAAAGTCGAAATAACCATCTCTTCCCTTATACACATTATTTATTATATAATCGAACAACAAATCCAGTGTTCCCATTGCTTTCCCCTTTGGTGATGCTGAAATATATTGTGTATGAACAACGTTCGGTGTTTCATAGATGAGAGTGCCACCCAGTGGTTCTTTGTCGGTTGTTGTAGCTAAGTAAAGTTTTATTTGCTTTGGGAATCTACTTCTTAAGAGTTCTAATTCTGCTAAAGAATGTACAGGGTGTGTATTGTATTTGGTGGTAAGATTATTATTGAGAATATTCCAAAATGCAGCTAAATCTTGACTTTCTCCTACGAGAATGCCATTTTTGATAGCCTTTCGAATGCCACTTCTGCGACTTTCGGTAAACTTTCGTACGTTGTGGAGACTGAACGATGATGAAATATCGCGGCTGATGAGTTGTGCGTGGCAAATATTGGTAAGTGCATAGAGGTCCTCTTCGGCAGGAATACGGTGGTAGATATATGGAATAGCTTTGTAGATTACTTGTTTTATACCCATTTCCTTGAGCAAAATGTTCAGTTCAGAAAAGATGTTGCATATCTTCTCAGCAGTAATTTTCTCTGTAGTGAGTAATCCTCCATAAGTAAGTCCATGATGCGAATATAGGGTATCGCCTTCCCTATTGGCAGGTAACACAGCAACGATGTGCCCTTTCTCCATTATAAGAAACGAACAGTCAGCAAACCTATCAGCATGATAGTCCATATAATTGCGATTGAAAAGAAAGGTGCCTTGCTTGGAAATAGAAACAAATTCATTCCATTTCACGGCATCGTCAAGGTTATACTGTTTAATCTCAATCATATTATGGTATTATTTAATATATGCTATTCCAAAATTTAAAATAATAGCAAGTTATATGTAAGCTTTCGTTCCGAATGTGTTTCCCTTCACCATTCTTATTTTGTTTTGCCTATGAATTTTAAATACTCATCATAGTTTCTGATGTAGTCGCTTTCGTCGAAAGGATCTTCAGCCAACACTAAGCATACTGCACCAGAAGAGAAATCCTCAAGTGTTCTCCATGTGTCTGTGTTTACAAGTAAGCCTTGATAAGGGTGATTGAGTAAGAAAGATTCTTTTTCTGTGCCATTGTCGAGTGTAACAGTGAAAGAACCGTTTGCAGCAATAATAAATTCGCGACAATGTTTGTGCGAGTGTCCGCCACGATTTTCTCCTCCCGGCACATCGTAAACCCAATAAACGCGTGCAATATTAAAAGGAATGTCTTTCATTTCTTCTGCTACAGTAAGGTTGCCACGACGGTCTAATCGTTTTGGCAATTCAATTATCTTTCCTATTTTTGTCATACTTGTGAGTTTAAGAACTTCCCCTGACCAGCTTTAAAGGACAGGGGAATGATTCTGTTTATCGGTTTCCGTACATCTCTTCGTAGTACTTCTGATAATCACCACTAGTTACTTCTTCTATCCATGACTGATTCTCCAAATTCCATTTAATAGTCTTCACAATACCATCGGCAAATTTCGTCTCAGGATACCAGCCTAATTCGTTTTTTATTTTTGTTGGGTCAATTGCGTAACGTGCGTCATGGCCGAGTCGGTCAGCAACGTGTGTAATCAAATCGTTGTTTATCCATGAGATATCAATATCGCCATTCTCATCTTTTACTTGTTTCTTTAAAACTTTGCGAAGTTCTTTGTCTTCAGCCATCATATCGTGAATAGTTTTGATGGTAAGCTTAACAATGTCGATGTTCTTCATTTCGTTGTGTCCACCAACATTGTAAACCTGTCCTACACGTCCTTCGCGAACTACCATATCAATAGCTTTGCAGTGATCTTCTACGTACAGCCAGTCGCGGACATTTAAGCCTTCGCCATATACAGGAAGTGGTTTACCTGCAAGAATATTATTGATGATTAATGGAATTAACTTTTCGGGAAAGTGGTAAGGACCATAGTTGTTAGAGCAACGTGTAATGCTGATGGGCATGTGGTAAGTATCGTGGTATGCCATAACAAACATATCGGCACTGGTTTTACTTGCCGAATATGGGCTGTGAGGGCATAGTGGAGTTTTTTCTGTAAAATAACCTTCAGCACCAAGCGAACCATAGACCTCATCGGTAGACACCTGATGGTAACGTTTTCCTTCTTTCCACGTAGGGTAGCCCTGTTCATCTTTGCCCGTAACCCATGCACGGCGAGCAGCGTCCATAAGGTTCTGAGTACCCAATATGTTTACACTCAAGAATAGCTGTGGGTCTTCTATAGAGCGATCTACATGGCTTTCAGCAGCGAAATTTACAAGATAGTCGATATCGTTTTCAGCAAACAGTTTATCAACCAATTCTCTGTCGCGAATGTCGCCTTTTACAAAGAAGCATCGTTTATCGTCAATATCATCTTTAATTGTTCCTAAGTTACCAGCGTAAGTTAATGCGTCAAGTACGATAATCTTAATATCTTCGTTCACATACTTTTTGTGAAGCAGATACTTAATGTAGTTTGCGCCGATAAATCCAGCAGCACCAGTTACTAAATAAGTTTTCATAAGTTGTTAATATTTTGTATCTTAATTATTTATTTCTGTTGTTTGATAATGTAATAACTTCACAATCGCCCATTTTATTGCCTTCAATAGTGAGTCTTACAATGGTTCTCTCTTTGTGAAATCCTTGTAAGCCTGCTGCTCCTGGGTTTATATGTAGCAGATTTAATGTTTTGTCGTACATTATCTTTAATATATGCGAGTGTCCGTCTACGAAGAGATTAGGTGGCGAATAGTAGAGTGTATTACGTATTGATTGGTCGTATCTACCTGGATAGCCACCAATATGTTTAAGCAAAACGTCTACATCTTCACATCTAAATCTCTGTATTTCGGGATAGCGTGCACGAATATCATAGCCGTCACAGTTACCATATACTGCTCTGAAAGTAGGTTTCATAGCTTCGAACTTATTGGCTATCTCTAATGACCCAATGTCGCCAGCATGCCAAATCTCATCGCAGCCTTTCAGGTAGAATTCGTATTTCTCGTCCCAATAGGCGTGTGTATCGCTTATAATGCCAATTCTCTTCATACAGAATTTACTCTATTGCCAGCTTCTTTCGTATAAAACAAGCTATGAAATCTTTTGTTTCTTCTATTCCTAATATACTTGCATCTACGCAAAGGTCGTAGCTTTCGGCGTGTCCCCATACTTTTCCTGTGTAGTAATTGTAATATTTTGCACGTTCGCTTTCTTTATTCTCAATTACTTTTATGGCTTCTTCTTTTGTACAACCAAGTCGTTCGCTTACGTTTTTCGCTCTTGAGTTAATGTTTGCTGTTATGAAAACATTAATTGTGTTGGGATTTTCGCGCAATACATAGTCGGCTGTTCTTCCTACGAATACGCAGCGATTATTTTCTTCGGCTGCTTTTCGAATAACATCGCACTGAAATTGATAGAGACCTTCTTGCGAGAAGTTGTTTTTGTAGAAATCGTTATTGCTAAATATAGGCAGGTTTATTTGGAAGTGCGATTTTAGAAATCTTTTCTGTTCGTCGTTTTTCTCAAAGAACTTTTCTGAGAAACCACTCTCTTTTGCTGCAAGATTCAGTATTTCTTTATCGTAGAACTGGCAATTAAATTCGTTGGCAAGTGCTTTAGCTACTAAGCTTCCACCGCTTCCAAGTTGTCGTCCAACGTTTATTATTAGTTTCTTTTCCATAAGCGAGAGGTTATTTGTTTCAACTGTTTTTGCTTTGCATATCTTTCTTAAATCGTCTAAGATATACTGTCATTGTTATTATTGCCACTACAACAGCTATGAAGTCGCTTGTTGGCATTGATGCCCAAACTCCATTTATTCCATAGAAATTTGGTAGTAGAATGAGTAATGGAAGTAAGAACAATAGTTGCCGAGAGAGCGATAGGAATATGCTAATCTTTACTTTTCCTATGCATTGGAAGAAGTTGGTTATTACCATTTGGCAACCTATAAGTGGGAACATCATCATTATGATGTGTAGTGCATTGATTGATCTTTTTATGAGTTCTGGATTGGTGGTGAAGAGGCGCACGCAATGGTATGGAACAAACATAGCGAGCGACCAGCCTGTTAGCATAATGCAAGTTGCTGTTATGATGGACAACTTCACTACTCGCATCATTCTTTCGTATTGTTGTGCTCCGTAGTTGTAGCCTGCTATAGGTTGCATTCCTTGGTTAAGACCTATTACAAACATTACGAATATCATTGCTATGCTGTTGCCTATGCCGTATGCTCCCACCGACATATCTCCTCCGAACCGCACTAACTGGTTGTTTATGAAGATGACAATGACACAGGCGCAAGCATTCATTAAGAATGGAGATATTCCTATGGATATAATGTTCTTCACTAAGTTAGCTTTTAGTTTGTATATGCCTCGTTTTAAATGCAATAGTTCGTTCTTGTTTGCAAATAGTGTCATTTGCCAGCATAGGGCTAATGTTTGTGATATTATTGTGGCGAGTGCTGCTCCTTTTATGCCCCAATGCCACCAGCGTATGAAAACAACATCTAACAATATGTTCATTACTACTGTGAAAATGGTGGCACACATTGCTTTCTTTGGTTTAGATGCTGCACGCAATACGGCATTCATACCAAAGTACATGTGCGAAAACACATTGCCTAAGAGTATGGTATGCATAAAGTCGTGTGCATAGGGGAGGGTGGCATCGCTTGCTCCGAAGAAACGGAGTATTGGATCGAGGAATAATAGGCAGACGCCAGCAAATGTTAATCCTACTATAAGGTTCAAGGTGATGGTGTTACCAAGTATGTTTTCTGCCGTCTGATAGTCTTTCTGTCCTAACTTTACACTAATGGTTGTTGAGGCTCCGATGCCTACTGCTGCACCAAATGCGGCTGCAAGGTTCATGAATGGAAATGTTATAGCAAGCCCCGAAATAGCCATTGGACCTACTATTTGCCCTATGAATATGCGGTCGATTATGTTGTAGAGCGATGCTGCCGTCATTGCTGTAATGGCTGGTAGCGCATATTGCGCTAATAGCTTGCCTACTGGTTTTGTGCCAAGTTCTAATGTTGCTTTCTTATTATCCATTCAAGAAGTTGTATATGTTTGCAAAAGTACTAAAAAAAAACGATACAGCTTCTTATAACCTAATAATTATGGTATTTGTAGCTGATATGGTGCTTTTGGTGGCTAGCACTTATAGAATGGTTAAGAATATGCGGCTATCCGCAGAGTTATCACTCTGATATTTCTTCTGATAACTTATAAGCTTTTTATTAATAGCTTATAAGCTTTTGTTTGATAGCTTATAAGCTTTTTATTGATAGCTTATAAGCTTTTTGTTGATAGCTTATAAGCTTTTTATTAATAGCTTATAAGCATTTTATTAATAGCTTATAAGCTTTTTGTTAATAGCTTATAAGCTTTTTATTGATAGCTTATAAGCTTTTTATTGATAGCTTATAAGCTTTTGTTTATTTGTGTATAGTCTTCGGGCGGTTTAATTGTGGAGTGAGGTGCGTATGGGTATGGAGTTAAAGGAACAAACTATGAGTTTTATGTTCTTATATTATAAATGTTTAAAGGCTATTATTATAATGTTTAAAGGCTATTAATTTGGCTGAGGCGTTGTGAGGTTCTTTGTTTCTGGTGCTTCTATTTATTTGTTTTTATGAGCTTCTGATCAGCAATGTTTTATTTCTGCTTTTGTTATATGGTCGTGGAATTTATTAGAATTGTCTTCTTTTCTGTTGAGCTGTTGTAATATGTGTTTATGGTATTGGCTGTGCGAAAACAAAAATAGGAAGAAAACTATTTAGCTTTCTTCCTACTTGTGTGGAGTTTAATTTCAGACTCTTACTTGTTCTTATTCTTTATTTTCTCAATGTAAGCATCAATGGCTGCTACAGCTGTGATGTTTACAATGTCGCGAACGGAACATTCTAAGTCGGTGAAGTGGATAGGTTTGTTTAGTCCCATCTGGATAGGACCAATCACTTCGGTTTCTGGGCTAAAGCCTTGCAGCAGCTTGTAGGCACTGTTGGCTGAAGCAAGATTAGGGAAAATAAGCGTGTTTACGCTTTTGCCTTTTAAGCGTGTGAAAGGATATTTCTCGTCGCGCAACTTCTTGTCTAATGCGAAGTTTATTTGCATTTCGCCGTCTATTAACCAATCGGGGTGCGTTTCTTGTGTTATGGCTAATGCCTCGCGCACTTGTTGTGGTGAGCCTCCCTCGTCGCTACCAAAGTTAGAGAACGATACCATTGCCATTACGGGGTCGTCGTTGAAGAATTTTACAGAGTGGTGAGCAAGGCGCGTTATGTCTACCAGCGCTTCGGCGTTTGGCATACGGTTTATCAGCGTATCGGCAATGTAGTAAATGCCACGCTTAGTATTCAGAATGTGCATTGTGCCGAAGTGTTTGTATTCTGGACGAATGCCAATAACATCTTTTGCAATCTTTATGGTATCGCTGTATTTCGTGTAGAGTCCTGTAATCATAGCATCAGCATCGCCACTCTCAACCATCGCCATACCAAAGTAGTTTCGCTCGTACATTTTGTCGTAAGCCTCATCGAAAGTGTAACCTTCGCGTGCACGCTTCTCCGCCAAGTGTTTTGCGTAATTGGCTCTGCGTCGTTGTTCCTTGTCGGCACGCATATCAATAAGTTCAATGCCAGTCAGGTCGAGCTTTAGTCGGTTTGCTATACGTTTAATGCGGTCGGGGTGTCCCAACAAAATAGGTTGGCAAATACCTTCTTGCTTTGCTTGTACAGCAGCCTTTAGCATATTTTGGTGTACACCTTCGGCAAAAACAACTCGTTGTGGGTGGCGTGCAGCAGTTGCGTGTAAATAGCGAGTAAGTTTGGTTTCTTGCCCCAGCATTTGCATTAGTCGGTCTTTGTATGCATCAAAGTCTTTAATAGGCGTTCTTGCCACCCCGCTATCCATTGCAGCCTTTGCCACAGCAGCACTCACCACAGTAATCAGCCGTGGGTCTACAGGTTTCGGTATAAAATATTTTGGTCCAAACGAGAGTTCGTTCACGTGGTACACTTCGTTCACAACATCAGGTACAGGCTGCTTAGCCAGTTCGGCAATGGCGTTCACGGCAGCAAGCTTCATTTCTTCGTTTATGGCTTTAGCGTGCACATCGAGAGCACCTCTAAAGATATAGGGGAAACCAATAACGTTGTTAATCTGGTTTGGATAATCGGACCGTCCAGTAGACATAATAACGTCTGGTCGTGCTTCTATCGCATCTTCGTAAGAAATCTCAGGCACAGGGTTAGCCAGCGCAAATACGATAGGATTGCTATTCATAGACTGTATCATCTCTTTCGAAAGGATATTGCCCTTTGAGAGTCCTACAAAAACATCAGCACCTTTTATGGCTTCCTCTAACGTGTGTGCGTCTGTACGGTTGGTAGCAAATAGCTTCTTTTGTTCAGTTAAGTTCGTTCGGTCGGCAGTAATAACTCCGTGCGAATCTAACATAAGAATATTCTCTTTCTTTAAGCCTAAAGCTACATATAGTTTCGTACACGAGATGGCAGCAGCACCTGCTCCATTTACAACAAGTCGAACCTTTGTTATGTCTTTTCCAGCAACCTCGAGCGCATTTTTCAGACCAGCGGCAGATATAATGGCTGTGCCGTGCTGGTCGTCGTGCATCACCGGAATGTCTAACGTGCGTTTTAGTCTCTCTTCAATAGCAAAACATTCAGGTGCCTTTATATCTTCAAGATTAATTCCACCAAACGTAGGAGCAATCTTTTCAACAGTTTCACAGAATTTGTCGGGGTCAGTTTCGTTAATCTCTATATCGAAAACATCAATGCCACCATAAATTTTAAATAGCAACCCTTTACCTTCCATAACGGGCTTTCCACTCATAGCACCAATGTTACCCAGTCCTAAAACAGCTGTTCCGTTTGTTATAACTGCAACAAGGTTTCCTTTATCGGTATATTTGTAAACGTTGTCTGGATTTTCCTGAATTTCTAAACAAGGGTATGCTACTCCAGGCGAGTAAGCAAGACTTAAATCGGTTTGTGTACTGTGAGATTTTGTAGGAATAACTTCTATCTTTCCTGGGCGACCATTCTCATGATACGCAAGTGCCGCCTCTTTTGTTATTTTAACCATAATATGATTTTAATACTAACTTAATTTCGCGCACAAAAAGCGTGTGGTTGTGCAAAGTTACTAAATTAAAACAATAAAGATAGTGTTAGTGATTTTATTTTTGTATTTTTGTACTGCTTAATAAACAATGGTAATGATAATAGAAAATGAATATAAGAAAGAGCTAAAAGCAAGAGTACTTTCATTAGCTTCTACAATGTTCTTTCAATATGGCATTCGTAAAGTGAAAATGAACGATATAGCTGCGCATTTGAAAATATCGAAGCGAACACTTTATGAAATATATCAAAACAAAGAAGACCTGCTTTATGAGGTTGTGATGATGAATGCTAAGCATAAAAAGGAAGAGATAGAGAGGTTTGATAAGCCAGGTCTCAATGTCATCAATATTGTTATGCATGTATTACGGCTGCAAACCGAAGAATTTAATAAAGTTAATCCTTTATTCTACGAAGAATTAGGAAAATATCCTAAGTTGCAGACTTATTTTGCCGCACGAGAAGAAGAGAAATACGAACAACTTGTTGAATTCATAGAGCGTGGAGTTAGTGAAGGGTGTTTCTTGTCCAATATAGATATAAAGCTATATAGTAGACTTACTTCAGCTTCTGGCGAATATATAATGACAAATTTTCTATACGATGAGTACAACTACAAAGAAATATTAAAAACCTTTATTATGTTCTACATAAGAAGTATTTGTACTGAGAAAGGTATAAAGCTATTAGATAAAGAGATGGCTAATTTCTTCAAATAATACCACATTTAAGTATTCTACATAGAGTATTAATTACAATGAGATATCTACAAATTACGTTTAAAATAACACCAGACACAGAACTAGCACGTGAACTCTTAGTAGCAATGGCAGGTGAAGTTGGTTGTGATTCGTTTTCGGAAGAAGAGAATGTAGTGATGGGCTATTGCCTTGAAAATGCTTTTGAAGAAGCAGCTTTAAAAGAGGCTATTTCCAACTTTATCCTGCCTAACATAGAAATAGAATACAAAGTAGAGAAGGCAGAAGATAAAAATTGGAATGAAGAATGGGAGAGAGATAACTTTACTCCTATAATAATCAATAATAATTGCATTATCTGTAGTGTAAAAGAAGAAAATCCATATAGGTTGGTAGAAAAAGTAGAAGGTAGAGAATCTTTGCTTGTAAGAATAGATCCGAAGCAGGCATTTGGTTCAGGAACACATGAAACTACACAAATGATAGTATCTCAACTGTTAGAAATGAATTTAAACGGGACTAAAGTGTTAGATTGTGGCTGTGGTACAGGTATTCTTTCAATAATTGCAGCCAAGTGTGGAGCCGAAACAGTTTGTGGTTACGATATTGACGAATGGAGTGTGAGAAATACAATAGAGAATGCAGAAGCCAACAATGTATCACTTGAAGTAAAAGAAGGCGATAAACAAGTTATAGAGAAATTCTCTGAAAAGAAGTTTGATGTTGTTATTGCAAATATAAATCGTAATATCCTGCTTGCCGATATGTCTGCCTTTGTATGTGCAATGAAAACAAAGGGAATATTAATATTAAGTGGATTTTATGAAGAAGACGTCTCTTTATTAGAAGAAAAAGCACTTAGTCTTGGACTGAGAAAGAGTCAATGTAAAGTGAATCATAAATGGGCGTGTCTGACTTTTTATCAATTTTAGGTTTAGGAATAAGCAATTGCATAAGATTATAATACGAACCATTAAAGATATTTAAATCTACATAGCCTTTTATACCAGGAAGTTTACCTGCATCTGTGTGTTGCCAAAAAAGCCATTTTCCTGGATATTCCATTTTGTCTACATAATAATGAGCAATCCAATATGGATAATCGTCAAAGCGTGAATCAGACAAATATTGGTCTTTGAATTTATAGAAGGTATAGATAATAGGTTTTACATGAAATTTATCTTCAACAATGTGTAGCCATGTAAGAATATTCTGTTGAAATTCTCCTGTGCTAATTCCATTTGGTTTTGTTTCTACATCTAATACCGGAGGTAAATCGCCAGGTTCTAAGGGTGTCATAGCTAAATAGAAATAAGCCTGACGACGAGGTGATGAGTTATTGCTCCAAAAATGATAAACACCCCTAATAAGCCCTGCTTCTTTTGCGTTTGTAAAGTTTGAACGAAAGTTTCGGTCTACATGGCTATCACCTTCTGTTGATTTCATAAAAACGAAGCGAACAGGCGATTGTTCTATGAGTGCATTACGCAAACGAGCCCAATTAACATTACCCTGGTGATGACTAATATCAATTCCATGTATCTCATATCCGTCAGGATAATCTGGATCACCATAAATAGCACGCCAGCGAAAGCCTGATGGAGCAACTAAGAAAAAATAAAGCCAAAAACAATAAAATAAGGCAATGAATATTCCTCCAATCTGCCATACCCATTTAGGCATTTTATGCAATTTAATGCAAAGTAGATGGATTGTTTTAGGAATATTCATTACCTTATTTATATACCATTATATCTTATTTCAATAAGTGAAAACATCTTTACCTTGTTCCAATGCCAATGTTCTCGTAGTTTGGTCGCAAACATCTGATGGTCCCCAATATTGAATAGGTCCAGGATAGATGTAACTAGTCTCTTTAGCCCACTTGTCTCGTAGTTCTACGAATTTTTTGAATGGAGCTCCTTCAAGATCAACAAGAGCTTTACGGATAACTGGTTTTAATTCACCATTGCGACGTTCCATATTCATCATCATTGTAATAGGTACACCGCCTGCAATCCAATTTTCAGCTTTCTCAGTTGTATTCTTAACAATTGCCATATACCCAGTTTTTCCATTAGCAATAAGTTGAGCTGCAGAAGTACCAAGTGCATAACAATAGTCAGCATCAAAGTTTGATGGAGCGGCACAGCGTCCTTCATATCCTAAGAAATGATGTATTGTAGCGAAGTGTCCGTTGTATTTACCTTGTTTAGCCCATTTATTAAGCTTCATTTCAACCATATCAGAAATAAGTCTTTCTGTCTCAATGAGCGAAACTTGAACATTTCCATGAGGATCTCTGTCTAATGATAATTGTCTTGCAACTCCATCAGGGAGAGTCTCGAATGTGGCTTTATTTTCTTCAGAGAGATGGTCTATAATATAAGCTCGTTGTGCTTCAATGTCAAGATCCTTATAATCGTTTCCATGTTTTGCTAATAAGTCGTTTAATTCCCCAATAAGTCTACCAATAGAAGGAATAAATTCTATAAGCCCTTCTGGAATTAAAACGACTCCATAATTACGTCCATCTTGTGCACGGCGTGCCACAACCTTAGCAATATCTTCAATTATGTCGTTCAGAGATAAATCTTTTGTTTCTATCTCTTCAGAGATTAAACATATATTAGGTTGTGTTTGTAAAGCACATTCAAGTGCAATATGTGAAGCTGAACGTCCCATTAATTTAATGAAATGCCAATACTTTCGTGCAGAGTTACAGTCGCGTGCAATATTTCCTATTAACTCAGAATAGGTTTTAGTAGCAGTATCAAAACCAAACGAAGTTTCTATTTGGTTATTTTTTAAGTCGCCATCAATAGTTTTAGGACAACCGATAACTTGTATTCCATAATTTTTTGCAGCGTAATATTCTGCAAGAACGCACGCATTGGTGTTTGAATCGTCACCACCAACAATTACAAGAGCTCGAATGTCAAGTTCTCGAATAATCTCTAATGCTTTTTCGAATTGTTCTTCTTTCTCTAGTTTAGTACGTCCAGAACCTATTAAATCAAATCCGCCTGTATTTCTATATTTATTAATAAGCGTTTCTGTAATTTCAATATAATTATGATTTACTAAACCTTCAGGTCCCATTAGGAAACCAAACAAACGATTCTCTGGGTTTAACTTTTTAACCTCGTCATATAAACCAGATATAACGTTATGTCCACCAGGAGCCTGTCCGCCAGATAATATTACTCCAACATTTATTCTAACTGAGTCTTGCTTCTCAGCAGGTACGAACTCTACAAGAGGCATACCATAGGTGTTGGGAAATAAATTCTTAATTTCTTTATGATTATCTACGCTTTGAGTTGGTTCTCCCTCTTTAATCTTCACAGCACTTTTAAGTGCCTTTGGAAGTTTTGGTTTATAAGTTGCGCGTTCCTTTTGTAAAGCACTCGTTTCCATCTTCTAATCTTTTTAAACAGTTATTATTGAAACAATCTAATTACTGTTGCAAAAGTAATGTTTTAGATTGACAATTAGGCATAAATGCTGCTAAAATAAGAAATAATACTAATTTTCTTGATACATATTTGTTTTTGCAGTTTTTTTATATTATCTTTGACTCATCAAAATAAATAAAAGGAAAGATAATTCTATAAAAAGATGGGAAATAAAAGAAATTTAAAACGTTTAATAAACGGAATTTGTGGTAGTTTGTTTACTGAAACTATAGCCGCATCACTTTATGGGGATAATACGAACAAGGAAGAGATAGATGCTTTATTAACCTCTATTGTTCTTTTACGTAGTGAATATGTTAGTCGTATTTCGCATGTTGAGCCTGGTATGAGTGCAAAAATATATTTTACTGATTTGAGGAAGAAATTTGATGCAGAAACAAACGAAATAATAGATCAGATTAGTAATTTAGTATAACAATATGCTTAAAAAACTTGCTTCATGGCTTCTTTATAAACAATTAAAATGGAAGAAGAAAGTTACAATTGCTTTTCCTGATAAATTTATAATTTGTCTTGCGCCACATACCAGTAATTGGGATTTTTTCTTTGGACAACTCTACGGGAAGGCTGAAGGTATACGAAGTAATTTCTTAATGAAGAAAGAATGGTTCTTTTGGCCTTTAGGTATGTTTTTAAGAAGAATTGGTGGTCTTCCTGTGTTTAGAAGTAAACATACTAGTATGACGGATAGATTAGCAGATTATGCATTAAAGACAGATAAATTTGGTTTATGTATAACCCCAGAAGGAACTCGTTCATTAAATCCGGATTGGAAGAAAGGTTTCTATTATATAGCATTAAAAGCTAATATTCCAATTCTTCTTTACGGATTGGATTATAAAACAAAAACGATAGAGTGTACGCAATCTATTGTGCCAAGTGGAGATATTGAAACTGATATGAGAACTATTAAACTCTATTTTAAGAATTTTAAGGGAAAGCATCCTGAATCATTCACTATAGGAGAGGTAGACGAATGAAAAAGGATTTTCTTACTTTTATACTATGTTTCGTATTTGTTTTCGAAATATCTGCGCAAACAAAGAAATTTGATTGGGGAAAGTCGGAATATACGGGACGTCCATGGATTGAGAATACTTCTCGTCCAAATACAATTACAGATGGATTAAATGATAGACATTTCTCTATATGGTCTTCTCATGGTCGTTATTATGATGTGAATAAAGGATATTGGAAATGGCAACGTCCGAATCTCTTTGGTACAACAGAAGACTTATATACACAAACCATAGTAATACCATATCTTCTTCCGATGTTGGAGAATGCAGGGGCAGTTGTTATTTCTCCACGTGAACGCGATTGGCAAAAGCAAGAAGTTATAGTGGATAACGACAATCCTAAAATAACAGGTATTATTTCTTACAGTGAAGTAAATAATAAAAAGAAATGGGAAACTATAGAAGGTTCAGGATTTGCATACCATCAAGGAACATACGCTGATGGAGAGAATCCATTTATTGCAGGATCTGCGCGTAAAATAAAATCGAGGAAACGTAATAGCAAACTTAGTTATGTAGCTTATCAACCAAACATTCCTGAAGATGGAGATTATGCTGTCTATGTAAGTTATAAAACTATAAAGAAAAGCGTAGATGATGCTGAATATATTGTTTTTCATAAAGGGCAAGAAACCCATTTTCGAGTGAATCAACAAATGGGTGGTGGTACTTGGGTCTACCTTGGTACATTTGCTTTCGATAAAGGCTGCAATATTTTTAATCGAGTAATATTAACGAATCATAGCAAACACAGAGGTGTTGTTACTGCAGATGCAGTTCGTTTTGGTGGTGGTATGGGAAATATAGCTCGAGGAGGACAAATTAGTGGCTTACCTCGTGCACTTGAAGGAGCAAGATATTATACACAATGGGCAGGTGCTCCTCGAGATGTTGTCAGTAAAAGTAATGGAACGAATGACTATAATGATGATATTAATTCACGTTCACTTTATACTAATTGGCTTGCAGGCGGATCTTCGTATATACCAAAGAAAGAAGGTTTAAAAGTTCCTATCGAATTAGTCTTAGCTGTACATAGTGATGCTGGAGTAAAAGCAGATGGGACTACAGTAGGAACATTATCTATTTGTACAACACAACAGGGGAATCCAACTTTCGGAAACGGACTTTCGCGTAGAACGTCTCAAACCTTTGCTTCTCAACTCATAACAAATGCGAAGCGCGATATAGAATCTACATTTAAGAAAACTTGGAATACACGTGGTGTTAAAGATGCAAATTATAGCGAAACACGCCTTCCTGACGTTCCATCATCTATCATTGAGACACTTTCTCATCAAAACTTTGCAGATATGAAGTTTGGACAAGATCCTAATTTCAAATTCACACTTGCACGTTCTATATATAAAACTATTCTTCGTTATACGGCATCACTCCATAATAAAGCTTGTATTGTGCAACCATTGGCTCCGGATAACTTTAGAATGGAATATATTTCAAAAAACAAGATACGTTTAAGATGGAATGAAGTAAACGATCCATTAGAACCTACAGCCAAACCTACATCTTATAATATATATATGGCTACAGGAACAAGTGATTTCGATAATGGTGTAAATGTAAATACCAATTCGTACGAAATAACATTAGAACCCAATGTAGTATATAACTTTCGGATAACAGCGTGTAATCGTGGAGGCGAGAGTTTTCCAACTGAAGTATTATCTGCATATAATAAAGAAGGTGCAAAGCAAACTATTTTAATAGTGAATGGATTTTACCGCCTTTCTTCACCAGCTGTAATTGATAATGATGTAGAACAAGGTTTCAATTTTGAGGCTGACCCTGGAATTAGTTATGGTAAAACTGCAGGGTGGAATGGACGTCAAAGTAATTTTGATAAAACTCAATCAGGTAAAGAAGGGTCTGCTGCTTTAGGATATGGTGGCGATGAGTTTGTAGGAAAGTTCATAGCAGGAAATAATTTCAATTATGTTAGGACACATGCAGATGCAATAGCCTCATGTGGAAATTATAATATAGTGAGTTGTTCAAGTAAGGCGATTGAGAATGGTTATGTAAAACTTCAAAAATATGCGCTTGTAGATTTAGCCTTAGGATTGGAGAAAGATGATGGACATAGTCTATGCTATTATAAGGCTCTCCGTCCCAGTATGCAAACTCAAATAGCAAATTATCTAATGCGTGGTGGTAGAATTCTTGTTAACGGAGCTTATTTTGCTACTGATATGAAAAGTAATGTTGAGCAAGAATGGCTTGCCAAATTCTTTAAGGTTTCTGCAGCAGGAAGTAATCAGGACAATTATAATTCAATAATTAATGGATTAGGTTCACAATTTGATATATATAGGGCAATAAATGAAGAGCATTATGGAGCTTATTCGCCTGATATATTGCAACCTTTAGATACAGCATTTAGTGTTATGAAATATGCAGATAATACTAGTGCTGCTGTAGCTTATAAAGGTTCAGACTTCCGCACTTTTGTTATGGCTTTCCCATTTGAGTGTATTAAGAATAAGGAAATACGTAATAGAATAATGCGTGGTATTGTGGCTTATCTGCTAAATTAATGAAATCGAAATACGAGAGTTGAACATAAATTTAAATGAGAGATGATGTACAAAATTCAAGCAAACGCATCTGGAACAAGATATATAGAGGTTAGTAATACACATTTTGAGACCTTACAAAAATATTCATTATTATCTAATCTTGTTGGCTCTACAGGAATAATAGATGAAACAATACTTGATAAATTAAAACTGAATGTACGCAGTTTGTTAGAATCAGAGGCGGGAAAAGATAATGCGTTGCTCGACCTATGCTTAGATGTAATTTATAATCAGAATATGAAAGCTTTTGGATTAAAGAATCTTGTAGATCTTTATAAACAATGGAATAAAGAACAAGAATCTTTAGAACAATCCGAAGAAGAACTAACAGAGGAAAGTTCGCTATAAGCACTTCTTGCATTGACTTTCGTATATAAAAATATGATATCATATTTTTTATCTTGTCTTACCAGATGAGATGCGTATAGCTGACATTATTTTTTGTAAGACAAACAGAATATAAAATAGAGGATATAACTTGAGTAACAATAAATCCACAAGAAGGCAAAACAAACCCTCTTATAAGGCAAATATAAAGCCTTTACAAAAAGATTTAAATACAGGAGAACAAAAGAACAAGAATCAAATTGTTCAAACTAACTCACGTTTTATGCTCACCGACTTTCTACCTACTACAAAGAAAGAAGTTGAGCTAAGAGAGTGGGGCGAGTTAGATGTTATTCTTTTTTCTGGTGATGCTTATATAGATCACCCAGCTTTTGGAGTATCTGTTATTGGGCGTGTTTTAGAAGCTGCCGGTTATCGTGTAGCAATTATACCACAACCTGATTGGCACGGCGATTTCAGAGATTTTAAAAAGTTAGGGCGTCCACGTTTATTTTTTGGAGTTTCCGCTGGTGCAATGGACTCTATGGTGAATAAATACACTGCTAATAAACGTTTACGTTCTGAAGATGCTTATTCACCAAATGGTCGCCACGACTTACGTCCTGAATATCCTTCTATTGTATATTCAAATATTCTTCGACAACTTTATCCAGATGTTCCTATTGTATTGGGTGGAATTGAAGCTTCGCTGCGTCGTCTTACTCATTATGATTATTGGAAAGACTGTATTCGTAAAAGTGTGTTGTGCGATTCTGGTGCTGATATTGTAATTTATGGAATGGGTGAAAAGCAGATTATCAGCATTGCACAAGCTTTAGAGAATGGTAGGAAAATAAAAGATATAAAGGATATACCACAAACAGCTTATCTTTGTAAAGAGGGAGATATTCCTGAAGGGATTTCTACAAATGATATAGTATTGCATTCGCACGAAGAATGCTTATATAATAAGAAATTTCAGGCAGAAAACTTTAAGCATATCGAAGAAGAATCGAATAAAAAACATGCTCAACGAATACTTCAAAAAGTAGACAGTCAATATATTGTGGTAAATCCGCCTTATCCTACAATGACTACTGAAGAAGTTGATGCTACATACGATTTACCTTACACTCGAGAACCACACCCTAAATATAAAGGAAAGGTGATACCTGCTTACGAAATGATAAAGTTCAGTGTAAATATCCATCGAGGTTGCTTTGGTGGTTGTTCTTTTTGTACAATATCGGCTCATCAAGGTAAATTTATTGCAAGTCGCTCTAAAGAAAGTATTCTAAAAGAAGTAAAGCAAGTAATACAAATGCCTGACTTCAAAGGCTATCTTTCTGACTTAGGTGGACCTTCTGCAAATATGTATGGTATGGCAGGTAAGAATATAAAAGCCTGTGAACATTGTAAGCGTCCCAGTTGTATACACCCAGAAATTTGTCCGAATCTTAATACTGATCATTCTAAATTACTCGATATATATAGAACTGTAGATGCTCTACCTGGTATAAAGAAAAGTTTTATAGGTTCAGGAGTACGCTATGATTTATTGCTGCATAATGCAAAAGACGAAAAAACAAACCACTCTACACAAGAATATACACGTGAATTAATAAAGAATCATGTAAGCGGACGACTAAAAATAGCCCCAGAACATACTTCCGATCGTGTTTTATATCTTATGAGAAAGCCTTCGTTTAAGCAATTCTATCAATTTAAACGCATATTTGATAAAATAAATAAAGAAGAAAATTTACGGCAACAAATTATTCCTTATTTTATATCTTCGCATCCAGGTTGTAAAGAAGAAGATATGGCAGAACTTGCAGTAATAACAAAAGATCTTGATTTTCACCTGGAACAGGTACAAGACTTTACTCCAACACCTATGACTGTTTCTACAGAAGCGTGGTATTCTGGCTACGACCCTTATACATTAGAACCAGTTTTTTCTGCAAAGACTCCACGTGAAAAGTTAGCACAACGTCAATTCTTCTTTTGGTATAAGCCTGAAGAACGAAGAAATATTGAAAAAGAATTGAAACGAATTGGTAGAATTGACCTTATTGGTAAACTCTACGATAATAAACCTTTCCGCGGAAAAGTGAACTATGATCCTAAGGCTATAGGAAGTAGTCCTTCTAACAATCGGAGAAATCGCAATAAGGAATCGTACAACCCGAATAAAGATTGGAATAAAAAAAAGAAAAATCGACGATAAACGAAGGTAGACAGTCGTCTGTTTTCAGATAATAACACAAAAGATAAAAGTATAACTAAAATGAAGGAATTTGAAACATATATTTTCGATTTAGATGGTACTCTCCTTGAAACATTGAGAGATTTAGCAGCAAGTACCAATTATGCTTTACGAACGCATAATATGCCAGAACATTCTATAGAAAATGTTAGAATGTTTGTGGGCAATGGTGTAAAGAAACTAATGGAGAGAGCTATTCCTAATGGTATAAGTAATCCACAGTTTGAAGAAGTTTATGCTACATTTCGCCAGCATTATTTAGAACATAGTCTCGATACCACTAAACCATACGAGGGTATACCAGAAATGCTTACCGAATTAAAGGCTCGAGGAAAAAAACTCGCTATTGTAAGCAACAAGTTCTATGCTGCTACGCAAGAACTTGCTAAACATTTCTTTCCCGATACCATTAAAGTTGCTATTGGCGAACGCGAAAATATTAGAAAAAAGCCTGCTCCCGATACAGTAATAGAAGCTTTACGACAACTAAATGCACCAAAAGAAACAGCAGTATATATTGGCGATAGCGATGTAGATGTTATGACTGCAAAAAATTGTGGTATGCCTTGTGTTAGTGTATTATGGGGATTTCGAGATAAAGAATTCTTAATAGAACACGGAGCAACTCTTTTTATAGAAAAACCTTATCAGCTATTGCCCGATTAAATGCAATTACACCTTATATAATATATTAGAATGCGTTAGACAGACTTTGCTATCTGTCTGACTTTATACAGATATAGGTGGGCTTTTTTGTTATAAATAGACAAATGAGCCTACCTATATTTGTATAATTTATTTTGTTTTACACTAAAAAACAATATATTCTTCCAATTCTTACAATACTTTCCATAACCATTATAGATAATTAAATATAGTTTATTGTTCAGTTTAATATTCAAATTCTGTTTTAATCCCTTAATAAGAAAATTCAAAACCTCTGGCGTTTATTAATTGTTGCTAATTACTCGGTAAGAGCTTTATTATTAACTATGAAAAAACAAAATATTACCACTAACACCATATTTTAAATATATTTTTCTACATCTAATTTGTGTATGATTTAACAGAAAAATATTAAAATTGTTTTTTCTCTGTCTAAAGAAACTTATAATTTGAAAAAAAGAAGTAAGTTTGTATCATTAAAGTAAGAAAAATGAACAGAAACGAACTTGAAATAATCCTTAAAGCGATAAGATAATAACCTTAAATAATAGAGTGTTTTGCTTAATCGCGAAAGTTGAAAGGTGAATTGATAATGAAAAAAGAATAAAAATAAAACAACGAAATAATGAAAAAATATTTGTTAATAATACCCATCTTAATTTTATTTGGCTGCAAAAATAATCCAAATACAAAGGAAAATAATTCTGATAACAACGATTCAACTAAAGTGCTTAATATGGAGAACAAATCCTCTTTGCCTTTAGCAATTCAACAACAGTTGGGGATATCGGAAGATATGATATTGCCATTTGATTCTATAAGAATGGATTCGCTAATACAAGATTATAAAAGTGCTTTAGCTGATGAGTCCGAAGGCGATGATTATGAAGAACCAGAGTGGTTTCCAAATAATGAACAGTACATAAAAACTTTAATTCCTTATGCTTTTAACGATTTGATAAAGCGAGGATTTGTGCCTTTGTCTGCAACTCAATTTCAGAATAAACTAAAAATATTGGGTCTGGAGATGCAAGAAAGGAAGAAAATTCCAATAATCAATGAAACTAAACACTATTTTTCTATGCCACCTCTTGATGCTGGGTGGTATGATGAGGTAGCTAAAGATGGTATTGATAAAAAAGAACTTAACTATATTAGATATGGAGTTTCAAATTATATTTATGTAAAAGGATACAATTTTATTTTGCCAACAACATATATTGCAGATTACTTAAAAGAAAAGAAGCATAATGTCGTATTTAGTTTAAACGACGAAATAGTGCATCTTAATAAGTTCTTCTTAAACGATGATAAAGCCAGTTTTTTATGGCTAAAACAAAATACTCCGCTATTATTGATAGGTCTTCTTAAGACTTATGGTTACGACACGAACGAAAAAATTAATAATGTTGTTCTAGCAGATATATTAAATAGATATGATCAAGACGGAAGTGTATCTGGTATGTTTAACACCTTCATACGTAAAATATTTTATAACAAACCGCACATGGAACTTAGAGAAGGCTTATTAAAGTCTCTTCTGCGCTTACCAGTAAATGAAAAGAATAGTTTATGGTTAGCAATGCTTGATAATTATATAGGATTCCTCATAAAAGATGGAACCAAAGACACTTATGCTTGGTATTTCGACTTTACAAAAAAGGAACGATATAAGGCAGCAGCTTATTTCGGATATTATTTGTATAAACTAAGGGCAAAGTATAAAGAAACAAATCCAATTTTTTTTGGAGAAGAGCTATATTACAATAAAAACTTCTACAAATATCTTTACGAACAGAAGTATTTCAATCTTCCTAAATTCAAGGAGATATGCGATTCTGTCTACGAAGAATATGATGTAGATGTTAAAACGTACCTTAATAGTATAGGGAATAAAAAGTAAGCGAAACAAAATACATACTTAATTTAGAGAACTTAGCTATGCGCTTTTACATTTATTACGTATAGGTTGAAAATTTATAATTACAAAATAAAAATTTATAATTAAAATTCGAGTAATTTATTATTATAAATTTGCTAAAATATAATTATAATTTTTTCTTGGCAAATTACTTCTTGTAAATCAGCACTTTAGAAAATTCATTAATTGTTATACAGATATTGAGTTTTGCACTTAAAAGATAAAACAAAATAGAGAACAAACACCTGACAATATGGATAATATAAATGAGTTTATAAACGGAGAAATTTATGAAGTTCTCCTGAAAAATGTGCAAACAATAAGTAACATAGAAATTGATGATAATGTTCCTTTTGCGTTGTTAGATTATGATAATGAAAGATTAAAGGCAGCGCAAGTTAAAATAGACGATTTAGAATCTTTACTTAACACGAATATGAAGGAAGCTTCGTATTTTGTTGAAAAAAAGATGCAATATAACTTCGATGAAGATGATGAATATCCCGAAGGAGAAGAAATTTCAGACGACGATAAACCTCATACAATTGATGAACTTCCTTACTATAAAAACTTTTTAGTTTCATTTCTAATCGAATATTATTTACTAAAAGAACAGCCTACGGAATTAGGTAAATACCTAAAAAGAACACACATAGCACAGGCTACTAAATACGAAAAGGAGTTATGCAACATTTGGAAAGAAGTATTGGAACTTAAATAAACTCTAACGCAGATACTATGAATTTAGGTAGAAATGCCTTGCGTTTCTATCTTGAAATAGCAAATTCTATGAAGTGAGATATTTAAGAAATTTCCAATTTAAATGGAAATAGACATTATTTAAATAACTATATAATGAGAATAAAATTTGAAGGAATAAAAGATTCAGAAACACGAGTATATCTTTTTGCAGAAGTACCATCAGGTGATGTAATTCCTGATGGCAAAAACGATATAATAAAACGAGACCGAAGTGGACATCTTGATAAAATAATAGATGCATATCGTCCGTTTCTTCCTCAGAGTGGTGCTGTATTGAATAGTAATTTTATCATTATTACGCCAACGAATAGATATTTTTATGGATTTTCTTACAATAAAGACTTAGCGGGTTGGCATCAGCAAATAGAAAAAGGAGCCAAACTCTTAAATGTTCGATTAGGAAAGATAGTTGATGAGAAAGATTTTTTGTTATCTGACGGGACTAAATACAAACTATCTGACTGTGAGTTTGAACGATACAATTTTAAATTCAAAGATGAAAACGGGAATTGGAAAACTCATAATAAAAGAGAGAGAATTGATAAAAAATGTTTCTTTGCAGATAATATAGAAACTTAAGTAGAGCAGCAAGCTATTCTTTGTTAGTTTAATAGTAAGCAAACTCTTTTGTCCGCAGTATTTTTAGTTTATAGTTGAAAAAGAATATATATAAAGTGCAATAGACATGTTTTATAAGTTAGGAATAAATCCAAGCAGTAAGAAATGGGCGAAATACGAAAATATTTCGTCATCACTTTGGGTAGATAATATTGAGATAACAAGTACAAAGCTTTTTACTGAGCCAGATTTGTTAAGAAACGGAAAACAAATAGAATATACAACTCTACTTGATGGTAAAATACCCCCAATTAATTCGATAGGTGCAGACTTTATCGTATTTGATGCTTCGATTTCAGATATTCTTTCTCTTAACGAAGAAGATAATATGGTTGTTATTGAAAGCAAAAAAGCAAATAATAGATATCTTTTGTTGAACAACTATAAGTCAATAGATTGTGTTGATTGGGATTTATCCGAAGTAGATCGTTGGCCAGAAAATACAAAAGTGGCAGACTGGCAAAATAAACGAGGTCGTTTTTTTATTAAACCAGTATTAAGAGGAAATAAAATTCCACCCAAAACGCAAGTGTTTCGATTGAAAGAGTGGGGTGGGGCTTTTAATATTGTTATTTCAGAAGACTATAAAGAAAAAATAATGAAATTAGATTTCGACCATTCGTTCTTAACATTTGAGTCTTTAAAAACAATATCAATATAATGTGAGTTGAATACAATAATTTTATTGATACTTTACGTTTATATACTTATAAAATTGATAGATATGTTTAGATTGAATACGTAAACTACCATATAAAATAGTTGGACAACTAAGATATACATCGGAAATAGTTTACTGCAAAATATTAAACCACTAGAAAGCGAATTGTATATTTCGGAAAGCGTCTTTAGTTTGCCACACGCCATTCCATACGATAGAGACGAAACAACAATAATGAAAGACAAAGCAGGAATAAGTCCTGACGAAAAGCTACTTGGAAATAAACTTCCCGTAACACTTAATAAGGGTGCTTCTGGTAAAATAGTGAATACTATACTTAGAGCTATAAAACAAAAGAAACAAAACAGTGCAAATCTTATTCCTACTCGTTCTCTATAATGGAGTTCAGAAAATCTATTGTGTCGAAATATTAATTTATATACAATATCGTGAAGACCACTTGTTTTATAAACACCCCAATCAATAGATAAGAGCAATAGCCATACTAACATATTGCTTTTTAAATTGTTAGTAAATTGTCCTGCAAACCATCGTAGTCCACTGCCACTTAATAAAGAGTTAATATTAACATAAGGGAATGCTGCAGTAATTAACCATGAACTAAACACGATTAATAGCTGCAACACTATTAAGCTTAATGCTATAATCCCATATTTATTCTTCATCTGAATACAGATTGTCTATATCTATAATTCGTAATTCTAATGCACGTACCACCAATCGGGTTGCATTTATACTCATTCCTTTACGTTCGTTACCAAATAATTTCTGTACAAGTTCGTTTTGTCGTTTCTCTAAACTTTTTACTCCAAAAGGCATACCACGCAGATTTGTTATCTGTTCTTTTGTATATCCTAATGCTAAATGGCGTAGGAAACGTTCATCGTACTCGTCTATTTCGTAATCTATCAGAGCTTCTTGGTGCATAAGTTCGCTATTAATGCTATTTTTAAATCGTTCTACTATCTTTTGTAAAATAGGCTGATTAAAAACTAAACGCTTTCCACTCATAACACTTGAGACATCACCACGTGTAAGTAATTCGCCACTTTTTAAACAAATTCCATCAGCACCAGCATCTAATACGTCTACCCAAAGTTTTTCGTTAAGTAGTTCTCCCGTAAATATAAGCACTTTTAGATTCGGATACAGTTCTTTAGTTTGTCTACAAATTTCTACTCCTATTGTAGTTGAACCACCTAATCCTAAATCTAACAACACTAAATCGGGTAATTCAGCTTTCATTAACTTCCAATAAGCAACTTCATTTTCTGCAGTTCCTATAATGTGTGCTTCTGGTATTTCATTACGAAAGATACCTTCTGTGCCTTTTAATTCTAAAGGCACATCTTCAACAATAATTACTTTAAAATTCTCCATATTTTTTATTGTTCTTTCTTTGCTTGCGATAATGTTATACTAAGTGTGGTACCTTGCTTTGTATTGTGTGCAATAATACCACAACGATGTCGGTTGAAACATTCACCATTTTCGCGCACTATTTGTTTGCAAACCATATATGGTATATGTTTAATATCGGGCGCAAACAGATTGGTGCAGTCCTCATCAGATAATTGTAATTGGGACATATATAAATGGAATACTATATATTTTGGCGATAAATCGTCAACATCAATCATTATATTCTCTTCACTATCTTGTTTCTGTAGTAGCTCGAATAGATATTTCAGCAAATCTATATCTCCCAAAACTACAAGTTTACCTTTTTCGGGCGATAAAAGTTTCATATTTTTTGTAAGTAGCTTATTAACTTCTATCCGGCTATACATAGGTTTAAGCATAGAAGCTTGCTGTATAGCCTGTATACTTAGTGTAGAATATAGTTCCTTATAATATATTGAGAGTTCATCGATAGTGTTTAACTCTGCATCTCTTTTAGATAGTAGCTGACTTATCTTTGAAGGATAATACATAGTTTCGTGCTTCAGAGTAGAAAGACAGTTGTCTAAAATATTGTTGTTTACGTGTAGTCTATTGCTTTCAAGTTCCATTCTGTGCAATTCGTCTTTCGCTAACTCTATATTAGTAGAACTTATATTATACTGTTTAATAAACTCTTTCAGTGCATTGTTTATCTTCAGAGTAATTTCTTTTAAACTTTCTGGAAACTTATTTGTCCCAATAGCCTTAATCATTTGTTGCTTTTCGGGAAGAGTTCCATTACTTAGAAGTATAGCATTTATTTGCCGGATATTTTCGATATACGATTGATAACGAAATCGTTGTCGATAGTACATAAAATAATATAATGGGAATATAGAGAGAAGAAGTAATATCAACAAAACAATAGCAACATTTTTATTCGATTCAGATCGTTGCATCATTCTGCAATAAGCACTTAAATTCTTATCCGCCGAATTTTCTTTAAACAATAGCGTATAAACATTATTGTTATACTTATATAAGTCCCAATCGTGTAAAGCCAAAGCAGCAACAGCACTTTCGTTACGAATATCGAGAATTATACTAAAGTTTGTTGGTAAGTTTTCGTGCAACCAATAAACCTCAGCAGGTATTATATTGTCGTCTGCAATACGTTTCATTAAATGTCTGCCATTGGGTTGCAATTTTAGATAATACTTATTTAGGTAATATCGGCAAGTATCTGAAAAATCTAATGTACGCTTGTAAGTTCCTTTTATATTACTGAAATAAGCAGAGTCAGCATAACGGTTCGCCATATCCAACTCTTGTAAAGATGTATTTTGACCGTTTGGTGAAATATTAATAATAGTTCTCATATCTTTGCAATATGAGAATAAGGAGGTTGTAAACAAGGAAATTAAAAATAGAACACGGATAATTCCTTTTGGAAGACGAAAATAAAACTTACTACCTTTTCCTGATTCGCTCTCAACGCCTATCATACAAACGGTAAAAAGTTTACTAAGCTTCTTGTATTTATTTATAATTCCATTGCAATTCATAAGTCCGAATCCATGCGACTTTTCGTTTTTATTGTCTATAATAGTCTTTCTATCGAAGATATGATTCTTAGTTTCGGCGTCGATGCCAATGCCAGTATCTTTCACTGATATTTCAACATAATCAGGTTTTTCATCAGCATATATAGATACGTAGCCGTTAGTAGGCGTAAATTTACGTGCATTTTCTGCCAATGTGTTTAGCATAAACAAAGTAAGCACTTTGTCTGCTTTCACTACACATTGTGTTTCTTTTATATTTAACGTTATACCTTTTAGTTGGAAGCTCATTCTAGATTTTGCTACTATATCGAATATTTGCTGTAGAGAGAAGCTTTCAATATGCAACGACAGTTCTCCTTGTTGTAACTTAATCCATTGAGTTAACACATCGTTATATTTGTTGATATCGTTTATTAGTTCGGCTATATAATTATAACGTTCATATCTAAGTTCATTGGTTTCTTTGTTTTTCTTTAATTGACTAATCTCATGGACCATTCTGTCTATTAGTGGATTTAGTGTATTAGCAAGAAACAACTTAGAACGTTTCTCTATACTTCTCTTCTTATCTTTTACTACATTGGTAGCAGCTATGTTATAATTTTCTTGTATTTCCTGATATTCTTCGTTTAACCTCTCAAGTTCTTTCTTATTCTGTACTTGCCATTCGTCTAAAGGTGTAAGAAGTTCTTTTAATGATTTTCCATCTGCATTTCTTCTTTTCTTTAAGTAATGGAATAACAGAAGCAGGCTTACCACTAACACTATCATCAGCAACACTGCAATTATCATAAGATTCAGTTGGTGCGAACTCTTTTCAAGTATTCCTGCACGAGATTCTAAATATCTATCTTGTCGTGTTTGTTCTTGTAAATCTAAATAGATGTTACGGTTAAAGTCGCTTCCTTGTTTATCATTTACAGCAGCATATACGACACTCAACTGTTCGCGAATAGAAGCTATTAAGTCTGGTGCTTGATTTATAGCTTTATTCCTTTCCAATGCATCTTGTAAGCAAACAATAGCAGATTGGTAATCTTTTATCTGCCAATAACAGGAAGCTAATGTACGAAAAGCACTCGCAATTTGATAAACATCTCCATATCTAATAAACAAATCGGTTGCTCGTTCGGCTAAGTTACCTGCTAATAAGCTATCGGGGACATTGTCTGTATTTATAAATCGTATTGATGGATAATTATCTTTTATCAATCTATCATGTTCTGTCAATAGGAGATGCTCACTTAAACCTTGCAATGAATTTGCTTGCCAATACACATATCCCGTTTGTTGTGCCATAATAAAACAGCGCATTAAGTAATCGAATTCTTGTTGATTAACATCATTCTGTGTTCCAGTACTTAAAACTCCTCCTGCTCCTACATTATAAAGATATTTAAGATATTGTGCAGTATCATCGCGAGCAATTTGTTCTTCGTTTACTGATGCCATTGCTTGTGCCGACAAATTACGCAAACCTACATAATAATAATATGTGGAAGACACTATGCTAAATTCAGAATTAGCATAAACCATACGTTTACGTAAATGTTCTGTTAGTAAGTCTTCTTCTTCAGCTATGCGTTTCTGTCTTCTTAACGCCTTTTCTCTAAAATCGTAAAATTCTTTGTTTCTCGATTCTCTTTGACATAGTCGCATTAGTTGTACATCGGCAACCAAAAGTTCTACCTGGTTATTCGTGATGAAAAGAACACTATCTAACTTTTTGTAAGCACTTTTATAGTTCATTCTAACAATGTCCACAAAAGCTAAGTTATTTAATGCTTCTGCCTGCCCTGCATCGTAATCTTTTGATAAATGTAATGCTTTATTTGCATAGAAATATGCAGAATCTATATTGCGATAATGAAATGAATAAGACAAACTATTCAACTTATCCACTTTCTGCTTATCTACTTGTGAACAAGATGAGAAAAAAGAACATAAAACAAATATGTATATAAAGTATGTTCTAAACCGATTTCTTTTTACTTGTAAAATAGTTCCTATATTTATGACGATACAAAAATACAAAAGAAAATTGAATAAAAAACAAAACAAGTTTTATTTTTATCAACAATAGATATTAGAATGTCATAGTGAATAACAGTAACAACATTGTTGAGTGAAATATTGAAGTCATAATTTTCATCTAAATAAACATCTTCTATCTATTATAACATGGCATTATAACGGTTGTAGTTTTTTGTGATATCTAATTTGTAGTTGATAGATATCTGAGATGATCGTAGTAGATATATAAGACGCTCGTGATAGATATCTGAAATAAGAGTTGATATCGTTTAATATGGCTTTTCTTGATTTTGTTAGACACTTTTTGATTATATTAATTATCTTGGTAGACATTTTCCTGTTGTATCTGCAGGATAATTGAATGTAGAATTAGAATCTATATTGGACTAATAGATACTTGGTCTTACTAGACGTGCAAGAACCCATAATTAGCTCGCTTGGAAATCTGAATGTCCACTTCTTATTCTACTAAGCCATCAATAATATAAACAAACCATTTTGAAGTTATGGTCTAATACCAATTCGTTAGAATATTCCAATCAAACTTAAAAAAACAGGATATTCTTGTTTTATAATCTATTTCCCAAATCGCGGAACCCCAAAGCGAACAAAGAAAACAAAGAAAACAAACAAAACCAATTAGTGTAAAACTGATAATTATAAAAAACACCAGGAAGTTTTTGTATTATGAAAAGTTTTATTAACTTTGCGCTGAATTTAAATACTACGATTTATACAAATAGATAAAGGTATGGCAAAAGTTAAAACAATAGGTATTTTAACCTCGGGCGGAGATGCTCCAGGTATGAATGCTGCTGTTAGAGCTGTTACACGTGCTGGAATATATTATGGCTTTTCTATTAAAGGAATCTATCGTGGATATGATGGGCTGCTTTCAGGGGAGATACAACCATTTTCAACAGAAAATGTTAGTGGCATTATTTGTGAAGGTGGAACTATATTGAAGACCGCGCGCTCTAAAGAGTTTATGACCAAAGAAGGCAGAAAAAAGGCTTATGATAATATAGTAAAAGAAGAGATAGACGCATTGGTCGTAATTGGTGGTAACGGTTCTTTAACAGCTGCTATGCTTTTTGCTCAAGAATATGATTTTTGTTGTATAGGTTTGCCAGGCACTATAGATAATGATCTCTATGGAACCGATAGTACTATTGGTTACGATACAACATTGAATACCATTATTGAATGTGTAGATAGAATACGCGACACAGCAGAAAGCCATGAACGAATATTTTTTGTTGAAGTAATGGGTCGCGATGCAGGTTTTCTTGCACAAAACTCTGCGATAGCAAGTGGTGCTGAAGCAGCAATTATTCCAGAAGATTCTACAGATGTAGACCAGTTAGCCCAGTTTATGGAACGTGGCATTCGAAAATCTAAACGAAGTTGCATCGTTATTGTGTCAGAAAGTCCCAAGTGTGGAGCAATGTATTATGCAAATCGTGTAAAGAAGGAATTTCCAGGTTTCGATGTGCGGGTTTCAATACTTGGACATTTACAAAGAGGCGGACGACCATCTGCAAAAGATAGAATTTTGGCGAGTAGAACTGGTTATGGCGCAATAGAAGCTATTATGCAAGGGCAGCGAAATATAATGGTAGGAATTCATAACGATTCTATCGTATATATACCCCTTTCAGAAGCAATTCGTTCTGATAAACCATTTGATAAGAAACTAATAAAGGTTTTAGATGTACTTAGTATATAATACGTAGTAAAAAATAAAGCATTAAATAATAAAAAATTAAATATATGTCACAGATTAATGGACGCATTTCTCAGATTATTGGGCCTGTAATAGACGTCTACTTTGATGTTAAAGGTGAAGATCCGGAAAAAGTCCTCCCGAAGATTTACGATGCTCTTCGCGTAAAGAGACCGAATAATGAAGACGACCTGATAATAGAAGTGCACCAACACATCGGTGAAGATACAGTACGATGTGTAGCGATGGATAATACAGAGGGGTTGCAACGCGATTTAGAAGTTATTCCAACTGGAAGTCCAATTGTAATGCCTGCAGGCGAACAAATTAAGGGAAGAATGATGAATGTAATAGGTAAACCTATTGATGGTATGGATACTCTTAATATGCAAGGAGCTTATCCAATTCATCGCGAACCACCTAAGTTTGATGAATTGTCTACACAGAAAGAAATGTTAGCGACAGGTATCAAAGTGATTGATTTACTTGAACCATATATGAAAGGTGGAAAAATTGGTCTCTTTGGGGGTGCTGGTGTTGGTAAAACTGTGCTTATTATGGAGCTTATCAATAATATAGCAAAGGGACATAATGGATATTCTGTATTTGCAGGTGTAGGCGAACGAACTCGTGAAGGAAACGACTTGATACGCGATATGCTTGAATCTGGAGTTATTCGATATGGTGAGAAGTTCCTAAAAGCAATGGAAGAAGGAAAGTGGGATCTTTCTCTTATCGATAAGGAAGAACTAAAAAAATCACAGGCAACCCTTGTTTATGGTCAAATGAATGAACCTCCTGGGGCACGTGCATCAGTTGCACTTTCTGGATTAACAGTAGCAGAAGAGTTCCGCGATCATGGAGGAAAAGATGGTGAGGCAGCTGATATAATGTTCTTTATTGATAATATTTTCCGTTTTACACAAGCAGGTTCTGAAGTTTCAGCTCTTCTTGGGCGTATGCCTTCAGCTGTTGGATATCAACCTACGCTTGCTAGCGAAATGGGAACAATGCAAGAACGTATTACTTCTACAAAGAGAGGTTCTATTACTTCTGTTCAAGCGGTATATGTACCTGCAGATGACTTAACTGACCCTGCTCCAGCAACAACCTTTACACACTTGGACGCAACAACTGAGTTGAGTCGTAAGATAACAGAGTTAGGAATTTATCCAGCCGTAGATCCGTTAGGAAGTACATCACGTATTCTTGATCCATTAGTTGTTGGTAAAGAACATTATGAATGTGCACAACGAGTAAAGCAATTATTGCAACATTATAACGAGTTGCAAGATATAATTGCTATTTTGGGTATGGACGAATTGTCAGATGAAGACCGTTTAGTTGTAAATCGGGCACGTCGCGTACAACGTTTCCTATCTCAGCCATTTACTGTTGCTGAACAGTTTACAGGAATTCCAGGAGTAATGGTGCCAATTGAAGATACAATTAAAGGATTTAATGCTATCTTGAATGGCGAAGTAGACGATCTTCCTGAACAAGCATTCCTTAATGTTGGAACAATTGAAGATGCGAAAGAGAAAGCAAAGAAACTTCTTGATGCAGCTAAGAATAATTAATTGACAAATAGATATAGTTACAATGTTATTTTTAACAATTATATCACCCGAGAAAATCCTTTTTAAAGGCAATGTGGAGAATGTCTTAGTTCCTGGTGAATTGGGAGAGTTTGAAATTCTAATGAATCATGCACCAATTATTTCTACATTAATAAAAGGGCGCATCGTTTATACCATTGGTTCTGAAAAGAAGGAAATTACGATAAATGGAGGTTTTGTAGAAGTTAAGAAAAATGAAGTAAATCTTTGTGTAGAACTATAATTGTTCATAGAATAAACAATCCCAATGTCTCTTTAAGCATATTTAAATCTATGAGTATTACAGATATAGAAAAGAATTATAATAAGATTAATCTTTGGATTCTGGTAGCAATTACTTTGATAGGTTTGATAATGTCTCAGATATTGTTGCAGCTAACTCTAATAACCCCATTAATAATTAGTGCGATATTTTTCATTATAACAAATAAGATATATGGAAAATTATGGAAGTATTTTGCAACTAACTCTCCAATGGCTTTAGGGAAATTCTATCTTGTAGGTTCTATGCTGAGAATGTTTCTTGCAGTTATTATAACTTTTATTGGAATATTAGTTTTTCGAGGAGATAATGAAAAGATGCTTACGTATGTATTTGTATTTGCCTTTTACTATATTTCGATAATGTTTTTTGACTCTGTATATTTCTTCCGCATTGAGAAAAATAACAAAATAAATAATAAGACTATATGAAATTTACTAGACGAGTACTTCTCTTGTTGTTTCTATTTACTACACCTATATTGACATTCTCACGAGATATGTCGAAAAAAGAAAATATAGATGTGAAGGAAATCCTATGGGGACACATAAAAGACTCTTATGAATGGCATATTACAGATTTAGGAACTGAGGGAAATATTCACCCAGTAGTAATACATCTTCCCATAATAGTAAAGACATCTACTGGTTGGCATATCTTTAGTAGTGGTATGTTTGCTGAAGAAAGAGATGCAAATGGAGATAGACCTGGACCATACAATCTTGTTATAAAAAGTGGAGATGATAAAGTAAATCCAAACTTAATAGTTGAGAAAATTGGTAATAAAGAAGTACGTCCTATTGATCTTTCTATAACAAAAGTTGTTTGTACAGTCTTTATAGATGGAATATTGCTTCTTTTGGTTATTTTGATACCTGCCCATTGGTGTCGTAAACATAAGATAGATGATCCAGCTCCTAAAGGATTCACAGGACTAATGCACATGTTCATTATGAATATATATGACGAAGTTATAAAGCCTTGCTTGGGTGATGAAACTCCGAAGTATGCTCCTTGGCTACTTACGTGTTTCTTCTTTATTTTCTTCGCAAACCTTATGGGATTAGTTCCATTTCCTCCAGGTGGTGGTAATTTAACTGGTAATATAACCTGTACTTTCTTTTTAGGAATATGTACTTTCCTCATTACAAACTTTACAGGTACAAAAGAATATTGGAAAGAGATATTCTGGCCAGATGTTCCTGTTTGGATGAAATTTCCAATACCTCTAATGCCGATTATTGAACTCTTTGGTATATTCACAAAACCTTTAGCTTTGATAATCCGACTTTTTGCAAATATGTTTGCTGGGCATGCTATTGCATTATGTTTCTGTGCAATTATATTTATAATGTTTAGCATTTCTAATAATGCCTTAGTGAATTGGAGTGCTGGAACTAGTATGTCAATTATAGGTGTACTCTTGAGCGTCTTTATGATGCTACTTGAATTCCTTGTTAGTTATATTCAAGCATTAGTATTTACAATGTTGAGTGCAGTGTTTATAGCACAAGCACATGTAAAAGAGCATAAAGCCTAATATGTAAAATAGAATAGAACAAAATAAATATTAATAATAAATTAAAAAATTAAGATTATGTTATCATTATTATTAGCAGATGTTGCTATCGCAAAATTAGGAGCAGCCATTGGCGCAGGTTTAGTTGCAATTGGAACTGGTATGGGAATTGGACGCATTGGTGGACAAGCAATGGATGCAATGGCACGCCAACCAGAAAAAATTGGCGACCTTCGTTCATCTATGATTATTGCTGCAGCTTTGATAGAAGGTGTTGCGTTTTTGGCTGTAATCGTTTCAATCCTTGCAATTGTAATGTAATTATGGATACTACGTGTTAATCCACGTAATATCGATTAGTTTAGAAAGAATAAAACCAGCGTATGGATTTATTAGTCCCCAATAGTGGACTCCTTTTCTGGTTGACTCTTGTCTTCCTTATAGTAGCATTTATTGTTATTAAGTTTGGTTTTCCTGTTATTATTAATATGGTAAACGAACGTAAGGAGTTTATAGATGAAAGTCTTCGTAAGGCGCATATAGCCAATGAAAAGCTGTCTAATATTCAAAAAGAAGGTGAATCCGTCATACAACAAGCACGTGAAAAGCAAGCGCTTCTATTAAAAGAAGCGACTGCTACACATGATATTATAGTTGGGAAGGCACAGGATAAAGCGAATGAAGAAAGTTCACGAATTATTGCAGAGGCGAGATTAGAGATTGCCACTGAAAGGCAAAATGCCTTTAATGATATTCGTGGTCAAGTAGCGGAACTCAGTATAAAAGTAGCAGAGAAAATTCTCCACGAACAACTTTCTGACGATAAAAAGCAGATGGAGTTGATAGAAAAATTGCTGGATAATGTTTCTTCTCCCAGTAAATAATGAATTAAAATTAGTATTATGGATATTGGGATAGTCTCTGTTCGCTATGCACGTGCACTTTTAAAAGGAGCAACAATAGCAAAGCAAGAAGATAAAATTTATGCGGAGATGCAAACGTTATTCAGTAGCTATACTGAGTTTCCACAATTGCATTCTACAATGAATAACCCAATGCTATCTAAAGAGGCGAAGCAAGAGTTATTAGAAATTGCAAGTGGAGGCGATGTTAGTTCTCTCTTAAAATCATTTTTTGCTCTTGTTCTGAAGGAGAGACGCGAGGGATTTTTACAATTCATCGCAAACTCTTATATTACGTTATATAGGAAGCAAAAGGATATTATTCAAGGAAAGCTTATAACAGCAGTCCCAGTCTCGCCTATTATTGAAAAGAAAATGAAGACGTTGGTACATTCAAATGCAGGTGGAACTGTAGAATTTACCACAACAATAGATCCTGATATAATAGGAGGCTTCATTCTTGAATATGATACGTACAGAATGGATGCAAGTGTGAAGACAAAACTAAATTCACTCCTCACACAATTAAAGAAATAGAAATAAATATGTCGAATAAGATAAAACCAAGCGAAGTGTCTGATGTCCTTTTAAAGGCACTTCAGAGCGTAAATGCAGAAGAAAAATTCGATGAAGTTGGTACAGTACTAACAGTCAGCGATGGTGTTGCTCGCATTTATGGTCTTCGTAATGCTGAGGCAAATGAACTTTTAGAGTTTGATGATGGTACAATGGCTATTGTTATGAACTTAGAGGAGGATAATGTAGGTTGTATTCTTCTTGGTTCAACTACGGATATAAAAGAAGGACAAACAGTTAAACGTACACATCGTATTGCCTCTATTCGAGTTAATGATAATTTTTTAGGACGTGTTGTAAACCCACTTGGTCAAGCAATTGACGGTAAAGGAGATATTGATTTATCAGAAGCTTTTGAAATGCCTTTAGACCGTAAGGCTCCTGGAGTAATTTATCGTCAACCTGTAAAAGAACCACTACAAACAGGTTTAAAGGCTGTTGATTCTATGATCCCTATTGGGCGTGGACAACGTGAACTTATTATTGGCGACCGCCAAACGGGTAAAACAGCTATTGCTGTTGATACCATTATAAATCAAAAATCTTCATACGAAAAAGGAAATCCTGTATATTGTATTTATGTTGCGATAGGGCAGAAGGCTTCCACAGTGGCAAATCTTGTACAGATATTACGCGATAATGGTGCTTTACCTTATACGATTATTGTAAGTGCTACTGCTGCCGACCCTGCTGCAATGCAATATTACGCTCCTTTTGCAGGTGCTGCGATAGGAGAATATTTCCGCGATCGTGGATATTCTGCACTTGTTGTTTATGATGATTTATCTAAGCAAGCAGTTGCTTATCGTGAAGTATCTTTAATTCTTCGACGTCCTTCTGGGCGTGAGGCATATCCTGGCGATGTTTTCTATCTCCATTCTCGTTTATTAGAGCGTGCAGCACGTATTAATAATCAACAAGAAATTGCAGAAAAAATGAACGACCTGCCTGAATGTATGAAAGGCAAGGTAAAAGGTGGTGGATCGTTAACAGCACTTCCTATTATTGAGACACAAGCTGGCGATGTTTCTGCATATATTCCTACTAATGTTATCTCTATTACTGACGGACAGATATATTTGGAGAGCGATTTATTCAACCAAGGTTTCCGACCAGCAATTAATGTAGGTATTTCTGTTTCTCGTGTGGGTGGTTCTGCACAAGTAAAGAGTATGAAGAAAGTTGCAGGTACATTGAAAATAGATATGGCTCAATATCGCGAGTTGGAAGCATTTTCTAAGTTCTCTTCTGATATGGATAAGGTTACAGCAATGACTTTGGATAGAGGACGAAAGAATAACCAGTTGTTGATACAAGCACAATATTCACCAATGCCAGTTGGCGAGCAGATTGCTATTCTTTATTGTGGTGTTCATGGTTTACTATATGCAGTTCCTGTTGAAAAGGTTAGAGAATGTCAGGACCAATTCTTGGAAGCAATGCGTAATATGCATAAAGAAATCTTAGATAACTTAGCATTAGGTAATCTTCTTGATAACGATATTAAGGTTATTGAAGAAGTGATGAGTAATATAACTGCGCAATATAAATAAAACCAAATAAATGCCATCTTTAAAAGAAATAAAGAATCGAATTGCCAGTGTTAATAGTACTCGTAAAATTACGAGTGCTATGAAGATGGTAGCTTCCAGCAAACTTCATCATGCACAGGTTGCAATAGAAAATATGCTTCCTTATGAAAATTTGCTTGAACATATTCTGAAAGCATTTTTAGTGTCTACTCCTGATACAAATACTTCATTTAGTGAAGAACGAGAAATAAAACGAGTAGCTTTGTTGGTTTTCTCTTCTAATAGTTCTTTGTGTGGCGGATTTAATACAAATATTATAAAGATGCTCCAAAGCACTTTAAATGATTATTTGGCAAAAGGTGTAACTAAAGATAACATTATTGTCTATCCAATTGGGCGTAAAGTTGCAGAAAAGGTTGCTAAAATGGGACTTAAAAGTGCAGGAACCTTCTTGGAACTTGCCGAAAAGCCTAATTCAGAAGAGTGCAGAAATATTGCTGTTGAGATTGAGAAACTGTGGCTTAATAATGATATTGATAGGGTAGAAATGATTTATCATCATTTTAAAAGTGCAGGAAGTCAGATTCTTACACGAAAAACTTATCTACCAATAGATTTAGATACAGAATTGAGTCTCGATAAAGAACGCGATTTAACCTCGAATATCACAACCAAAAAGGCTCAGGAGTATTTAAAGGAGCATAAACGGAATATGCAATCAAACGATAAAGACGAAATAATAAAACCACTGAACGATGATTTTATTGTTGAGCCTGATTTGAAAACCGTTCTAACTTCTTTAATTCCTAAGTTACTTCATTTAATGGTGTATACGGCTTTATTAGATAATAATGCATCGGAACATGCTGCTAGAATGGTTGCAATGCAATCTGCAACCGACAATGCTGATGAATTGCTTCGTGGATTAAAGCTACAATATAACAAATCTCGTCAAGCAGCTATTACGTCAGAATTGTTAGATATTGTAGGTGGTTCTATTAATAACTAATTTTATCAACAATAATAAACAATTAGTTTCATTATTAATAGTGATAATAAATAAAAGGGGTGTCAGTTTTGGCACCCCTTTTATGTTTTGTTTATGTTGGCTATTATTATCCGACCTATACGCACCTATAATATCAAATCAATCGTTAGCTTATAATTTCTATTACTTTTAGCTACTACTGTTATTCTGATTGTAAATTTGATTTTAAAGGCAGTATATCATTTACATCTTCTAATCAAATATCTTTAATTTTAAACAAGATATTGGTTAGATATACTTTCGTTGTTTACTACACGACGAATAGTTTCAGCAAACATATCTGCAACCGAAATCTGCTTTACCTTAGAGCATCTATCGGTATATGGAATAGAATCGGTAAATACTATTTCTTCTAATGCAGAAGCTTCAACACGTTCGTTAGCAGGACCACTCATAACACAGTGCGATGCACATGCACGAACACTTTTTGCTCCAGCTTCTTTCATAATATCAGCAGCTTTTGTCATTGTTCCTGCCGTATCAACCATATCGTCTACAATAACAACGTTTTTATCTTTTACATCACCAATTATCTGCATTGAAGCAACTTCGTTAGCACGAGCACGTGTTTTATTGCAAAGCACTAATGGGCAACCAAGATATTTTGCGTATGTATTTGCACGTTTTGAACCGCCAACATCAGGACTAGCAATTACCATATCTTTCAATCGTAGGCTCTGCAAATACGGAAGCAATACACCACTAGCATAAAGATGGTCTACAGGAACATCAAAGAAACCTTGAATTTGATCGGCATGTAGGTCCATTGTTATAAGTCTGTCAATTCCTGCCACACTTAGTAAGTCGGCAACCAATTTTGCACCAATACTTACACGTGGTTTATCTTTTCTGTCCTGGCGCGCCCAGCCAAAATATGGCATAACTGCTATAATATTGCGAGCAGATGCACGTTTTGCAGCATCAATCATCAAGAGTAATTCCATCAGATTGTCTGAATTAGGAAATGTACTTTGCACAAGATACACATCTTTTCCACGAATACTTTGTTCGTAAGAAACAACAAATTCTCCATCAGAGAAGCGTGTCATTAAAGAGTTGCCTAATGGACAATCTAAACTTGCGCAGATTTTTTCTGCCAAATATCTCGTCTTTGTTCCCGAGAATACTAAAAAAGAGTTTTCTTCACTCATTTCTATTAGTTGTTAAATATAGGTGTTATTTGTTTATTCTATTGCCTTCTGAAGATTATAGAAGTATTTTATTATACCTTTATAATTAATATCATTGTACACATCAAAGTGCTTCCAAAATTCTTTTCCCACAACAATGCCACCGAAACCATATTGTTTTATATCAGGAATATGCTCTAAGGAAATTCCTCCCATTGCATATACTCGTTTTCCAAGCAATCCTTGCTTCTTCAGTTCAGTTAATTCTAAACTCGAAAATTTATGTTCGTCTGTAGCTACATTGTGTTTGTCATCGTATATATTGTCTAAAAAAACATAGTCCGAACTCTTTCTCATTTCTTTTAATCGCATAGAGTTCCTACATGTCCGTCCTATCTGACCTTTATACCCTATAGGTGGAACTGCGGTTTCTGTATCAAGATGAATACCTGCCAACTGTTTTTCTGCTTTAAGATAATAATGTTGATGAATAGTAATGTGTTTATGATAGGTTTTGGGAATAAGCGACAGTAAACGCTCCAAGTAAATGGCGGTACCATCGGTCTTCGAGATATGGAGATTCTCAAGTCCTTCCTCAAAGAGTGCTGTCAATATTTTATCCTCCTCCACAAAGTATGTGGATTTAGTCATAACGACCAGTTTCATACCCAATAATTTGTTGCAAAGGTAAATAATATTTCCGACTTTTACAAACTTTTCTGTATATTTGCAGCATGAAAATAAATGCAATAACATTCGAAGAGCTGCAGCGTCCAGCTTATATCTTAGACGAAACAAAACTACGTAGCAACTTGTCGCTTATAGCGAAAATAGCAAAAGAGGCTGATATCGAAATTATTTTGGCTTTCAAAGCATACGCACTTTGGAAAACATTTCCAATTTTTCGTGAATATATTAATGCTACTACAGCTTCTTCGCTTAACGAAGCTAAATTAGGTTATTATGATTTTGGTGCTCCTACGCATACTTTCTCGCCAGCTTACACAGATTATGAGATAAACGAAATTGCCAAATGTTCATCGCATCTGGTTTTCAATTCTTTCTCACAATTCAACAACTTTCATTTAAAGGCTAAACAGGCTAACAATAAAATTAGTATTGGTTTACGTATTAATCCTGAATATTCGGAAGTAGAAACCTTACTTTACAATCCGTGCGCACCTGGCACGCGTTTTGGTGTTTCTGCTGATAAACTTCCTACACAATTGCCTACCGATATCGAGGGATTTCATATTCATTGCCATTGCGAAAATGGAAGCGATGTTTTCGAACGCACATTGCAGCACGTCGAAAAGAAATTAGCTCCGTGGTTTAAACAAATTAAATGGATAAACTTTGGTGGCGGTCATTTAATGACACGTAAAAATTATGACACAAAACTGCTAATTAATATTCTTAGAGCATTTAAATCAAGGTATCCATGGCTTAAAGTAATATTAGAACCAGGTAGTGCTTTTGCTTGGCAAACAGGACCACTTGTATCGCAAGTTGTAGACATTGTGGAAGATAAAGGTATAACCACAGCAATTTTAAATGTTAGTTTCACTTGTCACATGCCCGATTGTTTAGAAATGCCATATTATCCTAATGTCAGGTTTGCAAAACATATTGAAAATAACAACCAACACACAGACCATATTTATCGTTTAGGAGGAAATAGTTGTTTGAGCGGAGATTGGATGGGCTATTGGATTTTCGATCACGAATTAAAAATAGGCGAAAATATTATTTTCGAAGATATGCTTCACTATACTACTGTTAAAACTAATATGTTTAATGGCATAACACACCCTGATATTGCTCTATTAAAACAGAATGGAGAAATAGAAACTTTGCGGAGTTTTAATTACAACGATTATAAACTCCGTATGGATTAAACCTTCTTTTACATACACTTATAAAATTATTTCAAAAAAGTAGTCTGACAATATGTGCCATTAAAACACTTATGGCACATATTTTGTATAAATAATTAGCAAAAAAAATAGAAAAGGATTAAGAATATGGCATTCATAGACTATTATAAAATTTTAGGTGTAAAAAAAGATATACCACAAGACGAAGTTCGTGCGGCTTATCGGAAACGTGCAAAACAATTCCACCCCGATCTTCACCCAAACGACCCAAAAGCAAAAGCTAAATTTCAGGCACTTTCAGAAGCTTACGATGTAATTGGCGATCCAGATAAACGTGCAAAATACGATAAGTATGGAGAACAATGGCGAAACGCTGACGCTTTTGAACAGTCGGGAGGAGGAGAACAAGGTTTTAGTAACTATAATACAGCTTTCGACGGCTTCGATTTTAATGGAATGGGAGGCGGATTCAGCAGTTTCTTCCAAGATTTATTTGGCGGAGGAGCAAGAGGTGGATTTAAAAGAGGAACAACTTACCGAAAACCTGCTCCACAAGAAAGAGAAGTTGAACTTAGTATAGATATATATACAGCTTTATTAGGGGGAGAAGTTGTTGTAATGTTACCCGAAGGAAGAAAAATTAAACTGAAAGTAAAACCTTATACCCAAGACGGTACCAAAGTTAAGATTAAAGGAAAAGACAATTCGGTTGATACAATATTAACGTATAGGGTAAAACTACCTACTTCGTTAACAGAAAACCAAAAAGAACATTTACGCAAAATGCGCGATAATGCTTAATATATGCAACATTAGGTTCTATCAGTATAGAATATAATTAAAACTCATAGAAATTGTAATTACAAAATTAAAAAATGTAATTACAATTTTTTATTTTATAATTAAAAAATATGCCTTTAACCCAAACCATTCTTAGCACCTTAATAAAATTTGTTTTGTTGTTATGCAAAACAACAAACTTTGTTGCAAAGGTGTAGCCACTTTGTTTTGCAACCTCGTCAAGTTATCTCAAAAATTCAATTAATATCTGTTGCCATTATTAAATAAAATGTGTATCTTTGCAACCGATATATAAACGAATCTGACTAAATAACTCTGCGGGTAATAAAAAACCTATAGGCGGAGAGTGCGTTAGAGGGATAAATGTTCCAACCTTTTCAGAAAGGGAGGGAGAGTCCCTTTTATCAAATAACCACATCAAGTAAACATATAACACATTCTCAGAATAAGCAAAGTTATTTATACCAGATTGTAAAATTTCCTTTCGTAAGATTTCTAAAAAAGCAATACAAAGAAGAGTATTCCACTATTAAAATTCGAATACGGAAATTTTAAAGAAATACTATAAAAATAATCCATAAATAACACAATATAAAGATGTTAGAAAAATCATCAAAAATATATATTGCTGGACATAAAGGTTTGGTAGGTTCTGCTATTTGGAACAATCTGAATGCACGTGGATACACTAACCTTATAGGTTGTTCTCATCATGAATTAGACCTTACAGACCAGCAAGCTGTAGAAAATTTCTTCGCAAAAGAAAAACCAGATGCCGTTGTTTTAGCCGCTGCTTTTGTTGGTGGAATAATGGCAAATAGTCTTTATCGTGCCGATTTTATAATGCAAAATATGAAGATGCAATGCAACATCATTTCAACCGCATATAAATATAAGGTGAAAAAACTTCTTTTCTTAGGTTCTACCTGCATTTATCCTAAAAATGCACCACAACCAATGAAAGAAGATGCACTGCTTACATCTCCATTAGAATATAGCAACGAAGAATATGCCATAGCTAAAATTGCAGGATTAAAAATGTGCGAAAGCTATAATCTGCAATATGGAACAAATTATATTGCTGTAATGCCAACTAATCTTTATGGACCTAACGATAATTTCCATTTAGAGAATAGCCACGTAATGCCAGCAATGATGCGCAAAGTATATCTAGCAAAACTTATTCACGAAAATAATTGGGATGCCATAAAAGTAGATATGAATAAACGCCCCATTAACCCTGTTTCCAAACTTGCTAAACAAATTGGAACAGAAAATGTAGATGGTAATTCTTCAAAGGAACGTATCTTACAGGCTTTAGCTTTCTATGGAATAGAAAACAATAAAGTAACACTTTGGGGAACTGGCTCTCCATTGCGCGAATTTCTTTGGAGCGAAGATATGGCAGATGCTTCTGTTTACCTGTTGCTTAACGTAGATTTTAAAGACATTATAGGCATAGAAAAATATTCAAGCGTGTTTTATGGTGTAAAAACCAATGGCGAGGTAAACCGCAACAATAGCGAAGGGCGTGGTGGTGCAATACCAGAACTCGGAGAAATAAGGAATTGCCATATTAATATAGGTACGGGTAAAGAACTTACCATAAAAGAATTGTCTGCATTAGTAGCAAAAACTGCAAACTTTACGGGTAAAATAGTTTGGGACGAAACAAAACCCGATGGTACACCACGAAAACTCATCAATGTAGATAAACTTCATTCGTTAGGGTGGAAACATAAAATAGAGATAGAAGAAGGGGTTGAGAAACTATATAAATGGTATCAACACTCTTTAGAAAACTAACACCTTATATGATATAATTAATATGATACCATCGAAACAACACACGATACTCTATAGCTGGAAAAATTTAAAACTACTTTTATTTTTCGTTTTATGTAATCTCGCATTTTGTAAATCTTATGCACAGTATTACAGCTTTAAAACAAATGATTTTTATAAAAATAGGAATCCAAAAAAAAATAAAGTTTATACCAGTTGGGCAGATATAAATGGACGACGTTGGGATATAAAAACAGATGCTGTAATAAGAGATTTTGATGAATATACATATTGTCTTAAAGTTGGTACATCGTCAAGTGGAGCTTCTTATTTAGAATTAAAACCAGATATTAGTAAATCAAAAATAAGAAAAATAGTTATATCTTTACAAACCAGTACCGATGATAAACTCAGAAAATTGTTGAATACTGTTATGGCTGTTGATGACGAAAGAATATATCCTGTGGAAAAAGGTTATATTAATGATTCTATCATCTCTTTTACATTTGCGAATATAGTTATCAATGACATACCTAAGATAGAAATCTTCTACGATAAAAATAAAACCTATTTTATAGCAGTACAAAGTATTGAAGTTACAAACGAAATTGATCAAAACGAAGATAATTCAACAACTATCACAAGTAACAAAGGCATAGAAAATAATATCATTCAGGTTACACGTATCCTTTCAAAAGATTATTGGAATACATTCTGTTTACCATTCAATGTCGATAAAGATTCTGTAAAATTGTATTTAAATGATCCAGAATTAAGAGAATTTACCGGAAAAGTAGATGGCACTACAATGCTATTTAAAGATGCAACAGAAATAAAAGCAGGAATTCCATATATCATAAAGCCAAAGAAAGATGTTGTAAATCCAATATTTCGTAATGTTACTATTACGGAAGTTGAGCCAAAAACAATAACAGACGAAACAGGAAACTATGCATTTGTAGGAGCATATAGTCCAACTGAATTAAAAACAGACGGGACAGAACTTTTTCTTGGCGACAAAGATAATCTCTATAAACCGTCTGCAAACGATAAAAAGATAAATGGAATGCGTGCATTCTTCAGAATAAAAAATGCATCGCACGCAAAACAATCACAATATAATATATCATTAGATGGAACAACCACTATTGTTTTACACAATACAAACGATATTCCATCTAAAACACACGAGAGAGTTTACACATTAGACGGTAGACAAGTATATTCTACCAGTAACTTAAAAACAGGAATATATATAAAAAATGGGAGGAAAATATATGTGAACTAATATGAAATAAAAATTTTAGCGTAAACTTTATACTACTCTGAAACAGAGTTTAAAAAGAAAAGATATAAAACCTATAATCTTTACTAAAAATGAAACACAAAAAAGTATACGAGCAACCAATATTAAAAGTAATACATATTGAAATTTCAACATTACTAACTGCAGGTTCTTCACACAATAGTGGAACTCTCCCTATTGGAATGAATAATAACAGAAACATTGAATTTGGAACACAAATAGGAGAAGGCAACGCTAGCGGTGCACACTCCAAACCATTTGAGTGGGAAGAAGAGTAAAATAAATAAATATGGATAACAAAATTATCACCGTAACATCGCCATTATTACCAAGCTTAGATGAGTTTCAAGAGAGTCTAAAAGATATTTGGGATAAGAAATGGCTTACCAATAATGGTATATACCACCAAAAACTTGAAAAAGCATTGGCAGAATATCTAAAAGTACCATACGTTTGTCTATTCACTAATGGGACTCTCCCGCTTCTTTGTGCTTTACAAGCACTACGAATAACAGGAGAAGTTATAACAACGCCATACAGTTTTGTTGCAACAACGCATACGCTTTGGTGGAACAATATAAAACCAGTATTCGTAGATATAGATCCAGTAACCTGTAATATAGACCCTGATAGAATAGAAGCAGCAATAACACCACAAACTACTGCAATTATGCCTGTACACGTATATGGAAAACCCTGTGATACAGAACGTATACAAGAAATTGCAGATAAATATGGATTAAAAGTTATTTATGATGCTGCTCATGCCTTTGGTGTTGAAGTAAATGGAAAGTCTATTCTTGAGGCTGGTGATATTTCTACACTAAGTTTTCATGCAACAAAAGTTTATAATACTATAGAAGGCGGTGCATTGGTTTGCCATGATAAAAAGATAAAACAACGTATAGACTATCTGAAGAACTTTGGATTTGCAGATGAAATTACTGTAATAGGACCAGGAATTAACGGAAAAATGGACGAAATCCGCTCAGCTTATGGTCTGATAAACTTGAAGCAAGTAGATTCTGCCATTGCGGCTCGACAAAAAGTAGCCAATATATATCGTAATGTATTGCGGGATGTAACAGGTATATCTTTTATGGACGATATGCCTGGAGTAAGACATAATTATAGTTATTTTCCAATTTTCATAGATAAAGAAAAATATGGTATGACCCGTGATGAACTTTATTTCAAAATGAAAGACCAAGGTGTTTGGGGACGTCGTTATTTCTACCCTCTAATTAGTGAATTTTCAACTTACCGTGGCTTAAGAAGCTCACGACCAGAAAATCTGCCTAATGCACACATGATGGCTGACACAGTAATATGTCTACCTATGCATCATGCATTAAGTGATTTAGATGTTACTCGTATAATTAAGACTCTTACCAAACAATAATCTTACGTTAAAATAATCAGATAATGAGTAATAAGAGAATTTTAATAACGGCAATTGGGTCTTTCTCTGCGAGCTGTGCTATCAGAGTATTAAAAAAGAAAGGTTACTATGTCGTAGGGACAGATATTTATCCAGCTGAATGGCATTTCGAATCAACTTTATGTGATAAGGTTTATAGAGTTTCTCTTGCGACAGAAGGGGAATCATATATAGAGAACTTAATAGAGATTGCTGCTAAAGAAGAAATTATGGGTATAATACCTCTAACTGATATTGAAATAGACGTGATTAATATTTATCGTAAAAGGTTTGAAGATATCGGAATAAACTTATATATTCAATCGCCAGAAACATTGGGTATTGTACGAGATAAAAGTAAACTTTCTAAATTGTTCTCTAAAGACTATAAGGTTAATATTCCATTTTTTTGTGATTCTGAATCATTGATTATGGAATTCCCATTGCCAGCTATAGCAAAACCTAGGAATGGTCGTAGTAGTGAAGGAGTTGCTAAAATCTTAACCAAAGCACAATTGGAATATTATAATAAAAAAAAGAATTATATTATTCAAGAATTTATAGAAGGGAGTATTTGTACTGTTGATTATATACGCGATTACAATGGAGATGACTTCTCTATCGCGCGTGAAGAGCTCCTTCGTACGAAAAATGGGGCAGGGACTACTGTACGTGTATTTTTTAATGAAAAGTTAAAGGATACAGTTTCATATATAGGAGGAGTGTTAAATATTGTTGGATGTGTGAATATGGAATTTATTCTATTCAATGATGAATATTATTTAATAGATATTAATCCTCGTTTTTCTGCTGGAGTTGCTTTTTCAAATTTGGTGGGTTATGATATGATTTCAAACCATATTTCTGCTATAAATGGATTAAGGATTAATCAAGGTCGTTGCTATTCGGATCAAATATTGTGTAAGCATTATTTAGAATCAGTAATTGTACAATGAGAAGAACGTATTTAATATATAACTTATTTCTATTCTTATGCAGGGATCTAAGAATCTTACAAAGAATATTCTTATTATATCCCAATAGTCTTTACCTTAGATTAGGACTATAATTATGAACAAACAAACAGACGATATAAATAATACTTATGTTATTATTTGCGGATTTGCAGATGTTGTAGCTGGTGGACCTATTTATTATGCTAACAAGGTTAGATACATGGAATTGCAAGGTTGGAAAGTGATAGTTATTCCAACAAACAGAGGTAAGAATGTGTTAATTCATGGATTGGAAAAGTTCTTAGGACCTTATGTTCCATTTATTCTTGATAACCCTAATGAATATTCTAAAAGGCAACGGAAGAAACTTGTAGATTATTTAGAGGCTTTTGTCCCCAAAGATAGAGGTGAGACAATTATCGAAACTGGTACGGATTATACAAATTATTGGGGAGAAGCCCTTGCGGAGCGAATATGTGCTAAACATATTGTTATTTTTTTAGATGAACAAAATTCTAGGATTAATGGAAAAGTCATTGATTTCTATAAATTTAAATATAAAAGACATGAATTAGCTTGTATTACCAAACCAGTTATGCAGCATTTATTTAAAAAATTTTTAACATTAAAATTAAATGAATGCTATGAGTTACGTTGTGTATGTTCAAATACATTGGATGACTACGATCATCCTATAACATCTTTAATACAGCGTAGTGATTATAATATAGGCTATATAGGTCGATTAGAAAAGCCTTTTTTTCATACAATAATTGATGGGCTTATAGAATTTTGTAAAGCAAATATAACCAAAGCTATTACTATTGTGTTTTTTGGTGGAGCTTTTGAGCAGAAAACAATAGATACAATTAAAAGTTTATTCGAGAGATTCAAAAAGGTTAAAGTTGTAATTACAGGCTACCTTTTCCCATTGCCTTTAGCTGCTTTAAGAAAAATGGATGTCTTCGTTTCTGGTGCAGGTAGTGCTAGTGTTGCTGCAAAAGCTGGTGTCTTGTCTATTTATATTGATATGCTTTCTTATTGCCCTTCTGGAATAATGTTAGACTATGAAGATAAAAAATATGTCACATGTCCATTTGGAAGTACTATTTACAATTATTTAGATTGGATTCTTGTGCGTAAGGGACCTAATTTGCCGATGCCATTAGAAATTAGTTATAAAGAAGATTGGGATTTCGTCTGTGAATGTTTAGATGATCATCTAAAGTTTATCAATCATTTTTCGTTTGACCAAGAGTATTACGACCTGTCAAAGTTAGGGATATCATCAAAGCAAAAGATGAGAAAGATTTTCCGTTCTATTTTAGGGCTCAAATTATATAACTCTCTTCGAAAGAATAAAATATATTTGTCGTTGTGGAATTGTTTACAGAAGTTTAAATCGTAGCATAGTATTGTATGGAAGATAATATACGTGGAAAGGCTCTTTCTGGAGTTATTTGGGGTGCAATGGAGAAAATCTCTCTCCAAATCTTTGGCTTTGTACAAGGCGTTATCCTTGCTCGTTTACTTTCTCCTGAAGATTATGGTCTTGTAGCTATGGTTGGCATCTTTATTTTATTGTCATATACTTTCGTAGATGCGGGCTTTGGAACAGCACTTATTCAAAAGCAAGATAGAACTGAAAAAGATTATTCTACAGTATTTGTTCTAAACTTATCTATATCTTTTGTTATATCTTTATTGTTGTTTCTTAGTGCACCGGTAGTAGCAGACTTTTATAAGGAGCAACTTCTGATTAAAATAGTTAGAGTCTATTCACTTATTATCTTTTTTAGTTCCTTGATAGCTATTCAAGATGTTAGGTTGTCAATTTTTTTAGAGTTTAGGAAGAAAAGTGTTATAAATATTGTAACGACTATTGTATCAGGTTTATTTGCAATACTAATGGCGTTTCTTGGGTATGGAGTTTGGTCTCTTATAATTCCACAATTTCTCATGCTATTAGCAAAGTATATTTTGTATTGGCATTTTCAACATTGGATACCCAAGCTATATTTCTCGAAACAATCATGCAAAGAACTATTTGGCTTTGGTTCGAAAATTCTCGCATCTTCTATATTAGCAACTTTCTTCGAAAATATTTATTCCTTAGTTATCGGAAAAGTTTTCTCTGCCAGTGCTTTAGGTTTCTATTCGCGTGCTGATGGTTATGCCAACTTACCTGTTAGGACAATAACAGGGGTTATAGATGGTGTTACTTATCCTGTTTTAAGCAAATATCAAGATAATGACGAACTATTAATGAATGCATTCAGAAGAATGCTCCGTATTGCTGCTTATGTTATCTTCCCGATAATGATAGGTATAGCAGTTTTGGCTAAGCCGCTCGTTGTCGTACTCGTTACAGAGAAATGGCTCCCATGTGTCGTTTATTTACAATTGTTATGTTTTGCTCGAATGTGGTGGCATGTGCATGTATTAAATCTGAATCTTCTTAAAGCACGAGGACACTCAGATCTTTTTTTTCGACTTGAAGTTATAAAACAAGTTATTACAATTGTTTTGTTAGTTGTAACTGTTCCGTTTGGAGTTTTGGCAATCTGCGTTGGTAGTATCTTCTCTGCATTTCTTAGTATGATTATTAATTCGTATTACACGGGGAAACTTTGGCAGTTTGGTATAGTAAAACAATTAAGAGAAATGTTACCATCTGTTGTTTATTCATTAATAATGGGAGGAATTGTTTATTTTACGATACAATTCCTGCCTACAATGTTCACAAAATTACTTGTAGGAACTATCGTCGGAATCTTTTTTTATCTCTTGATGTCGGTCTTTACTAGATCTTCAGACCTTAATTATCTTATAGTTTTGGTTCGTGAAAAGCTATCTAAATAATTTTATGGAGCAACGTTACATTTATATTGATCGTCTTAAAGGTCTATCTATTATATTAGTAGTCGTAGGTCATATTCTTGCCTTTTCTATGAAAGGAGACAGAAACCCGATAGATACGGTCATAACCTCCTTCCACATGCCTCTCTTTATGTTCCTTTCTGGGTTAGTAATTAAGGAGCCTAAGACTGGGAAATTTTTAATTAAAAGACTTTTACTGCTTTTAGTTCCTTTCTTGGTCGTTGGTTTATTATTCAATTTGTGTATAAATGATACTTTTGAGAGTTTCTTTGCGAATGGTTTTAAAAAAGGATATTGGTATTTATGGGTATTAGCTATATATTATATTTTACTTCTACCGACAAAAATAAATGTTATTAGAAGATTCTCTATTATTAAAGATTTAATAATAGGAATCATTCTCTTTTTATTTTTAAAATTCATATCGAAAGGGGTAGGTATCGAAGACTGGCTATCTTTATCGTTAATGTCTAATTTATGGTTATATTTTTATGCTGGTTTTCTTGTAAGGCGATATAATGGTATTAACCGATTAAAGAAATCTTCTTTACTATTTTCAGTTGCTTTGATATCATATATTCCATTGTTAATCCTTTATGATAATGGAACGTTAGTGCATTTTGCACAAATTGTACCTTTAACTATTATGATAATTCTACTTTATTTATTTGTATATCGTAATGATCAATACTCAAAAACTGAAAATCTGTTGGCTTGGATAGGAAAAGGCACTCTTGATATATATATATATCACTATTTCATCTTACAAATTATAAATATACCTTATTTAGGTAATTGGTTTATTAGTACATCAAATTATTTCTTTGAAATAATTCTTTTATGTATTCTCTCTATTTCTATTTCATGTGTATGTGTCATGTGGGGACGTATTATTCGACTCAGTCCTCTTTTAACCAAAATAGTATATGGTAAGTTTGATTGAAAGTCATAAGCAAAGAAACTCATCCTTTGAACTTTTACGAATACTATGTATGTTATTTGTAATTGGTGGGCACCTTATAAGTAAAGGAATGCAGATTTCTTATAATAGTAATTTATTAGGGGGGGGTAGACTACTATCTTTCTCGGTTACTATATAGCTTTTGCATTGTCGCAGTAAGCACATTCATCCTAATTTCAGGATTTTTTAGTATAAGATTTAATTGGCGTAAGTTAGCGAAAATCTGGTTTTCTGTTATTTTCTTTTCATGGCTAATAGTGGCTTACAAGATTTTTATTGAAAAAGATTTTATGGGTAGTTTACCTTATATACTTCCTATAACGTCTAATCAGTATTGGTTTATCTCTTGTTATTTCGTGCTTTGCATCTTGGCACCATTGTTGAATAAAATGGTAGAAATTTTATCGAAGAGTAGTCTTAAAAACTTGCTTGTTATAAGTTTTATAATTATTTATGGCTGGGCTACCTTTAATTATATTCTTAACTTTAGGCAATTCGTTCCTGATTTCGGAGGAGGAATCATTAATTTTATTATTCTTTATTTGATAGGAAGATATATAAGAATTTATGGCTTAAGAAAGTGTCCACCTTTTTTCTGGTTATGTGCTTTCATTTGTAATACAATCCTGATGGTAACTTTAGAATTATTGTATTCTTCTTTCCTTCATTTTGGATTTACAAGTTTTGAAAATATAAATTCAATCTTTGTAGTGTTGAGTGCTATATTCCTATTTTTAACTTTTAAGGATTTACATTTCCATAATAAATATATAAATCTTCTTGCTGTTTATTGCTTGTCCGTTTATGTCATTCACTTCAATGATATAGGAATGCCTTTCTTAACAACTTTCTTTAATTTAAAAGAATTAAATGGTTTAAATATACTTTGGATCGTACTTTATGTTCCTCCTGTTGTATACATTGTGTGTACAAGCATTGAGTTCATTCGTAGAAGTATTTTTAATAAGTTAGAAGATCGACTTTTAGATAAGATATCAGTAAGATGGAAGCTAAATTAGTTTCATATATTATTCCTGTCTATAATGTCTCTGCATATATAGAACGTTGTGCGAAGAGTTTGTTTACACAAACTTATGGGGATATTGAATTTATTTTTATTAATGATTGCTCTACAGATGATAGTGAGGTAAAACTCCGAAAGGTAATAGAACTTTTCCCTAATGTTCAATGTAGAGTCAAGATTATAAGCAATAAAACAAATTTAGGTTCAGCTACTACCCGAAACATTGGGCTATCCAATGCTGTTGGCGATTATGTAATGTTTGCTGATAGTGATGATTGGATATCTTGCGATTATGTGGAATCTATGGTTCATAAGATAGAGTCGGGAAGTGATGATATAGTATATTGTGACTACTTTGAAAGCTATGATAATAATGAGAAACTTATTAATCAAGATTATGGAGTAGACAATGTTGAGTGTATTCGGGCGATGTTAGGGGGAGGTATGCATGGTTCTACATGTAATAAAATATACAGAAGGTCTTTCCTTTTTAAGTCTAAACAAAGATTTGTAAAGGGGGCTGATCTTTTTGAGGACGTAAGTTGGAATATCCGTTTATTTGCATGCACAACAAAAATTTCTTATATTCCTAAAGCTTTCTACCATTACGTACAGTATAACAGCAATTCTATTATTAAGAGTATGGCTTCATCTGAAAAAAAACGGGACAGAGCTATGCAGCGCATCGAAAATGTAAGAGTTGCTTGTGATTATCTAATTGCATTAGGATTTGTAGAAAAGTTAGGTAAGGAGATGAGAGAATGGAAGTTGATGGCAAAGAATGATTTGATTGATGATAAGGACGACTCTTCTTTACAGAGTTGGATTAATACATTTCCTGAAGCAGACACTGCGATTATTAAATGCAATAAGATAACGTGGAACTATAAGTTCCTATTATTGCTTTTACATTATAAACTCTTATGGGTTTATAATCTTCAAAAAAGTATAATGCGTAAATTGAAATGAGAAAGATAGTTTTTTGGATGCCTCGAGCCTGTATGGAACCAGCAGGTGGGTTTAAGATTGTTTTTGAATATGCCAATAGACTTGCCAAAGATGGTTTTCCTGTAGAAATTATATACCCAATGGTCCACTATGGGGCAAGGTATGATTGGAAACATGCAATAGTATACCGACTAATTTTTCTTTGGAGACTTATACTAAAGACATATAGACCAACAAAATGGTTTCATATAGAAAAGTCTATTCAGCAAAAGTGGGTATGGAAACTTGAAAATTATCAGTTAAAAGAACCTGCTGTTATAGTCGCTACAGCTATTGAAACGGCATATAGTCTACAGAATTATCAAAGTAAATACTTAGGAGATAAATTTTACTTTATTCAAGATTTTGAGAATTGGAGTTTTACGGATGCCCAAGTAAATGAAAGTTATCATTTTTCGATAAAAAAGATTGTAATATCACAATGGCTTAAAGACATTATAGAAAAAAGTGGTGAGACAGCTATCTTGATACCCAATGGTTTCGATTTTAATTTCTTTAAAGTAAAGAAACCTATTACCGATAGGAACAGATATGAAATAATTTGCATGTATCACAAAGATCAACGTAAAGATTTTTCAACAGCTTTTAAAGCCTTTGATATTGTAAAAGAAAAACACCCTCAGTTACACGTAACATTATTTGGCGTATTTGATAAACCAGATTTACCTGTGTGGTATGATTATTACCAACGCCCAGAAAAAGAACTCTTTAACAAGTTGTATAATAATGCATCAATATATGTTGGTTCAAGCCAGATTGAAGGTTGGGGATTAACAGTGGGAGAAGCAATGCAATGTGGGTGCGCTGTTGCTTGTACAGATAATAAAGGTTATTTAGAAATGGCAAAAGATGGTGAAACTGCACTTGTCTCTCCAGTAAAAGATCCTCAAGCATTAGCTAAGAATATCATAAGATTGATAGAGGATGATCAGTTACGTCATACTATAGCAATGAATGGGAATAAATTTATTTATGAATTTGATATAGAGAAATCATATCTGAAACTAAAGAAATTTTTGAATGAAATTAACTAATATTATAAATATATCTGTAAGCATAATTATTGTAAATTACAGAACACCTTCTTTAACATTGGCGTGTATAGACAGCATTTATGCTCATACAAAGGGTGTTGATTTTGAAGTAATTGTTGTAGATAATCACTCAGAAGATGATTCTGTTGAACGTTTAAGCAAAGATAATAGGATTATACTTATTGAAAGTTTACGGAATGGTGGCTTTGGATATGGAAATAATCTTGGGATGAAAGTTGCACGTGGAAAATATTTCTTTCTATTAAACTCCGATACGCTTTTGGTAAACAATGCAATAAAAGAATTTTATGATTATGCTGAAAGTTATGAGCCTAGAACTCTCTATGGTTGTTACCTTATAGGAGATGATGGCACCTATCGTAGGTCTTTTTATTATTTCCCTGCGTTAACTATTGGTGCTTTTTTCAGAATACTCTTTTGTAAACAAAATTACACGCCAGACTATACGGATAAAGAAGTGGAATGTATTTGCGGAGCTGATATGTTTATTCCTCGTACTGCGATAGAAGAATGTGGAGGTTTTGATGAGAATATTTTTCTTTATGGGGAAGAGGGAGAATTACAGCTTCGTATGGCAAAGGCTGGCTATAAGCGTATGCTGCTTTCTTCGCCTAAAATTATTCATCTTGAGGGAAAAAGCTTAGAACAGTCAGATGAGAAAAGAAAAATAATACTAAGGAGTCATTTCTATGTTCTAAAAAAGTATATGAATTATCCAACATATTTGTTGGCAAGAATGTATTATTACATACGGAAATGATAAAAGTTTCATTTATTATCCCATTATACAACTGTGAACGATACATTCAGAGGTGTATTGAATCTATATTATCACTACCCATAGTTCATTCTGGAAAAGAAATATTAGTGGTAGATGATGGAAGTATAGATAAAGGAGCAGAGATTATCCAGCAGATATCTCAAACTCATCCTGAAGTTAGATTGATTCAACAGACAAATAAAGGTGCTTCAACGGCTCGTAATCGTGGATTAAATGAGGCCCAAGGCAAATGGGTTTGGTTTGTAGATGCCGATGACCAGGTTATTTGGGATACAACAAATATCTTCCCATTAGAAAGTCTTTTGGAAGTGGAAGATACAGAACTTATCTGCTTTAATTATAAAAAAGAATATTCCCAAGCTTTTATAGAACATACAGATTATCATTTTCAAGAAGAGATAGATGGAGTTAAATATTTGTATCGACATCAAAGTCTGTATCTTTGGAATAAAATCTTTCGTCGAGATGCAATCCTTAAACATCGTTTCGTAGATGGTACTAAGAATATTGAGGATATGTATTTTGATATGAAAGCTATTGTTGATATGGAACATGTGCTTTGTATTCCTGTTTATGGGTATATCTATAATCAGCTTAATGTTAATTCTACATCAAGAAATAGAGCTTTGGCTAACTTAAGAAAGTTGAGTGATGATACGCAGACAATTCATTCTCTTATTAAGAAGGATATTTCTGTTATGACTGGCGAAAAGAAAGATGTGTTTCAGTTCCTTCTCAATCTAAGTTCTGTCGGATATATTTATAGTTTGGTAACACTATATCCTATAAGGGAAATAAGAAAAAGCTTGAAAGAATATCGAGAGAGGGGATTATACCCTATAAAAAAAACTGGTATAAGAAAGTATGATCTTTTTCTTTTAATAGCTAACCGAATTTTGGGTGTTGTTGTTTGTCGAATTTTATCTCTAATACGACATCGGTAAAGAATTAATATAGATATTAGATAATTATTATATAGATAATATTGTAATGGCTTATTATTTTGTTTTATTTCTTGTAACAGCTATTTGTGCGTGGACTCATACGGGTTATACAAAAGTATCTAAACCTTTTTTCTTCATATTCTGTCTTTCTATTGGGTTGTTCGTTGGTTTAGCTGATATGTTAGGCGGGTATGATCGATACATATACTGTGAGGTTTTCCAAGAAATGCATGAAAGTATTACAAATGGTGTCTTATTCGATCAGAATTTTCTTCAATTCTTTGGAAAAGAACCGATATTTGGTTTGATTAATGATGCTATAGCTCTGTTTACTCCGAATAGATACATATTTATACTTGTTTATACTCTTCTTTTATATATTATATATGCAATCAATTTCTATAAGTATACGAAGAATCCTTTTTTTGCTCTTCTTATATTTGAAGGCTTAATGTTTTTCTTTACTTTTACCTATCTAAGGCAAGTATTAGCAGCTGGAATTATATGGTTTGCAGTAGATTATGTTGTTCAACGAAGAATTAAATATTATTTATTATTAGTTATAATAGCAACATTAATCCATAACTCTGCAGCATACATGCTATTTCTATATTTTATTCCAAGGCAGAAGTTCAGTAAAGATAAAATTATATTATTCATGACAGTTTTACTCCTTATAGGAGTTAGTGGTGCGCCTAAATATGTCTTTGCTTTATCGGGAGATGCTATGAATAATGCAAGAATTGCAGGATATGCAAATACTGCTGAATATGGTTTTAGAATAGAGTATGTTATAGAGTCTATACTTTTCCTCCTTATTTTTCTAAAGAATTATCATAAGATTGATAAAGATACATATTCTTTAACAATGTCCAATGTTTATTTAATGTTTTGTGGTGTTTTACTTTTCTTTTGTAGATCATCTGATGGTGGTCGTATATCTTGGTATTGTCTAATTGGGATCATTGTTATATTAGAAAATCTTTGCAGACCTAAATCCGCAGTACCATTAAAAGGTTTTATTACGATGATGTGTTTTGTACTCTTTTATCGAATACTCTCTGCATGGGGAATCTTACTTTACCCTTACAAAACATTTCTCACTCCAGGAATCCGACAAGGTGACTTCATAGAAGAAATGTATGAATATGATCATGCATACGATAATGATAAACTATACAATCTATGATAACAGTTTTTACGCCTACTTATAATAGGGGGACTCTATTAAATAGACTTTATCAAAGTCTTTCTGCGCAGAGTTATAAGGATTTTGAATGGATTATTGTAGATGATGGTAGTTCTGACGATACAGCTCTTATTGTTGAATTATTACAGAGTAATCATTTTAGTAATGATTTCCCGATTCTCTATCATAAAAAGGAGAATGGAGGTAAACATACTGCTATAAATGTAGGTGTAAAGAAAGCACAAGGAGATTTATTTTTCATAGCAGATTCTGATGATATTTTACCTTCTAATGCACTTCTGACAATTGCAAAAGTCTGGGAACAGACAAAAGATGATATCTCAATTGGAGGTATATGTGGTTTTGATGGAGATTTAAGTGGTGGTGATCTTATAGGAACTGGTTTCCCTAAAGATCTATATCTTAATAAATTATCTTTATCTGATAATACCAATGTTAACTATATTGATAGTACGACAAGACAAGTAAGATTTGGTTTAGGTATAGAAGGAGATATGAAAGAAGTTTTCCGTACTTCTGTTCTACGAGAATTTCCATTTCCGGAGATTAAAGATGAAAAATTTTGCCCAGAGGCTTTACTTTGGAATAGAATTGCCTCTAAATATAAATTAAGACATATTAATCAAATCATATATTTAGTAGAGTATCAGCAGGATGGAATATCCGCTGCAATTACAAGAAGTAGAATGAATAGTCCGATTGCCACAACTATGACTTATGCAGAAATGCTAAGATATGATATCCCATTAAAGATTAAGATTAAATCAGCTGTAAATTATTGGAGATTTTATTTCTGCCTGTCTATAGAAAAACGTAGACAAAATAAGGTAAAGATAGCTTCAATCTGGTATATGTTCTTATTTTTAGGCTATATTATACACGTTTTAGATAAACATAAAGTTTAATGATATCGATGAATAATCCATTAGTTTCCATTATTGTTCCTGTCTATAATGCTATTGCGTATTTAGAAGATTGTGTTATGAGTCTTATGAAACAATCATATAAGAATCTTGAGATCCTTTTAATAGATGATGGAAGTACAGATGGTTCTGCAGAACTATGTGACAAGTTGGAGTGTAATAGAGTAAGTGTCTTCCACAAACGAAATGGAGGAGTGACTTCTGCGAGAAAATTCGGAGTAGAACATTGTTTAGGACAATGGATCGCATTTGTGGATGCCGATGACACTTTACCTCAAAACTCAATAACTAATCTCGTTTCCATGGCTAATGAGACAGAATTAGTAATAGGATTTTTTACAGAACCTCCATCTCCATATTCGCTTACTTTGGAAGAAGCGCGTCGTGCTGTTTTAAGAGGAGATAAATTAGAACCAAGCCCATGGGGTAAATTGTTTAAGAAAACAATCTTTGAAAATAATATTTTTAGTCTCCCTTCAGATATAAAATATGGTGAGGATATGCTAATGAATATAAAGATAGTCTTTTCTTTATCTCGCCCCCCACGTTTTGTCTTTAAGAAAGTGTATAACTATATAAGGCATGCAGGCAGTGTCTCTCATAGTATAAATAAAAATATAGATTATGAATCGTTGTATGACAGCTGCAGAGCTTCTCTTATTGGTGATGATATGAAAAAGAAATATATAAATGATATTTTGTGGATTAGATTACAAGGATTATGTAATTTAGCAATAAGTTGTTCGAAGGAAATAGTAGATCATAATCACCCATATATAAAGCAAATAAAATCAGATATTAATGAATATCATTATAAAATGAATCTGAGAGAAAAAGTCATAATGAACTGTAACTCCCCTTTTATAATACGCTTATTAGGTTATTTTCTTGTTCTTAAATACGGTTTACTTTATAGATTACGTGAATACAATATTATTCATTGATTTTTTAGATAATTTCGATTTTCTGGTATAGTTTTATGGAGCTATTTCACAAATAAGCATAGCACTCCTTTCTTGCTTTTGTGGTTATTAATTTCACAAAAAAGAATTTGAAAAGAAAATTAGTAGAGAGCTAGAAGCTACTTGTTTTGTAAAAAATCACTTTTAGAATCTGACTTCCTTTCGAATAAAATAATTAAAAAAATCATTAAAACATGGAGATTTATATAGATCCTCGTTGTAGATTTAATTATACAAATTATTATATTCTTGGTTTAAAACATCTTTATAAAACGGCTAAGATTGTTTTTGACGTGTCATATTTTCCGCGGCACATGCTCTCTACGCATTTAGAAAATAATAGTAGTATACCTATCATTATAGATGGAAAGAAAATTTTTATTGATGCTGATGATAAGAAAAAAATAGATGAAGAAGCGTATAAATGGTGTGATGTTTATGGTAAAATAAATGTCATTTCTTCTCAATTATCTGAACGTCCTAAACTTGTTTCAATTGGTCCGAATTTTGGTATTAGAACAGAAAAATGGATCTCACTTCTCTGGACATGCTTTCATAATTACCTTAATTTAAGGAACGTGTCAGATTTGGATATGCGTACTTTTGTACATGATTATCTTTATACGAATATTCGTCGTCGTCCTATAGAGGCTTATGAATGTGAAACGGAAGTTCGTCATAATTATATTTTTCATGCCTCTACATTATGGTATAATAAGTTTGCTGCAACAGATACCAATATGTATCGTGGCGAATTCTTGAAAGCTTGTAAAAAGGCTGGTATCATTGTAGAAGGAGGTTTGTTCTATGTTAAGGGGGAGTCTGTGTTGAAAGAGATGCCTGATTATCCTAAATATAAGGAGGAATATAAAGACTTTATTTATGAGAGTCGTCTCTCCATGGATGATTATATTAGGAAGACAAAAGAGAGTGTTGTCGTTTTCAATACACCAAGTGTATGTGAATGTCAT
>ERZ773027.16-NODE-16-length-120899-cov-4.036113_pt1 | contig 120899 bp, 89 predicted proteins | sample MGYA00511032_ERZ773027 | MGnify/ENA primary metagenome ERZ773027 (study PRJEB29015, sample SAMEA2738138) | human oral metagenome | biome: human oral; feature: human-associated habitat; material: saliva | place: China | collected 2190 ... | reverse complement strand
CATCAAGAGTTTTTATATCAAAATACAAAACAAACCTATCGTAAAGAAGTGCAGAAGATAGGTAAATAACAACACCTAAAATAGCAAAAGTAAAAACCTTAGAAATAATTTTTAAATTAACTTTCACCTTAAAAGAATTTTTCAAATCATTCCAATAAAAATATTCAAGCAATAAATATAAAAAAAGTAAATTAATAAAAATTGTGGTAGCGTGTATAACATTATAATTAGTTGTATCAAAACCAAGAGTATATAAAAATACATAACACCCTATTGAAAACAAACAATAATAAACAACCCATGGAAACCACGATTTCTCATTTTTTAGAAAATTAAAAATCAAAATACCACCTCTCAAGCCATAGAATCGATTTTAAGACCATTTAAAAGGTCTTGTTATATAATTAATCAAAAATAAATATAAAACCCCTCAGAATGGCTCTGAGAGGTTTAAAAACATATTAAAGGGATGAAGTAAATGTTACAGTTCTCGTATCCATAAATTTATTTATAGTCAAATCACCATATAACTCTATCATATCCTTTGATAATAGTTCATCTTTTATCAAACCGCCACCCCAAACAATAGCACAAAAACCATGAGGTAATAAAAACTTAATATGTTTTTTATCATTACCCATCAAAAGAACAGTCGCATCATCAGGTTTAAATTTTAATTTAATGGTTGGCTTCATAAATCCCTGGCCAAAAGGTCTGTAAGATTTAAGTTCATAAATAAATTCTGAAAGAAGAGGTATATTAAACCCAACATCCCCATCGTCGTAATCAGATATACAAATATCGTAATCCACATTTGTTTCAGCCTCAAGTATTACATTTGAGTACTCATCTATAATCTTAGATATAAAGGCAAATAAAGACATAATTTCAACATCGCTCTTAACAGATATACCAAAAGCACCTTCATGACCAGAAACATCAAAACCACCATCGGTTAAAACAGTATTTAGTTTGATCCAACTAGGTCCACGACCTGAACCCCTATATTCATCACTATTTAAAACTATAGTTGGCATACCACTAACCTTCATAAGTTTGGTTGCCAAAAGACCACAAATACCTAGTGGGGCATCAGATACGTAAACATAAGGTGCATATGGTTGGTCTGAAATCAATAAATGCTCATAATAATTATCAACCAAAACCTTTCTCTTTTCATTTAAATCATGCAAATTATCAATATAATTTAAGGATCTATCAGAGTCAAAGAAAACACCAAAAGCGTCTAGTATAGAACTTTCCAATCTTTTTACAGAGTTAAAAGTCGGAGCTAAATAAAAACCGTAAAACCCTTCGTTTATATCATCATCACTTATGATTTTATCCTTGTTGTAAAATGATTCTAAAACATTGAACAATCCTTCAAAAGCTGATTTATATTGAGGTGAACCATCTAAAGCGTCTAAAAACCACCTATTGTCTGCAGAAAAAAGAAGTTTAGATATAGAAACCGAATCACTAACAACCTGCCTATTATCATTATGTAGTGTCATAGTATCGCTAATAGTACCTATACCGGCAAAGACTTTTAATCTTTCAATCTGATCACTAACTGTCACATCGCAATAAGTCTTAGCATAATAACTTAAAACACGCCATAAAACATATGCACCACATATAGTCTTTAAAGGATATGTTTCATCTAAACGCATAGGATTAACATGAGCATCAGCATTTATTTTTCTACCTTCTTTTTCCTTGTGATGGTCTGTCACTATAACAATTATCCCCAAATCTTTAGCATAACCAACACCTTCATAACATGTCACACCAACATCACAAGTCAATATATATTTTGTATCAGGATAAGTAGATAAGAGTCTATCTATAGAGTTCATCTTAAAACCATAACCTTCGTTTGTACTAGGTAAGAAAAGAGAACAATTAAAACCTAACTCACTAAGACCTGCAAACCCTAAAGTTCCAGCCATTATACCATCCATATCAAAATCGGGTAATATAACAACCCTTTCCTGCTTATCATGAGCTTCTTTAAGAAGAGCACAAGCCTTATCTGTATCTAAGAGCTCTCCCTCTATTTTACTATCTAAGTTTCTTAAAAATTCATCCGTATATGACCTACGGTCAAAAAAAGTTTTCAATAATCTATTCATCAGGTACCACCTTTCTATTATTATCACAACCATATTATAGCATGAAAAGGCTATTAAATCAAGACTTATTTTAAAATATAGCAAGTTATTTTCTCTTACAACCTATCGGTTGTCTATGTTTATTTAGAATAAAACTAGTCCCACTAAGGTGGGATAACCTAGGTAAATATTAGTGAACGAATACCGTTCACTATTTTTTTTATAGAAAAAAATTATCATTTTTTTCAAGTAAAAGAGATTATCATATTTAAATAGGACCAAATCGCAAATGAGGTACCACAAGTACCACGCTTTTGGTCACAATTTATAATATAGTAGAAATGCAAATTTACGAATTTTAACCTTACGATTATGGGCCCCTTATCCCCCTAAAAAAATACACAAAAAATAGGGGTGGGTTATATGTTATTGTATTAACATAAAATATCTCTATATAATATTTTAAAAAAGTGTGGTACTTCTGGTACCATACCATTACACTTCAGTATTTCCAATATATTGAGGTGGTTCCACACTTTTTATAAAGCGTGGTACCTGTGGTACCATACACAATTTAATACCCGTCAACGCTTTTAATTCCAATTGGTCCACGCTTTTAAAAAAGTACCACACAAACAATTCTGAAAATTTAGAATTAAATATTTTTCGAAAAAATTTAAAGATTTAGTCCATATTTTAACTCTTATTGTGAATTGTTATCAATTAGATTGTAAAAAGTATGTTAATAATTTAACTAAATCGCCCCATAATTATATAAAAATTATCATAAAATCAGACCGGATATTGTGATGAATTTTTATATTTTTTTTACAAACATTTTTTATAAACCATTTCTTTAATGTTCATTTTGTCTGAATATTCTGGACAGAAATCATATAAAAAGTACCACGCTTTTAAAAAAGCGTGGAACCGTGGTACCTCGTTGATATAACAGAGGTTCAGCGATTTTGGTAAAAAAACTGGTACCACGCTTTAAATGAGAACGTGGTACCAAAAATGAGTCATAATTTGAGTTAAAAAAAATTATATATTAAAGTGAACTAAATGAGAATATAATATAAAAAAATTAAAAGGTGTTTCCACACCGAGCGTCTATCGGTTAAAATATACGAACAATATTACTAATATTTTTTTTATTATTTTGGACTTGTCCATATCATCAAAAATGGTATATAATAGAAGTCCAAGGAAAATTTATGAAGAAAGGAAGATACTATGGTTTCAGGGGCAACTAAAAATGAATTACTAAGATGCTTAACTAAAGACTATATAGATAATTTAGATAAAAACAATATACCAACTCCTGAAATTATAGAAAAGGAGTTATTAGATAAATTAAGTTCAGCATTCATGATTGAAAACACAATGAGAGAAAAAGAGAATAAACTTCAGATACCGAAAGCTTTAAATCATACACAAATAGCAGAACTTATGTGTGTAGCTCATCCAATTAAGAAGATAAATTGTTGTGAGGGTAGTAAAACATCTGACTATGACCTTATAGGTATATATCAAGAAGAAGGACCTAACAAGGGCATCTATATAACAGATGAAGAGTATTTGCGTATTTTAGCAAGAAAATACAATTATTCGTTAACAGATAAGGATTTTAAGGAAATAATGATAGCAATGAGGTCATTATTACCTAGAACTAACAGATGTTCAGACCCTAATATGATAGCTGTTAATAACGGAATCTTTGATTATAATAAAAAAGAGCTTTTACCATTCACACCTGATGTAGTATTTCTTACTAAGTCTGGTGTAAATTATAACCCTAATGCTAAAAACATAAATATACATAATGATGACGACGATACGGACTGGGATGTAGACTCATGGATGGATGAACTATCAGATGATCCTGATGTTGTAAATACCTTATGGGAAATACTGTCAGCCATAATAAGACCGCATGTCAGGTGGAACAAGGCTGCCTTTTTATACTCAGAAGTAGGAAATAACGGTAAGGGAACCCTATGTACACTTATGCGTAATTTATGTGGAGAATCTGCTTGTGTATCTATGCCTATGTCCAATTTCTCAAAAGAGTTTTTACTAGAACCCTTACTATCAGCATCAGCAATCATAACTGATGAAAATGATGTAGGCGAATATATAGACAAGTCTGCCAATATGAAAGCTGTAATTACTAATGACCCAATTTCTATAAATAGAAAACATAAAAAACCAATAACATATCAACACTTTGGTTTTATGGTTCAATGTCTTAACGGATATCCTAAAATAAAAGATAAGTCAGACTCTTTTTACAGAAGACAGTTATTCATACCTATGAATAAACAGTTTACAGGTATTGAAAGAAGATATATAAAGGGTGACTATCTACATAGGAAAGAAGTTTTAGAATATGTCCTTTATAAGGTACTTAACACAAACTTTTGGGAATTATCAACACCAGCATTTTGTGAAGAGGCTCTTAATGAATATAAAGAGTTTAATGACCCTATTAGAACTTTCTACAATGAAATGGAAGAAGAATTAGTTTGGGACTTAATACCATTTACCTTCTTATACGATTTATATAAAGCTTGGTATAATAAGTATTCACCGACAGGTTCTATCGTATCAAGACAGGTTTTTGTAAAAGACTTAATACCTCTAGTTAATAAATCAGAAGTTTTTTACTGTAATGATAAGGGTGAAAAGATAAAATCAGCCAACAAAATGGATAAACCTGAACCATTAATTATAGAATATGACCTACACGATTGGAAAAATCCAAATTATAGGGGTTCAGATACAAATAAACTTGCAAGACCAAAATTAAAAGACTCTTATAGGGGACTTAGAAGATATACATAGAAAGAGAGGTAAAAATGTGAAAGATAGTATTAATTTTTACGATATAGAATCATTAGCCAACGTATTTTCGTTGGCTAATTTCAAAGAAAAGGAAAATGAAATTGATGTTTACTTCTTAATAGATAATGAAGAAGATATTTTAGAAACAAATTATCAAGATAAAATAACTGGTCATATAAAAGAAGTAAATGTTAACTTTAACGGTACAGTTAATTACTACAATTTAAAAGAGGAACATGCAAATGTTCATTTGGCTAAAACATTCGGTCTATCAGACAGTGATCTTGTAAATAACAAAAAGATAAAAGACTCTTTTGATAATAAGTATAGGATAAAATGTGATACTGATGATGATTATGACTCAACCAAAGATCCGTATTTTATGGGGTATAACTCCCATAATTATGATACAACTATGTTGGCTGTATATTTTTATAATGCTTTTACGGGACCCGATGGTAAGTTTGAAAAAACAACAGCTAAGTCTATGAGAGAATCTTCAGATATGCTCTTTACAGAAGACTTTAAACATTATATGCCATCCTACCTTACATATAATCACGATGAACTTCTTAGTAAAAAAAGAAATGGTTCAAAATCAAATTTTAGAAACAAACCAAATAAAATAAGAAATAATATGATTTTAACCGGTAGACACGTCGATGTTGCAAACCTAACGGATACCATAAGTATGACCTTAAAAAGAGTCATGGGAATGCTTGGTCTTCAGATAAAAGAATCTGATAAACTAAAGGGTAATGATGTTATAATTACCAACTTTGAAGAATTTAAGGAATTAATATCTTATAACATAAACGATATTGTAAACTTAAAAGATGTTTTTTATCACCCAATATATAAAAATAAATTTGACTTAAAAAGAGGTCTGCTACAAAGATTCCCTGAACTCATATACAATGAGTTAGACGACACTTATAAACCTGATATAAGACCAGAATCAGTCAAAAGAAATAGGCTCATACCATCCTCAACATCTGCACAATTTGCTACATTTTGTATAGCACCTTACCACCATCTAACTGATATGGAAGTTGTATCTTATATGTACCCACACGTTGACATAGCCAAAGAAATGGGCGTTAAGCAAATTAATGTATTAGAAGAAGTTAAGAAATTTTTCTATGAAAATTTCCCACAAGAAGAACTTAGAAAAAAATTCGACCCGATATATAAATACTATAAGACAATAGAGGGTAAAAACTTTAACTTTTCACAACATCATATCAATGTATATGGTGTAGAAACAGCAATAGATGAAGAAACCGGTCAGCAAATCGAACTTGGTGCCGAAGATATAACAAATATACCAAGAGGAAACACTTTAATACCATATTTTGATAAAGACGGAAACCCAACTAGTGCCTATGTTTTATTCTCAATAGGTGGTATACATGGAGCTGAGTATAATAAAGAACTCTTAGATTTGGATTTTAAGGTATACTTAAAAAAGTTAGAAACCCTATACCAAATAAGAAAGGATTTTAATTCGCCTCAAGAATTTTTTAAATCTGGTTTATATAAGTATAAGGGTAAATATGTTAAAAAAGAATTATATATTAAAAAGCCAACTAAAGACGATAAGAACTACTATTGGGCAGAGATAAAAGAACCAACACTGCTAAGCACTGCAGAACAGTTAAAACTTAATGAAAAATATAAATATGTGTCTTATTGGTTGAGTATTCATCAGGATTTCTCATCTTATTATCCTAACCTACTTAGAAACCTAAAAGCTTTTTGGAATGATAAGCTTGGTTATGATAGATATGGTGGTTTTTATGACGATAAAGAAACTTTAGGTAAAAAGCAAAAAGATCCTAATATTTCAGAAAAAGAGCGTATAGAATATGGTATACAAAGGGAAGGAGTTAAGTTGATACTAAATTCAGCAACAGGTGTAGCTAATGCCATAAATGATAACAATATATTAATATCTAATACCATAATATCTATGCGTATTATAGGTCAGTTATTTACATATATGGTTGGTCAAGCACAAGCCCTTCATGGTGCTATCATACCGTCAACAAACACAGATGGTCTATACACAGTTTTAGAAGAGACACTTAGTGAAAAACTACTTAAAAAAGAATCAGAAAAGATTCATATAAAGATAGATCCAGAACTTATGTATCTTATAACTAAAGACTCAAATAATAGAATGGAAGTCGCTGTTGATGAAGATAAAAAACCTAAGAAAATAATAGGAAATTCAGGTTCAGCACTTACTGCAGCAAAAGGACCAAACCCAACAAAACAGTTAGTTGGTCCAGCCAGTATGCACTGGGCTCTAGCTGAGTACCTATTTGAGGTAGCTAAAAACCCAAACAGAAACTCATACCAAAATTTTGATAAAGAACTTGCAAAATCTATATTTAAAAGAGCAAGAGGTGAATTTGATAAGGTTAAATATCTTATAATGATGCAATCAATAGTAGCATCTAATAAATCCTCTGATACATATACTTTTGGAACAGACCCAAAAACCAATGAAATAGTTTATTTGCAAGACATTAATAGGGCTTTCTTAGTAAAAGACACAGTAGAAGATACTTTGTTTTTACAATCTGCAACAGCAAAAGCCATAACACCTGCAACAAGAAAGAAAAGGGCTAAAGCTGGAGATAAAGCCCAAGACCATAACCCTATTGCCTTGAAAATATTAGAACATAAAGGTTTATCCATAAGTCAAATACCAATGGACAAAGAGGCTGCTATCAAAAAGATAACAGACCTAGAAAATAATTGGCATTGCCTAATAGAAAATAAAGATCTTCACTATCTATCTGATGAAAGGCTTGATTTTATAATAGACAATTTAGATTTAGATAAATATACTACGATTTTAGAATCTAGATATATAAAATCTTGGAAAAACCCTAATATGGAAGAAGAAAGGCAAAAGATCATAGAAGTTAATAGGTTTAAACCTAAAGACATAAAAGTTAAAAATTCAAACAAAGAAACCTTTGTCTTAAATGAAATAACAACACCTATGCTCATAGAAAAACTTAAAGTCTTTAATAGACCTCTGATATTTGAAGGTAAGGGTATAGCTAAAACTAAGAATATGACTATGTCTAATAATGCTGCGCTTTCTATAGTAAACCTACTAAAAAATAATGAAAATACTGGAGATATAAATGTATCTGTAACAGATATTATTAATAATAACCTGTACGAATTTAAAAACATACATAAGGATACTATAAAAGAGCTAAAATCCTATATTGAAGAAGATAGAAAATCATGGATAAACTTCACTCATGAATCCAAAAAGAAGAAAATGTACTACCCAAGTATCGACATAATCAAAGATTTTGAAAGTATGGATATAGGAGATTTATTATAAATGGGGAGAGCTGAAAATCTAATAGAAAACTACTTTAAAAATCAATGTGAACTTCATAATATACTTACATTTAAGTTTATATCGCCATCACAAAGGGGTGTTCCAGACCAAATAGCCCTATATGATGGTGTAACATACTATGTAGAACTTAAAGCACCCGGTAAAACACAATCAGCTCAACAAAGATTAGTAATGAAAAAAATAAGAAACGCTGGTTGTAAATACTATCTCATAGATAGTAAAGAATGTGTAAATGAGTTTATAAAAGAAATAATACAGAAAGGTATGAAAAAATGACAGAAGAAAAAACAAGGATAGAAAAAAAATTTCTAAAAATAGAAACCCCAGAACCTGACTCTATACTTGAGATTGTATATTTTTTAAATAAATATTCAGGTATAGATTTAAAGAATTATAAAAAGCTAAAAGTAATTCAAGATACTTCAACTATAGCCATATACGATTTGGCAACAGAAAAACTTGAAAATCTTACTAAATTTTTAGTAAATAGCAAAACTGTATATGAAGTATTAGGTTCGAAATCTGAAAGACCCTATTTTGGATACCTAGAAATACCACAAGACCTAGACGATGATATAGAAAATTTCATCAAAAATATAGTAATAGAACAACCAGAAAATAAATGTGACGGTAGGATATGCGAATCTATATCTAATCCTAAAAACACATTTACCCTAATAGAAGTAACTTTAGATATGATAGGATCTAAAATAATAATAAGAGAAGGAGATAAAGAAAACTTATATGAAATAAACTTAGAAAACCTTGATAAGTTTAATTTAGACTCTTATTGTATACCTCATAGAAAAGAATGTTTAGATGAGACCGTAGATAGGTTCATTGAAATAGCTCGTCATTGTGATATAAAAACATATAACAGACTTTCTTCAATTAGAGAAAATGAAGAACAGTACGATGTATTCAAAGAATCTTTTTGGAAAAACCTCGATAAGTTTTTGGAATCAAAAATGGAAGAGGGTATTGAGTTAACACCAATGGTGGGTTGTTTTAAAAACTTAGTAGAATTTTACGAACTTATTAAAATTGCAGTAAAATCAGTTGAAAGAAAGTTTGTAAACAAGTTTGAGATACCTGTTCAAATAGATGGAGTAGTTAGTGTTAAAGGGACATCATACGAAGATGCAGTAGAGATATTAAAAGAACTTCTAGAGTGCGATGTTAAGGTTAAAATTCATAACAGAAAAATAACAATAAAGGATTTAAAAGAAGATGACTGTTAATATAACACCACATGACTATCAAAAGTATTGTGTAAATAAAATAATATTAACAAAAAAGCTAGCCCTCTTTTTAGATATGGGGGCTGGCAAGTCCTTGATAACACTGCTTGCAATAAACCACTTAAAGCCAAATTATCACATTTTAATCGTTGCACCAAAGGTTGTTGCACAAAATACTTGGGCTTCAGAGATTGATAAATGGGGTTTTGACTTAAAATACCAATCCTTGATTGTAAATGAAAAAGGAAACCAACTCTCCAAAAAGAAACGTGAAGATCTGTTAAAAACAATACCGGACAACAAAACGCCAACAATATACTTTGTAAATGTTGAATTGTTTTCAAAACTTGTAGATTTTTATGGCGATAAATGGCCTTTTGCTATGGTTGTAATAGATGAATCTCAAAGATTTAAATCACATAAATCTAGTAGATTTAAAGCCATGGAAAAAGTAATAGATAGAATCTACAGGACTATACTTTTATCTGGTACGCCAACACCAAAAGGACTTCACGACCTATGGTCTCAAGTATATATCTTAGATAAAGGAAAAAGACTTGGAAAAAACATAACAACCTTTAGAAATAGATGGTTTAGGTCTATTTCAAATAATGCCGGTATTCCTATATCATACATAGAAATGCCAAATGCCAATAAAGAAATCCATGATTTGATAAAAGATATCGTTGTATCTGTTGAAGTAAAAGTTGAGTTACCAGAGCTTTATATAAAAGATCACATCTTAAAAATGTCAGAAAAAGAGGAAAAATTATATAAAACTTTTATGAAAGACTATGTTCTTGAGCTAGACGGTGATGTAATAGAGGCTAAAAACGCTGCCGTACTTGCTGGCAAACTATCGCAATTAGCATCTGGTGCAATATATATAAACGATAATAAAGACTATAAAGTTGTTCACACGCTAAAATGTGAAATGACAGAATACCTTATTGAAAACACAAACGGTCCAGTCTTAATAGCCTATTACTTTAAGTCTGATTTAGATATGCTTGAATCTTACTTCAAAAAGAAAAAGATGAAATATGAAGTTTTTGATAAAAGCTTGGAAATGGAGAAAAGATGGAATAAACGAGAAATACCTATAATGTTACTTCATCCTGCCTCTGGTGGTGTTGGAACTAACCTACAACAAGGATCCTCAACCCTTATTTGGTATACCGTCCCTTGGTCATTAGAACTTTATCAACAGACAAATAAGAGGCTATATAGACAGGGTCAAAAGGAAACAACCTACATACATAGACTCATAACAGATAAAACAATAGATGAGAGAATTATTAAAGCTCAAGAAACAAAACGTATGACTCAAGACGATTTACTTGACGCTGTAAAGGTTACATGCTATAATATACTGGATAAAAAGGTTAAGTTTTAAGTAATTTTTTATAAATTTATCTAATCGATAATTTTTATATTTTTACTAAAGCTTAATCGGGTATTACTAGTATTATGAATCGGTTTGTACTCTACGAGTACCGATTATAACCGAGACTTTTAGTGAAATAACTTTTTACCTAACCGGTAAAAAAAATTAAAATAAACTTTGTCACTAATCGTCTTTGATGAGAAATACTTTAGTATATTTAGGACCACCTGATTTAAATGAACAAAAAAAAAAATAAAATAATTAGGTAAAAAACTAATTACATTTCTTTTTTTAATAAGGGGTTTTTGTGAACTACCCCACTATAAGTTAAAAAATGAAACAGGTGGTGCTGACATTAAACTGACTTATAAAAAAACTTCTAAAAGTAAGTTCACCATATTTCTCACACACTAAAAAACTCATTTTTAGATGGTGGTTTTAAATAAAGCTAACAAATACGAAAGGACTTAAAAATAGATGAGAAAATTTCAATTAGTTAAAGATGAATTTCGAAAGCACGAAAATTCAATACTTCCTACAAGAGCCACAGAAAATTCTGCTGGATATGACTTCATAACACCTGTTGAGATAAGGATTGAACCAAATTCAACATCAGACTTAATTTTCACAGATGTTAAAGCTTGTATGGAATCAGATGAACTACTAATGCTTCATATAAGAAGTTCCATAGGTATGAAAAAGAACCTAGCCCTTGCTAACACAACAGGGATTATAGATTCAGACTACTATGAAAACCCTGATAATGATGGAAATATAGGGTTTAAACTTAGAAACCTATCAGACAAGACTGTTGTAATTAACAAGGGAGAAAAGATTGTTCAGGGTATTTTTATAAAATATCTCACAACAGATGATGATCAGACAACCACTAGTAGAACTGGTGGTTTTGGCTCATCAGGTAAGTAATTTATTGACAGTATTGCTACAATGTAGTATACTATATATTAAGAGTTCTAATTAATAAAAAATAGAAAACAGGTGTGACGACATATTGATATATTATTATGGAAAATGCTGTAAGACTCAGTATCTTAACATAGCGAATCAATAAAAAAAAAACACAATAAAAATGTAACATAACTTATAAGCATATTTCGTATAATATTGATAAACCACACATACAGCTTTGGTAGATAAGATTAATTACAACTCAAGAAGTAATCAAAAATAAACACAAAAAAAAAACGTAGAAACAAAAAGGAGAATTAAATGGAGAAAATACAACCAACACAATTACAGGAAAACTCTATAATCTTAGTTAAAGGTAAGGTTAATTTTTCAAGAGTTATGTCTAAGTTCGAAGGTGAAGAACTTTTAAGAAGAGAGCATGCCAATAAGGCTAGGAATCCTAGGTATATAGAAAAAACAGAGCCATATGGAACAATAACTATATCGGATGCTGAAATTATACCTGAAGTTCCTGGTAATCTCAACATAAACGAACAGTATATAGCTCAAAAGTTTTATAAAACAGCTACTAGTAACAGCTATAGATATAGCAAGGACATAACAGGTAAATTCCTACCTTTCATAGCAGAAAAGAAAGAAAACTCTAACGGATATAGAGAGGTTGTAAACCCTGAAGGGGAACTTGCAAACGACATAGAAGTAATTCTAATTCTTAGAGTATTTAAGCCTAAGAATTTCAACAATAAGAGTATATCTTTGCAGGGTATTCTAATCGAGGGTAAGGTTCAGTATTACGAAAGTAATGCTAACCTAAAGAGAGCTCTAGCAGCAAGAGGTATAGAAATAGACGACATTCAGGTTAGAGACTATACTGAAAAGAAGTCTATAGATAGACCAAACGTCCAGTCTATGCCAAAGACTCTAGAGTCAAATTCGGCAGACGACATATTTTCTTCTGTAACAGGAATCAGAGTTGAAGAAAATATTGACAAGCTACCGTATTAATTTTTATATTTGCACACAAAAAGTCAATATGAAGACTGAAAAATCATATAATTCAGATGGTAATTAAAAACCATACCTTTATTAAATTTAACTAGATTAATACAAAATCATAAAAAACATATACATAATAGAGGTGGAAATCCACCTCTATTATTTTTTAGAAAACAACAAAAAGAAAGGAAGTAAACACTAGTTTATCAGTACATTATATGAATATGAAAAACAATAATTTGGAATTGGTTGCAACAAAAACTATTCCTAATTTATACAAAAAAGTAGAAGTTAAACTAAATAGATTTGACATAAAACTTATCTATAAAATCTATTATAACAATAAAGATATCCAGTGTTCAATTAAAAATTGTAACTTCAGATATTTTAATATAGATCACGACCCAATAGACGGTCTGACTATAAAACCACTATTTACTAGTATAAGAAATAAAAATATGCTAAACAAACTAATTCAAGAACTAAAAATAATAGGCGATTTAACAGAAGATACTAAAATAGCCAACAACTTTATAGAAAAAAACATAAACTCATTTTTACACGAATAAAACTTATGCGTAATTATGAGATTATTACTTATAAAAAAAAAAGAGAAAGGAAAAAGTCAAATGAGTTTATTAGAAAACCAAGTTATACAAAAAATCAAAGATAACAAAAGATGGACCATATCAGACCAAAACAAAGTTCCTATAAACTTTGTAAGACTTAGAGATTTAGGAAGAGTAGAAGGGGCTTATATGCCTGATCATACCTGCCTATCAACACTAGAGGATGTAGCAAGCTTTCCCTTTAAAAACCCTAAATATGCTTATTTTATAAGATCTGAAATAGATAAAATATGTGTTTTAGATATAGAATCTTCCTGCCCTGATGATATCAAAGAGTGGTTATTATCGGTCCCTCATTTGTACGCAGAAAGGTCACTTTCGGGTCTTGGATATCACCTTATATTGGACCTTCCAGAAGAATTTGATTCCTACCCCGACTATATAAAAAACAAGATATCCCTATCTGAAAAGCCTTATTATGAAATATTACTAGAACATTATGTAACTTTTACAGGGGATGAAGTCGATCTATCAAATAGAGAAAAAACAACAAGTATAGATGAAGTTTTCCAAAGACTCATAAAGACTCAAAAGAAAAAAGAAGAAACTAAGTCTGTAAAAATATCACATATAGACTTAGAAGATATACCAAAAGCCAATGAAGTTATACTTATAGTAAATAATAATACAAACGAAATAGATCCTAGTAGGTACTTAAACCCAACAGGAGAAGTTGATAATTCTAAATATGAATATGCCTATGCCTGTGCCATACTAAGACAGACAAAAAGAGTATTAAAGTTAAATAAGTTTAAAAACCTAAAGTATGATGATAATAAAATAATAACCTTATCGGCTAAAATTTTAGAAAGTCGATTGACATACAGGAAAAAACACTCAACTACTAGGTCTAATATACCTTGGCTTTTATGGGTTACTAAAAAAGCATATGAATCATACTATGATTTATTTTAAAAAAATAAAAAGAAAAGGAGCTAAAATATGGATATAAACTATAATAAAAAAATGGTAAATTACCACGAAAGGTTTAAAAACCTTATCACATCAATGGAAAAACAAAACTTCATACCTTTTTTCGAAGGTGATAAAGACGAAGGTTATGAATTTTTAGAAGATAACTTTAAAACATTTGATAGGTATTTTGAACATGTAAAATACGAAGTTAGGTCTTCACCTATCTGGTATGCAAGATATGAAGGTCAAGAACTCATTGACAAAATTCAACACGAAGACAAAAAGAGAAGAGCTTATCATAATTCGGCTTGTGCTTCTCTAAAAATATTCAATAGACTATGTAAAGCCTATGAGGTTGAAGAAATTTGTCAAATTGAAGAAAACTTAGAACCAGATGAAGAAAGAAGATTAGTTGCAGACTTCATAGGTCAGTATATGAACCAATTATACTCAATCGGTCAAAATCCAGACTATCAAAATCAAAAAGAGTCATTATACGAAAAGGGTATAGAAAAAGGTCATGATAAAACCAAAACATACACCCAAGAAATAATGGAAAAAGAAGTAGAAACAGAAGAAAAGCAAGACGGCTACGAAATGGAGTTTTAACTATGGAAAATTTTGCACATAAGATAAGACCCAACAACCTTGATCAAGTAATTGGTCAGGGTCATATTTTAGGTAAAGATAAATTAATCAACAAGATCATAGAAAACCAAAATATACCAAATTTGATATTTTTTGGACCACCAGGGGTAGGAAAGACAACAGTTGCAGAAATTTTAGCCAAAAACACCAATAAAGAGTTTTATAAACTAAACGCAACAACAGCTTCAATATCTGATATTAAAGATATAATTAAAAAGTCGGAACAAACAGACTTAGGTGTATTACTCTACCTTGATGAAATACAAGCCTTTAATAAAAAGCAACAGCAAGCCTTGCTTGACTTTTTAGAAACAGGTCAAATAACAATGATAGCATCAACAGCAGATAATCCTTATCACCAAGTCTATAAGGCTATATTATCAAGATCTACAGTTATTGAATTTAAACCTTTAACAGAACTTGAGATAAGAGAGGGTATCTACAAAGCAGCTAAAAGATTTGACGTAAACCTAACTATAGACAAAGAGGTCTATAAACAAATAGCCCAAAAATCAGGTGGCGATATGAGGTCAGCACTTAATATATTAGAACTTCTTATAAACATAGAACCAAACCATATAACAAGTGAGACATTAAACACTCTAAATATAAACCCTAGATATAATTTTGATTTTGACTCTGATGAACATTATAATCTTCTATCAGCTTTTCAAAAATCAATAAGGGGTTCTGATGTAAATGCTTCACTTTATTATTTAGGTAAGCTTATAGTTGGTGGGGACTTAATCTCTATAGTTAGAAGGCTTTTGGTTATATCTGTAGAGGATATATCCCTTGCAGACCCAGACGCTGTAATTTTCACTAAGACATGTACGGACATAGCCCTTCATGTCGGGCTTCCAGAGGCCAAAATCCCGCTTTCTAACGCTGTTGTTAGGTTATCACTTGCCAAAAAGGATAACAAGGCTTACAAGGCCATCAGTGAGGTCATAGACCTATGTAAGAAAACATCATATGACATACCAGCCCACCTAAAAGATGCTCACTATCAAGGAGCCTATGATTTAGGTCACGGTGTAGAGTATAAATATCCACATAATTATCCTAATCATTATGTAGAACAGCAGTATTTACCTGATGAAATAAGGGATATTAAGTTTTGGAATAAGTAAAGGAGTGTGAACAATGGAACAAAAGAGGATGACAGAAGACCAGATGTATTCGTTTATAGAGGCTATAGATAGAAACGAATTGCATGAAGAATTAAGAAAGATATACATTGAAAAATCTCAAGTGGGATATCCAAAATATCTAAAAGCAGTACTAGTATCTCTAACAGCTTTAGGTTATGATTCAACATGGGTCAATACCACATTTAGGTATTTACTAGAAGAAACCTATGTGACACCATATCTAACCAAAAAAATTTTATAAAAAACTAACTTATAAATCCAAAAATGGGGTATAATATAGATAAGGGAGAGTTATAAAAACTTTCCCTAATTTTTACAGAAAGGAGTTTTTTAATGAAAATTAAAGTTATTAAAAAAGACGGTACAATTCAACCGTTTTCGTTTGATACTATTAAGAAAGCTGTTACTAAATCTGCCGATAGGGCCATGGAAACCCTAAACGATAACGATTGGGAACAGCTAGAAAAAATAGTAACAAAACACATCAAAGAGAGGTTTAAGGATGAAATAAAGGTTATCGACATACATAGAATTGTTGAAAAATCACTTGAAGACATCAATAAACCAACAGCGAAATCTTATAGAGACTTTCGTAACTATAAGACTGAATCTGTAGAAATCCTAAATGAAATCTACAAAAGAGACCATAACATAAGATACATTGGAGACAATGAAAACTCAAATTCAGACTCAACATTAGTATCTACAAAAAGATCTCTAATTTATGGAGAAGTGAACAAGGAACTTTATAAAAAGTTTTTCCTAAATGTTAATGAATTAGATGCAATTAAAAAGGGTTATATCTATATTCATGACATGTCAGCAAGACGTGATTCAATAAATTGTTGTCTTGCAAATGTTACAGAAATATTTAAGGGTGGTTTTGAGATGGGCAACATCCATTATAACGAACCTAAAACACTTGATGTAGCATTTGATGTATTAGGAGATGTTATCTTCTCAATGTCCGCTCAACAATACGGTGGTTATACTGTTCCAGAAATCGATACATTCTTACTACCATACTTAGAAAAATCATATAATAAGTATATAGAAGAATATTTTGATATTGCAGGTACAGCGACGATAGAAGATTTATCAACAAATTACTTCCAAGAAAGAGCTAAAGAATTTGCAAAATCTAAAATTCAGAGAGACCTAGAACAAGGATTCCAAGGTTTAGAATACAAACTAAACACAGTTGGATCATCAAGAGGTGATTATCCCTTTGTAACAGTAACCTTTGGTCTAGAAACATCTGAATTTGGAAAAATGATTTCAAAAGCTTGTTTAACAACAAGAATGAAAGGACAGGGTAAAGAAGGTTTCAAAAGACCTGTACTTTTCCCAAAACTTGTATTTTTATACGATGAAGAAATTCACGGAGAAGGTAAAATATCTGAAGATTTATTTAACCTAGGCGTTGAATGTAGTAAAGCCTCGATGTATCCAGACTGGTTATCATTATCAGGTGAAGGTTATGTGCCTGAAATGTATAAAAAATACAAAAGAGTTGTCAGCCCTATGGGTTGTAGAGCCTTCTTATCACCTTACTATGAAAGAGGTGGTATAGAACCTGCTGATGAAAATGATAAACCAATTTTCATTGGTAGAGCAAATCTAGGTGCAATTTCATTAAATTTACCTATGATTTATGCTAAGTCTCAAAGAGACTGTAAAGATTTCTTCGAAGAACTTGACTACTTCTTAGAAATGATTAGAAAACTTCACATAAAAACTTATGAATACCTAAGTGAGATGAGAGCATCAACTAACCCTCTAGGTTTTTGTGAAGGTGGATTTTATAAGGGCCATCTAAATCCAAATGATAAAATAGAACCTGTAATAAAGAGTTTTACTTTATCTTTCGGTATAACAGCCCTAAACGAACTTGAACAAATTGCACATAATGAATCTTTAGTGTCAGATGGATCATTTGCACTAAAGACTTTGGAATACATAAACGATAAAATCGTTAAATTCAAAAAAGAGGACGGCTTGCTTTATGCCATATACGGTACTCCTAAATTCTGTGGGAGCCTATACAGTAATGTATAGTGAAAAAATTACTTAACTTATATAATATAAGGTGTATGATTAACTTTCTTTAAGGTTGTGAGGAAATGCACATTTATAATCATGCTAACAGGGGAAACTTTGGTATAAAACCAAAACAATCCTGTGCTAAATATTGTTATTAAAATATAAAAACAAAGGAGTGAATGGATGAAATTACCAAAAACAGCAAAACCAATAAAAGACTCGATAAACCATTGGATTGATATTGACGGGTCTATATATTGTTTAGATGCTAGAAATAACCATAAAAACAAACTTATAAAAAAATCACAAACAACAATACATGGCTATAAGTATTGTGGTATAAAATACAAAGATCAAAAAACAAACATAAGTAAAAGAGTTCATAGACTTGTTGCAGAAGCATTTATACCAAATCCAAATAACTATAACATAATAGGTCATAAAAACAACATAAAATCTGATAATAGAGTTGAAAACCTATATTGGACAACCGTTTCAGAAAACACTCAAAAATCATTTGATGATGGTTTACAAGTTAACGATAAAGGATATGACGATTCTCAAAGTAAACCAGTCACAATGTATGAAACAAAAACAAACAAAGTTGTAGCAAAATTTGGAAGTATATGTATAGCAGCAAAAGAAACAGGTATACCAAAAACAACAATAGCAAGACAAGCTAAATATAAAAGACCTGTAAGAAAAGAATTTTACTTTAGATATCAAGACGAAAAATATTAATAACAATTAAATGTGAACAGACTATCGAATCCCTAGTAGGGTAGTAGAGTAGCGAGAGCGAAAGAGTAAAATCCATTGTGAAAATGGATCAAAATATAGTCGAAATATTGGCAGAATCATTATGCGGTAAGCAAGTAAAGCAATTTAGAAAAGAGTTCGGTATAATCAAAAATGTCTCAGATAGAGATTATGTATCAAATTCATTCCATTGTCATGTTGGTGAAGATATAACACCAATAGAAAAACAAGACTTGGAAAAGAGATTTTGGAACCTATCAAACGGTGGTAAGATCCAGTACTGCAAATATCCAATTTCATACAATACAGAAGCTATCAAAACACTTCTAAGACGTGCTATGAAACTAGGATTCTATGAAGGTGTAAACCTATCGCTATCATATTGTAATAAGTGTGGACACGAACAGTTAGACATGGATATTTGTCCAAAATGCGGTAGTGATGACATCATAGAAATTGAAAGAATGAATGGATATCTGAGTTTTAGTAAAATAAACGGAAAATCTCGTCTAAACGATGCCAAAATGGCAGAAATAAAAGATAGGATTTCTATGTAATTAACACAAGGGTGGTCTTTAGACTGCCCTTATTTTTCATACTTTACAAAAAACCCTATACGTGCTATAATTAAAGAAATAATCACATATAAATTTTCCCATAAAAAAATATAAAGAAAAGGAGATTTAATTAAATGAATAATAAAAAATTATTAGCATTTTTATTAGTTTCGGGTATAGCACTTAACTCATTTAACATTTCGGCATTTGCAGAGAAAATATCAGACGATGATGTAGTTGAACCTGAAGCTACAATGTATGATTCTAAAGGAAAACTCAGACCAAGTTCAATAAAAGATTGGGACTTAAAAGTCGATTATAACCTTAGAGATGGCGCAAGTAAAGAATATCCAGCAGATAATAGTGTGCCTATTTATAAAACAAATAATGCTAGGATAACAAGAAAGGAAAAGCAAATAAAGAGGGTTAAAAGAGACCAATATGGTGAAGAGTACAGGTATAACTATGTTTGTACAATGCACTATATAGATGTTGAAACAAACAGAGAGGTTAAAACAGAAGATTTGATGTCTTATATCGACCCTATGTCTTTTAGAAACTATACGCCTGAAGTTACTAGCCTAAACCTTCCACAAGGTTATAGACTAGACTATACAACATTTTATAAACCAACAGTTCTTAATAACGGTGGAGAGGATGTTGATATCAGAATACTAGTTAAGAAAAATAGACTTGTTAGACTTCACGATAAGAAAACAGGAGATCTTATCTTCTCAGGAGACACAAATATATACGCACCCGATTTTGATGATACTTCAATCCCTAAAGAATACAAACTACCATACATGGATGAATCATTTAGTGGATTTAGATTAGAAGGTGAAAACTTTGTAAAAGATATGTATCTTGATAGGTACACAAAAGACGATATCAAACCAACAGATGAATTATCAAGACAGGCTAAGATAAAAGAAAGAGTTGAGGCTGCTGAAAAATTAGAAGAAAGAAATAAACAAAAAGACTATGAATACAAGAAAAACATGGTTCTAAAAGCCTTAGAATCAGCAGACCCAAAAGCAATAGAAAAGAAAATTGAAGAAGAGGAAAAAGATCAAACTACAAACACCAAAGAACCAAAGGTTAGTAAAACTGTTAAAATGACTATTAACTTTAGGTTAAACGATGATAAAACTGGCGAAAAAGTAGCAGAATATAAGAAAGTTTACTTTAAAAACGAAAAATATACACGCCCAGAAGCGCCGTATGGTTATGAGTTTGTAAAGGGTCAAACATTTAAAAACCCTTACGCAGATAATGACTATACAATAGAGATGAAAGTTATCAGGGTTAAACCAATAGATGATATTATAGCATATAATAACCAGTATAAGGGTGAACCTCAGATAACAAATGCACTAGAGGGCTTAAAATACACTAGAAGTGCAATACTAAACCTAAAAGACAAATACGAACCACCCAAGGCTGAAGATAAAAAAGGTATACAAGAAAATAAAGACACAAACATTCAAAAAGATAAAGAAACAGAGGATAAAGCAAAAACTTCTGATGAAAAAGATAAAGAATCAAAGACTAACGATGAAAAGAAAGATGAAAAATCATCAGATGATAAAAAAGTAGAAAGTCAAGATAAAGATAAAGAGGTTAACAAAGAAGAACTTAAAACTAAACCCCTTGACTTATCTAAAATAACAGATCCTCTACCTGAGAAAACAATGCCTGATAGCGTATATGTTAAATTCACATATACAAATGGATCAAAAATAATAGGTGATAGAATTATAGAGGTTAAGAAAGGTAACAAGATAACAGCCCCAATGCTACCAAATGGTTATTCATTGAATGAAACATTCAACGAGATTGTAGCAGATGAGGATATCTTCGTTCCTGTAGAAGTTAAACCTACAGAGACTGAGAACAAAACAATTGATATGTCAACGATAAAATCCTTAGACACAAAATTAAATGAAAGTGAAAAACTTTTAGAAAACTCAAATGTTTTTGAAAGAATACTAAACGCTATAAAAAGTTTATTCAATTAACAAATAAAAGACCCCCCTTTTAATGAGGTGGGCTTTTTTAATAAAAAAAAAAAAAAAGAAAGGACATAAAAAATGATTTATACAAAAATTGTATTTATTCCACAACTGACAAAAGAACAATCAAATTTTTTAAATAAGTATGGAAACAACATAAAAAAGATTAAAATGTCAGAAACAAACAGTCAAGATGTTAGTAGAGAAATTTACAAAGCACACAACAATTATTATAAAAAATCTGTAGCTAATAACCTTTTAATAGTTAAATATCAAACAATAAAGCTATTAAAAGAATACATTAGAAAAAACGAACTGTACTTAGTGAATTTTGCAGACCAAATAATGATAATTACAAATAAAAACGATACAACACTCAATGAAATATACAGCCGTTTAAAAATACAAAATATAAAAATAGATCCAAGTTCTTTTGATTTTAACAAACTTTTAGTATTTCGTGTTTGGAGTAATGTAACCGGTCTATTAAACAAATTAAATTTCACAATAGAATCAACACTCAGTACAAAATGTGAACTTCTACAATACATAAAAACAGATGAGAAATTCCTTACAGAAATTGTCTACTTATATCACATCAGAAGTGAAGTAGAAAACTTATTAGAAAAAAATATCGTAACAAGTAACCAAGATTTAAGTCAAATATCTTGTGCCCTACTAAAGCATATAACATATAAAATACAAGATATAGTAGATGATCAAGAAATAATTAAAGATTTGATTTCCATCAATACTAACTTTACCAATAGGCTTAATGATGATATAATAGAAAATATAGAACAACATATAATAAGATTATAAAAAAGAAAGGACGTGGCTAAAATTAATTATCATACAATAACAACAGACGATATGTTAAATGGTGAAGGTCTTCGTGTAGTTTTATGGGTAGCTGGTTGTGGGCATTTTTGTAAAAATTGTCAAAACCCAGAAACATGGGACCCAACACTAGGTACTAAATTCACAGATAATACCTTACAAGAATTAATGGATAAACTAGATAAACCCCACATAGCAGGTCTCACCCTAAGTGGTGGAGATCCACTTTACCCTATGAACATAAACAAAATATCAAAAATAATAAAAATAATAAACAAAAATTTTCCTGATAAAACAATATGGTTATATACAGGTTTTAAATACGAAGATGTTGCAAATACTGAAGTTGGAATGTCCATATTAAAACATATAGATGTTTTAGTTGACGGTAAATTTGAAGAAGACCTTGCTGATATCAACTACCACTATGCAGGTTCTACAAACCAAAGAATAATAGATGTAAAAGAAACATTAAAATCAGGTAAAATCACATCTTATATAGAAAAGAGGTAAATATGAGATTTTATATTACACTAAACGACGGATCCTATGAAGTTCTAGCAGGCATAAGAAAATGCGACCAAACAGATCATGGTCTTTCTAGTGTTGTTTATATCGGTAGATTTAAAACAAAAAGAGAGGCTAAAAAAGCCATAAAAGACTCTACAGACTACATAACTGAAAACAATAACTTATCTACCAAAACATTACTAGAAAACCTAAAAACAAAGTATAGAAAGCAAAAACCTATTAAGAAAAACAATAGAAAGTTTATCACAAAGGGTGTTTATAAAACACTAGATGCAAAACTTTTCGGTGCTCAAATAAAAGTAAAAGGTAAATACTATGGTCTAGGTAGGTACAAGGTTTTAGGAGATGCCTTAAAAATAAGGCAAATAGCCATGCTTTATAGGGACATAGACAAAGAAGAAGGTCATGACGGAATTTTTCAAAAATGGTATGATGTAAATAAACAAGAAATTATAACATATAAAACCCATGAAAAATTCCCTGAAATAAAACAAGTGAGGTGGGAGTAAAATGGTAATATTGACTATTTTAACAATAGTTTTAATAATAACAATACTATCAGTAATTGCAAATATCGTAATAAAAGAATCAAACCTAACACCTGAGAAGAAAATTATACCACGAATCATAAGCTTAACTATAGTGATAGTCAGTGTTTGTTTCTTTGTATATTCTTATAACTTACTGTCAAAGGCTCAGTTAAGAGGTGTCGATAAACCACAATACTTAACTATTGAGCAATTAAAAATAGGTAATGAAAACATACCAATACAATCAGATATAAAAAAAATAAACATGAAAGAGACCAATCTTATAGTATTTTACAAGTTTGGTTGTAAAGATTGTATAGAGCACCTACCTAAAATTCAACAAATGCTAAAAGGAGAACCAAATGTTTACTACTTAAACAGAAACAACAAAGATGTGAAAAAATTTATGAAAGAAAATTTCATAAGCATAACTAATGTTCCAACGGGACTCCTTAGTAAACACGATGGATCTAGACCAATTTATACTAAATATGTACTTTACTCAGAAACAATACATGAGTCACACTTTGAACCAGACAGACTAAATAGACTATTAGAGTTAAAGCATAGATAACCTATTAACAGCACTTATTAAACTAGGTGCTGTTTTTTTTAAACCACAAATACTCGATGGATACCGTTGATTTATACTGTAATTTATGATATAATTAAATTAGATATTTTAAAGAAAGGAACATAATTATATGATATTTTTAACAGGTGATTTACACAGCTCAATAGACAGATTAACAAATGATAAAAGGTTAAAGAACCTAACCAAAGATGACTATGTCATAGTAACTGGTGACTTTGGTCTATCAAAAAAATATCACAGCAAACTCATAAACATATTGAATAATCAACCCTTTACCACTCTCTTCGTGGACGGAAATCACGAATTTTTTAATGAATTAAAAACCCTACCAGTTAGAGAATGGAAAGGCGGTAAAGTCCAATATTTAGCGTCATCTATTATACATCTAATGAGAGGTCAAGTTTACAATATTGATGGAAAGAAATTTTTTACTTTTGGTGGTGCTGAGTCAATAGATAAGATGTTTCAACAAAGTAGAGGAACATGGTTTAAAGAAGAACTGCCTAGTAAAAAAGAAATAGATGAAGGTTTCATAAACCTAGCAAACAACAAACACGAAGTGGACTACATAATAACCCACTGCTTTACAGCAAAAGCAGAGAGAAAATTATTTAGAAAAGCATATGCTAACAAGTTAACAGACTTCTTAGAATATGTATACCAAAGCGTAAAATTCAAAAAATGGTTTACAGGACACTACCACATGGATTGTCCTATAGCCGAAAATGTAGAATGTTTATATGAAAATATTATAGAACTGGAGTAAAAAATATGATTAAAACACTTATAGTAGGAAGAACAGCATCAGGCAAATCAACTTTTGGTCACAAGCTTGAAATGGCAGGATTTAGCTTAGTAAAGTCCTACACAACCAGAGAAAAAAGAAATGAAAAAGATACTGATCACATTTTCATAACAAGAGAAAAAGCTGAAACTTTCAAAAACAAAGTTGCAACAACTGATATAAATGACAACCACTACTTCGCAACAGCCAAGCAAATAGAAGAAAACGACTACTACATAGTAGACCCAAGGGGTGTTTATGAGCTTCTAAAAAACATGCCCGATACAAAATTTAGAATCTATTATATAAAAGCTAGCGAGGATATGAGAAGAGAAAAATATATATCCCGTGGTGGAACTGAAGAAGAATTTCATAAAAGAAACGAATCTGAAGACCAAAGCTTTACAGAATTTGAAAAGAAATTAAAAGATCCTAGTAAAATTTCCGATAATATTTATGCTATTGACATATTAGAAAATGATTATACAGAAGGGATACTACTTCGTATGGTAGCTAGGGAGGCTGCTATTAAAACATTCACAACAGCTAATATGGCAATCTTAATCCATATGGAACACATGGAAGCTATAGATCCGGATACTGACATTATGACTATGGCTAATATGCTATCCTTTAATTACGATGAAGAAATTAGATTTTTAACTGATTTTGCATTCAATAAAACACTTGAAGAATTAATAGATGAAGTTGAAAAAGATTCTGTATCAAATGGTAAGCTATTAAATTAACTTCTTTAACAACAATGTTTGCCTACAAAAAGAGAAAAAAATAATTAGTTAAAAAACAATAATATAGAACTAAGACTAGATTTATAGATCTAGTCTTTCTTTTTTATTGCAAATTTTCAATTTGCCGAGTATATTTTAGGAATAGAATAATCTATTCACCAATATTTTAAAAAAGAAAGGATAATAAAATTATGAAAATAAATGCAAACAAAAAAGGATTAATAGTACCAATTATAGCATCTATGCTATTGTCATTGGTGGGTGTAGACTCAAACGCCATGGGTACAGTTAAAAAGATAGAAGGGTCAACACGTATAGAAACATCTATAATGACAATTCTTGAGTCAAACGATAAAGTTGAAAACCTTGTTGTAGCAAATGGGTATTCCTTTGCAGACAGTTTAAGTAGTTTAAACATCATGAATGCACATCCAAATACTAAGCTTGTTCTTACAAGTAAGTATACAGATTTGGAACACCAGTTAACAACAATGAGACCAAAGAAGGTATTTTTAATCGGTGGAACAGACACATTAGATCCACAGATGGAAAGAGACATAGCAAATGAAAACATACCATTTGAAAGAATATCTGGTTCCTCAAGATACGAAACAAATGCGAAAACTTTAGAGAGATTTTCACAGGTTGGTGTAGCTGACGGTAGAAACTACCCTGACGCACTTAGTGCGTCTGCACTACTTAAGAAAGAAAACCTTGGACTAATGCTTGTAAACGGATCAAAGAGTTATTCAACAAATAAAAAGGTTGTGTACACTTTTGGTCAGACAGTAAAGACAAGCAATGGTACAAGACTTGCTGGTAGAGACAGATACGAGACTAATGAAATAATCAATAGAAAGCTAGACTCAAATAAGGACAACATAATAACTTATGGTGGTAATTATGCAGATGCCCTATCATCAGCAAACCTACTAAACGGTTCTAATAAAGTTGTTCTACTTAACAACAGAACAATATCAAACTTCAATGCAAAGTTATTAGAATCTGGCGAAAATGTTGTAATAGGTGGATTACTTAAGAAGTTAAATGACGACATAATAAACGCATCTAACGGTCAGTATGTACCTTCTAACACTCAAACAAGCCCTAGTCAGCCGACAAGATCAAATAAAAAGTTCAATTTTGACTTTGCAGGACCGATAAGAACACAAAACGATCTAGATAAAGCGATATTAACTAGATATGTGCAAGGTATTGGTCAGAGTGGTGAAACAGTCAAGCTAGAAAACTCAGACCTTAGAGACGTATCACCATTCGTTAAGGTGCTTATAGAAGACACAGGTTACCTACTTTATACAAGTAAAAATGGAAATGAATTTAGCTACTCTCTAATGCCAACAATGTTCTTTAACGGAGTGTATGATAGAGATGATTTCCTAAACAATATAAAATTTGTTAGGGAAAATTTAGCTAAATCAGGAGCTTTGGATAAAAACAAGAGTACTTATAACAAGTATATAGACTCTGTCATGTATATGAAGTTAAACATGAGTTACTTCAAAGATGACAATCTAAACCCTAAAATTTCAAGTTCATCACCAAACTCTCTATACCTACATAAGAGTGCATCTTGCCTAGGATATGCATATTATGCAAATATGGCAGCTTTACTTATGCAGATACCTAGCTATACTGCTATTGGCGGCACAAGCACTGGATACCATGCAGAAAATGTATTTATAGATGATGACAACCAAAGTGTCCAAATCAATTCAACAGGTGTAACAAATCCTGACAGATATTCAATATCATCAATAAGAGGAACACTTGACCCTACTGTTGTAGAATACTATATTAACTATTCTTCATCAAGAGATTATGAGTTCCACAAGATCAGACAAAGATTGATCACACGTGACATCTACAAAAACTTAAACAACTAAAAACAGACCCCTTACCTCAAATTGAGGTTTGGGGTTTTTTCTTTTCTCTGGACCTTAAATTGACAATTTAATATTTCTATGTTATAATTTCAACAAAGAAAAAGAAAGGTTAGGTTATGATAACCTAAAGAGGTAATTTTTATGAAAAAATCAAATAAAAGAGGACTCTCTACCCTAATATTATCAGGAATTATAGCAATATCAACAGGTTCAGGTGTATATGCACTTAAAGAACCAACACTCATAGAAGGTAGTGATAGGATAAGAACCTCTATAAAAACAGCAACTTATCAAAACAAACAAGTAGAAACACTTATACTTGCAAACGGTTTTTCCTTTGCAGATAGTTTAAGTAGTGTCAATCTTTACAATAAGTATCCAAATTCAAAACTTATATTAGTGAGTAACAAGGTTGATTTAATAAAAGAGGTTGAAAATATAAAACCAAAGCAAATACTTATTATTGGTGGGGAAAAAACAATAAACCAAGAGTTTATTAAAAAACTAGAAAACCTAAATATACCAATACACAAGTTTGCAGGAAAGGATAGGTATGAAACCAATGAAAAAACACTAGAAGGTTTCACACAAGTTGGTATTGCTGACGGAAGAAATTATCCCGATGCTTTAGCATCCTCTCCCCTACTTAGAAAAGAAAACTTAGGTTTAAAACTTGTAAATGGAGCAAAGTCTTATTACACAGATAAAAAAGTAGTTTACACTTTTGGAGATAAAGGTTCTGTTATACAAAACGGTGGTTTAAGACTAGCTGGTAAATCCCGTTATGAAACAAATGAGGAAATAAATAAAAAATTAAAAGATCAGAAAACAAACCTCATAACATATGGTGGTAATTTTGCAGATGCCTTATCATCTATAAACCTATTAGAATCAAACCCAAGAGTGATACTACTAAACAATAAGACAATATCAAACTTCAATAAAGAGCTTATAAAAAATAACGAAAATATTCTTATAGGTGGCTTGATAAAGAAATCTTTACCTGATGTTCAGAGGATATCCTTAAATAAATCAAGTGAGCCTACAAAACAAGAAGAAAAAATAAAATCAATAGAAAATATCAAACCTATTGAAAATACCACTAAAAAACAAGAAGATGTGAAAATATATAGAGATGATAACGGTTATACTGTGGAGCTTGATTATAATAGAAAACCAAACTCTGATAACAATAAAGTTCAAACCACTACAAACAAAAACTTACCAACTTTCAAAGAACCGTCTGTCATAAACACACAAAAAGACCTAGACAGATATGTTTTATCAAGGTTTGTAAACGGCATTAGTGAAAATGGTGAATCTGTAGATGTTAAAAATTCAGATATCACAGATATCTCCCCAGCCCTTGATTATATAATTGAAGATACAGGATTTAAAATAAAGGGTCATAAGGAAGGATCTAAATACAACTTTACCCTCACACCATCTTTCCTATTAGATGATTATATAGGCGGTAACTATAATAGAGGCGACTTCATTAGTAACTTAAACCACATTAGAGAAGATATTAAAAAATCAGGAGCCTTAACAAAAAATAACAGATATGATAAATATCAAACATTTTCTGTATATGTTAAGAAGGTATACCCATATAAATCGGTAGCGTCTAAAAACTTTAGAGAAGAAACATCAACACCATATTCTCTATACTGGAATAATTATGCTAGCTGTCTAGGATATACATTCTATAACAACTTAGCAGCCATGCTTATGCAAATTCCAAGTTATGCAGTTGTTGGAGATTATGGAAAGCCAAATTATTACCACGCTGAAAACAGATTTTTAGCAGAAGATGGAACAAGACATCATTTTAACACAACAGGTGTAACGCCATTTTATGATGACATACCTGATAGTATATTAATTGAAACTCTTAAACCAACACTAAAGAACTATTACTACTCTTATAACAATGGTCAGCGTAAAGATTACGATTACTTACCAAAAAGAGAAAACTCAATAAGAGCAGATTTCTATAATTAGAGAAAAAACTAAGAGGTGGTTAAAATACCACCTCTATTTTTATGCGATGTAAAAACAATAGATCAATATAAAAATTATTTGAATACCACCAACTATATTGACAAACACGACTTCGTCTACACCTCTTCTACCCTTTTGTTTTAATCTCTCTTTTCTACTTTGTCCACCATTAACCCTGTAAAGACCATAGTGTCCCTTTTTTATAAAGGCACCACCTTGATACCTCTTATACCTACTAAATGGATATAAAAAACAAACACCAGCTATAGAGAAACTATCGTATACAAGGTGTAAAAAGTAGGAATAACCAAGCCAAAATAAAAATGGATAATAAACCGACATTATAAAACAAAAAATCGGAAAGTAAATTGCATGAGTCCATGTTCGGTGCTTAAAAGGAAACCAAGGTTGTTTACAAATATCAGGTAATACAGCACCTACACCAAATAATAAAATTGAAATAAACACGAAACCAAACCACTTTAAATCGTGAGTATATGGGATGTTTAAAATTTTATCAGTGTAATTGTATATATAAGGAATAGAATTATATAAAGCCTTTTTATGAAGATATAGACTATTAAACATACAAAAAGTAGTTCCTAATGTTATGTAATTCATATTTACATGATTTCTACCTATCATTGTTATATCACCAACTTTCTAGTCCTATTATAACATTTATAGACAATAAAAACAAGTATTTTAGGCTCGAACTGTCGAGCCTAGATTGCTTCAGCATTAAAATTAAAGCAAGATCATTTTTATTTAAGAAAGGAAAAAATATGAAACTAGATTCAACACTTAAAGATTTATTAAAGGTGTCATTAAATAATGGCACAATACCTATGCTGTTAGGTGAACCCGGTATAGGTAAATCATCATTCGTAGAGGGTTTTGCAAGAGATTATCTTGGTACTAAGTGTTTTACATTTGCTTGTAATCAGTTAGGTGATAAGTCTGATGTAACAGGTACTAGATTAATACCAGTGACAAGAACAATAAAGAAAGCAGATGGTACAACAGAAGATGTAACAGATTATAAGCAGGAGTCATTCCCTCACGCTGTTATATATAACGCCATAGAATACGCTCTAAGCAATCCTAGAGAGACACCTATACTTTTCCTTGACGAGCTTAATAGAACGTCTTCTGACGTAACCTCAGAGCTCCTATCCATACCTACACTAAGACAAATAGGTAAGGAAAAGTTGCCAGAAAACCTAAAGGTTATCACAGCTGGTAACGACAAGGGAAATATAACAGCACTAGACCAAGCATCAATATCAAGATTTATAAAACTATATTGTAGACCATCATTAGATACATTCTTATTGGTAAACCCTGATTTAAACCAATATATCAAGAAGGTATTAATGGATAACCCATCAGATATATTCTGTAAGGATATATCAGCCACACCAGGTTATTCATCTAATGATGATGACGAGGATTTAGATTTACTTGATGAAGACGATATGTGTCAGATAACAACACCAAGAACCATAACGGCCTTATCAAAATATCTAAACTCAATAGGAGAAAATGAAATATTAGCCTTGATAAATGAGCCATCAGATATTGATGAAGAGATATCAGTTATGGAGGAAATTGTCGTAGCTCATATAGGTAAAACAGCCTTAACTGTTCATCTTATGAGCGAATTATCAACAATTGTCTATAATAATTCTAATCAATCACAAATTGCAATGCCACCAAAGCCTGTTGTTTATGACGATCTTCTAAAGGCAACATCTATGACAGACCTAGAAAATATAGTTGCAAACTTTACAGAAAATGAAAAGTCACAGTCTTTAGTTTATGCCCTAGCAGAGAAAAAGGATAATTCAAATATCATACCTGTTTTAGCCAACAGCATAACAAACTTAGATATGGATAGCGAGAAGAGACTCGCAAACATTTTAACAAACAACACAATAGACAAAGAAAATTTCCAAATATTCCTAAATGTCAACAACGATTTTACAAACAAGTATAATTTGTTTAGGTGGATACTTGGTTAGAAAGGACTAAAAATGCTAGTACAAAATCAAAAACCGACGGAAATAAGTATAGAAAATATAAAAATAAACCCATCCAATGATTTTAACCTAGCTGAAAACGTTTTAGAAAACTTCACAAAACCTCTTATGACCCCCCTATCAAACAAACCCGTTGAAATACTAATGGATAATAAACCCATTGATTTAGAAGAGTTTACCAGCATAATGATAGATGAAACCTATAATAATGGACAGATCTATAAAGATGAACTAAACGAATGTTTTGATGCCACAATCATAAGATATGAAGGTGTAAAAGAGCTAACAATAAATGAGATTTTCTTAAACCAATCAGCTAAAAAAGAGAAACTACCCTTCCCTGTCAAATCATTGACCAAGGTTGTAGCCTATACCATAAAAGATGATATACTACCCAGTATAAAAGAAATTATGGCAAATCAAGGTTCTTATGATAAGCTTTTTACAGCCATAGGATTTACAGCAAGACCAAATACATTAGGTGTTTATTTTAAAAACGAAGATGAATTTAATGAATTTAAGGAGTCTTTCATAAATCAAACACAAATGATAAAGGGTCAGTTAAGCGTAGACACAAACGCTTTATGTAACCAGCTTTCAATGTTTAAGCTTGATGTTCCCCTTGAATGTATACAATTAAGAAGTGAGTATGAAGACCAAAATGAAGAACTTTCTTTTGCAAGACTCTTACATACCCACATTTTTGAATATTTATCACTAAATCAGGATAGAAATATTTATGGGGTTTTGCCATTCTCTTTTTCTGAGTTATTTATACCAAGATCTATTACCTTTTTCAACCTTGAAAGACATTTAAGGGTCAACCCTAATACTCTTTCTAAGTATTATAAAGATTTGGAAAAGGGATTATCTGTCAGACCTAAAATCCTAAATAATAGAAAAATTAGGTCCTTAACTAAATGGTCGAGAAACTTAAACAAACTTCAAAATAGTCAGGTACCTATAACATCAAAAGATGCTGAGGTTATGAGGGCTAAAAGAGTTCCTTTTTCAACAGAAGAATTAACAGTTTCTCAGATAACGAAAAGAATACTAAAAGAGATTAACAAAATGACAAATGTGAATAAATCTCACAATATAAGTATCAAGGAATCAAAAACTTATAACAGACCAAATAGAAGGGACCCTGATAATCCTAATAAAAAAGGTCTTATAAAAAGTAAAGAATATAAACCTGATATTCATATATATTGTGATACATCAGGATCAATATCAGAGGTAAACTATCAAGATGCAATAAAGACATGTATAGCTATAGCAAGAAAGCTAAACATAAACCTATACTTTACATCTTTTTCAACAGTTTTATCAAAAGACACTTTGTTGAAACTTAAAAATAGGACAAAACAAGAGTGTTATAGAAACTTTGAAAAACTACCTAAAGTGACTGGTGGAACAGATTATATGCCTATATATAGTCATATAAATGAAAATGGAAAAAGGCGTAAAAGGTTAAATATCATTATAACAGATTTTGAATATTGCCCACCGTCACATTACTTTAAACACCCTAAAAACTTGGTTTACATACCTTGTTCTAAGATGGATATGGATGTTATAAAAAGAAATGCTGAATATTTTGTAAAATCTATGGAACATGTAGATCCAAGATTAAGAAGAAAAATACTATTTTAGGAGAGAAATTATCTCTCCTAAAAAAAAAATAAAAAAGAAAGGTTAAAAAATATGAAAAACTTTATTCCGCCTAATAATGGAGGCAACAATACAGGTGGAACAATACCACCACCAAATAAACCAAGTATACCAAATATACCAAACGGTAATAATAGTGGTACCAATAATCAAGGTCCATCAATATACGACCTTATAGATGACCTAGGCTTGATCAACTATAATGAAAAATTTAAAACAGCTGGGCCATTAAAATATAGAGATGGTGTTATTGAACAGACAATATCAACTCTAATAACAAAGAATAAACCAAACCCATTACTTATAGGTCAGGCTGGTACAGGTAAAACAAAAATAGTTGAAGAATTAGCAAGACTTATAGAGGTGAAAGACCCGATTTTACCGAAAAATCTTTACGGATATACAATATATGAACTACCAATATCAAATATTGTATCTGGAGCATCTCTTGTAGGACAGCTAGAAGAAAGACTTAAAGAGTTAATATCTTATTTTTCTAACAAGAAAAATAAAGCGATACTATTTCTTGATGAAATTCACCTATTGACATCTTCTAATAGCGATTCATATGCAAAGATAGCTCAAATATTAAAGCCTGCCCTAGCGAGGGGTTCTATGAAGTTAATAGGTGCCACAACATCACAAGAATCAACTAGTTTAATAACAGACCCAGCCTTTAATAGGAGATTTTCTAGAATTATAGTTGATGAATTGTCAAAAGAACAAACATTTGAAATCCTAAAAGTTATCATATCAGACTTTATAAGTCATTACGATAACAAGATATCAATATCAGAAGACAATTTAAAGTATCTAGTGGAAAACATAGAAGACCTCTACCCTGCTACAATACATAGACCAGACAACGCTATATCACTTTTAGACAGGGTTTTTGCAGAAACCGCTATAAATAAACTTAAACTATTAAAAGAAACTAAAAGTACAAACCCAACCCTATACCAAGCCTTGCTAAACCAAAAGGTACAATATATCACAGAAACAGATATAAAAAGAATTGGTAATAAAATACTAACAGGTAATTCAGAAGAATTACTCTTTGATAGACAAAAAATAGAAGATAATCTGTCATATATAAAGGGTCAAGATAAGGTTTTAGAGAAAATACTAAATGTTTTAGAAAAGAAATCCCTAAAGCTATTCCCACAAAAGAAACCTACAACCTTTTTATTCGCTGGTGCGAGTGGTGTTGGTAAAACAGAAGTAACTAAAGTCATATCAAAGACCCTAACTGGTCATAAACCAATTATTTTGAATATGACAGAATACTCAAGTCCAGCGGATATAACAAAGATAATAGGTTCATCAGCAGGATACGTAGGTTTTGGATCAAATACAGAAAAACCGTTTGACTCTATAGAAACTAACCCCTATCAAATCATCTTGCTTGATGAATTTGAAAAAGCAGATAAATCAGTTCAAAGATTATTTATGCAGGTCATGGATGAGGGTATACTAAAGTTAGCTACAGGTAAAGAGTTAGACTTTACAAAAGCTGTAATAATAGCAACAACAAATGCCCATCATACAAAAGATGCACCTAAGCAAAAGGTAGTAGGTTTTAACGCAAAACCAGCAAACACTAAAGATGATACAAAAGAACTTTTTAAGTATTTTGACAAAGAATTAATAGCAAGGTTTGAAACAAAAGTCACATTCTCTGACTTAAGTAAAACTGTCTATGAAGAAATACTAAAAGAAACATATAAAAAAGAAAAGGAAAGAATACTACTTAAACACCCAAGAATTAATTTAAACCCTGAGATAGATGACAACACTCTAGAAGAGATGTTAAAAAGATACATACCTGATCTTGGTGCAAGACCAGCAAAAGGTGAAATAGAAGACTATATCTATTCTCAGGTATAAAAAAAAAAAAAGAAAGAAAGGAGCTAATATGCCCGTTGTAGTAACCAATAATACAAATAACAATAAATCAAATATAAAAAAGGAGTCTATGCTTTATTTCGATAAAGCACTGACTCACGCCTCGTCTAGGGGTCTAATAAACGACTCACTAAATCCAGCAAACTTAAATGTATCTAAACTAAAGCCAATAAGTGGTATAGAAGTCAAGAAAAAGTATACATCAAACGATTTAGAAACAAAGGAAATACCAATCTTAGAGTTTCACCCTCAAGTGTTTAGAGACTTATTTCAGTATAAGTTACCTGAACATAACATAGTTATGGCTGAGTCGCAAACAACCCAGTACATATATACCATAGAATTAGAAAATCTAATAATAGAAGAAAGAATAGACTCACAAACACTTAAGAAGAAAAAGACAGTAAATCCAAATTATATAATAGGTCTTTACGCTAACCCTATAAATAATCAAAAAGATAGGGATTATAACCCAAAAGAAGTAAGTATTTATAGGAGTAATGACCCTAACTTGGTATTTGAGTTAATAACAACTAAGATTGATAATCTAGGTGCTCAAATTTATTATGACGACTTTAAGGAATTTTTCGAAAGTCTATCAATAAAAGATATGATCAATGAAAAATTAAAAGAATGGACAGAAAACATATCAAAAAATATAGAGCGTGTAATAAAAACAACAATGCATTCAGTTGCAAGTATTAAAAACCAATTACTCTATATTTCAAACTATAAGGTTGATATAAACGAATATATAGAGATATTCGACATATTGGATAAAAACTTTAAACCTGAAGAAGTAGAAGCTATTTCTAAAGTTGACTTAAATGTTGAACTTCAAAGACTATTAAAAGAACTAAACGCAGTCAAGGATGTTCTACCCCATCAGGTAAATGACGATCCCGTAAAAGAACCAAAGGGTATGTATTCTCTAGAACAGAAAAAAGCAATACTAACAGAATCACCACTTGTTTTAGTTCAATCCGGCGCAGGAACTGGTAAATCTCATACAATACTAGGAAAGATTGATTATATGATAGAAACTGGTATAAAACCTAACGACATATTAGTCTTATCCTTTACAAACGCAGCTGCTGACAATATCACAAACAGAAATCCAAAGCTTAAGTCAATGACTATAGCGTCAATGGTTCACACAATTTATGAGAAGAATTATCCTACTCACATTCTATCCACTATAGATACTCTAGTTAACACAATAGATATTTACTATGGAACTAAAAATTCATTCGCTAATACATTTAAAAGGACACTAAGTGCGGTTAAAAATGCTAGCAATGAAAGTTTCACTAGATTATCCCTTTTGATAGAAGACAGGTTCTTAGACACTATAAACCTACTAAACAAGTGTAAGCAAACAACACTAGAGCTTGAAATAATAATAGCCTACCTTCAGATAGAAAAGTTAACAGAACCAGACGAGATTAAGTGTAAGCACATAATCATAGATGAAGTTCAGGATAACTCAGTATTTGAATTTGTTTATACTCTTAAGTATGCACTTAAGAATAAGTGTTCTCTCTTCTCTGTTGGCGATTGTTCACAGACCCTATATGAATTTAGAGCATCAAACCCAAAAGCTCTTAATATGCTAGAGTCATCAGGTGTATTTGATGTATTTACATTGATGACAAACTATAGGTCAAAGCAAGAAATATTAGATGTCGCTAATGTTTTACTTGGAACAATAGAGGCTAACCAGTATTCAAACCTTAGACTTAAGGCCAATTCCTTTATAGCGCCTACGCAAAAGACTTTTAAGGAAACTGTAGACCTAAAGTATATACACATAAAGGATAAAGAGCTTCAGGAAAATGCAACTACAATAACAAAAAGATATATAAAGGCATATATTGATAAGTGTTTGGCTAATAATGAACAGATCACATTACTAGCCTATGCTAAAAAGACTTTATGGACTATGAAAAACGCCTTTATGGAAGTCTACCCTAACTTAAAAGCAGAAGACTTTGTTATGTTGTCTCCAGACAGAACATCCAGTGTAACTATATTTTCATCATACATTAAGAACTACTGGAATGTAACACAATTTGCTCCATCAAAAGATATTATATCCTTTATAAAAGATGATATAATGATGAAATACGACAGACTAAATAGGTCTAAAAACTATACATACACAATGTTTTACGACTTATTCTTCCTTAAATGGCAGTTAGAAAACAAGGCTCTTATTAAGACTTTTGAAAATAAATACATATCAGGTCAAATGACAAAAGATGAACTCTTAGAAAACATTAAAAACAATATGCTTAACTATGAAATAAGTTATAATATTGTTTCTCAAAGTTTAATGTCTAAGAAAAACGAAGAAAGAAAATCAAAAGAAAAGATAAAAAAGGCAAAGATTATATTATCTACAATTCACTCAGCTAAGGGTTTAGAATTTGATAATGTAATTGTTATGTATAAAGACCAAAAAGACATGGTTGAGGCTAATAAGAGAATGTATTATGTGGCCCTTACAAGAGCTGTAAAAAGTGAATTAATAATAGCCTACTCTTCTGAACAAAAGTCAAAATTAGAAATGGACTATGAGACAATACTAAAAAGTCTAAAACCTTAATAAAAAAAACATACCGAGTCTTAACCCCTCGGTATGTTTACAAAGGGTTAGAACACTCTAGCCTTTTGTAAACATAAAAAAAAAAAGAAAGGGATAAAAAAAATGAAGGATAAACTAATACTAAAATATTATGAGTACGATAAAGACAAAAATATACAAGATTTAAGTGGCAATTATATAGAATATGAAACAGTGTGTTATAATCCCTATAAAGACAATTATGCAAACATTAGTCTAGTAATATATAAAGAAGAAAAATTTTACTTTCTAGATCCAGAATGTCTCTTTTATGCAAGTCTTTATCGAGATTTAGATGACTATTTAATCAATATTGAAGATTTGACAAAAACTTTAAAACCAAAATTCTATGAAAATTATGAAAAAACAATAAGACAATTTCATAACTATCCAATAGATGATTTAATATTTAATAAGCATATGCTCATAACCCATAATGGATATTGCTTATCACAGATATCATTAAGATTAGTCCTAATAGACATTGAAGCAAAATTAGAAGCACATAAGTCCAGAATAGATAATATTAAAAAAATAAAAAAAATTATAAAGCCTTTATCAAGTCAAAAACTAAAAACAAAGAACTTAGAAATGCTTAAAAACAATGATATATTTTATCAAAGATACAATATAGAAACGGGCAAATTAGAAACTCTTTGGCTTTCAAAAAATAATAAACTAGACATAGTGCAAAACAAAAGTCTTGAAGAAAGTTTTAGATTTTTTGATTTAATAGAAGAACCAATTAATATAGAAAAACATAATAAAGCAATAGAACCTATAATTTTATACACAAAATATAATGGTAAATTTTCTGATAAAATAAACAAAAAATCATCTGAAGAATTAAGAAATGATCAAAAAAATCAAATAAAATTTATAGAAAACGATATCATTATTTATGATGATTTCATATTGAAACAAGATTCTAATGAAGACAGTATTAAACCAATAATCAGAGTTGAAGATGATATTTTTGTAATAGAACCACAAGCATTGTTTAAATCTTTAATTATAGGTTCTGGATATGAAAATCATAAAGAATTAAAAGGCGAATATATCGATTTTGTAAAAATTTATCAAAATTTCATAGATGAAACCATAAAAAATGATAATGATAACAATTTAATTTATTTAAATTTAAAAAATAAAAAGATAGAAAAAGTGAACACATATAGATATAGCCATCAAATATTATGTGACAATATAACACGAATCTTAAATATTAACAATTTAATAGAAACAACATATGAAATTGAACTAAATGATTATGATATGAAGTATCTAATTGAGAAATTAATACCTGAGTATACAAACGATAGATTGATAAAACCCCTATACTCTAACAAAAAGGTCCATATGTATCAGAACCTAAAAATAGACAAAAATAATAAAATAACAAGAAAATATATTAACGCTATTTACAGACATAATAAAAAATCATATCAACTAAAAAGACAAATGGACTTAGAAGAAACTATGACACCCTACGATATTAATCTTAATAGGATGAAAGGACAAACCTCATGTTGTTAAAATATATAAAATATAACAAAGAACACAACCGAAACGAACATATATCCATTAAAAGTAGTGATAGATACGGTTTACCTATTATACTTTTAAGCAGTCAAGACATTTATTACATTGACCCAAAGGTACTCTTTTATTCAGAATATAAATGGTCGTGTACAAATATTAATGATCTTTATGAAGATGTAAAAGAAGAATATTTAAGACTTTATTTTTCACAATTAGATAGATTAAGCAGAATGAACTTGATATATTTAAATTTAATATATAAAATAGAGGACGTAAAATACCTATATACCTATGGTAAAAACAATGAATCAATCGCAATTAAAGGATTTTATACTTTTTCTGATAACTTTAAAATAGATACTGTTATATCAGAAGAAGACATGAATGAATTAATAAACCAAAAATCATCAAAAGGTCATAACAAGATAAAATCTATAGAAAAGACAAAAGAATTTATTATAGAAAAATACAAAGAAAAAAGATACGACACAAAAACCATAAGATTTTATAATAAAGACACAAAAAAAGTAGATATAAACGTCATTAAGGAAGGTAAACAGGTAAAGATAAACGAAACAAAATTTTCAATAGACCTATTTAATAGACCAGAAAATAATATAAAAGCTTGGACAAAAAAGGTTAAAAACATAAACGTTGAAAGGTTTTCAAAGCTAGAAAGTGACAGGTTTTCTGATAAAAGAAAAATAAATATCAAAGACCTTTTAAACAAAGACAATCAAATATGTTTCACAGAATATAATTGTCCTATTATAAGATCAGAAAAACATTTATACATAAAAGATTATAATCAAAGAGATTTAAATAAAACATTTTTAATAAAAATTGGTAACGAAGGTTATTATAAAGATCCAGAAATTCTATTCAAAGATTTAATATTAATCAGTGATTATGAAAACCATGAAGAATTAAAAGACGAATATTTAAACTTTTTAAAAACATATATGTATATTTTAAAAAATCTAAATGAAGAAAAAATGAATGTGGATTATAGACTTGGTTTGATTGTGTCAATGAGAAATTCAAAAAAAGAGGAGATAAAATTAATAAAATACCCACATTCAACATTTGGGTTTAAACGACCATCAAAATTTGAATTAAACGATAAAAATTGTAAATATATTTGCAAAAATTTAATAGCATATGCTAAAGAAAAACAAAGCATATATAAACAACTTGGACCCCTTGAATATAAAGAAGACCTATATCTAAATAATACTAGATATCATGGTGCTAACCCAATTATAAGATATAATAATAAATCTTATAAATTCATGAACACTTATACCGACACTTACGGATTTAAAAAAGTAGAAACAATATATGACAAATTTCTCAATATTGTTAAATAAAAAAAAAAAAAAGAAAGGACCCAAATTATGAAAGAAAGTATATTAAAAAAATTAGATTCTAGGGACCTAATCAATCAGATACACCTTAAACAAAACAAACTTATTGAATTAGAACCTAATAGAAAATACTCATTAGAAAATAAAGAACTAAAAGCCTACATAAACTATTTATATTCAATATATAAGGATAATAGAATCTACAAAGACTCTCATAGAACTTTTATAGAAAACATTAAAACAAATACTGTAAAGAATATAAATAAAAATATTGGGTCTATAACTGAAGAGACCCTATTTAGCATAATATATAAAATAAAAAATGAAGACTATGAAAATTTTACAGAAACTGAAACTTTAGTCTTGCTCTCTCTTTCAAATGATGCCCTAAACTTCTTTATAGGCGATTTAAAAAAGATACCGAGGTCATTAAATAAAAGTGAATTTGAAGAAGAATTACCAAATTATATAAAGAGTAAGTGGTTCAATAGAAGGATAACCAACATATACGAAGTTGACCCATCATCCTCACCTAAATTTGATAATAGAGAATATAAGCATGTAAAGAGGTTAGCTCACGGAACAACAAACTATTCAATACTATCTATTTTAAAAGAAGGCTTTAAGAGAGCTTCAGAACTTTGTGGTAATGACGACCATTATACCTATTCTGGTTCAGCATTAGGCGATGGTATATATTTCGCAAGACTAGACCAGATAGATAAGTGTTTGGGTTATATAGATAGAAACAACCATCCATATATTATAATAGCAGATGTTTATTACAACAATACAATAGAAACAGACTATTTTAAATCTAAAAAACTAACAGGTGACAATATAATACATGGTAAAAACCTTGGTGCGTATTCAAGAGATGAACTTGTAGCCCTACCCAACCAAATACAAATAAAATATATATTAGAGCTAAAATAGAAAAGAATAAAAAAGAAAGGATGAAAATATGTGTATATTATACAAAAGACAAGAAGAAGTAAAAGACCTCATTGTAGAGGGTCTAACTGGTTCAATAGAAATCGAAGAAAGAGATCTTATAATCCTTACAGGTGAAGTTGGATCAGGAAAAACTTATATAGCGTCAAAAGTAATAAAAGAACTAGGATTAAAAACGCTAATTATACTGCCAAATAAACAGCTTAAATCAAAATGGGAAGAAGTCCTTGATAAATTCGATTGTGAAAATTATTCCATAACAGTGAGGTTTAATAGTGACATGGTACAGGATTATGACTTTGTTGTATATGATGAAGTTCACACAGTTAAATCAAAACTAACGCATTTTAAAGAATACTTTGAACTAAATAAGCATAAAAACCAAAGAAAGAAATTTTTAGGTTTGACAGGGTCTGCTATAAACAAATATATAAATGAATTTACAGACTTTTTCAATTTCTATGAAAAATACGGTATAGATGAATTTTACTCATATAGTGAGTATAAAAATGAGTATAAAGAATTTAATGTTGATAGATACGATTATATTAACAAGTTTATCAAATATGTATTTACTGTAGGTTTAAATAAAGACCAGATAGATGAACTCATCGATGATGAGGTAACAATAGAAACAGTAATACATGACATAGACATGGATGCATCAGAAACAGCCTTTTACAAGTTCCTACTCCATAGAATAAAAGGTATAGGACTTAGTAGGGATAAAACAATCTACTACCTAAATAAGTACCTAGATCGTGAAACATATGATGATTTGTACATAACCTATAAAAACAAAAAGTATTATGCCGGAGACCCACTCCACGATGAAAATGGCGAAAAGATAGATGTTTTGAAAAACATAATAAAAGACCAAACAGGTATAATAGTCTACACATTTTCAGACAAACTTGCACAAAAGCTTGGAGATGGTATAGAAAACCTAACATTTATTGATACTGTCGTACCTAAGGACCTAGACAACAACCCAGCCATAGAATTAATAAATGAAACACTCAAAACAACAAATGTTGTAATAAATATAGAAAATGTATTACTAGGATTTGATATAGAATCAAATACAGCAGTATTTTATCAAACACCTGAAGATTTAGAAACAAACATTCAGGCTATTGGTAGAATCACAAGACTTCATAACTCAAATCAAGAAAAAACAGTACACTATATCTATCACAACAACACAATCCAGGAAGAAACAATAAAAAGGATAGAGAAAAACAACAACACGAACAATAACCTAATAGAAAAGTCTAAAAAGGACCACATTGATACTATATTTGGTATACCAGTTGTAAAATAAAAAATAAAAGGAGACTGAAAAATGAATACAAACATCGGACTAAAGATCAAAAACCTAAGAGAAGAAAGGGGTATGACCCAAAGAGACCTTGCTAATATACTAGGTACAAACGTTGATATCGTAAAAGACATAGAAAATAATAATATAATGCTTACATACGGTATTATAGATATTATTGCAGACATCTTCTATGTAACACCAAGATACCTAATAGAAGCACCTAAAAACCCAGTTATAGAAAAGGCTAAGAGTACAGAACTATACGAGTTTTTAAAGGTCTCTGAAGGCATATTAGGAACATCAACATTAGAAAGATATAAAAAGACCTATGTTCCATCGATAACCATCTTACTATAAGATATAAATAAAAGCCAATGAGAGCCCCTATAAGCCCTTTTAACTCTCACCTCTATATAAATTATACAAACCAAAAAACAAGGGTCTTAAAAAGGCATTAAATGGATATTAGAAAAACCCCACGTTAATTCGTGGGGAATTTTTTTTTAATAAAAAAAAAACAGGTGCGAAATTAATCACACCTGTTCTATAAAAATTAATTTATTACTTAGTTAATGTTCTATTTATTGCCTTACTAGCCTTAAACTTAAGCCTTGTAAGTTCCTTTGGTTTAAAGTTTTCAACGAAATTAACCTTAGTGTAAAGCTTTGTAGTTGAACCAAACTTACCAAAACCTCTTAGATTAACTTCTTCTCCATTATCAACGGCCTCAATTATATTCTTAACCATTGACTCATAAACCTTATCAACATGCCTAACCGGCATATCTGTATCCTGTGCTATCTTCTTTATAAAATCTCTTTTATTCATATATTTATTCCTCTCTCTTACCTAACTTTTTTGAACCGATAAATGCACCAGCACCTGCTATCATAGTACCTATAGCTCCAGCAAAACCAATTAAAGCATTAGTGTTACCAGTCTTAGGGTCAGCCTTTGTTATCTTAGCCTTCTTCAAAGAATCAAGCTTTTCCTTTTCAGCCTTTAAAGATTCCTTATCAGTATCATTTAACTTATCATAATCATCTAAAGCTGAGTTAACCTTAGCAAGTTCAGCCTCAGTTAAAGAATCATTAGCATTCTTTGCTAAGATATCCTTATACTTAGTCTTAAATGAATCAACGGCTGAAACAGCATCAGAAGACTTTGGATCAACATTGATGTTTAACTTCTTAGCTAAAGCAGTAAGCTTAGAGTGTTCATCCTTAAGCATATCCTTTTGAGCCTGAGTTAAACCATTATACTCTACTATAGCAGCCTTTATGTCTGTTGCATGAGTATTATTAACATTTGCTTCGTTTAGGTCTAAAATAACCTTATACTTAGTCTTAAAGTTTTCTACAATCTTTTTGTCAACTTCGTTAGCAGCAAACTTATTATTGAAAGAATTTAGCTTATCAATATCCTTAGCCAAAAGGTCTTTCTGAACCTGAGGTAACTTAAGAGCCTCTGCTAGAGCCTGCTTAACAGTTTCTAGGTCAGATTCCTTAACATCCTTCACATCCTTGGCTAAAATAGCAGCATACTTATTCTTAAATCCTTTTACAGATGATTCATCAACATCGCTTTTTGCAAGCTTAGATTTTAGTGCATCCAACTTAGCCTTTTCATCCTTAAGAACACTCTTCTGAGCTTCTGCAAGTCTATTGTAATCATCTAGAGCCTTGTCTATCTTAGCCAAATCTTCAGACTTAAGGTCCTTATCAGACTTAGCTATGATATCCTTGTGTGTATCCTTAAAAGACTTAACAGCGTTTGAATTTGAAATTTCATCATTAATCTTTGTTGAGAAAGATTTTAAAAGTTCGCCTTCAGACTTTAGCATAGCCTTTACGGGATCAACTAAAGCATTAAAGTCATTAACAGCCTTTGACACTGCGTCTTTGTCCTTAATATCTACGTTTTCAACCTTCTTTGCTAGTATTTCCTTGTTATCTTCCTTGAACTTATCGAACTTTTCAATATGCTCTATTCTAAGATTCATATCCTTTAGTTTAGCAAACTCAGCCTTTAGAGATTCTTTTACATTAGCGTTGAATTTATCATATTCAGCCAAAGCCTTTGTTATAGCCTCTTTATCAAGCTTAGTTACTTCGTCAACCTTCTTGTCTAAAAGAACCTTATAATCTTCCTTAAACTTGTCAATTACAGTCTGCTCTTCTGTTGATAAAACAACAGCCTTAGCTTCCTTTGGATCATCTGCAAAAACAGATGTCATAGATGATGCCATAGTTGAAGTAGCCATTACAGAGGCTAATGCAACATTTGATATCTTTTTCATTTTCATAGAGTTTCGTCCTCACTTTCTAAATTATTTTAAGATTTTCTAATGAACTATCTAAATGAACCTATTTCTAGAACCATTATATCATAAAGATTTCTATAAAACAAGACCATTTTCAAAAAATATTAAAAATCCAAACTAAAATCCTCTTCATCATCAAGCTCAAAAGGACTATGGTAATTAGAATCTAGAAAAGCATCATAATAATCTTCCTCTTCTTCCATGAGTTCCTCACGAGGGATAGGATTTTTCTCAAACTTATAGGCTGGATGAGTTTCAAAGTATTCAGGATACCTTCTCCTAAAAAACTTTTCTCTTGTCTTATGTAAGGTACCGTGTTCATAAGCATCAGCTAAAGCAATAAAAGCATTATGTTTAGCTGCCAAATCATCATACTGCTGATACGAATTCTCCGATACGAAAACTCTCTCAAAAAAACCATTTTATTAAGAGACTTTTACTTTGTTATACATCACTATATAACTTTCTTCTTAAATCAGAGTTATAAGAAGTTTACAACTCTAATAAATAAAAGACTTAAACTCCCGTGTATCGAACGGTACTAATAAATATTTATAACCTAGATAGGTTTACTGCTGCATTAAAATCACGATTTATCCTAATACCACAACAATCACATTCGTAAATCCTATCATTTAATCTTAAATCAGATTTCTTATTTCCACAAACACTACATATCTTAGAGCTAGGGAAAAACTGATTTGCTAATTGAAATCCTATACCATAAAACCTACACTTATACTCTAAAACACGTCTGAACTCATAAAATCCACATTGAGATATTTCTCTTGAAAGCTTTCTGTTTTTAAGCATATTAGAAACCTTTAAATCCTCAACAATTATCTTACTTGGTTTGGTTTTCACCAAATAAGTTGTTATTTGATGTATGTAATTACGTCTAATATTAGTTAACTTTCTATGTGTAATTTGTATTTGAGTTATAACTTTTCTCCTATTGTTACTACCTTTCTTACATCTAGATAACTTACGATTAAGCTTCTTTAACCTCTTATATAAGAGTCTACAATATCTGGTTTTATTGATATTATCAAAAAACTGATTATCACTAGTTGTAACAAAGGTTTTTATTCCAAGGTCTATACCTAAAGGTCTGTTTTTACTAAGGTTTTCTTTATGATCTTCAACTTCATAAGAAAAAGTTATATACCAATACTTATTATCAAAGACAACTCTTGGACTTAGATACTTATCTAGGATAGGTATTTGTTCTACAGTTTTTACATTACCTATCTTTTCTATATGACATCCGTTTTGCGTTTTATGAAAACGTTCATAGTTAACATAAAAACTATCTTTAAAATTTTTCTTTTTAAGCTTAGGTTTACCAGCTTGCCTCTTAAACATTTTATTATAAGCAATCTGACAGTCCTTACAAGCTTGCTTTGGTATATTAGCTGAAACCTCTTTTAACCAAGAGTATTCATCAGTCTTTTTTAATAAAGTTATTTCTTTTCTGATGTCTCTTTCGTTAATAAATCTATCAGATTCATTATTTCTTGATAACATATAGTTATAAGACCATCTAGCTGCACCAGCAGACTTTTTTAATAAGATTACTTGTTCAGGAGTTGGTAATAACATTATTTTCTTACTTAATATCATTGTATTTCACCTGCTTTATTAAAGAAGCTGTCTTTTTACTTCTACTACCATATAACCTATTTGCAAAGACAGTTATTATTTGAATTAAATCATCTGTTAGTTCCTGTTCTTTAGAAACTGTTGTATTATCAATAATTTCTATTTCAACATCATTAATTCTACAAACTTCTTCTATAAGTTCAAAACTAAACCTAACTAGTCTATCTTTGTAAAGAATAACTAACTTCTTAATTTCTTTATTACAAATCATCCTAATTAGTTTCTTAAGACCTTCTTTCTTATAATTAAGTCCAGAACCTATATCAGTTATTAATTCAAAAGAATAACCTTTAGTATAAGCATATGTTTTTAAGTTTTCAATTTGCCTATCCAAATCATCCATCTGCTTTTTGGTCGAAACCCTAGCATATAGGACAATTTTTCTATCGTCAATATCACTATCAACATTTAAATATTTATCAATCTGTTCATCAGAGTAGTATCTATATCCATTATCTAAAACCTTAGCTGGTTTTAAGTAACCAGTTTTATCCCAAGTTCTTAAAGTGGATATACTGACACCAATCTCCTTTGAGAATTTACCTATACTCATTAACATCTATAATCAACTCCTTATATATTATTATAATGATTATATTATAACAGAGTTTTCAATATATGTCAATAACAAAGTAAAAGACTATTTAGTTTTTAACAGAGTTTTCTCATTCGCTATAGTTCGCAACTACTATAACAGCCCCACTGTTACCAGAGGACATCTAGTACTTTCATACTAGCGTAGACTATTTGGCTACCTCTTAGGTAAAAACCTAAGCGATATTGCATTTTTCCTCCACCTGTATATAGAGACATGTCTCATGTCTAATAAATAGACCCTATATACGCTTGGTGGTTTTACCTTCCTCAGTTTCACCTGAGTTATCTCTATTTACGAGGATGACTCCTAATCATCTAGTCGTTGGGGGTCTCCCATATCTATAAAAGACTTAGGGCTTTCCCAGCTAAACACCGATTAAAGTAGTTATACTTTTATTCTCATCTTTAAATATAACGTATCCTTAGCACCACAAACTATTTACTGTTCACTATTTATATGAGATGTAAATAATTCATAGCTTTTATTTCAGCATAGACCATCTCTATTATTTATTTCTAGGTTTCCCTAACCATTCAGCTTGTCGTTTCCAACTACTGTTTAGGTAAATAGAGCTTTACGGTTTCAAAGCTTTTAACGCAAGGCACTCACAAATTTCCTTGTAAGCGGGGTTTTCCTAACTTTATACTTTAATATACTAATTTATAAATTAGTATACTTTGTATAGCTGTTCTCTATCCCACATATTAACTGCTTTTTTTAAATTAGTTCTATAGATATCAACTAAATAGTCACATTGTTCCGCTTCAGGTATCTCTTCATAATCTTTACCATCAGTCCTTAAAAACCAATCAGGAAAGATTATAACATCAGACCTTAAATTTATCTTCTGGTCCCAGTACATTCTATACTGTTTTTGTTCTTCAGTTAACCTATGCCAAGGGTCATCAATAAAGTGCCAATCATCAAAATCTTTAACCAGACAATTTTCAATATAATCATCCAAAGAACAATCATTGACAACATCTTCAAAAGTTAGATTAAAAGCATGAGCGAAAGGATATTTCTCTTCAGGTGTTAAAAATATTTTACTAACATCTATATACCCTTCCTCATTTTTAGCCTGTACAATTCTTTGTAAAAGATCTTGAGTCTTATCTTGAGCTAATTTAGCATTATCTTCAGCATCTTTAATCCTAGACTCCAAACTAACAACCTTTTTTAATATCTCAAAATTAATACTAGATTCCTCTTGACTAGATTGTTGTTTAGCTTTTTTAGCCTGCCTTTCCTTTTGAGCATCCCTTCTATCCATCACATGTTCCATAGCCATAGCATTAAGTTGAGCCTGTCTGGATGTTCTTTCAAAATCTGTAAGAGCGTGAACAACAGACTGTAATGTTGACTCTGGTTTTCTATTGTAATCTACCATAAATACTCACAACTCCTTTACATATATTTTTTTAGTGCTTTTGGTATATATTCAGACGGTGTAATCCCATCATCATATACCATATCATCGCTTCTTTCATCAATAGACAAGGCTCTTTTATCATCTTCAAGAGTTTCTGTCTTTTTAGCCTGTCTAAGAGCCTCTAACTCTAACTCTCTTTTACGAGTATCTTTTTTAATTTGATTTTGAACCCTTCTATCGGTTTCTTTTTTATAAGGAGATTCATTAGAGATATTACCTAGTTCCATTTCCTTTTCATAGTTAGAGTTTCTCAAATACAATAGTTCTTGAACTCTATCTTCAGACCTTTCAAAAGGATCAACTGCTCTTAGTCCATCATGAACCCTCTCTTGAGATAGTTCATTTAAACCTTGCTTATCTAACATATATTCAATATACTCATCACTACCGATAGTCAAGGATATTTGTTCCTTATCTTCAGAGCCTTCATTAGAATCCTTAACATCGTCTTTCTTATCAAAAACAGATTTAGCTAAAAGGTTGCCAAGGGGACTAAAACCCTTTTTAAACATATCTAATATATTAGCCATATCAAACACCGTTACTGAAAACTTATAAAAAGTCTATAAACCTTTATGTTTCATTCCTACTTCACCGAGTATGATTTCATACTGAATAAATCCAGATACTACTTACAAGTTCTTGTACTCTCCATAGGCGTAAATTCCCGATTAACGCTCGGTACATATCTGTAATAACTTGATAGTGTTATGCTACAGATTGTTTCTTATAAACATTTTCTCCATATATTTTTAGATTTAAACTTGCTTGAAAATCTCTATCTATGATGTTTCCACATTCACATTTATAGATTCTATCTGACAGTTTTAAATCTTTCTTAATGTTCCCACAACAACTACATAATTTAGAACTTGGAAAAAATCTATCAGCTATAATTACTGTAATATTATTCGATTCAGATTTATATTCAATCTGCCTCCCAAATTCATAAAACCCTTGTTGTTGTATTGCTTTAGATAAATGTTTGTTTTTCATCATTCCACTTACATTCAAATCTTCCATACAGATAAAACTTGGTTTTCGTTTTACGATTTCAGATGTTGTTTGATGTATGTGATTATGACGAATATTTGTTAATCGTTTTACTATCTTTAAAAGTTCTTTTTCTCTTTTTATAATGTTACTTGTTTTGCAGTAACTTACTCCTTTCTTATTTTTCTCATATCTTCTTGATATGGAACGCTGTAACCTGCGTTTTCTTTTTTCTAACTTCTTTACTTTTTGTATTTTATTTATGCTTTTATAAGTATTTCCGTCAGAACAAATTGCTAAAGTTTTAATACCTAAATCAATTCCAATACCTTCATTTGATGAAATAATAGTATTATCATTCACTTCAATTCCAACTGATACATACCAATATAGTCCGTCATAAGTAAAACGTGGGTTCATGTATTTACAGTTAGTTGGTATTCTTCCTTTTTCACAAAGTTTAATCCAATTCAATTTTTGCTTATTTTTCTTTTTACTCATTGAAAATCCTTCGACCTTCACATGAGTATCTGTAAACCGAATCTTAATGTTATCTTGATAAAAAGATGGAGTAGAGTGTTTTTTACTCTTAAACTTAGGGTATCCACATTGTCTTTTAAAAAATCTTTTATAAGCATTGCAAGCATCTTTAATCGCCTGTTTTGCTACATTACTACTTACCTCATTTAACCATTTGTATTCAGACTGTTTCTTTAACTGTGTAAATTCTTTTCGTAAATCATTATCTGATAAGAATTTATTTCCTTGTTTATAGTTCTCTTGTTCCCCTGCAATAGCCCAATTGTAAGCAAATCTCGCACAACCAGCATATTGGAACAACTTAGTGAGTTGCTTGTTGTTTGGATTCAATCTTACTTTTATGGACATTATCATTTTTTTCACCTTCTTCATCAGTTAGGTCTTTTACTAATTTTCTAGTTTTATTAGCACATTTACCTTGTAATTTACAGCTAAACACTGTAATAATTTGAACCAAATCTTCTACAAGTTCTTGCTCTTCTGTTTTTTTCTGTGTTATCAATTATTTCTATATCGCAATTATATAAGCTTGCTATATATTCTACTAATTCAAATACAAATCTTAATAATCTGTCTTTATAAAGAATTACAACTTTTTCTACTTCATTTTGAGATATTCGTTTAATCAATTCTTTTAATCCTTTTTTCTTATAATTGATTCCAGAACCTATATCATAAATTATTTCATAGGGTTTTCCTTGTGCGTTTAGATACAACTTCATGTTCTCTATTTGTCTCTCTAAATCATCTTTTTGTTTATTGCTTGATACTCTACAATATCCAATGACAATTCTATCTAAATTAGGTTTTATGTTCATAACCTGATTTAGTTGTTCATGAGAATAATATCTGTATCCGTTACTAGAAGTATGATGAGGATGAAGTTTACCGTTCGAGTCCCAATTTCTAAGCGTTTGTGCTGATACTCCTAAAATTTTCGAAAATTTATTGATAGAATAATATTTACTCATAATTAAAATCTCCTTATAGCATTTATACTTTATTCTATCATTAAAAGCTATAAAAGTCAATATATATTTATAACTTTTTATAAATTATTCTTAACAGTTATATTACCTTTATAACTCTAAATCAAAATCAGCATCATGGTCAGAACTTAAGTCTTTAACTTCAACATCTTTTTTATTTACTGACCTATTTGGTTTAACTGATAAATCAGATTCAAACTTATTTAAGTTTAGACCCTTTATACCCTGTTTTGATTCATTCTCATAACCGCTTAAGAAATCTTCTCCATGGGTATCTAACCACCTTTCAAAGACTTGGTCTTTTGCAAATAGTTCAAAAGCTCTTAGTGAATATTCGCCCATAACTTCTCTTATATCATCCTTTGAACCACCCCAATAGTCTTTGTCTAAATCCATTTCTTCAAACATACTTATATAAGAATCTGAAAGTTTCTCATCCATACCATCTATTGATTCATATACATTTGTGTAGTTATTTCTAAAACTTGAATCAGCAGCCATAAAAGACTTCATTATAGAGTTTATAGCATTTGGTGTAGTTGCCTCTCCTATCTTATCTATAAAATTCTCATCCAAAAAGGACTTAAATTCATCCATACTATGGGGTTTTCTTATAGAAAGACCGCCATCTAGTAGTTTTCCATCACTAGTATATAAATCTCCATTCCAAACATCTAATCTTGAACCATCAACATTAACTTCCTCAAAGAGCCTATAGACTTCATTACTTCCTGAAAACTCAGAAAACATACGCCTATATTTAGGATTGACTTCTGACAGATAACCAATAACCAAATTTGTTTCTCTATTTAATCTTGCAGGAGATATACCATCTTTCATAGCACTGTCTTCTAGAAAATCTAAAGCCTTAGATAATTTATCATTTATTTTGTCCACATCGTCAGGATTGGCTCTCATATCATCAAAAGCCTTAGCCATCATAGAAACCTTAGCTATTGCCGCATTTTTTGGATCAAGAGGAACCCTAATACCGTGTTTAGCATACATTCTTTCCTTATAATGCGCAAACTGGTCTTCTTTACCAAACCTCTTAGCAACATGCTCCATATAAGGCATAGCTGCATTTGCAACGTGAGTAACTAAGTTTTTATGAAACTCTTTATTAGTCATACAAATACCTATATACATACCAACGCAGTTACATACTGTAGCTACGTCTGTATTACCCCTCATTAGAGGGGCGATACAAGAATTTATCATATAGTAATTATACATCCTACTAGTCCAATCCAAAGATGACCCAAGTTTTTCATCATCCATGGAAAACTTTTCGTGCTTTTTTACAAAATCAATGTAATCATTGTTTGCATTAGCCACAGAATCATAAATCTCATTTATATACTTAAAATGACCTCCTGCATTTGAAACATCTATAAACTTGTTTTCATCATAAAAGTCCATTTCCTTAACATCATCAGAAGACTCACCTCGTAGGACTTCTTTTCTTTTAGCCTCCAGCTCCTTTTCTCTCTCAAAAGACTGCTGAAACTGTTGCATTCTCATTCCTCTTTTCATATTCTGCATGAACATCTTGCATCACCTACCTTTATTAAAACTCATAATCATAAGATGAATCTTCATTTTCTACTTCTATATTAGCATCAGTATTTCCTATACTTGACCCTAACTCTGGTAAATCGTCTTCAGCCTGAATAGTAGAAACTCTTTCATTTATCATCTTATTTGCTATCTGGGATAAAGTTAAATCCTTTGGTCCTGACTCTAAAGTCTTTCTAACATCAGATTTAACAAATGTCTTTACTGACTTTTCAAATGGATTACTTATCAAAAGTTCTCTATTAAATCTTATATTACTAGGCATAAATCTTTCATTAAGCTTACCTTCATATAAGTTTTTACCCTCTTTTGCAAGCTCCATAACATCTTCAAACTTACCACCATAAGCAAGTCTATCCAAAGGCGCTATATAAAGATCTTTTGCGTCATCTTCTATATTCATCATCATACCATTAGAATCAACCAAATCTTTAGATATTTTTACTAAATTGTCATCATTTATAGATATATTCAAACCATGAGGAGAATTATAAAAATGGATACCAATGTCAACCCACTCTGTTTGACTAGCCTGTACATAATCACCATTTTTATCCCTAACAGCTCTGAAATCTAATTCACCATTAGGTTTTACATACTCTTCAATCTTTCTACCCTTCCAAAAATCACGAGCAGAACTCATTAAAACTTCATATTTATGTCTTGCCTCGTCAGGGTCATGCTTTGACTGAAGAACAGATTGAGTAGGTGCATATGTAAGCTCTAACAATTCTTCTAAAGACTTGTTTCTAAGAACAGACACAGCCCTTTGTGAAAACATACCAGCTATACCAGTACCGTGAGACTTAACAGCCACAGCATATTCAGTATTTATCTGGTCATCCCTAGTTGCCAAAGTATCACCAAAATCTCTTAAAGAGTCATAATTTATATTACCTTCCATATCAGTTTCATAATTAGCACCTAGATACTTTAAGTAATGCTGTATTTTACCAACAGAACCCTTGGCACCAGTTTCAACACAATTATGAACCAAATCCTTAACATGGTCTTTTAGGTTATCATAAGAATTAATAACAGTACCAAAGTTTTGACTATAACTATCTCTATAAAGCTCACTTAAATCCTTTATAGTCTTCCTATTGGCATTTAGTAAAAACTCCTTATCCTTATCACCACCACCTAAAACACCAACAGAACAGTTGTAATCTTGTAAATTCATCCTGTCTACTATTTCTTTATACCTATTTTTTATATCAGGATTTACATATTGGGAAACCTTAAAGTCTAAGGCATCATTTAATATTGGTTTATAATATGGTATATTTTTACCATTAACATCCTCATAAGACTTAGAAGATTTATCTAAAATCTTTGCTGGAACAGTCATTAAATCTAAAGCTTCTCTATGAGCACTTAGTGTATTTAACTTGGCAAGACCCAAACTATCACCGTCAAAGTCACCGTCTATCGGTTTAGCCAAAGCTGGATGAATAGCACAAGCCAAAAGTTCTTCATCAATCTTAACCTTTAGATACATAGAACCATTCTTTCTAAGAACTGGATCTCTCCAAACAAGAATATAGTCGCCATCTTTTGCCTTTAAATTTTTAGCAAGGTCTGGACCAATAGCTATCGTTTCTAAATCAAGTCTTGGGTCAGCCGTCATTACAGCTGTTGCTGATTGAGCTACCCTATTAGCCATTATACCATCCCTAAAAATGTTATGCTTATTACTAAATATTCTCTGGTTTACATCACCAGTTATCCTATCAAAGAAGTTCTGGACTCTTGATTGTGCAGTGTCAACATTTTTCTGATGATTTTTCAAACTACTAGCACTCAAAGAACCTTCTTCTAATCTATTCTTAGAATCTTCATACTTAACCATAGTTTCGAAGATTGAAAGGTAATGGTTTGTATAATCGTGTGTAGTGCTAGTTCCATCTTCGAATTCCTGACCGCACCTTAAATAAGAACTCAAAACTGGTAGACCATATAGAGGTTTTCCATCTTTTTCACCTATTTGTTCACAAAGGTTACCACTTGGTAATCTAACAGGGAAAGGCACTTCCATAAAGCCACCTGATTGACCAATTTCTAAACCGAAATCTCTCTTCATAGTCTTCATATCAAGTCTCTTTGGTTTAGAAGGATCAGCAGACTCTATATATTTAAGGTCTGGTAATTTGATTATATTTCTAACCTCACCTTCATGTGGTGTGTACTTATCTCTCATATTACCATACTCATCTATATCAAGACCCATTAAAATCATATATTCTCTTAAATTAGCATAACTTGTAGAATTAGTACCATAAAGTTCACGCGTAACATTATCACAACCGTGAGCGCCCAAAGACCAAGCAAGCTGTGCTGAAACCTTACGACCCTTGCCAGCCAAAACCTCATCTTCACCATAAATCTTAGTCTTTTTATCAACATTCATCTGAGTTATGATAAATTTACACTTAGCTAAACCACCAGACTTTGCAAGTTCACCATTTTCATCATAAACATCACCGACAGGATTTGACATAAATTCACGAGTTGTACCACCGTTAAACCTTGACGCTGGTGAATAAGGAGCCATTACAACATCCATATCAGGATTTGCCTTAAACCACTTAACTTCTTTTTCTAAACCTTTTTCTCTAGCTAGGTCTAAATCCATATCCCTGTCTACGACTAGGGCTATAGTACCCTTATTACCATGTAAATCACTTATCTTATCACCACGCATCAAAGGTCTCATTTCACCGTCTTTGCCCCTGACCATATATTCCTTAGCCATATCTAAAGATATAACACAACCGTCATCTTGGTTCCAACCACCAAAAGGCATCAAAGCTATACCAACATCTTTTGTTATAGCACTCATCTGCATTAAATTTGAACCAACCATCTGCTGACGATCAAAAGGATTAAACTTTGAAAACTTCATATCTGGATTTTTCATCATAGAACATTGATCATCTAAATCTCCTGGCTTTATAGTACCATCTGGATTTACTACAGCAGATTCAGTTAAGTACCTTGTAATACCCTGATTTGTAGAACCACCAGTCATTATTGGGTCAAAATAACCATCACCCTCTCTTGTTAAGATAGCCATATTACGTCCGCCAGTTAGGGTAAAAGCATCAAAGTGGTTATCATTGGCGATGTCTCCACCTAGACCATTTCTAGCTAAATATTCAGCGTTTATAGTAGAACCATCTTTTATGTCGTTACCATAACGAACTCTTTGACTCTCAGTTTTTATCAAAGTTTCTCTCCAGTCTTTAGATAGACCTTCTTCTTCGGATTTTTCAAAATAATCAAGATCGTGTCTTGTATCATAAAGTCTTCTATAAACATTATTTAGAGATGTAGTCTCACCGATATTAGGACTCATATCGTATAGGTCATTTCTTAGTTGATATCTTATAGAATCTTTCATGTTCTGTAAGTAACCACGAAGTAGGGTTCTCTCTTCACAAGTTTTGTTTTCTCCAGCCTTCTGAGCTCTAATTAAAGCTTCATAACCAGGAACAAAAAGATAATTATCAGAACCGTTAAACTTAGTCTTTACCATATCGTTTTCATCAGGAATAAAAACCTGCCCTATCTGACCACTTATAATCTCGTTATCGTCTTCAACACTAGCTTGTTTTATATATCTTTTCGCCTTATATGAGATTATACCGTTTTCGTCAATAAAAATATAATCATCGTTAGTTCTACAACCACTAGTCTCTATTGTTTCAACCACATCTTTTAAAATCTCTTTAGCAAATGGACTATCAACATCTTTAAGCTTAACGGCAGTCGATTCGTCAAACTTTATCATTTTGTCTTTCACAACAGAATTATAAAAATCACTACCTCTTAATTCATCAGCATCAATATCCAAAGTTTTTAAAGCATTTATAATTTCAGCATTATTTCTAAATTGTGAAAATTCACTAGTCATAAAAGATGCAACTAAAACTGGGTCAAAACGAAGATTTTCACTATCCCTGTCAAAAGAACCAATACTAGTATTTAGTGTATCATTTAAGTGCTGGACAAGTTGTTCCTTAAAATCACCCTTATAGACCATATAATCCTTTAGGTTTTCTCCATCGCTTGTCATATAAGACGCATCAGGGTCGTAATCATCTTCAAACTCTAACTTAGGTATGTCACCACCTTTTAGGATCATATCCCAGTATTTTTTCTGCAAAGACGCTATATAAGCATTACCACTAAATACTGGATAATCTATATCAGAGTCGCCATTTTCTAGACCCTCTTTATATTCCTGGGAATACTCAATTAAATAATCTAAGTCTAAAGCTTCTACAAAGTTTTCACGAGCCGACTTTATAGCGTCTTTTAAGTATATACTAGCAGAATTTTCATCAAAAGTTCTTGCACTAGATGACCTACCTGTCATATCGACTCTCAAAACAACCTTAGCAGTTGGATCAACAACACCATTTTCGTCAACATAAGGTTTAACCATAGACACAAAAGATGTTCTATTTAAGTAGGCACTATTTAATTTCTTACCGTTTGGACTACCTACATACATACCAGTTTGACCTATTTTTCTAGATGTTTCAGGATCAAAATTTCCGTTTTTATCCTTCCTATAAACAGTATCCCCTAAGACAAATTTTAACTGGTCTATAACATCTTCACTTGTGATATTCTTATAAGGTAAAACCTTTCTACCTGCACTATCCTTCTTAGTTGTAGAATAATAAACCATAGAACCGTTGTCATAAATGCGACCGACAAAGTGCTCATTTTCCTTAATGTCTGTAAGCCTAACCTTGATATTTGTACCAGTAATTCTCACTTCAGTCTGACCTGGGTTTTTATCCTTGTGTACAGTATAAGACCTTCCTGTTTCTTGTAAATAAGAAAGTATCGCCACAGACCTATCCATAGCCTTTTCAGACATATAAACATCTTTATCCTTTAATTCGTCTGTTGCTGATAGTATCCACTTGCTGATATCCATATACTCCTTTTGTGACATATAAGGCATAAGTCTTGCAACACCGGCATAATCAGCCTTAGACATCAACGGACCAAGTTTGAACTTTTTATTAGGATTATTAAACGAATCTTTGTAAACAGTTAAACCCTCTGTCTTAGTCTTATCTGTAAGCTGGGTTAAATCGTTATCAAATAATGTAGATATCTCATGTAAACTGACATATGCCCCTTTAGAGCCTGTTAATCTGATATTTTCACGATTTGTAAACCTCATATCATATGGGGATATAGGTAGTAAACCTGATTTTCTAATAGATGAGAATTCATCTAGATACTTTTTATAAGCATCACTATTTTTACCTACTTTTTCGAGATCAATCCTGAACATCTCAGGATATCCATATTCTACTAACATATTGTCAATAGCATTTAAATAAACAGAAACGCCGACATAACCTAATCTTTCATTTGGTTCGGGAAGTTCCTTTTTTGCTAGATTTTCTCTTAAAAACCTAGCCTGTGAGACTGGCATAATTCTTTCAGAATTTGCGTTTATATCCTCTATAACACGCTTATAAATGTACTCAAAGAAATAACCATAAAGCTCACGCTGATTAACACTAACATTTTGTGCCATTTCAAATCACTCCTTCTTATAAATAAAAAAATACATAGGAGAATGTTGTATAAAAAAAATGTGAGACTATAAAATAATAGCCCACATTTCAGAAAAAAATCAAAAATAAACTTTAAATAAATAAAATCAAACTTTGATTTTCTGTATAAACAACGCTTTGTTTTTTAATTATGTGCTCTACACATTCTACCTAATTTAAGTATATCATAACTAGTAAAGGTTGTCAATAAAAAAACCACGCAATTTTGCGTGGTTTTTTAACTAAATATTTAATAACAACTTTACAAATTCAGTAAACAGTGTATCAACACCGAAAATGAATAAACTTGAAAGAATTATCACACTAAAAATCATTAAACTTTTTGAAAATAGTTCCTTACCTGTCGGGTAAGTAACGGTCTTCATCTCACTATAAATATCTTTTAAAAAATTCATAATATACTAATCTCCTTAAAATTATAAAAACTATTGGCTGAGTATAGTATACCAGAAAATCGCTATAAATTCAAGCTGTTTTAATAATTTTTATCTCTTTTTTCACCGTTTGATTCATTAATAAAATTAGCAACAGACTCTCTCATCTTATCTTCAAAAGAACCACCAGCTATACCCTTCCAAGAATCAAGACTAATTAAATACTCAATAAAAGCTGGAGTAACTTTATACTTAGTAGCATCATCCAAAGTTAGTTTCTTATTACCAAATGACCTTGAATTAGGATCTCCAATTTCTTTATTTATTTTATCTATAGCAGCTTGAGTCATTCCTTCGACATTTATTAAAATCTCACCATTTTTTCTCAAGCGTAAAATTCTAGTTCCATTTTCAACTTCAAAATCCACAGAATTAGAAAAATCGGTCATACAAGAAACATACGAGCCTATAATACATTCATCATAAGTACCTAGACAACCACCACCATGAGGGTCGTATAAATCGGACCTAGAAACTAAACCACCAGCATAGATTTTAGCGTTTTTAATCTTCTCATTTTTTTCATTTTCAATATAAGCTTTTTTAAACTCTTCATTAGATGTTGAACCTGATGCAAGACTATAATTAGAAGCCCTATTATTATTCAATAACTTCGACCTATCAAAAGAAACACTAGGTTTCTCATCAAATTCTGGATCGTAAGGTCTAAAATCGTCACTAAAATCTTCGTTTTTAGCTTCCATACAGTCTCTTATTATATCCATAATATCATCTGCATAAAGATCGGGATCAAGCTGTGCGATATCATAATCACTATAACCATAAACTTCAGCATACCTATCTACAGCCCTTTCAACCTCAGCCGCCTGCTCTAATTTCTTAGTAAACATCTTGCCGAAGTCTGGCTGGTTCTTTCTAATATCAAAATCTGTAATATTAGATAAAGATGGTATTGTAGATAATGTAAATTCCTTACCCGGAAGTTTTATAGTATCTTTATAAAGTCTCCATGCCATAGGAAGTATAGTTTCATTTCTATTCCAAACAGGTGGGTCTCCAGCTCTTAAAACTATTGAGTTTCTCTCTGCTATAAAATAGAAATCATTATACGATATAACAGGCTCTTCGACCGCACTATAGCTTAGTGATACTTCACCCTTATTCTTCATCCAAAGCTTCTCTAAATCCCTTGTAACGGTCTTAGATGAGCCATAAACTCTATGTGTAACACCTGTCATCTTAACGAAGGTATCTATCAAAGAGTCATCCGAACTTTTAATGTAAATTATGTTAGACGTATTGTGTGTAGGTATAAAATCATCAGTTATATATAAATGTCTTTTATCCTCAACTTTTATACATTGAACTTCATCATAACCTACAAAGTCTATAGATTTTATAGTATTAAAATCAAGATATTTACCTAAACCTAAAATTGGACAATAAATATCAAAAATCATAGCTCCTGAAACTGTATTCTTTAAATAACAAGAACCACCTAACGATTTAATAATAAATTGTATATCTTTTGCTAGATCAAAATTAGAAACTATAATATTAAAATCTTCATAGGTTTTAAATCCAAAATAAGAATCAAAGAAACCACGCAATAAATCTAATCTAACATCTATAGAATTATATTTATACGAATCTGGTATAGCCTTATAACTATGAACTAAAGAATAACCAAAAGAATAAGGATCAATAGGTATATCAAATTCATTAAAAAATACAGGCTCTAATATTGGTAATTTAATACTCATACCCTTATTAACAACCAAATTGTATAACTCATCAGTTGTTACAATATCACGATTATCAATCTGCCATAGATGTTCATTACAACAGTCTGTTGTTGAACCATCTCTTAAAGTTAATCTATAAACTTTTCTTATACCCTTTGGATAAACACCAACAACCTTTGTTACTGTCCCAAAAGGTGTTAAAACTTCATCTCCAACCTTTATATCACCCATTTTTACCCAACCATTAGGCGTTAATATTTTTGAATATAAAGGTTGAGCGTTACCTTGGATAGTCTTGTCTGAAGTATCACCATATAAATCTTTTAACTGTTGTAGAGTCTGAAGTATTAAGTGAAATTCCTGAGACTGTCCAAGACCTATAGATAAAAGTGTTGTAAAACCACTTATACCCTTACCATCTGATTCAAGGTTACCTAATTCATCCAACATAAACCTCGTTTTCAGTAGTGGCTTTTGCGATTCCTTTGTTAAATAAGACGAATCGAAGTTCAAATCCACCATCTGTTTAATCATGATAAGAATAATTCTAGCATATTTCTTAAGATGTGGTGGTGTTATAGCAAAGATCATCTTAGGTCTTTCAGTATATTTAACCATAGTTTGCCTTATAGCATTAATTTTAATAATCTGCTCTTCAGCATCATCCATTATTCTAACAAATTTTCTCTGTTCAAATGTTGTATTTGCCTGTTTAAAGATTATACTTCCATCTTTTTTACTATATTTCTTAAGTTCTATCAAGAATCCATCTGAGATGATTTTCTCATTTAAAACCCTATCTTTCATATAAAATCTACCGTCAACAGTAGTCCTATAGGATTTTGTAAATTCAAAATAGAAAACTCTATTTAACATATCTGTCTTAGAGTTATACAACTCTAATTTGATATAAGCCTTATCATTAGGAAATTTTCCTTCAAAGTAATACCTAGTCCATCCAGTCCTAGATACAACATCCTGATGGTCAAACTCTTTACCATATCGTTTCGTAAAATTAATATCTTCATAGGCTGACCACTTCGCAACAAACCCCACTAAATGATATTTATTCATAAAGTCTGGATTAAACCTAATACCACACTTTCTAGGGAAACTCATTGCAGATAAATCAACATTCTGACTAGGTAAACCACTAGTAAGCTGTGATATAGTAGGGTCTGTAAAGAAACTCATCGCTGACAAACTTATACCATAAACACTCGATAACATCTTCTCTGCCCCTGATATAGACTTCAACTGAGCGTTAGATGCTTCAACTAACGTTCTAACCTGATTTTTAGGTAATTTGTCAAGAGCTGAGAAGTATACAGACAATAAATCTCGTTCCTTTTGGTTTTCCCAAAATTGAGAAATAGCTTTTACTTCAGTCTTTAAAGCATCATACTCATCAGGTTCTAAATCGCCAATAATATATTCCACATCCTTAAACATAAATGGAATACCACCCTTTTCGGATGCAACAAATTCATCTAAAGGATTTTTCTTTTTTCTTGATGACAAATAAACGAAAAACTGATAAACATTATAAAGAGTCACCTGTCCCCATAATTTATCAAGTTTTGTATTAAGAGCCTTTGGATCAATATTATACTTCTCACCAAGAACTCTAACTTCTCTCTCTTCTTCTAGAAAATAATCAATCATTCCATAAACTGCTCTCTTAAAAGCATTCGCAGCAGATGTTGACCAAACAGGGTCATCACCGCCATCTTGAGGGAAGAATATTTCTGATATATTTTCTATATACTGAGCACATTTTGTAATATCACCCTCTCTAGCAGCCAAAGATGGCATCAAAAGAGGATTAAAAACATCGGTATTTTCAACTTTTGTAAGGTTAAACTGTATCGGTTCAAAACCTCTAACCGTTCCCCTAACATAAAATTCTCGTAAAAGTTATAGTGATAGGTAAGATTTTGATATTATCTCCAACTTTTCCCCCACTCCAAACCGTACGTGATAGTTTCCCATCATACGGCTTTCCATCTAAATATTTTATTATTTAGACTAATGGTCTTCGCTACATAATATTTCTATTATGATCATCACTACTATACCATCTCTGCCACAATGTTTAAAGATAGTTATTTGTATTTCCATCTAAGGTTTCATAGAGATTAAGCTCTCAACCTACATTGCTTCACCTGTTCCTATAAAATAGTTATACATTATACTTAGGTTTTTCCTATAACCCTGTAACCTTGATTATGCCTATAACATAATATGGACTTTCATAAAGGACGCATCTTACTCATCCACAGTCACCACACACATGTGCGAACTAAAGTTTCCTCTAGTCTCCCATATAGAGCCGTCAATTCGGAAATTCGTCTTAGTATATTTACTTATTCTAACCTTATATAATATTATCTCCCGGCCTAACTCACAACCATATTAGAATAATCTAACTTAGGTTGTTTTCAGCCGACTTTAGCGAGCTTATAACTCTTCGTATCTTAATATACTCAAAGCTATTCGCAGTCTCAGAGTTAATGTTTCAAGGCGTTACCCTATCATTCCATTATCTATTTTATAAGTTATATATTACTTATATTAAGCAACACACCTGTATCTTTTCAATACAGAACAGGTCGCACCGCCTTTTGGATCATTCAAGAACATATTGTTAGGTTTTTTCTCACGAGTCCACATGTCAACCGTTGGTATTATTAGTGTCTGACCTTTTCCTGCATTCCCGTTTCATTTGTTCGCAACACAAACTCTATGTCAATTCATAGCACTCTCATTACAAGAAGTGAAATCTGACTATATGTTAAGGTCTACCTGTAACTACAGGCGATTCCCCCACCTATTTTTCGCTCACCGCATACGCTTCAGTAGCTAACGGGGACCCCATCCCCTAGTCGATAGACGTTATCCGGTAAATTAATACTACGGATATTCGTAACTGAACTAACTCTTTTGAATATAAGTAACTTATATTCTGATAACTTAGGATCCTCTTAACAGAAGACTTGTATTTCACCGTATTATCATCCTGTAATTTCTTTCTACTTTCGTTACTATCACGCTTATCGTTTCCAATTACGTTGTAGCTTACAGGCTCTTAAAGTTTTTCCCAGTTTTAATTGGTGTAATGGCATACACTCATTACAAGTATATGGAGCTTAATTTTTTACTCGAGTCATAGCAACAACCAATGTATTGACTGGAGCAGTATCCACTAGATATACACCCGCTGGACGCTGGACCTCATAAGAAGGAAATGACCAATCGTTATTGATCAAGTCCGCAACGGTATTAAACCCTTTGAGTTTATCCCTGTTTTTATCACCGGGGTTATAAGGGATTATTGTAGTATCATAATACTTCCTAACCCTTTTATCATTTAGAGCACCCGATGCTTCAAATAAATCATCACCAAACTTCTTATCAAAAAGTGAAACTTCATCCATTATAAAATTACTATCAGAATCCTTCAGAGCTTCACCTTTATAATATACTATATCACCATTCTCATCGAATATATCTTTATCTGCACGCCTTGAAACCATAATCTTATTAATACCCTTGTTTGATAACATAACATGGGATATCATCGAAGAGACCTGCACATTAGAATGCGCACCAACATCAGGGAAATAGTCAAATTGCCTTTGTATTTCTTCAGGTAGGGCAATATGTGAATCATTCTTATATTGATTTATATCCTCTGTTGTAGACCCAGCATTTTGAGCGTCCAAATTACGCATTAAGATTTGATGGAAAAATGCAAAGAATGCTAAACTTATAAGTAGGGACAATAAAAACTTCCAAAGCCTAAATGTTAACAAAGCCCCGAGCAAACCTAAACCTTGTTTTTTAGCACTCATTATAGTCTGTTTTTCATGATTATCTGAACCAGAACCATCATTATCTACCTTATCGCTAGATTTACCATCTGAACTAGGGCTAGAATCAGAAGTCTGTGAATCAGAACTGACATTAGGTGAATGAATAGTTACATTCTTACCATGACTATTAACCCACCAATCAGGTACTGGAACTTCGGCTTGAGTCTTATACTCTTTAGTAGGATCTGAAATACGGCCCTGAGAGTCAACCTGATAATAAACATCAACCTGTTCTAAAGTTTTCTTATCCGTTGTCGAACTCTTTAACCAATACTCTTTAGGTAAAGACTCATTTGTGGAATAAGACATTGATGGGTCATCAGAAGAATTACCACTTGAACTATTACCAGATGAACCACCAGAAGAATTAGAACCACCACTTAAATGAGACATAGGATTAGAACCACTCATAAAAGATGTGAAACTCGAAATACCGAGGTCAATTAATGATAAAGTGAACCAAGAAAATAGAAATACTAAAAAACTTAGAAAAACATTTAAAATAATTCTTGATCTTGGACCCTCTACCTTTCTCAACTCACCTCTATCGAGCTGTTGAGTACCAAACACATCTCTATGTTTAGCAGTATTATAAGAATCGGTTGATTCAATCTTCTCAAAATTAGTCATATCTTCTCTACGCTTTTTAGGTTTTAAAGATTGACCAACTTTTTTAAAAGACTTTTTCAAAAAAGATCACCTTCTCTCTATATTAATTTGTATATATAAAAATAGGGAAACCTAACTACTAAGCTCCCCTATTGTTTGACTATTTCTTATCAGTAGAACTGTTATTTACATTACCATTAGGATTTAAAGCCTTTTCGTTAACTTTTGACTCAGTACCATCCTTAGAATAAACAGTCAAAGACTTATCAACACTATCACCATTCTCGTCTGAATGCCATCTTTCAATTATATATGGTGGTGGGTTATGACTAGATGTAGTAGCATTGTTATTATTCTGAGTTCCAAATATATAACCACCTAAGCCGGCTGTAAGCATACCGATAATAGATATTCCGACAACCAAGATAGAAAGTTTCTTTTCTCTCTTTTCCATATATGTTATCTTATCGTTTTCTGCGTTTAATTGACCTCTAAGCTGTTCCATTTCAGACTTATACTTCTCTTCTTTTTCTTTATCTAAGTTGGCTAACTTATCAATATATTCAGAGTTTTTAGCCTCAAGTTTTTCAATCTTTAATCTAAACTCCTTAGCCTGATTTTCTGTAATAATATCCTTGTGCTGTAAATCATCAATATGTCTAGCCCTAAGTTCTTCTAATTCTTTATACTTAGCCTCAAGAGCCAATTCGTAATCCTGAATTGTTTCATCTAACTTTCTATTAAGGTCAGCTCTGACTTTTTCTGCCTCACTTTGTTGCATCTGTTGAGCGTTAAGAACTCTGATTCTGTCAGTCTCATCTGCTCTATGGTTTGTTATGAAATCTTTTATATTTAATGATAGCTGTTCATAAAGCAACCTCTCTTCTCTTTGAGATTCGTTATAATTATTTGTAACTAGTTCCATAACACCAGTTATACCAGCTTCCATAGACGCTATAGCTTCACGCTTTCTTTCATCTTCAATATTCTTGATATAAGACGCCGCCTCAAATTCGATATCAGTTAGTGCTGTATTTTCTATTTCAGACAATCTCGCATCATGGATAGACTTATTCTCATCAACATATCTTCTAATAGCATCATGTCTACCTCTTTCACCAACAGCATCTAATTCCTTTTGCCATTCGTCTTTAACAACCTGTTGTTTCTCAAAAATCAAAGATTTTATATTTTCAAGATTTTTCTTCTTCTTCTCTTCAATACCCTTCTTAACCGAAGAACCCCAATAAGATGGGTTATTAAACGAATAGCTGTTACTTATTGTTTCAGCATGCAGAGAAATCAAATTCATATACATAGTTCTAGCCTTAGCTAAATTTCTCTGATGTAATTCCTGAATCTGCACATTCGCAGCTCGTCTCAATTCACAGACTTCCCTATCTAGTAAAGAATCAGGGTTTGTCACAGTCGTATCAAATAAGATAGGATTTTTCAAATCTGCAAAATAAGAATCAAATATAGCACCATCTATTTCTAGGTCCAAATCACCCTTATTTAAAATCCTTGTAATTGTAGAATTTTGTAGTTCTTCAGATATAACAGGTTCTTCTAATTCCTGTTGTATCTCCTCTTCAGTCTTTTCTCTTAAAACTCCATTATCTTCAACCAATTCTTCATCATATATAGTTGATTCTTCGTCATCTACAAAATCATCATCAATAACCCTAGTATAAACAGGCAAATCTTCATCTACAGGTTCTTCATACTGAACAACCTCTTCATAATCTTCTATGGGTTCGATATCCTCATACTCGGGCACTTCTTCCTCTTCCTCTTCGACAGAATCTAATGTTGCCTCATCTTCTTCCTCATCATCGTGCAATTCACCTAAGGTATCATCCTCATCATCACTTGGATTCAACACATCTTTTACAGATTTAGATCCACTAGAAATCGCTATTATATCACCAAAACCAATTTTTTCATTAGTTTCTTCTATATCACCATTAGCACTAAGGTAGACAATATCATACTTAGTATTTACTAAAATCTCAAATTCATTCATAGCGTCTACTGTATCCCTATCAAGAATTATAATTAGGGAATCAGAGTTTAATAAATCTTCAGTTATGATAGACTTTATCCTAGAACTTCTTATAGCCTCTATAATTGAACCTATAACTTCATTTTTCCTAGTAATCTTATTAATACCGCCGATATCATCAGCATGAAGTTTAACAGCCAAGTATTTATCATCAGATATCTTAAACTCTACACAAGATTGTATATCTTCTTTTAAATTTTCAACAACAGACTCTTCTAAAACCGAGCCCATACTTTCTTTGCCTTTCTTTTTAACAACAGAACCATTAGTGTCTGCCGTAGTATCTGTTTTTTTATTTTTTCCAAAACCTAACACTATATCTATACCTCACTTTCTTGCACCAAACAGGCACTAATTTTATATCTTTGTTTCACTAACAGCACGAACCGCAATATAAGCTGTAGATTTAAGTCTAGTTTTATCTGTATAACTTGCATCACCTTCACGCTTAAGACCAATAGTCTTAACATTAGGGTTAGCATTAATAAATTCTGCAACAGCAGTATAAACTTCTGATTCAACTTTTGATACAACACTTCTCGCACCACCAGCATCAGAATTGGTATCAACCTTATCTAAAACAAGATAATCTATAATATCGTTAACATTATGATATTTCATAACTACATTATACCTGTCTTTTACAAGATTTTCAAGCTTTATAAGTCTATTCCTAACAATTTTTTTCATAGTATCGTCATTTAACGGTTGAAATGGCACTATAGTGTCAATTCTACCTAAAAGTTCAGGTGGGAACTTTCCATCACCAGCTGTCGCTGTAATTGAACGTCTAATCAGTTTATCAAAATGAGCAAAAGCATCACCAGAGCCACTAGAATCTGAATGATATTGTGCTATATGTTTATAAATTTCATTACCAACATTTGTAGTCATAATTATATAGGAATTTAAAAAACTAACTTCTCTATTATTTCTATTTGTTAATCGTCCGTCATCTAAAACAGAAAGTAAAACTCTTGTAACTTCAGCACAAGCCTTTTCTATTTCGTCCAAAAGTAAAATACAATACGGTCTAGCCCAAACTTTAGAAGTAAGTTCTTCCCTAAATCTTTCTAGTGAATCAGGATTTGCATATTCCGTCATATCAAACCTAATCAAACTCCTACTATCTTCAAATAAAAGTTCTGCTAACTGTTTTGTAAGTTCTGTTTTACCTACACCAGTAGATCCAGTGAAAAGAAAAGAACTCATAGGTTTAGTATCGTTATTAAAACCAGCAACACAAAGTTGTAATCTTTTCTGTACAGCAGTTGTTGCAAAATCCTGTGCATAAACCTTCTCATCGAGTGATTTTTTAATATTAACGGCATCAACCCTAAAGGCTACATTAATACCCTCACTCATATAGATAACATCACCTAAAAGTTTTGCATCAAGTGGTCGATTTTTATACCTGTGCCAACCAACCATAGTATCTAGTACGAGTATAGATTTTCTAGGCTGTGAATTAGCTGGAATATATTTATTTGTATAATCATAAATCATACCAAATATATCATCTGTTGGAAAATGACTTTCCACACCATAAACCTTTGAAAAACCTCTTAAAATTTTAATTGTTAAATCTCTATTAGGTTGAACCAAATTTATTCTCTGTAGTCTCTCAACTAAAGGCTGGTTTGACGATATAAACTCAATATATTCAGGATATGTAGTTGCTGCAACAAATCGTATACCTCTTGTACCTGAATCGGCAAGTAAAGGTTTTAATACTTCAACAGCAGCGTCTGATAATTGAACAATTTGATGAAACTCATCTATAAATAAAACAATATCCCTATTCTCTCTTTTGGTAAAAGAACTAGCCTCATCAAATAGAGATTTAAGCTTACTAGCTAATTCATTAGAGTCAGCTAAAGACGCTATCATTTTGGCTAAATCGACCTCTAAATACATTCTATGAGAGTCAGCAAGCATACATCCTTGAACCAAAGCTGTATTATGAGTTACTATATACTCCCTACCAACCTGATATAAATAACTTGGAGAATCAACCATAATACAGATTATTTCCTCTTTCTCACCAGTCTTTTCAATGTAGTCAATACCAATATCTTTATATTCTCTCTGAACCCTTGTCTTTCTATTAGATATATAGTCATCTATAATTTCAAGCTTAGAAGGTTCTTTAAATAGATTTTTTTTCTCTTCATCAGTAACCTTTATCTTTAAAGTATGTTCACCCAAACTACTAGATAAACTATGTCTTATACCTAAAGACCATAGAAGTTCTCTAAAAGAATTTACAAAAACATCATTTCCATAAACATCTAGATATAGGTTTAACTTACCCTTAGCCTCTAGTCTACCAGCTACATCTAAAATTCCCCTTAGAAAGTCAAACCTTTGGTCTATAGACCCATACAAATATTCAGGTTCAATATCTAATATATAACCATTATTTATAGCTAACATAAGATCCTTACCATATAAGTATGGAGACTTACTAACATCTATCTCAGGTCTTTTAACTGGTTTGTTTCTAGGTATATACCAATAAGTAGAGTCTTCTTTTTTTACACCTCTTTTAGAATCAATAATCTCACGAAGAGATATTGTCTTAAAGGACTTATCTAATTTATGACCTCTTTTGCTACGAACTTCCATCAAATGATCTTCATTCGTAGGCATACATGTACCGTCTTTATAGTATACATTATATATATCCTTTAAACCTTGTGGAAAGACACCACTAACAGAGATAGGCTCTCCGTTTTCTGAAAACACTCTATCTCCGACTTTAATATCTTTAAACTGTATAAAATGTCTATCATCAGCAACAGCTATCCAGTCTGTAGGTCTATGACCCTTACCGGAACCAGCGTCACCTAGAAGAATAACATTACAAAGTTCTGGTCTCATAAACGCAGATAAAATCTTATCTATTTCAGTTTCTCGACCCTCTATCTTTCTTTCAGCTTTTTTAACGGGATTTGTGTACTCGTGAAGGTATGGGTATGTTTCTTTCCAAACTTTATTATCTAACACGGCTCAAAAATCACCCCTTTCATCAAAATTATTATTTTTTTTTTTCTACTAATATTATACCACTAAAGCGAAAAAAAGTAAAGCATTAAAAGACAGTAAAAGACTTTTATTATTTCATTTTTTATATAAAAAAAGAGCAGGTGAACAACCTGCTCAATAAAGATCTAAACTCCGTCATATCAAAACTAACCATCAACTAATTTTTTCAAAAAATTATTTTATTAAAATTCAGGTGAATCAACTTCTGCTTCAACTTCTGGCTCAGTCATAGCTGGCTCAGCCTTAACCTTAGCAGCCGCTTCCCTAGCTGCCTTCTGAGCAACCTTATAATCTACCTGCATACCAAAAGTATTTTCGTCTATAGCAAAATCACCCTTAGCCAAAGACCTAGTGTCAGGGATTAGACCCTTACCGTCCTTCGGTCTCATCAAATCTGCTTTAAAACCTACCTGAGTATATTCTACACCCTTATTTGGTGTAGTACCCTTATAAACATTCTCGCCAGCAACCTCTAATATCTTATTAAACTGACCTTCAGTCAACTTAATAGAGTTATCAGGCTTACCATCTTTATCAAAAACTCTCTTAAGGTTAAGAGACTTCTGAACTTCACCTTCTTTAAGATCTCTAGAGTCTAGCTCTATCTGAACGTAATATCTAGGTGCGAATCCTTCTTTTTCAAACTTATTACCTTCGTAATAAGTTGCTATTAAATTTCTACCTTTTGCAAGATTTTTTCCGTTTTCTTTTCTAATATCCATAATATACCTCATATCTTCCTATCCCTCATTAAAGGAGACAATAATAAATTTTTTCTCATGTGTATAATTCTCTATCTTAACTCATCATCTGGATAAAAACATAACCACCTCAAGCCCGTATAGACTCAAGAAACGATAAGAAAACAATATTGTATATATATCATCATGAAAAAATCAAAACGGAGTTTAGACCATCTAATTTAAATATAACATAGACTATTAATTTTTGTCAATATATTTTTTATAAAAAAATTTTAATCTCCAAAGGACCTATCAGTCATACTGATCATCTCTTTTACCTTAGATTCAATAGTCTTATTGTAATCATTGTCCAAAGTTACAGTATTTAAACGCTTAACAGGTGACACATCACCATCCTTGTTTTCAAGAATACCAGTCTTAGAGATTTTTTGAGCATATAAGACCATCTTCTCAATATCCTTATAAGGGAGTTCATATATATAATCAGACTGACCAGTGCCTTCCAAGTACTTAACCGCCCCCATAAAACTATCATATCTTTCTCTTGTGCACTCTACAAACCTATCAATATTTAACTTACTAATATCAATATCTCTATGAAAATCGTATTCAAGATGATGTATATCTAAAGCCTTCACATCGTCAAATTCAAATTTTTTCTTTTTAGATATACCCTTGTCATCTAAGGATAAACCATTATCAGCCAGTATAGACTTCAAATTTTCTTCCATAACACCATATGTTTCTTTCATTTTTCCATAGCGCTCGTCTAAAACATTAGGATTTAAAACCTTATAAGAGCCACCGTGTTGCTTATACACATCTAAACCATAAGATTCAGCGTCCTTAATAGACATTTTTTTCATAGAGTTATCCAAAATCATTTGTTCCATATCAAACATCTTCTGCTTATACAAAAGTAATTCTTCAAACTCATCATAATATTCGTCCCTAGGTGGTATAAAATCCAAGAAATATTGATACTTAGTCATACACTTTTCATTATAGTCTTCTTCAAACTTATAAAAATTATTTAATGCTTGAGATTCAACAGATTTTTCTTTTACTTTCTCATAGTCTTTTCTCAGGTTTCTATATTTTTTCTTCTCTTTTTTATGGTGATTTATCCTAGAAGAATAAGACCTAAGCCTAAAACCGAACTCTAAAAAGTCATCACCAGAAGATTTTACTTGATTAACAAGCTCTTCATAGTCTTTACTCATAATATCTAGCATTGGAGTTTTAATTTTTAACTTTTCATCAGGTACATTTTTTAAAACCGAATAAACACCATTCATACAGTTTTCAATTAACCTATCTTCACCGCCTTGGACAAGTTTTCTGTAATCTTTAGCACTTAAACCTTCACGCTTTTGTCTCTCCTCAGCATACTTAACAATATCTCTCATAGCTTCAGTATAACCAGAATCATCTTTTTCAAAGATTTGCATAACATATTCCCTAACAATCATATTAGGCTTTCTCATTTCCTTACGGTTTGTCTTAGCACGCCATAAATTCTTATTTTCAGGCAAGGTTGCTAAAAGAAATTGTGGCAAACCATGGTCATTAATCATATTGTGAGTATATTTCTTAATAAACATCCTTGCATTTCGCCTATCATATGTAACATTAGAGGCTAGATATTTAATATGTTTAGAATCATCCAAAAACTGATCGACACCACGCCTTAAGTCAGTTTTAATTATCTCATCTATCTTACCCTTTTGTCTGCCATCAGACATTATCTTACCCTCTCCGAAATCACACATAGCTAAATGACAATGAACATGCATAGTATCGACCTGTATTACACCTACATAATGAAGATCGTCATAATGTCTTTTAATCTTATCTATACCATGCATAATACCAAGTCTTAACTTCATTTGGTCAATATTACCCCTAAAATCGCCGTCTTTTTTCGGTTCAAAATCAGGACTTATTATACCACGCTCTCTTAAAAATTCAGTATCAAAACTTAGTACCGTTTTTAAAACAGTTTTATTCTTATCAAAATTTTCCTGTATCTGCCTTGACAAGTCTAAGAGCTTATCATTAGAAAGGCTTATATCATTATCACCAAAAGCAATACCAGCCTTCCCTTGAGTTCTTTTGGTAAAACCCCTTAATTCATCTAAATTTATAGCATTATCAACAGCATCAGACCTTGCCATATAACGAGTTATAAAATTATCCATACTATTAAGTTTTACAGGAGATAGGGTCTCAACAGCCTTGTCTCTTGCCATATAACGGTTAACATAGTTACCCGGAGTAGCCCCCCTTGATGCCTTACCATTTTTCTTAACAGTATATTCATTTACTATAACTATAGATTTTTTCAAATTCAAAATTATCACCTACCTAAAAAAAAGAGAATTACTAAATTTAGCAATTCTCCAATTGTCATTATTTTATTTTACAAATATAAACCGTCATCAAAATCTGGCTCATCGTCAGACTCTTCTTCAAAAGATGGCTCATCACTATTTACAACCTTTGGCTTAGGTTCTACTACACCAGTTAAACCGTCATCAAGACTTGTGTATTCAGGTATATCCTCTTTTTCGACTTCCACAGACTCAGACTTACCATTTGTAGTAGGATTTATAACATTAGAATCCTTAAACTTCTCTTCATACATCTGCTTTAAATCACTAACATTAGGCATAGACTGCTCTGCACTTCTTTCTGCCATCTCAAACGGATCTTCATTCCACTTATCATTTATCTGGTCGCTAATTAGTTCTTCCTTATACTTACCGATAGCTATAGTTTCATTAGATTTAGGACTTCCTACTTCGAAATCATATAATGAAGAATCATCAAATTCAACATTATTAGATTTATCCTCTTTTGATTCTTCCATAGTCTCAAATTCCACATCATTAGAAACTAACTTATCCATAAATTCCAACTCTTCAAAACCTAAATCATTAGATTTTTCTTTTTCAATCGGCTTATCCATATGTGGTGTATGGAATTTATCAACCAATGTATAACCACAAGATCTATCTATATCAATATGTTCCTGATTGTTTATTTCAATAAAAACTATAGGAATAGAATGTGCGTCTTCGTGTTCTAAAAAAGTCAAATCGCAATCTAAATCAAGATTTAACTCAAAACCTTCCATATTAGGTCTTTCAAAACCGTTAGAAAAATAATTCTTTTCTACAAGTTCAACCAATTCAAGTTGCGAAAACTTATAAAAATAATTTACTAACATTTTCTTTTTATCAAACGTAAATGTATAAATTTCCCCATCTATATTCGATTTTAAAGCCACAACACTTCCCACAATATGTAGGTATGGCTTATAATTGTTATTTATGCCCTCATGCTTTAAAATAGCCGTATCTATCACGATTTTAGCATTGCAAGGCATATTTTCATAAACCCTATAAGGTATACCCATCGTCTTAGCGACAACAGCAGTAGAATCATTTATTCTTAATCCTGGCAAAATCATCAATAAAGCTCCTCTCCATTTTTTTATTTCTTTAAGGTCCTAACCTTTTTAATAACTTTTACAAAAAACACATCTGCAAACTTTAAATACTTGATAAAAATATAAACCAAAACCATAGTTGTGAACAAATATGGAATAAACCAATAGGTTATTAAACTAACAGTATTTAAAGTCTTTATTTTTTCAGATTGTAAAGCTAATCCACTAAAAACGCTTATAATCTTACCAAGATTTATAAGAATCAAAAAATTAAAAGTCAGACCTACCCAAAAATTAATAAAATTAAATATACATCTTAAAAAATTATCTAAAATAGTCTTCATCAAATTATAATCTCCTTTTTATTACTCACTTATAATATCACCGTGTAAATCACTTATATTACCAGTAGAGTCTATAGTATATCTTGCAATAACATTAGATAGGGCTTCTCCACCGTCTTTAGACTTAGTTGATAATCTTACAATACTAAAATAAGAATACTTATCTTCTGCTATCTTAGTAACATATGGTGTAACAGAGTCAAAAGACATATTGTACCCGTTTACATCTATTCTGTTATAGTCCTTGCCATCCATCTTAGTATTTATTACCTCTGGAGCAAAAACTTTCATAAAATCAGAGTCTTTAGTTAGTTTATACTCAGACATTAAAGCAAATCTCATCTTCTCATAATCCTTGTAACTTGACCAACTAAAAGTCTTCTTAAAAAACCTCTCAATTACTTTCTTATCTTTTTCAACACGGTTTCTATCAAGACCCGTTACATTTTTTAGAACTCTCTCTTTTTCAGCTAAAACTGCCTTTTCCTTAATATTTAACCTATTTTTTAACTCAGTTATTTCATTGGCTTGTTTATTCAAACTTCCTTCACGAGATGAAGATGAGAAACTATACATACCAAAAGAAATTAGGAAAAATACAAAAGCCAAAAATATTGGTATAAATCTCTTGATTTTACTCATTTAGCTCACCCCCTCTTCAGTCTGAGCTGATTTTTTCATAATAGCCATACCCTTAGATGTTATCATAGTTCTAACTTTAGTAAAATTCTTTTCCTTGCCATTGAAAACACCAGTAGTATAAGCCAATATATCATTGGTTTCAGTCTCTCTACAAATCCATATAACATCAACATTATCACCAATAAAACCAAAAGTTGACTCAAAAGTCCACTTACAGTTAGCCACAGAATAACCTAAATGGTCCTTACCTGGTGAATACCATTGAACCCTACTATCTTTAGAATCCTTAGCAAAATAAGGATCGATGTTATCAACCTGCTTTTTAAAATCCTCATCTGTTGTCACATGGGAAAATTCAAAATAATTATTTTGAAGTTCAGCCAACTCACTTCCAAGTTTAGCTGCTGAATCAACATTCTTTTCAGCCTGTTTTTGTGTAATATTTTGAACCTGTCTCAAGTCTTTTAATTCGGCATTTAATTCCGATATTTTATGAACATTATCATCATATTTCTTTTTATAATCGGAATTTGCAAACATATTTAAAACAAAAAGACCAATTCCACCTAAAACCAAAGAACTAGTCACTATAATAATTGCTACAGTTCCTTTTTTTGAAGTCACGAAAAAACCCCCTTTACTCTTATAATTTTAATATTTATGTCTTTATTATAACATAAAATCCATAAAAACACAAGAAGAAAAAGAGAGGATAAACCCCTCTTTTTTATATCATTTATGGTCTTATTTCTGTATTACCGTTAGGCTCATTTGGAACAGTACCATTTGACGCCTTACCACCAGTAACACCCTTATATTTAGACGATGCTTCCATAGATTTTAACCTAAAAGCTTTATAACCCCTTTTATCATAACCAAGCATGGGAGTTAATCTATCAACGCCTAAAGATCTCTCTCCATAAGATGCGTGTGTAAAATCAGAACCCGGTTTAGATTTAGAACCAAAATATTGTTTTATAGAGTCTTCACCTAAAAACATAAAGACATGTCCAAAACTAGCACCTCTTGGTGCAACACAAACATCACCTGGTTGAAGAGTCTTAGTGGTTCTATCCCAGTTAACTTTTTCCCACTTAGGTGAAGTTGATAAATATTGATATTGTTCTGCTGTAGAGTGAACAGGGAATTTATCATCAGCACCAGCCCAACGAACTATAGCATTAACACCACTATCGCATGACTTATTAAGCGTGTGAGGATCCCCTGGTGCAACCTTCTTTCTAACAGATTTATATAATTCTGTACCATAATTATAGCTTTGACTAACCTGTGGCCAAGAAAGAGACAAGGCAGCACTAACCATATCTGAATTATTATAATGCTGTGCAGTTTTACAGTCATCAAGTTTAGCAGAATTTGCACTATCAGCAGCCCTAGATGCCATTGTACCAGCCAAAGCAATAACCGTATCGGCATAAGACTTATCAACTTCCATTTCTTTTAACTTGACAAACCACTGTGCAGATGCGTGTCTACGTTTATCCTGAGCCATTGTAGTATTACCTTCATACCATTTAGCAAACCAATAAGCTGCAGACTCAGGGCTCTTCTCAGGCTTAGTCCACTTAAGTAACCTCTTAGACCTACCCTCGTGACCCGAAATCATAAAAGCCAACTGTATATCTAAGTCATACCAATTCTTATTAGCTGACTTAGCAAAATTTCTCAAATCCGTATTTTCAGTAGCACCGTCATTAGTATCTGTCCACTGTGTAAGACCGATACCAACTCTCTTTATAAGTCTATATTTCCTACCATAAGAAGGGGCAACACTAGAAACCAAGAAATCAGCCTCTTCAGCCTTCTTCTTACGAGGTCCTATTGCGAAGGGTTCATTATATATGGTTTCAACACAAGTTGGATCTAGTTCACTTTCAGCCTGAATGTTACCTAAAGCACCGGCTATATTAACATCGGGTATATTAACACCCTTCAAAACAGACCTAAGTTTCTTAGCAACATCCATAACATTACCTTCAACATCTGTAACATCCGATGTTAAATTTATCTTATCTTTACAAGGAACTTCACCCTCTAACCTTTGTATCTCTGAACTAATAAACATACTAAACACCAAAGACGCCACACCAATAGCGGTTAAAACAGTAGTAGCAACAATACCACCCATAGCAGCTAGAGTTGAAATACCAAGAGCTGTAGCTATAGAAGTTGCTATACCAGTAAGTGTCGATACAATAGAATTTAAAACTCCCATAGCAAGATTCTTACCTAGGTCTAAGAGAGATTGCAAAAACTGCAAGCCCTTATTTATTGCCATATTAGTACCTACTGTTTTACCAGCGTCTGCACCAGCCTTGGCTCCTGCTGATTTAGCTATATTTTCAACAGATTTATCATCTTTTTTATCAGAAGAACCACCCTTTTTTATAAACTGAAAAGGATCTATATTATTTTTAGACATATACAAAACACTCCTTTCCTAGTATAATGTTAAGGCCTTATCTGAAACATTTATAGAATTATTACTCTCAACATTTATTATCTGTAATTCTAATATTAATAGTTGTTTTAAAGTATTAGATTGGAAAGTAGCCTTATCTCTTATATAGGTATTATAGGCTTCTTCCAATGCACCTATAGTCTTTTCTATATCTCCTGTAACAGAACCCTCAAGGTCGTTTCTATCCTGATAATCAGCAAGTTTAGAACCATCAGATAAATAATATTCGTGTCTATTATTATACATAGTTTCATCATCAGCCTCTTTTGATTTTTCAGCTAAAAATTCATTAGATGCTTTACCTACAGGTACTAAATCAGCCAAGTAACCATCATCAACAGATTTATCCTTCCAGTTAAAATTAAAACCTCTTGGAACAACACTAGCAAAATGCATAGTCTTTGTTCTAGCATCATACTTGTCTCCCTTGATATACTTATTTCTTTCAGGAAGAACTATAGACGCACCATTTAAATCAAGATTTTTAATTCTGTTTTCGTACTCATCTATTCTATTTAAGTCAACCCTCAAAACTTCTGTTTGTTTTTCTAACTGAGCCTTTAACTGCTTTTCTTGATTATTAGCAACAACCTCTTTAAAAACATCACTAACATTAAAATTAGAATCATTCAAAGACTTAGTCTTAACTGCTAAAGAACCACCTGGATTAAAGTTAATGGCAACCTGATCATACTTTTTAAACATATCAGTTTCTTCTTCATTCTTCTTATCATTTTTAGCCTTATCATCACTATCTCCAACCTCATCTATACTAGAATCCGACACATCAAGTTCTGATTTAGACCTTAAAACGGCTGTTAATAATTGTGGTTCAAATGGTTTATCAGAGCTTGTGAAATAAAGACCCATATAACCGGTAGAACCAAACATAACAATAGAACCAGAAGGTCTAGTTTTTAAATTTTCAAAACCACCACGAGGTTTTATAGCCGCCAAAAACATCTGATAGTTGTTGGCATCCGTAGACATTTTTAAAATATCATCAAACTTTAAGACAACAAGTGCATTTTTTCTATTCTCACTAACATATACTCCCTCTACCTTACCAGAACTCTTAGTCTTACTCATTTCAAAAGTACTAGTATATAAAGCTTGTGTTTTCAAAAAATCTTTATCTTTTGTAAATTGGGTATAAGCTCCTAAAAAAATAAATACCGTCATTAAACTGGCGAGAATCATAAAACTTAATCCGAATCGCTCTATCTTATAGTGTTTGTTTAACTTTAATTTGTTCAACAAATCTTTCATCCAAACGTACCTCACTTTCTAAATATTGTTATTTCAAATTACCTTTATTATACCACAAATTCAAACAAACCACAAGATAATAGACAAACTTTCATATATAAAAAAAGAGCCTAATAAATAGACTCTTTCTTTTAATCATTATTCTATAATCGACCCAACAGGCATTACAATACCACCGGATCCACTACCCATATCTCTTATAGATTTTTCACCACCCTTGGCGATTTCAGAAATAAGTTTCCATCCGCCGCCTAGTAAAGCGCCACCTATCAAGATACAGAAGAATATTTTAAGTGGTCCATCCTGTGACTGACCCTTTGAAGTGAAGTATTTTACGATCATGACAACAGCATAAACGATCAAAACAACACCTAATAGGGATATAAACAGACCGCCCCAAAACTGTAGTGTTGTAGTAGCATTCTTCAAGAATGTACCAACGTCCCAAGCTAGTGGAGACATAAATAAGTTAGCAATATTCATGTAATCTTACCATCCTTTCTAAAAAATAATGAAATTTATAATTTCGGAAAAGGTGGTGAAATCCACCCTTTCCTATTATTATACTATGAAACATAAAACTTGTCAATTTTATTTATAACCAATAAATTAACAATTTAGTTACTTTTTCTTCGGTCCTTTCTTAATAAACTTAGTTCCTGTTTTAATACTAGAGTCAAGAACCTCATTAGAAACATTACCCTTAGGACTAACACTTCTGGCACTAGGCTTAGAACCGCTAACACTACCCCTATTTATAGTAGAACCTGAAACCCTTGTATTAGTAGAATTTACCTTACTTGTTGACTTAATATTATCTACGCTTTCGTTGATAACATTATTAGTATGCTTATTCCTACTAATTGAAGAACTACTAACACCTGACCTAGAACCTGTAAAACCATTACCAGAATTTCTCTTACCAGTAACGTTACTTACCTTAGTATCATGAACAGTTTCTTGTGTATTCGTTACTGTAGTTCTTTGGTATTGAGACTTAGGAGCCCTAGTCTGGGTATTAGGCTTAGTACCTTGTACAAAGTTTCCAGCCTGATTAGAGCTAGCGTTTTTACCAGTAAATACAGTTTCATTTTCATTAACCACATTAGTTCTAGTCTTCTGACCCTTAATTGTCTTAGCGTTAGCTATAGTAGGTCCTACATTGTTATATGTACCAGTAGAAGTAGAACTTGCCCTAGTCTGAGCCTTTGATGGTTGTGAAATTGTATCAAAAGATGCATTCACAAATTTACTTGGTGTATAGCCTGAAGGACTTGGGCTAGGAGTAGATGTCTTTTCAGCAGATCCTGAACCAACACCTGCATTTTTAGTCTTACTACCACTTAATCTATTTATAACAGCCTTACCTTGTTCAGTATTCTTAAGAGCGCCAGCCATAACCTGACCCTTAACATTACCAGTCATATAACCAATAGCAACATCCTTAGCCAAATCTCCACTCTGAGCATACTCTACCATATTATCTATATTCTTTTGAATACCTGACTTAACAGTCTTCTTAGGTGAACCAGAACCACTTCCAACAGCTTTTTGAGCTTCTTGTTTTTCAATTATAGCACTAGCAATCTTACCTCTTTGAGCCTTAGAATTTGGATAATCTTCCACTAAGTCACCAGAAGAGTTATACTTCTTAATCCTATTATTATCTATTACATAGCCAGCTTTAGTTAAAATCTCAGTTGAATTTGCAGGACCTTCGCTATTTGAACCAAGTTTAGCCTTATTCTTATTATCTTCAATAATCGAAGCACTCAAACTCTGAGTTCCAGCAGTAGGTCTATGTGTACTTGGTCTAGAAATTTCACCCTCTAACGGCTTACCAGTCTTAGGTGATACCCTTCTACCTTCTGAGTCAACCATTTCAAAATCAGAGTTAAATATCTGACCCTTATCGTTAACCATAAAACCATTCTTATCAGGTTTAGTGTATGTACTCTTTTTAGACTTAGAGCCTTTCGGAGTCTTAATTCCTGATGAAGAACTTTCATCATCTGAAGAATCAGAATCATCACCTTCTGATTTAGAACCCTTAGATGATTTTTTACCTGAGCCAAGAGTATCGTCTTTATCAGATTTTTCACCCTTTGGACCCTTAGTCTTCTTATCATCCTTATCTTCAAAAATACCGCCCTTATCATCAGAAGGATTTGATGAATTATTTTCCTCATCCTCGTCTTCGTCACCAGTACCAGCAACAAGACCCTTTAATCCACCTTCAGCAGCTGTCGCCATAAGAGAGCCACCACCTGTCATAGCACCTAGTGCAAGACCACCAGCAACACCCTTTAAACCACTCTTAAGTGCACTACCCTTATTAGCTGAACCTAAATCGACACCTGAATTGACACCAAAGAAACTCTCTAGTATTCCCTTCATAGCCTCATCAGCACTCCTAATAAAGTATTTTCTCATCTTAATAGCCTGATATGTAAACATAATCAAGACTACCAAACTAAATGTAGCCATTACAAGAGGGATGGCAGCAGTGTCTCTTAAACCAGGTAATTTATTTAATGCTTCTGCAACAGGAACCTCTACAACTTGAGGTAGGGATAAAAGTAAAGACTGAGCGAATAAATATAGGAAGAATGTTCCTACAATTTCTATAATCATTACAAAAGTATAAACAAAAACTCTTGTAATGTATCTAATAGATCCTAACATGGCAAATGGCACAGACGCTATCATAGATATACCACGTCTTAAATTGCAAACAACCAAGCCAAAACCATAACTTATACCCAAAACTGTAAAACATATCAATAAACTAAGTGCATTTAAGAAGTATAAAAGTTTCATAGCGCCAGTACCAACAAGGTTTACTGAGTAATGTGACTTTTTAATAAACTGAGATGAAGACTTAGCAGCTGAGTAAACTACCATATTTGTCTTACCAAAATCGGTACTTAAATAGTTATACATACCTATATGACTTAACATTCCAGTACCAGTAACACCAGCTTTACCACCAGAAGTTTGGAAATAACCACCGTTACTAAAGTTTACACCACCAATAGTTTTATGATATTTATGGTTTGGACCAACAGTTCCATCTTTATACTTTTCAACATCAGCAGCATCTAAAAACTCCTGACCCTTACTTTCAGCGTCACCACCAGTACCCTCTGCAGGCTTGTCTTTCTTTTTAGCCGAACCAGTCTTACCATTAGTCATAGCACCCTTAACGGCTGTTTCCCAATCTGATGCCTCATATTTACTACCCTCTGCATACCTATCTATAATAGATAGCGTTGCCTTTAGTGTGTCGGCACTACCAACATCCTTAGTAGTCTTAGTCATATTCTTATTAAACTCAGCAACAGATGATGCAGAATTATCATTAGATCCAAAATTCATACCACTAATACCATATGATTGAGCATTTATAGCAAAGGCTGAACTTCTAACCGCCGCCTGAGCAGCAATTGTTGGAGAAGCTGTTTTATTGTTCCAACCAACAACAACACTTGAAGGTTTGGCAAGCCTATATTCAGACGCCCACCTTTCAAAGTCTACAAAAGTAGACATTACAACCTGAGAGGCACCCAAAGAACCCTCACTTGTCATATTCGCCATTTTATTTAACATTATGGTATAAGTTGATCCCACTAGAGGAAATAACAATATACCAAAGGAAAGTCTTATAATCAGCTTCTTCATGGTTGAACCCTTGGATGTCTTCTTAAGCATCAACATAGAAATAAAAGCAAGAGCCACAAAAACAGGGAATATTACAACCCAAGAAAGATTATAAAGTGTGCTATACCATCCATTTACAAAATTAACTAAACCTGAAAATGGACCAGCCACCTTAGCACCATCAAAGGCAGTACCAACAGAACCACCTACTGTGTGTTGTATAGCCGCTCCAAAAAACTGAAATGGGTTTAGAGTCTGTAATATCTTCAAAGCAATGGACATTATAACATCAGCAGATGCCGCAAGACCAAAGAATATATACATCAAAAATCCTGCAAATTTTCTACCAAAACCTGAACCTATATTAGCAGGAACAGAGTCAAGACCCAATCCATTTAAAGCCGCCCCATAAAGAGCGTAATTTAACATTCCATTACCAGCTTCATCATCACTCATATTTAAAAAACCATTATCAATCTTAGTAGCAGACTGAGTCAAGGCCGAATAAGAATATGTAATAGATGATGTAGACAGTTTAGATGATAACCAACCAACAACACCTTGTGTCTTTTCACTATCAGGAAAACCAAGCAAGGATGCTCCAGCCGAAGACTGAGTCCATTTAGCATCTAAACCATCACCCTCTGGAGACTGACTTTCATTAAAGTAAGTAGCCGCCGCAGATGCAATTTTATAAAATGAATAATCTTTTTCAGACTCATCAGCCTTTGCGGGGTTTACATGAGTTAAGGAAGAGACCAATGCCAAAATAGCAAAAAATGAACAAACGGCTATAATGTAATTTTTAATTGTAATTTTACTTTTTATTTTTTTAAACACATTATCACCTATCTTCCTTTATTTTTTTTCTTTTTCTTATTCTTTTTGATGCCAAGTAACAAATCAAGGTTAAAGACAACATTATCAAATCCTCTCCTTATATAACAAACATCATCACCCTTAGACGCAATTGTCTGGGATAAAGAAGGTGGGATTTCTTGACCCAATAGTTTTTGGTATTTATTAACAACATTTGGAGTCATATTTCCTAAAATTGTATAATCAGCCTTATCAAACTCATTAAAATCTTGGTCATTTAACATAGCCTCAACCTTATCGTATAAGAAACACACCCTACCACCCTTTTCATACAAAAGGTCCAACTGAGATGTAATATATTTTTTAATAGCATTATCTATTTTTTGAGTTCCATGTATAATTAATGTATCACCCAAACCAAGACTTTGAACTGCAAAACTCATAACATTAACAAGCTGAGCCATGGCAACACCAGTACCTCTGGCTGATAACTTAGAAAAGTCATATATAACTCTAACACCAGTATTAATACCATCTATTTCATCCGATGTATATGTATTAAACAGGTCACCATTGTTAGACAACATATTTTTAAAAGTTGCCCTGATAACATTGATAGCATGAAGTTTCTCTTCATCCTTAGCACTAGCATTTACTATAGACTTATATTCGGTTTCTAGATAAGAGATAAAGTAGTCAAGTTTAGGCACCTGATCATGAGGTATACCGACTAGTCTTAATTTATCCCTATTTTCTTGGGCGTTATATCGCCAAAGACCCTGTTCAACATAAAAAGTGGTCAAAATCTCTTCTAGATAACCTTCTATAATAGCCTTATCATGGTCACTAGTTGCATATGTCTGTTCAGCCATAAGCTTTAATTTAGTCATCTGAGTAGCGTATAAGGATAATTCATCCTTAACATCACCAAAGACTTCAAACATATTAACATCGCCGGAGTTCATATCTATCTTATAGGTTAAGTTATCAAATTTCGGTCCAAGTTTGTCCAAATTACAGTTATTAAGTATCAGATGAACAACTCTACCATTATTTACCATACAAGACTGTGACACTTTAGACCCCCACATATCAGAAACTAACACTCTTCCCAATTTTTCATTGTAATTTTCATTAGCCACTACGATATGGTGTTTGTATCCATCTACATCAAACAAAACAGCAGAGTTATTAACATCTCCAGTCATAACGCCGACATATTCACCATCAAAATCATCTAAGCCGTGAGTAACCAAATTATAAGAACCTGCATATTCTACAGAAGTAAAATACTCACCCTTACCGAGTTTTGAATCGTTAAAACCGAATAGAGTTTTAAGCTCTCTTCTTTGTTCTCCTGGATAAGAATCTACATTTAAAGTACCAAACCTATCTACATAAAGTCTTGTTATCTGATCAACAGCGTGGTCTAATGACTCTAGGGAATTAGCCTTAACTAATAGTCTAGAATGAACATGTAAATAACTTGCACCATTTATAAGTTCATTTGCTATAATCTCTAGGTCCGTACTTATATTCATAGCCTTTTGTTTGGTTGTATTAGTACCATCTTTTGCCTGAGAAGACTCATTCATACCTGAAATCTGTTCAGATTTTGATTGGTGAGAATTAATCCAGCCTTCGCTCATTCTTTTAGTTTGTTCCAAAACTGTAATAACAACATCATCACCAAGACCTGTAGGTATTTTCATGATACCCCAAAAAGGACCAAAACTATCATTTGCGTTATCTTTGTGGAAAAAACCCATAATAGTCATATATTTATTATCTACTTTTATGTAATCTGAATGAAAAACATAAGACTCTTTAGGCTTTAAAGCCATCAAGTGAGGATAGGTTGAAAAAGAGTATAGTTTTTCTCTTTCAGCCTTCTTCTCCTTTCTTGTCATCTTTTTCTTAGTATTCGTATTATTCTCAGGAGTAACACTGCCGAGATTTTTATTTTTTTTCTTCTTTTTTCCCATCGACCTTACTCCCTTCCCTTATAAATGGAACCTAAACATTCCAATATATCATCTCTGTAAAGTGGTGTACAAAGTCTTATCATCTTAGCTGATGATTCAACCTCACCCCTTAAATGATTTTGAGCAATATTTAGAGTTTCAACATTACCACTTTTTAATATCCAATATTGGTGAATAGACTTAAACTCTTGTCCAATATGGTTCTTTAAAACTTCAAACTGTTCTTCTAACAGACCCCTTAGATCTGGATCATCATACATTAGATTATCATATCTTTCTTTTAAGGCTTGTTTTTGTCTATAAATTTTTTGTGATTCCTTAGTTGTCATAGTTATTATCTCAGTTTCTATTGGAAACTTCCTATAAAAAGCATCAACCCTATCCAAGATAGAGTCCCTATCTGCATCAAAAAGTAAAACAGAACCTGAACCAACAACACGATAAAAATAGGCAACAGAACCATCTATGTATTTAACCAAGCCTTCATCGTCTATGGATTCAATCCCCAACAAATTATAAAAGTCATTAGCGTTTGATGTTGAGCGTGTATAAATCACCCTATTTCGCTTAGGCATATAATTTAGATATGACGTTACTAGGGTTAACTGCATTTCCTTGGTCGGCGTATACTTAGCAAGAAGACCAGTCATAAGTAGCCATACTATACCAAAAATAATCTTTAAAAATAGGTTTAAACTATCCATAAAGGTTGCACTCACAAACCAAAAAAATACAAATATTGATATAACATAGAAAAATATAACCTTTAACGAGACAGGTTTAAGACCTATCCCGTCTTGGTTTTTTAATGCTATCTCTGTATCTAAATGACTTTTATTTAAACTTGTAGGGATTTTATAACTCATTTTAGCCATTTATAATCCCTCTCTTTCTATTTACTTTCTGTTAAAATTAAACTGGATCCTACCATCTTTATAAGACGTCCAAGCTGAGTAAAGTCTTCCCTTATCAGACAAATAACCATCAATTTTAATTTCTTTTCCAGCTAAAAGATCATTCTTTTCTTCTTCAGTAAAAACGTGTTCTTTAAATGATTCTGGAAACTCATTAACTAAACCAGCACCAAAGAACTGATGACCATTGTATGTCTGTAACATAAGCTTTAGACTAGGAGACCAAGTTCCACCCTTTTTAGTAGGCATATTTTCTAACTTTATAGTCTTACCTAAAAGTAAAGCCTCGCACTCTTCATCAGTAAACCTATGAGTACTCCACTTCCTGTTAAACGATACCTGCTGACCGTTAAACATACCCGAATATTTTTCTTTTTGTTCAAATTTTTGCTCTGCCATTTTAATACCTTTATCCTTTCTTAAAATTAAACTATTAGTTTTCATAATTTCTAAATCTTTCATAGATAAGTCTGAAATTTCATCAAAACCTTCTTGTGGGTCCTTTTGACCCTTAGAAACCAACTTCATATCTTCCCAAAGTTTTTTTGTAAAATCGACACTACCTATGTTAGTATCCTTAATCAAAATATAACTCATCTGACCATAATCTGTTAAAGTTGTTTTCCCCTTTGAATCCTTTAGAAGAGGGTACTTACTTTTTTGATTACTAACCTCTGAATAGGTACTAGTTCTAGTCGCACCTGTACCAACATTATATTTTTTTAATTCTTTCATAAGCCAAGCCATTGTTGGATGTTTTGGTCTAGGTGGAAAACCTTCGTGAACAAATGGACTAGCCATTTTACCAAAACCTATGCCATCATCTAAGTCTTCATCATCTTCGGTATAAACATTTTTCCAAGCCATAACAACAGCCTTAGATAGATTACTTTCATATTCAGGATAATCTTTAATATGAGCGTAGTGAGTATCGTATTCGTAGTCCTCACAAACCATAGCTAAAAAAGATTTTGCAAGAATTGTATATATAAGTGGACCACATAGACCAAATTGCTTTAACTCATCTAATGAGTTTGGAATTTTCTTACCTGGCCTATTGGCACCGTGGGCTAACCCATCTTTAATATGAGTCTTTCTAGGACTCCTATGAGTAAGTAATGCTTTATCAACACCCACCAAATCAGCCATTTTATCAACATAACCCACAAGTTCGTTAAATTGTTCTAATGTGATATGTGAATCTTCAGTTCTAGGATAAGAAAAATAACCAGCTTCATATCCTTGTTGATAGGTTTTTAATACCTCATCAGATGTGTAACCAAGTGGAGCAAGCTTTGCAGCAAGAGTCGCCAAGTCTATTAATTTAGGCGGTGCCTTTTTCTTTCTCTCTACTTTATCAACAACAACTTCACTATCCTTAAAATCTCTTGGAACTTCCATTTGAGTTTTAAAGACAGGTGCATTTTTATCAGTAAAGATATTTCCATTTTCGTCTTTAAACTTATTTGAGTACATAGGTATTTTTTGATAGTTGTTATAAGCATCTAACTGCTGACCTACCAAATTTACTATAACGCTCTTAAGCCTACCTTGACGAAGAACACTCCTGCCATCGCCTAATTTAGTAGCTATTCTAGTAAAAGGCATAGTTAAAAAGTCAATCTTAGACCTATAATCACCCTTTTTGTATTCTTCATAACCCTTTAAATCAGGAATTAAAATCCTCTTCTCAAAAGCCTTTTGAATTTGACCAACAGATTCGTCTTCAAAAATCATACGAGATAATTTTTTACCACGGTCTAAACCTATATTTATCAATATATTAGCTGCTATCATATAACCCTCACCTGTTGGATCGCAGTCTGTACCAATAACTATTTCATCACAAGCCTTTAAGACTTTTTTAATGTCATTTATCTCTGACTTTTTAACGGACTTTTTCAAAATCATATTCCATTTTATGTCTCTCTCGTTCCAAGGTAAGTTTTCTAAATTCCAATAAACATACTTGTTAACCAAACTTGGATCAACCTGATTTTTCATGTCTACATCCATTTCATAAAAGTGACCTCTGGCATTAACAATGGTATATTCATTTCCCTTGTAAACACCTTTTAGACCACCCAAAGCCTTAGCAAAATTTCTTGCAGCCGACGGCTTTTCGCAAATTATACCAATCATATATAAAAGTCCTTTCTCTAAAAATTTAAATAGAAACAACAGAGTTTCTTAACTACTAATATTATAACATAAAACCAATAAAAACACAAGAAAAAGCTTTGATTTGAACTAGAAAATATAGAAAAAATCTAGCATTTATTAACAAAGAAAAAGACCTTATTTGAGGTCTTAATCTACTTTGTATATTATCTTATAGGTCTGCCAGACTGTCTCTTCTTTTTAGCTAAATAATCTTCGTATTGTTCTTCTATTGATTTCTTTAATTTCAACACACCTGAGTCAACAAGGTTAAAATCATTTATACCAAGTACATTAACATTCTGTCTAGCACCCGTTCTCTCAGCTAACAAATAAGAAATCATATATTCATACATATCTATCTTCTTAGACATCTCATCTAACCTTTCAAAAAAGGCTGTAAGAGTCCTATCAACACTAATTATAGGGTTCTCTATCTTTAAAAACCTAATAGCCGACAAAACAGCTTCATCCTTGATAAACAACCTAGGATTTTTGATATTTAAATGAACACATAAAAAACCATTAACTATATCTTTTTTGCTTGCAGATATAAACATTCCTTGATCTTCCTGAATCATTTTAATCAGTTTATTTGAAACATCTATCTTAGATGTTCCACCTGGCATTTCAATGATATTTTTACCCATCTTTTCTTCATACAAACGCCTCGCCTCTTCTACTGAAACATCATTTGTTGTCTTGTTATTTAGGTATTTTAATTTATCTCTATCTTCTGTTTCAACTTTAAAATCTTCCGTTTCTTCCTGATATCTCTTATTTTCAAATTCACGAATTTGGGCTTCAGTCTTATCCTGATTATTAGACTCAGACTCTTTGTTAGCACTAGGATTAGTAAACTCTTCAGTTTCAAAAGTATCACCTAAATCTGGTGTATCATCAGGATCGTTATGGGCAACAGGCTTGTTATAAGTTGTATCACCGTTAGCCTCTAAATCTTCCTTAACACCATCTTCTGTTGGTTCAGCGTCCTCATCTTCTTCGTCATCCTCGTTGTCTTCGTCTCTTTCATCGTTACCTGTATCATCTGGTTTAGAATCTTCATTATCTTCAGATTGGTCCTTACCCAATTCATCAGCTGTAAAATTATCATCTTCTTCTGTAACTCCTTCACCACCAGTTTCGACAGGACTCGCACTATCTTCCCCAGAATCAGACCCCTCTTCATTTTTTTCAACACTTGACTCAGAACTAGACTCAGTACCTTCCTTATCAGAAGTATTACCTGTATTATTTTTCAAAAACTCAGCTCTTTGTCTTAAAATCTCTTCTTCTCTTAGTCTCTTCTCATGTTCTAATCTGAGTTTTTCTTCTTGAGCCTGCCTATTTATCTCATCAATTTTTCTCTGAGCCTCATACTCAATAGCCTTAGATCCAATAGTATCCTTTAGAGTCAGTGGATTTCTAAGTTTCTCAGCCTCTTTCATTATATCTTCATATGAATCAGACATACTCTATTACCTCCCATCTCATTTATTGTCAAAATTTTACTCATCATCAGTATCATATTCCATTAAGTAAGAATCTCCTCTTGTAAGAGATATTAAAGACTCAAACCCGCTAATGACAACATCTTCCAAAGACCCAACATTTGAACTTAAACTTGTAATAAGGTCTATCAACTGGTTTAATCTTTGCTGTTCTGCTGTAGGTAAATCATAGTCTTTGTTTTCATACTTTATAGCATTCTCAATAGCCAAAACCACATAAGAATTTATAGTCATACCCTTTTTTGTAGCCCAATATTTTAATCTTTCATGAGTATCCTTGTCAATTCTCAAGGTCATCCTATGTTCTGCCATTTCACCACACCCTTTCCTAATAATAATATGTCGTATCTAAAACAAAAGAAGAATAAAACCTAATGCTTGAGTCACGAGCAGAATTACAAGTTGATAGAACAAGCGTTTTAGAGTTTTTATCAACTTTAACATTTCTCACATACTTAGCTGTAGACTCTATATGATTAAGTAGACCCTGATAATCGCTAGTTCCTAGCTGATAAGGGATATTATAAACTGGTGATGAATTTCTAGCATTGTTTCCAGTCCAGTTAACATATCTTTCAGCCCTATCAGGATAATAAACATAAATATACTTATTCCTCTCAGCAGTTTGAGCATCTTTATACCTCTCTGGCATTTTCGCAAAGACAACATCACCATAAGAACCATAAGTCCTATGACCAAAAATCATCTGATGGGCGTCTTCTACATCACCCGGAATTTTTGGAGAAAACAAAGATCCATAGTCATTTCTTTGGTGCTTGATATTTCTCCACAAATAATAAAATTGACCAACCTTTCTCTCCTGCATAACATACGAGTCAATACCTGTCCCCGGTAAATAAAGCCACTTTTTAGCATCTGGATTAATAACCTGAAGTTTAGCAAAATCAATACGTCTTAGAAGATTTAAATCAGTACCATTACCATCATACCTATATGCATTATCCTTATTACCAAAAGAATAACCATCAGTAGACACTGACTTTTTAGCTGAAGATTTTGCACCATTCTTATTTTTACCTGTAATTAACTTACCAGTCTTAGGGTCTATTATTGCGTCTATAAAACCACCATCTACATTTTTAGCTATATCACTGACCATTTCTTGTTCTTTTACTTGGTCGTAAAATTCAAGGCCAGTATAGACACCAAAACCTATAGCTAACATAAAACAAAGGATAGAAATTGTGGTTAAAACACCACGATAAAAAGACTTCTTTTCATTTTTATTAACTTTTTTCTTACCCATATGAACTAACTCCTTTTCATAATGTCATTTTTATATAGAACATCTCACAAATACTCTATTTTCAATACCTTTATTATATCAAATTTGACGCATTTTGTCAAGATAAAAAAAATATCGTGGGATAAAACCCACGATATACATATATAAATAACTAAATAGCTAACCTATTTATCATCTATTTCTTTTTCTTTTTCAGCTAAGTGTTCAGCAGCTATAAATAGGCCCTCTCGATTTAAATTTCTAGAATAAGCCGAGTCAAGATATAAAACAGGGAAAGCATCCATACCACTCATCTCTTTAACCTTATTCATTAAAAGCGGATATAAACTCTCCTTAACCTTAGTGGCGCCACCACCATAAACATAAGCAACTTCTGTCATAGCACCCACCTGAGACAAGACATGACCAAACTTAAGAGCCACATCTTCAGCAAAAAACCTAACCTCAGCCTCTGCAAACTCATTAACCTTATTATAGTGATTTCTCTTAATCGGTGATGGTTCAGCCTGTAGGTAATCAGCCAACTGTTTTCTAGAACTAAAACCAGCATTAAAACCTTGTTCCTCCATAGCTGTTAGAGTTGAATTTAAAACAGTTCCATAACCCTTATTTAAAGTCTGAGATGCGTCTGTATTAAACCTACCATTACTAAAAACTGGGAAGTTAACAGTACCTTCTCCAATATCTATGCCTATAACATTCTTAGCAGATAAAACATCACTAGCTGTAATACCCTCTAGGGCTAGACCCCTAGACCTAATATCCTTAAGCATTGCATTCATTAAAGGTTCACCCTTTTTAACTATGGCAAACTGAGCAGATGCACCCTCGGCTAAAACTGACACAGCATCAAATTTTATCTTAACTGTAATAGGTGTTTCGAAATTATGAATTGTAACTGTATGTACACTCTCTTCAAAACCGTGCTTAAAATTCATTCTATGTTTAGTGTATTCCTGTATAGGTAAAGCCAAAGCACAAATAACATTAACCTGTAACACACCAGATGGATCGGGCAAAGCCTTATTTATTTCATAATATTCCTTTAAAGCCTTTCCAGCCAAAGTACCTAAAACAAGTATTTTACTAAGTTCATCTTCAGATTTTGAACGATTACCTATAACATCAAATTCATAAAAATTACCAGTTGTTGTTAGAGATCTTCTACCGAATAGTCTTCTATGACTATCCTGAATAAGACCTGTATTAAAGCTCACATCAAGCCTATCAAATATATCATCAATTTCTTTTTTCGCATCATTATCAGAAACAGGTAAATAATTAGGTCTTGTCATCAAAGCAACAGAAGATGGAATATCTATCTCACTCACCCCACTCACATCACCTTTTATCAAGCCCTTAACATATCCATTTCCTATATCTAGTCCTGCAATTAATTTTATCATTTTTTTTTCTCCCTTTCTTTATATCATTCTAAGTAATTCATTTATATCATCTTGATTATCGACTTTAGGATCCGAACTTTTACCCATAAAAGAGTCAAAATCTAAATCCTGCATATCATCTTTGGAACTTTCATTATTTGCATCAGTTGGTTTAGCCTTATACAAAACTGGCTTAAGAGCTTCATCTAATACAATAGTTTCACCCAAAGGATAGTCACTAGGTTTTTCTTCATTCTTTTTTGATGTAGTAGTCCTAGGTTTTTTAGTCTGCACCTTTACAGACCTAACATCTCCTTCCGGTAAAACACTAACGCACATAGCATCTTTTAAACCATTTTCCCTAACAAAATCCTTGATAAGCAGTCTAACAGACTGAGATAGGTTTTGTTGGCTATTTACCCACTCCATAACGTCTATATCATCATATGGAATAGATAGTCTAATTCTCTTAATATCCAATCAATTCACACCCTTTCTTAAAAATTAAGACCTTTTATTGGTCACTTTATGGTCATTTTATGGTTTTTAATAAAACCGAAATATAACCAAGATATGACCTTTTTACGGTCACTTATTGACACACTTACATTATAACACCTAAAAAAGTAGCTGTCAACTCAAAAATTTCATAAAATAACCTTTATTTCACAGACCAAATATGATATAATGAGGTTAAGTTATAAAAAAAAAAATAATATAAAGAAAGGAAATATAACAATATGTCAATTTTAGGAAAAATTAACAAAAAAATAAGCGACAGCACATCAATTAACAATATTGAATCTAAAAAAGATGAAATATTAGAATTAGTTGAACAAGGATATCGCTTATACAAAATCGCATCAACAAAAATATTTGAGAAGATCGAATCAAACTCAGGTTCTCACCTATCCATAACAAACAACTATATTTTACTTAACTATCAAGAACCAAAGTTAAGTTCTGACGCTCAGGGTATCATTGATAGAACGATGGACCAGCTAGCAAACATCCTTGTTAAAAACAATATAATGGATGTTAAAGAACCTATAGAAATTACCATTGACACTAAGGGTAATGTAGTTCTTATAAATACGGGTCAAAACACTATTACAGGGCAAGGTATGGGCTCTGTCGGCAATCTAACTATAGACAATCTAATCACGCTTGCCATGAATATAGAAGAAAAAGACTCAGTTAAAATCGAAGAAAGGGATGCTGTTGTTGTAATAACAATAGCCTAATATTATGAATTACGCAGGAGTTCACAGTATAAGCCAATTAGATCTAATGAATACCATGCCAGAAATCTTAATTGTCGCTTTAATTTTTATAATAGTTAGAATACTTTATATAGCAACTCTATTTCAAAAAGCTGGTGAGAAATGGTGGTACTCAATAATACCAATATATAATAACTGGATAATGATAAAAATAGGAGTAAATAAAGCACACCCACTATTTCTTTTACTTTATTTAGTTCCATATGTTAATGTGCTCTATGCTATGATGATAGAATTTGTATTTATAAAGGCTTATAAAGTATCAACACCAATGGCTATCTTATACCTAATAATACCACCAATAATAGGTCCTATAGTAGCCATTACAGACAAGTATCAATATTCAGAGGAACACAAAGTGAATTTATAAAAAATCCAAAAGGGTTATAGCAATAACCCTTTTTTTTTATATTAAAAAGAAGAGTCATCTCACAACTCTTCCCATCTTCTCATTAAACTATCTCACAGACCTTTTCAATAAAGGCTATACTCAAAGGATCAAGATCAGGGTCAAACTCATCATCAAGTTCATCAACTGTTACAAAATTCGCACCTTCATAGTTTTTAACCTCATCATGTAGTATTAAACTATAAAACTCATGACCATTAACTTCATAGGTTAGATAGTATTTATAAAGGGGTCTATCAGGGTTTCTAACCACCCTATAAAGAACATCAAAATACCCATTAAACTGACTACCTTCATAGAAAATATTATTTGGACTTATCTTATCAAATCCCTCATCATCCTCAAAAACAGTCTCAAGAGCAAAATCCTGAACCTTTCTTTTTATACCAATAAAATTAGCCTTTTCTAAAAGTTTAATCTTCATTTTTTCGTACTTGTCTTTCCTCTTATTATGACTTATTATAGAACTCATAGTCAAATTATTATCAGTAAAACGATTATTATATCGTGTCTTAGCCTCTCTTATTGTCTTTTTCTCTAAATATATATATTTACTAAGAGACCTTAAAGAAAACTCTAAAAGGTCACTAGTTAACTCCCTATTTTTAACGGCTTTTTGATATTTATACGGAGCTCTCATTTCCCCACCTACTTTCTTTTAGTTTTATATTCTAATGTCAAAGTAGAGCCAGCCTCTACCAATGTATATGAATCTTTTTTATTAAACTTATATTCTAATAAAGATTTAATTTCTTCCATCTTATTTTTATCCTTAATGTCTTTATAAACCACACTATAAGAACCAATACCATTAGCTTCCATATATGACATATAAAAATTGACACCCTTGTACTTACCTTCTCCTCTAAGATCAACAAACTTATTTATAAAATCCTTATAGAGATAAGTTAAATTATATTCATCAAAATTTAGAAGGTATACAAAGTCTCCTCTAGAATCAAAATAAGTCTTCAAATCATTACCATCATCGAGATCAAGACTAGTATTAACATCATCCAAATTAGAAATAATAAGCTTTTTAGCAGATGTTAATATATTTTTCCTACTATGCATTTTAATATTACCAAAAATATTATCTCCACCCTTAATTTCACCATGATAGCCAGGAACAAAAGTTTTTAAAAACTTATCAACAACATCAAAGTACATCTCTGGGTATTCCAAAATAACCATATTAACATTTGAGTTTAAATCCTTAGAGATTATAGAAAGCTTTATTATATGGTCAAAATATACAACCCTTTTATAGAGAACATTATAAGAGTCCTTAGACTTACTCACAACAACCTCATCTAATATTTTTTCAGGCTTTAAAGGTTTAAAACTTTTTGATAAGTGATTTTCTATAACATCTGACTTTGTCATTGACAAATTACTTAATTTAACAACTTCCTTCTCTTTTTGACAACCAACCAGTGTAACCACAAGTGATATAGCTAATAAACAAATAACTTTCTTCATTCTTCATACCTATCCTCATTATCTTCCTATCCTAGACTTTAATCATACAAATATATGATTTCTATTTTATTAGCAAAACTCTCAACCTTTTTTTTTTTACATGACTGTTCGATACTATCGAACCGACTTTTTCCTAGAAAGATCGCAAAGACGGTCTATCGCCCAATTAAGAAGGTTTTAACTTTGTGCTCAAAGAAAGGTTAAAACCTTTTGAAGGTTTTTCATAATTTTTAACCTTTCTTTTTTTAAGTAGTTAGCCCCGTAGGCTGACTACTTTTTTTTAACTATTTTGATTTTTTCTTAGACCTTATTAGATATACCAATAGGGCTAATAGCGATATAAAAAGTGTAACACCTGTAGACACCAAAATATTAAAAGTTTGTTTAGTTTCTATATACTTAAGTGTTATAAAATCAGGCAGAGCTGTTTTTATCTGGTCACTATTTACCTCAAATAAAAGATAGTCATCTGTCATCTTATAACCACTCGATACCTTAGTTTGCTTCACTAAGTAAGTTCCGTATTTTAAGTCACGGGCTATAACATAACCATTAGCATTTGGTCTTAAAATACCACTACTATTATACTTATACTCTGAATAGTTATTACCGTCTATTCTGACCTTACCTTTAGAATCCTTTATGTAAATTTTAAATTCAGTATCTAGATAAGGCTTTTTATCCTTGCCTAGTGATCTAAAATTAATAGAACCTAAAACCGGCTTTATTTTAGTAGTGTCAGCACTTATCCTTTCCTTATAGTGTAGTCCACTATCGACATTTACAAAAGAATTTATACTACGGTCATTTATGTCTTGGACATCATTTTTTAGAGTTAAATTATAAGTAATAATTAAGTCATTAGATGTATTTAGGTCTTTTAATACCTGATCAAAAGGGATTACTAACTTATTACCAACTAATACATTTTTTTTAGACAAGGTTTGTGAAACAGCACCTGACACATCTATGAAATCAGATACATCTAAACCATCGTCTAACAAGTCTTCTACAACAAGACTTTTATAGTGCTTAACATTTTCATTAAGTTTAACCCTAATTTCTCTTTGAATTGACTTAGAAGGCTCTAACTTTTGAGTCTTTGTAGTAAAAAGAGAAAAACCACTTTTAATATCGACTTTATTATAATTTTTTAATAAAAAATCAGAACCACTAACTTTGACGCTATAGTCATTTGCAAGTTCTACATTAAAGGTTTTAGGACTTACTTCTGGTACAAAAGACCCATAAGAGTCCATTTGTTCAACCTTATAAGACCCTTCTGTCAAATCTTTAAAGTCTACATTACCATTTTCATCAGACATCGCACTTACATCAGGACTTGATGCTTTTTGCCAAGATGAAACATCAAAATTATTAGACATAAGACGTGGTTCATTTAACTTAGACAATTTAACACTAACACCGCTTAAAGGTTTGGAATCTGGCCCCACAACTTTAAAAACGACATCAGTTTTTATTTTATCGACCTTGACCTTATAAGTTTGTGAACCGTCGGTCAAATTAGACTCTAAGACCCTAAATTTAAAATTAGACTTATCGAGATTATAAAGAGCTGCTCTCTTTAAATTTACCAATTCGTATAAACCGGGTTCTTTGATGTCTAAACTAGACTTACCGTCTTTTAGTGTTAACTTTGTATTAGTAAATAAATCCTTAGTATCTACAGTCTTATCTGTATTTATTGTATTAATATCTATCTTTCTAAGTTCATAAACAGAACCATCACCAACGTCACTACCGTCTATGGTAAAGGTGAAGGCTTCTGAACTAACACCAAAAGATGTTAAAATTATGAAAGAAAAAATACCAAACTTTAATTGTTTAATCAATTTAAAATCACCACCTTCATTTAACCTAATTATAACAAAAAATACTCAAGTTTGCAAGACTTTTATACTTGACTTTGAAAAATAAAAATGTTATAATGAAGACAACAATAAAATATAAAGAAAGGAAACAAACATATGATTGAATGTGCAAAAAGTTGTCTCAGAAGGCTTAGTGTTTACTTTATAAGAAGTTTAATACTAACATTTTTAACAATTTTTATGGTTCTAGCACCAGTAAACATCATTTATTTCGGAATTTATGTTTCACTTTCTTTTTATTTAAGAATATTTCTAACCCTACTTGCAATATTATTTGTATTAACAGTATTATTACACTTAGGTGACCTATTTAAACCTATAACAAATAAAAACATTAAGAGAGTAACAAGAGAACAGGTCCAAAAAGCTAGAAAACAAAAACGTACAAAACATAAAAGAAAAATAGCCTGATTCCGACTCTTCGAGTCGGTTTCATTTTTAAATATATATAAAAATAGAAAGGAGATTCCAACTCTTATGTCATTTAATAAAGTATTACAAAATTATAACGACCTAAAATACCAATATTCAAAGGATCTTCAAGACCTTATAAATCTTGAAGAAGGTCCCTACTCTCAAAGATTGAAAAAGTCCTTTGCGGACTTATATGAGACAATAAGAGAGAATCAAAAAGAAGATATACTGGACTTTTTAGATGAAATAAACGAAGAGGAAGAAAAGTATTTTATCTACAATAACGACTTGTATTTCTTACATAAAAATTTATGTAAAGACCTTGATAAAATCAAAGACCACATAAAACTTTACAACTTTTTTATTGATGACAATACACCCTTTGAGAACTCAGATACTCAAAACGACCTTAAAGAACTAATAAGGGTTCAAAGTGAATTAATAAAACACAACATATACATAGACCAAACAATAGAAATTGCAATATCTAAAAATATATCCTTACTTTACAATTTCAACAATGTTTATGAAGAAAGTTCGCCACAAATGGCATATGACCTCTTATTAGACCTTAAAAAAATAAAAAGTAAACATATAAAACCATACCAAACAGACCAAAAAATAACCGTTGCAAAACTAGATAAAAACAAAAGAGAGATAACATCAAAAGATGATTATCTTCTTATCAAATACAATATAGCATCCTTTATAAATATGTATAAGGATCCTAGCCTTTTGACTAAGTTTTTAAACCCAAAAGAAAGACTACCCCTATTTAAAGACGATTTCCAAATTAAAGTAATGGGTTATAGTCAGACACAAGATGGTATAAACCTTCTAAATAAGACAGACCAATACCTAGAAAACAAAACAGCTGAAAACATATATAAAAACATTATAAACATAAGCACGGAAAATGAAAACATAAAAGAACACTTTACTTTTGCCATAAGAGAAAATGTTATATATGTAAGGTCAAGCGGTTTAGTTGAGGAGTTTAATACACTAGAGATAATGAGAGACCTCTTATACCATATATCAAAAATATCTAAACAAAGTACTAATATTACAGATACTATTGTTTTTGATATAAGTAATGAAAAATACAACAACTATTGCTTTGAAGTTCCTTTTATTCAAATAGAGGGTCTAGACCCTAAACTCTTTGATAGCCTTAAAAACATAGAACATGCAATAGATTATGTTAAAGCTATTAGCAGGGAAGAATTAAAAACACAAAACCACTTAAAGTTTCAATACAAAGACTTTAAAAGGTTTGATAAAAGAAACAACTATGATAAAATACCTTATGAAAAAACCTTACTTGCCCTAAATAAAAAACTAAACAGGGATGTAATGGTCTATAAAAGAACAGACCTTGACACAAGACCTATTTATAAGTATTTAGGCTATGAATATAAACTAAAAACCAACCCTATAATAACCTTTAAAAACTCAAGAGCACGAGGTATAAAGGCTATAGATATGGATACCAATGAAAATGTAATTATTTATGACCTTAATAGTCCTATATAAATAATAAAACAAGTAAGCTTCGCTTACCTAGTATCTTATAGAAAAAAAAAAAGAAAAGGATGGTAAAATTATGAACGAATTAATAAATGAGAGGGTTTCTACCCTATTTGCGTTTACCGATATGTTTGATTCTATCAAACTAGACAACATAACTATTGGTAGAGATGATGTTATTGTAGAGTCAAAGGACAAAACACCAATAACAATAAGTAAAAAAGACGTCCTACACTTAGATATATTCGAAAGTATAAAGCTTGCAATATTTGCAAAAGCAAGTCATGCAGTAACTATTGGTGGACAAAATCTATTTACTCATATAGATTATACTATCAACCTATACAACGAATATTTGGCTGATAGAGAAAAGGAATATTACAATAGCTTTCCATTTTAATCACATAACAATATAAAAAAAAATAGACCGAGGCTTTTATACCTTGGTCTATTTTTTTATACTAGAACTCTAAATCATATGGGTCTTCTATTTCTTCTTCTTCAAACTCATAACTAGGCTCAGAAACATTTATATCAATTAACATCCTCTCAAGATCTGACATAGCACGAGGATATTTATAATTATCAGCCAACTCATTAAAATAAGGGTTTTGACTAACAAAAAAGACATGGCGCTCAGTATTGATATCCTTAAGTTCATAGATACAACCAACATCACTTAAAATACCACGAGTCCCTTCATACTCATATTCCCTGCCATCTAAATCAAGAGTAACCCTGCCATACTCATCTTCTATAATATCTTTAGGATCGGACATACACAGACCACCAAAACAAACACCTTCGAATTCTTTAGACGAAACACTATAAGGATCATTAGTCATAAGTTCTCTTGATGGTAAATCCAAGTCTTTAATAAGACTCAAGTTAACCATTGTAGATGTATTTGGTCTTACAAGAGATTTTAATTCATTTAAAGATTTAGAATTAGGTTCTAAAAACTCCATATAAGCCCTTCCTAAATCAACAGAATAAGGACCAACCACAAACTCAAACATCCTATCATCATAGGCAAAATCACGGTATACATCACCATTACAGTTAAACTTAATTAAATCAAAGTCTAAATTATCCTTATTTCTATTGCAATAAGACAAAGCATAAAGCATAGCAAGATCTAAATTATCAGACATATTAAAGTCTTTCCAAGCTTCTTTATCACTATTAACAGACAGAATAAGAACTCTTTTATCTTCATTTATATCAGCCCTAAATGCATCAGTATAGTCCATAAAATCGCTATAGTCTATCGACTCTAACTTTCTTATCTTTTCATTAGAAACAGACTCATATTCAGCATTATTTAAAATTACCGTTACTCCTTCATCTTCAGGATGTTCCTTATACTTAGTAACAAGAGCCTTTTTTACAAACTTCTGGTCATAAGAATACAAGTCTTTCCTATTTGGTGTAAAAGCGTCAAAAGACTCCTTAAATCGCTGAATATTTGATAACAAAGCGGTATTATTCATAAACTGCTGTTTAGATTCCATAGAATTGTTATTTCTAATATCCTCTTTTAAAAATTCAGCTTCATTTTTTAGACAATCTATTATTATGTCGATAGGCTCATCTATACGGGGCACCTGATTAACCTCTTCTAGTTTACCATGAGAACTAAGAACAATACCCTTAAAAGTATCTAAATCAATTGGAAAAAGCCTTTTATATTGATTTCTCATACCATCCATATTAAAAAAATAGGACCTATCCATAACATCAATCTTATAAAATTTATCATTTTTTATCATAAAACATCTCACCTTTCTAACATAAAACAAACCCCGTAAAATCGCCCACAAGACATTTCACACAAAGGCTTGAATATTTATATAAAGACCTAAATAAAACGCCTTAGAATCGATTCTAAAAGGTCAATATATAATAAAAAAAGTAACAGCTGGAGGATATACCTCCAGCCACTACCTTATAACATTTATATTACTTTTTTATTAATTATATAGTCTAGCTCTAATAAATATGAAAGCAGCTAGTGCTAAAACAGATACAGCCACAATAGACATCATAATCATATTTGACTTAACACCTGTATTAACATTAACGACACTCTTAACAGTTATAGACTGATTAGCATCGCTTAAATCACTATGGTTAGCCACTAAAGCTCCGTTTTTATCGTATACCTTTTGAGTAACAACAAGAGTCTTACCAGCATATTTTGTTAAATCTACATTCTTAAATTCTACAACAAAGTCGCCCTTAGCTTCTTTTGGTGTATACTTTAATTCAGTCTTACTAACTTCCTTAGATGTAGACTTATCTACTAGAGATCCAACAACCTTATATTCATCACCTAAAACTATATTTTCATAAGTTACCTTGTCCTTAACAGTTACTGACTTTTTAGCATCTACTAGCTTAGACTGACCATCTTCGCCTGTAGCCAAAGTAGATATTAGAAGTTTATGAACACTCTGGTCTTTATCTTCAATATCCTCATGAGTAGCTATCTGGGCACCATTGTATAGCAACTTTTCAAAGGCAACTAAAGTTTTACCGTTTAGGTCCTTATTAGGGATAGTAAACTTAATTTCTACAAAGCCTTCTTCCTTGTCGGCTGTAAACTTAAGTGATGAAGTAACTTCCTTACCACTTACAAGTAGTGGATTAGAAGTAGCCTTATCCATTAGCTTACCAGTCATTTCATACTCCTGACCAACAAGTAGACCCTTATAAGATACCTTATCTATAATTGTTACATTCTCACCATCATCAGAGATCTGATGAGTCTTAGTCTTTTCATCTATAGCCTGAGTCTTGATTTCAGGGAAGTGAACAGTCTGTTCCTTATCCTCTATATCCTTATGAACTGCGATAAGAGTCGTATCTTCCTTCATTTCTTCAAAGGCAACTAGACTCTTAGACTTCAACTTACTAGAATCTACAACAAACTCAACCTCTACGAAACCATTTCTTTCCTTAGCTGTAAATGACTTGCTAGCAACAACACCTGTAGACTTACCGTCCTTGTACATAAGTTCTCCGCTAACAGTATAGTTCTTACCAACTATTAAGTTAGTATAGCTAACCTTATCAACTAGCTTAACCATCTGACCCTTAGAACCTATATGGTTCTTAGTAACAGCATCAGTCAACGTAGTTCCTATCTTAGGTATAGACACAGTCTGGTCTTTATCGTTTATATCTTCGTGCTTTCCAACAAGACCAACTTCCTTATCATTGATTATTTCAAGTCTTTCAAAAGCAACAACATCACGACCTGCTAATTCTCTAGCATCAAACTCAAACTTAATGTCAACAAATCCATCAGCAGTCTTTGGTGTAAATTCAGTAGAAATTTCTTTTGTTACATCTTTTACAGACTTACCATCAGCCATAACAAGCTTACCAGTCATCCTATACTTCTTACCAACAATTAAGTTTTTATATTCAACCTTATCTGTTAATAGAGTTTTTTCAGATGCTAAGGCGGACTTAAGACCCTTATCTGAAGATAATGTAGTCTTGATCTTAGGTAGGTAAACACTCTGGTCTTCATCGTTGATATCAGCATGAGTAACAAGTTCTATCTTATCTCTCTTAAGAGATTCAAAAGCAACAAGAGTCTTACCAGCATAAGCACTAGAGTCAAACTCAAACTTAATATCTACAAAACCATTAACCTTATCAGCAGTAAACTCCTGACTTGCTGTTACTGGTTTTTGATTCTTATCAAGAAGTGGAGCCTTTGTAGACTTATCCATCAAAGTACCAGTCATAGTATACTTCTTACCAACAATTAAATTGTAGTAATTAACCCTATCGACTAAAACAGTCTTTTCACTAGCTAAAGCACTATGTGAATTAGTAACCTTATCAGTTAAAGTAGTCTTAATATTAGGGAAATGAACAGTCTGACCTTCATCGTTTATATCTTCGTGATTTGTAAGTTCAATTTCTTTACCATCAACAACCCTATAAAGTTTTTCATAAACAACTGTGTCCTTACCTCTTAGTTTCTCAGAACTTAAGACAAAACTCATTTCAACAAGACCATCCTTATCGGTAGTTGTAAATTCCTTTCTAACCACTAGATCCTTATCATCAGCACCCTTTATAAATGCCTTAGTAGCCTTGTCTACTAATCTTCCCTCTGCTATATACTTAGTTTCAGGAAGAAGGTTCTTATAAGAAACCTTATCTAGAATTGTTGTAGTTTTAGATACAACACCATCCTTGTCTTTTGTTTCATTGCTTGTAGCTAAAGTCTTAATTTCAGGGAAGTAAACACTCTGGTCGTGGTCGTTAATATCGGCATGAACAGCTACTTCAATATTTCTATACTTTAGACTTTCAAAAGCAACAAGGGTTTCACCCTTTAACTTGCTAGAGTCTATAACAAACTCTAAATCAACATAGCCATTTGCCGCCTCAGCAGTAAACTTCTTAGTAACCTTAGCACCATCAAAAGGCTTCTTAGTAGCCTTATTCATTAGTGTACCAGTCATTTCATATGATTTACCCGGTATCAAATTAGTATAAGACACCCTGTCTACTATCTTAGTAGTCTTTGATGTTTGAGCATCGTGGTTCTTTGTATCCACACTTGATGCTGAAGTTTTAATTACTGGGTAAGTAACAGTCTGCTTTTCATCATTTATATCTGTATGTTCAGCAATCTTCATTGTACCATCGAAAAGTTCTTCAAATACTACAACACTCTTACCCCTAACCTTATCTGTAGCCACATCAATTGTAACATCTACTTCGCCATCTCTTGAACCCGGCTTAAATTCTTTATCAGCCTTAGCTATAATTTCGCCTGTAAGCTTATCAATAAGAGATGCCTTCATTGTATAAGTTTTTCCTGGTTTTATATTCTTATAGTTTACAGTATCCACTATAGTAGACTTATCAGATACAGAAGAACCCATATTAAGACCAGTAGTATCATCTAGAGCCTTAGTTCCAATTTCAACCTTAACATTAGTTATAGTACCAACATCAACAGTCTTTTCCTGTCTATAAATATAGAAGTTAAAGTCTTTTAGGTCAAAGTTTCTGTTTGAGTCAGTCCTTACTTCTCTTAGTCTATATTCACCATATGGTAGGGCACCCAAATCGTCCCTAGCTGGAGCCATAGACTTATCTTCGCCAAGACCAAACCAAACACCTGACTCTTCGTTGGCGTCTTTTATAGCTATTTCCTCACCAGCCTTTGCCTTATCTAAGAACTTATCATTAGCATTAGTATCTTGAGTATGCTTAAAGCCCTTATCAGAACTTGTGTATAATTCACCATTCTTATCGGCAAACAACATATGAGTTTCGCCAGTTGTTACATTTTCTAACATCCAAAGAGTGCTCATCCTATTGTGAGTAAACTCAGCAATCTTTCTAAATTCCAAATCTCCTCTAACAACATAGTTCTTAAATATCATATTAGCATTATCAGTATCGGTTTCAACAACCTTACCTTCTTCTCTTATCTGGAATGTTCTAGGCTGAGTATCTGTTAAGTTATAGAACTTATTAGTCTTAACTTCCTTAATTTCATAAGTACCATAAGGTAGAGCTTTACCCTCAGTCTTAGCTATATAAGCCTTTCTCTGATCGTCCCAAGATGTTATAATAGATTTTACAACCTGACCCGGTTCATAAAGCTTACCATCAACCATAACTTTCTCAGCACTTCTGTTTGTTATATCAAAAACAATACCGTTTAGGTTAGTTCCTGTTGTATTGTTTCCATGATCTTTACCACCTATCGCTTCGCTCTTATCAAGTTCCTTATCAAACTTAGTAACTAAAACATCACCACGAATTACCTGCTGTGGCAGTTTAGTCTCATCTCTAGTTTCTAGATCTTCAACTTGACCCTGAGTTCTTATCTTAAAATCAACTCTCCAGTCAGGATTTAATAAATAACCCTTAGATGGAGTCTTTTCCTTTGCGTAATAAGAACCATATGGTAAATCAGTAGAACCTGTCTTAACCTTACCTGACTTATCAGTTCTGATAGTCATAACAACTTGGTCCTTATCAACCCACTTATTTTTTACATAAACCTGTTCTTCTGAGTTATTATAGATATCAATTTCTGCACCCTCTAGAGTTGCATCACCCTGTGGTATAGCTTCGTTTCTTTCCTTATCTATCTTTTGGAACTTAGCCCCACCTCTTATAATAACTTCTTTTACCGGGTTTTTCTTATAATCGTTAGGTTCAACTGTCACACCCTCTTCTCTTATTGAGAAAGTTTGTGACCACTTCTCATCTACAAAATATCCATCTGGAGCACTAGCCTCAACAACCTTGTAAGTACCATAAGGTAAAGTCTTACCTTCAGTCTTAGCTATACCCATCTTATCTGTAGTTATAACCTTAACTATAGAATCTTTTGCGTATTCTTTGTTTTCAACAAATACTGGATGAGAAGAAACATTTATAATGTTAAACTTAGCACCAGCAAGAGTTGCGTCACCTTGACCCCTGTTATCATCATCAGCTGGGTCTGTAACTATTCTATCCTTGTCTGACTTTTTAATTAAGACATCACCACGAATTACCTTTTCGGCAACTGCCTTAGTATCAGCTACTTCATTCACTTCATAGTTAAACTCTTTATCCTTTGTTGGCATTTCAGTCAAGTTAACTATCTGAGCATCTTCAGTAATCTTAAATGTCTTAACCCACTTTTCATTTAATAAATAACCCTTTGAAGGTTTTGTTTCTTTTATTTCATAAGTACCTATTGGTAGAAGATTTGCAGTAGATGAAGCTAAACCATTAGCATCAGTTCTTATTACATCCACAACACCATCTACAGGTATAAATGTATTCTTAGCCAAATTATAAACTGGCTGTTTAGACTTATTTACTATAGTAAATTCAGCACCAGCAAGAGTAGCATCACCCTGAGCTCTAGACTCTAAAAAGTCCTTATCAAACTTCTGTAGTGTAACTCCACCACGCTTAACTTCGTTTTCAGGAGCTCCCTCATCTGTAGCAACAAAGTTTACAACCTGACCATCTTGCCTGATTTCAAAATTCTTTGACCACTGAACAAGCTTATATGTCTTATCAGTAGAAACTTCTGTTATAGCATAAGAACCATAAGGTAAATACTTAAGATCAGTCTGAGCTATCTGCTTATCATTTGTTTCTATTGTTGTAACTAACTGACCCGAATCTACTTTCTTATCACCTATGAAAATAGCATTTTTAGATGTATTATAGATTTCAAAAGTAGACTTTAAGTTCGCATCACCTTGAGGTGTGGTATTATGTGTCTTTGAGTCATGCTTTTCAACCTTAACACCACCCAAAACCTGAGCCTTTTCTGAAATAATAGGTGTTTCTTTTAGATCAATTAAAGTTGCAGTAGTATTGTTTCTATTATTTGGATCTGGGAGTTTCTTATAAATATATAGGTTATTTTCACCCTTAGCTTCATTACCTTCAGAATTTATAGAAACAGTATCTGTCTTGTAACCAGTCGGTGCAGTCTTTTCTTGAAGAACCAAAGTTCCTAGTGGTAACTTAAATGTACCGTTAGCTGATGGAACATTGTTATCATCAACGAAGTAATCATTTAATGTTGAACCATTTCTTGCAACGAATGTATTTGCTATAATGTGGTTTTTATCCCACTGTATTTTAGCATTACCTGCATTGTCTAAAAGAGTTTTAACCTCAAAACTAAGAGCTGGTTCTTTACCTGCTATAGTATCCTTGTTTAAGTCTTCATCATATAACCTAACGGTAAAAACAGCATCCTTTAACTCGCCATCACCCTGAGGTTTATTTGAATTATCATTTAACCTGTACTGTTTATCATCAACTTTAATCATACCACCTGGTTTATTAAGATTTGGTATCTCTGTATGCACAAAACTAGGATTTATAGTTTCTTCACTATCAGCTGTTAAGTTAATAGGTTCTGTTCTTCGTGCAACAACATAACCTGTTGAGTTTTCTAATTCTGTTAGTTCATATTTACCCAAAGGCATATCATTGATACTATATTTACCTTCATTATCTGTAGTGAATTCATATACCTTGTTTATATTCATATGAGATAGTCTATATTTAGCACCTGATGTGGTAATGTTCTTAAGACCCTTAGTCATAGCCTCATTTTTAGACTTCTTCTCAAATTTCAAAGAACCCAAAATAGGCGTGTTAGTAACACTAGTATCAAAATATTTAGTAGGTGTGCTTGAAACAGAACCACCTGATTCCCAAGTAGTTGTCTCATAAGCATCATCTTCATAATATGAATTAACCAAAGTCCTGTTACTACCGTCTTCATCCATTTCATAAACATCAACCCTTGTGGCTCTTCTACCTTCAAGCCTACCATAATCATGATTAACTGTAATATTTATAGTCTGTGGTGCGGCTCTTTCATAGCCTATACCAGGAGTTACCTCTTGCAAAGTATATGTACCCTCAGTTAAGTCACTAAATGTGATAGTGCTAGCATTACCTAAAGTCTTAGTTTCAGAACCATTTGGTCCAGAAAGAGTGAAAGTAACAGTAGATAAATCATAAGCTGGGTTATTGTTAGTTATGGATTCATCACCTGACCTCTTAGTGATAGTAAGTTCTGCCCTACCATGAGCCTCTAGACGTTCACTATATGGTTCACCAGGAGTTCTTTCCCTTCTTGTAATTCTTTCAGGTCTTGGATCAGGTCTTTCATCAGGTTGTGGTCTATTTTCTCTATACCAACCCCAACCCATATAAAGGTCCTGTCTACCCGGCACATTCAACCTATAAAGGTATATATTTAAGTTCTTTTTATATGTAGAACCTGGAGACAACAAAGCTCTTAATTTAGGAAGGGCTCTTTCAGTTTTACCAGCTAAATCACCAGATCCATAAGACCAGTTAGTATCATTAGCAGCTCTAGCGGCAGCTAAGTGGGCGGATATATCAAGATTTGGATGAATACTATTAAAAATATCCCTAGCCTTATTGACTAGATCGGAAGGCGCTCCTGATATTTCACCACCAGCAACAAGAGCCAAAGCAGTAACAATACCTCTATCTTCATCCCTAGAGATCTGAACAGCCTCATAATTACCTGATAAAGACGTGTTTGCAGCCGGCTGTACACACCAACCTCTCATGTGTTGTTGTCCACCATCTGCACCAGCTGGACCAGTAATATCAAATCTACAACTATAACTATGAGCACCATTTCCATAATGAACGAGAGCACCAGAGTTTATAGTCCAGTAAGCATTTATTCTCGATGGGGGATCAGCGGCATACGATTCTGTCTGTGTTAATATCCCAAAGAAAGGAACTAACATAGCAAAAGCTAAAGACAAAATCAAAAATTTAGATTTCAACTTTGTAAAAATTTCCATTGAAAACTCCTTTCTTTATTTAATTTAAATTAACCTCTAAGCGTTTCAGTCCATTATTAACGGAAGAAAAGCCTAGATGTAGAGGACTGGTTTTAAGAAAATCAGCAGTATTAATATAAAAAGTTCCATAATATTTTTGATGAGGATCTAACTTAGTCGGGTAGTTATTATAGTCATCCATAACAGCAAATTTATTAAATGATGCATGATTATTTATATTACCTGTTATATTTACAGTTAAACCATATTTAAGATCAATCGCTGTGTCCTTAGTATTAATAAGTCTATAGTGACCAACCAAAGTATCACCAGCCGTATCTAATGAGAAAACTTCAAATCTAACATTTCCATCAACAATTTCTATTGGAACACCAGCCCAGTCAACACTTTCAAAATCTTTGTCAACTTTAGGGCTATATTTAACATCTTCCCTTACAATATTTTTATAGTAAGGATTTTCTTTTGCCATTTTTTCAAAATTCTTATTTGATCTATCATCAGCGTCTGGATGGAATTTATCAAAAACCTTCTGATAGTCGCTAGACTCCATTTTTGGGTCAACACCACCACCCGGTTGCAAATCAGCAATCTTCTTGATTTCCTCACTAGAATTATCTTCATATCCTGCATTAATAACAGAAATCAAAGACTTATCCTCTTTAGTTTGGCTTGACAAATCAAGCTTGGTTTCCTTAATATCTAAAACAGAAGAATTTTTATCTTCCTTTTTAGTATTAGGTTTTGAAACTTTTGTCTCAGTAAGTTTTAAAATGTCCTTAGCATTTACTACCTTTGGTTTATTAGATGATGTCTTTACATCGGCTATTTTAACATCAGATTTAATTTCACCTGAATCTAACCTCTTTTCAACTAAAGTAGCCATAGCATCATTAACCTTATCACGCCTTGAATCAGCCTTATACTTAACACTAGACGGTGTTGAGTCAACAATAGTAGCTAACTTCTCATCTTTAGCATTATCACATCCTACTAAACCCAAAGACATAAGCAGCCCAAGAGATAGGACAATCTTTTTATTCATTCTTATCACCACCGATCTCTTTATTTTTGTCTAAATCAGGCTGACCATTTAAAAATGAATATTTAAACTTGTACTGACCCACAGAGCTATTGACATAAAATTCTCCAAAAGTGCCTATCATAGCACCTTTTGGGCTTTTATACTTAACAGTAAACTGGGTATTCTTTGGAATATAAACTGGTTTGTTTATTTGGCTATCCAAAGAAACCGTAAGATTCTTAGAATCTTTAAGGATCGAATTGTCAAAGCTCAAAATAGGTAAAACAAAGTTTGAAATATCAACACCTCTACTTGTTACAACCAAATCTAGACTTAGTTCACCCTTATTATAATTCACATTAGCGATACTATAATCGAGCAAACCATCAGTAAAAGAATAATTTTCCTTAGAATTAGACTCTAAAATAAAAGAATAATCTACATTATTATAAGTATTAATAGCATTCTTAGGAACATAGACATTCTTTTTGGAAAAATTACTCTTGTCACCACAACCACTAACTACCATACTAACCAAGCCTAGCAGTAAAGCAGGGGCAACTATCTTCTTATCTAACTTCAATATAATCACATCCTTTCATAGAAAATAGTTCATTAGAAAAGTTCTGTACTATATTATTATAGCAAATTTATGAGATAAAGTAAAGACTTAAATTATAAAGATAAAAAGATATAAAAAATCTATACCCTTAACTTTTTCATTGACAATAGGGCTATTTTGCGATATAATAATGACATAAAAGATACCAAAGAAAGGATTTATACAAATGATAAAAAAAATAAAGAGTGCAATAGGAAATGAAGAAATAAGAAAGAAGATTGGATTTACCCTCTTGATGGTTCTCATCTTTAGGTTTGGGTCTGTAATACCAATCCCATGGATTAAAACAGACTTAATTAGACAAATGACCCAGTCAAATTCCTTATTAGGTCTATATGATATGTTTTCAGGCGGAGCATTTTCTAACTTTACCATATTTGCCCTAGGAATAGGACCTTACATCACAGCTTCGATTATTTTACAGCTACTTATGGCTGGTTTTGAAAACCTAAAGGAACTCCAAAAATCAGGAGAAGTAGGTAAGAAAAAAATTAAAAAATATACAGTTATTTTAGCATTTTTTATATCCCTAATGCAAGCGACTGGTATAACGCTAGGTATGATAAGGTCTACATTAAAGGTTGACCAGCCAATATATATAGTAGCTATAATATCTATTCTTGTTTTAGGTGCTATGGTGGTAACATATATGGCTGAGAAAATAACAAAACATGGTCTAGGAAACGGATCATCAGTATTTATCTTTGTTGGCATTATATCAAGATTACCTGTAGATATGATAAAACTATATAATAATGTTGAATTAGGACTTAAATCACCAAGTGATATAGCTATAATAGTTGGTGTTTTAATCTTTACTATAATAGGTATAACCTTTATAAGTGAATCTGCTAAAAAAATACCAGTAAGGTATGCCAAGGCTAACGCAGAAAAATTTAAATATTTAGATGATAGTTCATATATACCACTTAAGGTTAACCAGTCAGGTGTTATGCCTATTATTTTCGCTAGCTCAATACTAGCCCTACCACAGACAATCGCTATGATGTCTAACAAGAATGTTAGCCAAATCATAACAAAGTTTTTTGAAAGGTCAACAGACCTAGGATTTTGGAGATATGCCTTTATAGAAGTTGGACTTATTATAATATTCTCATACTTTTATAATACTATATCATTTAATATAGACGACATATCGAAAAATATTAAAAATTCAGGTGGTTATATAGAAGGTTTTAGACCGGGAGAAGAAACTAAAAACTACCTAAACCACTGTCTATCCCACTTAACGATAGTCGGTGCTCTTTTCTTGGGTCTAATGGCTCTTATACCATCTATTGTTACACACTATATGGCTGTTAGTATCTCATTTGGTGGTACATCACTACTTATCGTAGTCGGTGTAGCACTAGAGTTAAAAAGACAATTAGATGCGAACTTAGTGATGAAAACTTATACAAGTTTCTTCGATTAATACTAAATTTACTTAGAGAGTAGTTTACTACTCTCTTTTTTTATGAGTCTAAAGACTCCGATTGCAATTTAGTATTATAAAACTTCCTATTTTCAATAAACAATCAATATAAACCTTGACTTTTTATGACTGATATGATACAATTAAGTATAGAAAGTGAGGTTTATTTTTATGGAAGAAAAAGATTATATTAAGATAAGTGAATATGCTAGGCGTATGGATATGGCATTAAGAACAGCTTATCGTGAGTATCACAGGGGAAAGCTTGTTGGAGTTAAAGATCCTGTTACTGGAATGATCAGAATCAAAAATCCGTTTAAACAAGAAAATGTTCCTACAGGTAGGGTTGCTTTATATGCTAGAGTTTCTAGTTCTGAAAATAAGTCTAATTTAGATACTCAGATGGAAAAATTAAGACTTTATGCTAGTGCCAAAGGTTATAATATTGTAGCTGAGGTTAAAGAAATTGGATCTGGTATGAATGAAGATAGACCTAAGTTAAACAAGTTATTATCTAAGCCTGAAGAGTTTGATATTTTGGTTGTTGAACACAAGGATAGGTTAACAAGGTTTGGATTTAGGTTTATTGAATTAATGATGTCTAATCTTAATAAAAGAGTTGAGGTCATAAATCTTGTATCTGATAATAATAAAGGAGTTAAACCATGAAAGAGAAGAGAGTAATAAAGATATATCCTAGACAATTAAATAATTCTTATGATTATGATTTATTACTTAGCTATAGCCATGAAGCTAAACTCTTATATAATTATTGTAATTTTATTATTAGACAGATGTATTTTTATAATTCAAAATACGAATATAATTATACATTTGATTTTGTGTATCAAAATGAAGAACCTAAGTTAACAGGATTATTAATCAATTATATTGAAGAAAATAATCTTTTATCAACTAAACTAAGTCAGATTTTATGTAGATACGCTCTAGTTAATAATTACAAACTTATAAGTAAAGTGGTACAAGCTGTTTATCGTAAGGTTAAAGCAGACTGGACTTCTTATTTTAAGTTATTAAAGTTAAAAAAAGCAGGATCTTATGATAAAGATGTTAATATTCCATCTTATAAAAAGGGATCTTATGGATTAGTTGAGTTTAATAATCAAACTATAAGTAGAAAACTTCTTAATAAGGGTTATATTGGAACAGCTAGTATGAAAGAAGGGTTTAAACTACCTAATTGGATTAACATAGAGAATATAACTTCTTTTAGAGTTAATGTTAAACATAAAAAACTCCTTATTGAAGTTTTATACAATAAAAAAGTATGTGAGCATAAAACAATAACTATTGATAAAACTAAACCTACAGCGGCTATAGATATTGGAGTTAATATACTTGCAGCAATAACATTTAATTTTAACCAAAGACCCCTTGTCGTAGATAATCTTGATATAAAGAGTTTTAATAGGTTATATAATAGAGATATTGCTAAAGTTAAGTCTTTATTACCCAAAAAGGTTTTGTGGAGTAGGTTATTGTCTAATATAACTAACAAACGAAATCTTAGAATTGATAATCTTTTAGGTTATAAAACAAATTTGATAGTTGATGAATTTATTAAACTAGGTATTAAACAGGTTATTATTGGTAAAAACAAATCATGGAAAAAAGAATCTTCTTTAAATAAAGTTAATAACCAGAATTTTGTTCAGATACCATTTGAGCTTTTTGTTCAAAAACTAAGCTACAAGCTAAAAGAGAAGGGTATTTTTGTGTATAGACAAGAAGAAAGTTATACATCAAAAGCATCTTTCTTAAATGATGACATGATACCAACATTTGGAGACAAGGATTCATTTAAAGGGTTTTGTGGATTTAGTGGTTATAGACAAAATCGTGGATTATATAAAATTAAAGGTAAGAACAGAACTATTCATGCAGATATAAATGGATCATATAATATCATGCGTAAAGCAGGAGTATTTATTGATAGGGATAAAATAGATTTTCTAAACAAAAAAGATATTACACCCCTTAATATAAAGGTAGCCTAGAAGAAACATAGACACTTCTAGAGTAGATGGGCTAATATAGTTACCCTTATTACAGGTCATTCATTGGATTATGTAATTAAACAATTTTAATAGACTGGCATATTTGTCTGTGGAAATTGGAACTATATAAAAGAAAGGACTTAAAATTATGATAGAAAAAATTTATGTAAATAACAGGAATTTAAAAGTTTGTATTTTTATGAACGAATTGGCAAAAGAAATTCTAAGACAGGGTGGTCATATATTAAATTATAAAGACAGTCTAAATGAATATAGGGTTTATGAAACACCATGGTGTGCTATGATTGAAGAGAGATATAGGTTTAATACAAAAATACTAAACTACCTAAGTTTCATCTTAGATGATGTAAAATACTATCTAGAATTTAATAATAATATGTTTATGGAAACTAGGATATCAAAACAGCCTATACTAAGAAAGACTAATACTTTTGTCGTAACAGACAACTCATATTATGGAGATACATTACAAATAGAAGAAATAATGAGCATTCATAACTTTATACATATTGAAGAGGAAGACCTAAAAGACTTCGCTAAAGAGATCTTAGAAAAAATGAAAGAACTTCCTTATTCTGAGTTTGCACCAAATTATCAAGATATAGATGTTTCAAACACATATAATTGTGATACTCACAAAGAAAGAGTTCACGTAATAAGAGAAAACAAACACTATTTTGTAAAAGACTTTATTTAAAAATATATAAAAAGAAAGGAAAAATTATGAAAACGCAATATTTATCGAGGTTAAACATAAAAAGTAATAGCATATACAAGGGTTTTATAAACACAGTAAAAAACGGGGACCTAACCATGCCAATATTGGCTGAGTTAACAGTTCCTGATGAAAACGAAGTAAAGCCCATGCTTGACGCTATAAAGGATATAGACAATATATACGGAGACTATGACAAAATAGATAAACTCATCTACCTTGTCTACATAAACCCTTATGTCTATATGGAAATAACAAATGCTATTGAAAAACTAAATACTATAATGGAAAAAAAGGAAGAAGAGATAAAAACAGCAAAACCTATTACAGACTATGCAATTTTTGCATCAAAACAGATAACCTTGAGCCTAATCTTAAAATCTGGACTAGAATCTTACCTAGATGCTGTACCCGATAATGATTTTGCAGGTCTTATATATGATATAATAACAAAAACAAAGAACAAAGATGATAGGCTAGATAGGGTCTTAGAAATGTATGTCCACTACTATATAGCCGATACTATGTTCTTAGATGATCCAACGAGTGTAAGCGAAACAGTACCTCAGATAAAATCTGTTTTTGAAAGATTAAATTTCAAGTAAGGAAAATTATATTATGAAAAACCTAATATTAAAACTAAAACTCTTTCACTTAAAACACATTAAATATGGTTTTTTCAAAGACTTTCTAAGTCAGAGAGAAATCGCTATAATTAATAATGCTTATATTAAAGAAAGAAAAAATATAATAAGAAAATATAGATAGGAGAATAAAAAATTATGATAACATATACAAAGACAGATATATTTAAATCAGATGCAGAAGTTTTAGTAAACTTCGTAAACACAGCAGGTGCCATGGGAGACCCCTTAAGCTCTAGATTTAAGTCTAGATATCCAGACATCTATAAGATTTATAGAAAAAATTGCTTTGATAAGACCCTAAAGTCTGGTATGCTTATGTTAAACAAGGCTGGCAACAAAAGGATTCTTACAATGCCAATTAAGTCCCATTGGAGAAAACCTGAAGATGAATCCTATATAAGAGAGGGTTTAGCCAAACTAAAGTCTTGCTATAAAAACAAGAAGATAAAGTCAATAGCAATACCTAAGATACCAAACTCCGATTGGGAAAAGCTATCGCCTATTTTTGAAGAATATTTAGGTGACTGTGATATCAAAGTATACATTAACAAATAATGCACCCAAAATTATACAGTTTTTGGTGCAAAGATAAAAAAAAAAAGGAAGGTTAATACCTTCCTTTCTTATTATTTAGTATTTTTATCATCATGAACTGGTGGTTTAACAATCTTTCTTCCTGCTATAATAGAAGATGTGATCTGTTCTCTCATCATATTGACTCCATCAGCACCACCAGGCAAGAATATAACTTGATTTCCATTTTTAGCAAAGTTATCAAGTGTATCTAGATACTGGTTTGTTAGGAGAATGCCCATAATTTGACTTTCTGTCAAAGAAGAATTTTCCTTTTTAAGGCCCTGTATAGACTCAGACAAACCATTGACTATTTCTGCTCTCTGATTTGCAATACCAAGACCGTTTAACCTAGCCTTTTCAGCCTCAGCTTCAGCAGCTGTTACAATCTCTATCTTTTTAGCTTCAGCAAGCTCCTTAGCAGCCATCCTCTTTCTTTGAGCAGCATTGATATCATTCATTGAGTCCCTAACTATCTGTGCTGGTTCAACACTTGTGATAAGAGTCTTAACTATGATATAACCGTAAGCCTTCATTTCTTCGGCTACTGTTTCTTGTATATCCAAAGCTATTTCGTCTTTCTTCTCAAAGACCTCGTCCAAGGATAGTTTAGGAACGGCGGCCCTTATAGCGTCTTCTATATAGCTAGCCATCTGAGACGATGGTTCATCTAGTCCATAAAAAGCCTTGAAGACATTTAGATTATCGACCTTATACTGGACAGCTATGGACATATTAACAAAAACATTATCCTTTGTCTTATTTTCTACTTCCATATCGCCTTGTAAAACCCTTAAATCAAGCCTCGTTGCAACCTTTTCTATAATAGGTATCTTGAAATTAAGACCTGACCTTGCAACACGATTATACTTTCCTAGTCTTTCTATAATGGCAACATTTTGCTCTCTTACGACAAAAAGACCACTAGGTAGACAAGTAACTATTATAATGATAAAAACTATAATTATAAAAAAACCAAGAAACATAAATAAAGCTCCCTTCTTATTGTTATTTTATTATATTATAACATAAAAGAGAGTTTATAACCACTAAAATTTATTACTAAAGAAAGGAATAATTCATATGACATATAGATCAAGAATATTATTATGTGCAAGTTTATCCTTATTTTTAACATTATGTATCGGTGTAGATGTTATAAAAACAAAAAATAAAAACGAAAAATATATTACTATTTATGATGAAATAAGGGTAAAAGGTACAACAATCGATACCGAATCAATAAAGGTTTATAGTAGTAAAAAAATAAAAAGCGTAAAAACAATAAAGATTGATAAAAATTCAGGAAAAGTCTTATTAGAAATAACTATGGAAAAATAAAAAGAGGGTGGGTTTCCACCCTTAAACATTAAAAAACTATTGACATAAGATAAAAACCTTGTTAAAATAGTAAACATATTAAAAACAAAGGTTTGTCTTGAGATTTCAATTAGTCTTACTTTTTTTGAGATATGCATAGCATATCGGTATAATATTAGATTTAATTTATGTTAAGTCAAATTCATATGGTGCTGTAGTTCAGTTGGTTAGAATGCCAGCCTGTCACGCTGGAGGTCGGGAGTTCGAGTCTCCTCAGCATCGCCAATAAATATAACCACAACTCAAGGTAAGTAGTCACCTAACCTCGAAAGGTACGCTTGAGTTGAAACGGAGTATAAGGAATGCGAGGTCCTTAAATATGAAAGAAATGAGTGGTGCTCATTATGATTACATAACGCTACGTAATCATTTATATGCTGGTGTAGCACAATTGGTTGCGCAACTGACTTGTAATCAGTAGGTTGTGAGTTCGAGTCTCACCACCAGCTCTTGTAACTCGGGATTTTGTAGGCTTAGCTGCCTTCCTTCAAAGTAATAATTGCAAATACATATCACATAAACAAGATCCCGAGTTCATTGTGGACTATTAGTTCAGTTGGTTAGAGCAGGGCTCTCATAAAGCTCAAGTCCGAGGTTCAAATCCTCGATAGTCCACCATTAAACATAGGTCTATAGCTCAGTTGGTAGAGAGCACGTCTGATAAGCGTGAAATCGCTGGTTCGAATCCAGCTAGACCTACCATTTTAAAGAAAATCAATGGGTCATTAGCTCAGTTGGTCAGAGCAGTCGGCTGTTAACCGAGAGATCCAAGGTTCAAGTCCTTGATGACCCGCCATTATGGGGGTGTAGCTCAGTTGGGAGAGCACTTGCCTTGCAAGCAAGGGGTCAGGAGTTCGACTCTCCTCATCTCCACCATTATTAATATTAAATAGGTTACTTTTAGGTTTTGTTAAAGACTTATAGTCTATTAAATGAGAGTGTAGCTCAGTCGGTAGAGCACTCGACTTTTAATCGAGTGGTCGTGGGTTCAAGCCCCACCATTCTCACCAGTTTAAACATTGACTCACTCACCATGTGTGAGAGGAGAACTCGATTAGGTTAATTATTTATATAATTAGCCTTTTTTGTAGGCGTTTGGCGAAGTTGGTTAACGCACACGACTTTGACTCGTGCATTCTCGTAGGTTCGAGCCCTACAACGCCTGCCAATTATTAAAAAAGAAAGAGAGCACATTATGAAAAAAGAAGGTTTAAAAAAGAAATACCTAGCACCTGCATTATTTCTTACTATTTCTTTAGTTATCTTACTAATGGTTAATGGTAACATTCACAAAACAGAAAAAATCAAAACCGCCCCACCAAGGGACAAAGTAGTTAACCATAAAGATAAATTAGAAAACAAACCAAAACCCATAGAGGTCAAGGTAAAAGAAATCAAAACTCAAGGTCTTAAAGTAGAAGAAATCAAAAACGAAGAACAAAAACCTGAACTTGGTAAAGATGTAGATATGACAACTTTTCCAGAAGACCATATCTTAAACGACAACCAACCTTTAGGTTCAATCGGTAGACTATATATTCCATCACAAGGGTTCTCTGTTAAACTAGAAGATGCTGAAGGTCTCTCCCTTGATCAAGCACAAACTCTTGTAGACAAACAAGATACTGCGGTTAGGATATGTGACGACTACAAGACTAGCGTTGCAATAGCAGACCATACAGAACAAGGTTTCCATGTGATAAAGAATTTAAAAGATGGAGATAAAGTCTTCTTAAAACTAGCAAATGGTGTTGGAGATATAGAAGAATATACGGTAGAGTTAGTAGACCCTAACTGTATAAACACCCACGATAACCTATACTTATCAACAGGAGAAAGTATAATAGACTTAGGTGGAATCTACATGTACACCTGTAACGAAGACTCAAAACACGTGACAATTGTCAAACTGTCAGAACCAATAAAATTATCATTTAATAGGTAGCATCTTGCTACCTATTTTTTTTATCTAACCTTAAAACTCATTGACAAACCCAACCTTATATGCTATAATTTCTATAGACTAAAAATATAGGAAACCCCTTATATTTTCAGTCATTTGCACATTGACAACTTAATATTTCTCTTGCATGGCTTTTTCAATATAATAAAACTTTTTTCCATAAGATATATTTATAGAAAGGAGTTTTTAATGAATAAAATTTTCAAAAAAATACTCTCCACAGGACTTGTTTTATCTATGGTCCTGCCATACATGGGTAATACCGCTATGGCTTTAGGAGAAGACGACATTATAAACCCCCTGTACAAAAAAGTTAACTTTCTAAATAAGGAAGAACTAAAAGCTTATATAGACAGGGAAAACATAAAAGCAGACAAGGACGGTTTTTATGAATTAAAGTATAATGATAATATGCCTGATGCTTTAAAGGCTGAATATAAAACAAAAAACCAAACAGGTTTTTATGCAGACAAAGACGATACTAATAGGATTTTTCAAATCCCAGAGTCTGTAGACTTTATCATGAAAAACACAAACATAAAGGCTAAACATATATCTATACCTAAAAATGTAGATTATGTTCTTAGCTCAGACCTAGATTCATACAGGATCAAATACTTCAACAAAAATATGGAGTTTGAACCTAATGAGAAATATGTTTTTGAAAACCCAGATAACCCATACACTTATAAATCATTCATATACAATGAAATAGGTGATGAAATAAGAGGTTTCTCTAAAGAGGGTAGACAGACATTTAAAGAATTAAAGAAGCTGTCCTTCCCTAAAATGAATGAAGACGGTGTTTTCATAACAAAGATAGGAGTAAATGCTTTTTCTAATATAGGTCTTACAGATGTAGATCTAGGGTCTATAAAAGAAGTAGACGATAATGCTTTTGCTAATAACAAAATAAAAAATATCGACACTTCAAAGCTTACTGTTATAGGTGAAGACACTTTTAAGAATAATCAGTTAAAAGAAGATATAAAGCCTATAATAGAAGAAAAGAAAGAGTCTAAACCTATCGAAAAAGCAGAAGACAAACCTTCAGAAAAACCATCTAAGAATGAAG
>ERZ773027.12-NODE-12-length-153404-cov-4.837175_pt1 | contig 153404 bp, 216 predicted proteins | sample MGYA00511032_ERZ773027 | MGnify/ENA primary metagenome ERZ773027 (study PRJEB29015, sample SAMEA2738138) | human oral metagenome | biome: human oral; feature: human-associated habitat; material: saliva | place: China | collected 2190 ... | reverse complement strand
TAAATATTTAGGTAGCTATGACAATAATAGTGGTGAAGGTTATTCTTTCAATAGAATATCAGACCCAGATATGTTAGGATTAAATCAAAACGGTATTACATCAGACTGGTACGCTTATTTAGCAGGTATTAGACAATTCTCTAACCCTGAAGCTGTTGATATTAATGTTTTTGCAACACCTGGTATTGATTATGTAAATAACAAGACACTTGTTGAAGAAACAATAGAAATGCTTGAAGAAGAAAGAGCTGACTCTATATATGTTGTAACAACTCCTGATAAACCTATGGGTGCAGGTGACTTCGTTGATGAAATGTTTACTCCTGATGATGCAGTTTATAATTTGGAAGATTCTGAAATCAATTCAAATTATACATGTACATATTATCCATGGGTAAAATATTTTGACCAAGATAATAGTCAATATGTTTATTTACCTGCGACAAAGGACGTTGTTAGAAACTTTGCTCAAACAGATAACACAACTTATCCATGGTTTGCACCTGCTGGTCTTGAACGTGGTGAAGTTAATTGTGTTAGAGCGCACTTAACAACTAAAAATGCAGATGAAGATGTTCTTTATGATGGACGTATTAATCCTGTTAAGACATTTGCAACTGATGGCGTTAAGATTTGGGGTCAAAAGAACTTACAAGTTAAAGAATCTCAACTTAATCGTATTGCGGTTAGAAGATTGTTACTTCGTATGAGAAAACTTATTGCAATCGCTTGTAGAAGCCTAATATTTGAACCTAATGATTCAGTAACAAAGAATACTTTCTTGTCAGCTGTAACACCTATATTAGACAATATTAGAGCAAATAGAGGTCTTTCTGATTATAAGATTGAAGTAAATGATACGGTAGAGTCTAGGGATAGAAGAGAGTTACCTGCAAAGATATACTTTAAACCTTACAACGCATTGGAATACGTTGTTCTAGACTTTATTTTAACACCAGAGGGTGTTTCATTTGACAATATTTAATATTTTGTATTAAATTAAACACTAAATAATGGAGCGTATTAATTACGTTCCATTATTTTTTTATATATAATATTTGTTAAGGCTTAATATTATTTTATTTTTTATTACAATTATTTATTGACAGAAATTATTTTTTGTGTTAGTATGTAGTAGTAAAAGAGAGGTAATTATTATGTTGAAATATCCATCTATTGAGAATTATTATAACGTGTTCAAGAATAAGTATTTAAACTCCTTTATGGATGATGTCTTTTATGCTACTGAGAAGATTCATGGCTCTAATATGCAAATTTTAGTTACTCCTAATTATGTAGAGTATTACTCCCGTAATCAACTTGTGGGTAAGAATGATAGTTTAGGTAGTAGATTGGATGCCTGTGAGAATACTCATCGTATGATTTCTCTTGCTCAAGACTATATTAGAGAAAATCCTGATGTGATTGAGGTCTATGTGTTTGGTGAGTTATATGGTTCTGGTATTCAACACATGGAGTATCAAGAGAATTTAGATAAGGTTCGTAACTTTAGAGTGTTTGAGATTTTTGTAAAGACAGATAAAGTATTTAGAAGTTTCTCTCTTGAGGAACTACAGAACTTTGTACCAGAGGATATTCTTGTTCCTTTTGTTCGCATTGATACTTTAAAGAATTTAATGAATACTCCCCTTACTGTTGAATCTGCTTTGGGTGGAGAGAAAGAAGGTTTGGTGTATAAACCTATTAACTCTCAAATCTTTGAACTAGATAAAGAAACTGGTGCTATTCAGAACTATGTTGCAGTTAAACATAAGACAGAAAGATTTACTGAAATTAAAAATACTGCGAAAGAAAAGAAACAGATTGAACTAAGTACAGAACAGGCTAAGTTTAATTCTGAGATTGACCGTTACTTCACCATGGCACGTTTAGAGAGTGTAATGAGTAAGGAAACGTTTGATGTAGACCTAAAGAATTTAAGTAAGATTATTCCTTTATATCTTGCGGATGTTAAGGAAGATTATTTAAAGACAGGTGAGCCTTTCTTTGAGAAGATTTTCGGTAAGAAGGCAAGTCTTGTAGTACAATTAGTTAAAGAATATTTAACAAGAGAAGAGGTGTAAAAACCTCTTTTTCTTATTGACACTTGAGGGTAAAGTGTGGTAAACTTATTTACGTAAAGAGAGGTAATCTTATATGAATACTTGTAATGTTGAGTGTCGCTGTCCTATGTGTGGTAAGTCTTATACTGTCGTTGTTCCTCATGATGGATTTATTGCATGGAGAAATGGTGGGAAAATCCAAGATTGTTTGCCAAGTCTTTCTAATGAAGATAGAGAGGCATTAATGACAGGTATTTGTGGGGATTGTTGGGAACGAATGTATGGAGAAGATGACTAATACTTCTATAAATAGCCTGAGAATTATTAAAGGCTTTGGGCTGCTAGTGTTAGTTGCTCTATTAGGTCTTGCAAAGACTTATCTAATTGCACAGATAGCTGGAATATGCATTGGTATCTCGCTTTTGATTATCCTAACTGTCTTTGATTGGAAAAACAGAGATTATAGCACCAATTACACAAGACTAGAATACTTTTTAAGTATGGCACTGACTAATGCTATCCTATATTGGTATATTACACATGAAATCTTTATCATGTGGGCATTATCTTACATAGGTCTTGGCATAGCAACACTTTCAGTATATATTAGGGAGAAAACTAATGTCGAAGAGTAACAACTTGTTAGAAAATGTTGCATGTAAAGGAGTGGAACGGAAAACAAAAAACCTAACTACATTAAAAATTAGCTACTCTACAGATGAAGAGAGCCTTAAATATATTTATCATGTGCAAAATGACTTTAATAAGGTATTGCGAGTTACATATAATAGAATTTGTGAGAATAGTGAATATTCTACTAAGGAACTGACTGCCATTCAAGCTAACTTAAATAATATTGATGGTTGTAAATCACACTTAAAAAATTCTGCAATTTACAAAAGTAGGGAGATTTATACTATCAATAAGGCATCTAATCCTCAAAAAGTTATTTTTGGAGGGAGAAAGAGTTTTATTGACAGATGCAAACACAAGATTAGCAAGGATGAATTTTCCAAAAAGCGTATGTTCCCTATTTACGCCATTGGGCAATGTAACTGCCATGGTAACAGATTATTTAAGATTGTAGACACACATACAATTATATTTAAGTCGGATATGGAGCACCATATCAAATTAACCCTTAAAAATGTTGGTAAAAACAGGGAAAAGCAGTTATTGAAACTTATTGAGTTACAAAAGGCAAATAGCATTTCGCTTACTTATGAACTAGACCTAGACCATGTGTATATAATATTTGATAACTCAATATTTGAAAATCATAGATACCAAATTAAGAAAGACAGAACAATGCAAATCGATGTAAATCCTAATTATGTTGGTTGGTCTGTAACTGATTGGAAACAAGATTATAATTTCCATTTAGTTGCGAGTGGTATGTTTAGTTTAAAACCTTTGAATGATTATGAAAACCACTTAGCTGTTAGCTCCATTTCAAACGAGTCGAAGTATATAACCAATAAGCGAAAACATGAAGTAATAGAGATTGCAAAGGAACTATTTAAACTTTGTAAACATTATCGTTGTGAAGTGTTTGCTATAGAAGATTTATGTATGAAATCTTCTAGTCTTAATAAAGGTAAGAAGTTAAATAGACTTATCAACGGTCAGTGGTGCAGGAATCTACTTTTTCAGCAAATAAGAAACCGTGTTTTATCTAGTAGTACAACCTTGGTTGAGGTTCAACCACAATATTCAAGTATTATTGGTAATCTAGTCAATAGACACTTGGAATTGCCAGACCCTGTATTAACAAGTATTGAAATTGGTCGTAGAGGACATGAGTTCTCTTGTCAATATATTTTTAAAAGACGACAACCAGAAAAGACAGTAGTTTTTCCGAAATTAGAGACAGTAAAGAAGTCAATTACTCAGTCGTTGGAAGAATTGGGTATTGATGTTCCTGAATTTATTAATTGGAATGAACTATTGTCCGTTGTCAAGAAATCTAAAGTGAAATATAGATTTCCTTTACTTTCAAAATATGAAAGTACCCCTTTTAGCAAAAACCATAAGTGGAGGTATTTAACAATATATGAATTTTAAGTCATCTAATGGTTCTTGTATTTTAGAAAATGAGATTATTTCACATTTGAATGATGTAACTGGTTTACATTACACTTTATATCATTACAGAGATATTGGGTATCTATACATTATTATTTCCTTTATCCTGATTAGTGTGGTCATGTCCTCTAATAGTGTCCTTCTACTTTGCGTTGGGGTTATATTCTCTTATCTGTTGTACACTGAGGGGAGAAAGTTTGCCAAGGTTGATTTAGAATATATGTATATGTTACATCTTCCAGAAGAGAAGAAAAAAAGTGCCTTACTATTAGAAATCATCAAGCAGTTCTTTCATAATGGTTCTGTTTATGTAGAGTTTGGTGAGCCTCAAGAGAATAAGAAAGGATATATCCTTAAAGCAGTATTCACCAGTCCAAATAATCCTAACATTATAGTAAACTTTTCTAAGAATTATAATGTACTTAAAGGGAAGAAATACAAGATTTCTGATTTAATTAAGTAGGAGATAATATGTTCAATTTATTTTTAATTGTTTGGGAGAAAGTAGTTAATTTAATCATTAAATTATTTAGTGTAAATGTTTAAGAGTGAGTACCTAATGGTATTTACTTTTTTATTTTGTGTGGTATAATGTGAAATAAGGAGACAATATATGCTTAAGAAATTAGATTTAATTCAATGTGGCATCATCTTAGTGATGTTAGTATTTTTCCCATTCAAAGGAACTTATCCAATTCTTTTTACTATTGGTGGATGGTTAGGTACTGTTGGTATTTTAGTTGGATTTATTAGTGTTCGAATGATTAACAAGATGGAAAGAAATAAAGAACATAGTTTAAGAATGAGTAATATATGTATTAACATGTCATTATTAAATTCGGTAGGGGTATACTATACTAACTCTGTTTCTTCACAAAATTTCCGTCTTATTGCATCAATTCTATTCTTACTCCTTTCCTTATGGCTATACACACCTAAAAAGAGGTGGGAAGATGTTCAAGAGGACTTAAGTAAGTAAGGAGAGTACAATGAAAAGAACTAATACATTTGTAACAATGGGTGCTAACGGTCTTGTTAATGATAGAGAAGAAAATGATTTCTATGCTACTGAACCAAAAGCAACGGTACTATTATTAGAAAAAGAAACATTTAATAAAAACATTTTAGAACCATGTGCAGGTATGGGGCACATTAGAGATGTACTTGTTTCTAATGGATATAGTGTAACTGCAACGGATTTAATTTATCGTGGTATAGACGACATTAAACAGGAAGATGTATTTAATATTAAGGAATTTAATGGAGATATTATTACTAATCCACCATACAAGATTGCTTTACCTATTCTAAAACATTGTTTAGATATTATCCCTACAGGAAATAAGGTAGCAATGTTCTTAAAGGTGTTATTCTTAGAAGGTAAGGAACGAAAGAAGTTCTTTGAAGAAAATCCCCCTAGATATATATATATTGCAAGTGGGAGATTGAATTGTGCCAAGAATGGTGATTTTGAGAAATACACCTCTAGTGCAGTTGCCTATGCGTGGTTTGTGTTTGAGAAGGGATACAAAGGTGATACGATTGTACGGTGGATTAACTGATGGGTAAAACTGACAATTTAAGAAAAGCAATGGTTGCCAAGAATGACGAGTTCTACACGCAACTACATGAAATAGAAAATGAGTTAAAGTTCTATACACAGTATTTAAAAGATAAGATAATTTACTGTAATTGTGATAGTCCTAAGTATTCTAACTTTTGGAAGTACTTTTATGATAACTTCCACGTTTTAGAGTTGAAAGGGATTGTTTCTACTTATCTTGATAACGAACAATCCTATAAAACTACTTATGATGGAAAAACTGTTATTCAAGAAAAGTTAGTTGGCGATGGAGATTTCAGAAGTGATGAGTGCATCAAGATATTAAAAGATTGTGATATAGTAATAACAAATCCACCTTTTAGTTTGATACGTGATTTCTTTGATATATTAGTGGAAAATAAGAAACAGTTTTTATTTATAGGAACAATAAATGTTGTTAAGTATCTGAATGTATTTAAGGAACTTAAAGAGAATAAAGTTTGGACCGGTAAAACACATCCTGCTAATTATATAAAGCCAGATGGAAGTATATATCAAATTAGAAATACTATATGGATAACAAATATTGGGAAAAATGTTAAGAAATTAACTCTAACAAAGAAATATAAAGAGGAAAATTACATTAAGTATCATAACTTCGATGCTATCAATGTAGATAAAGTATCTGATATACCATGTGATTATTATGGTATTATGGGAGTACCGATTACTTTCATAGAGAAATATAATCCTAATCAATTCAAGATTGTGGGAATAGATAGAATACCCTATAATATTGAATTGGGTATTAAAGGAATGGGAGAACAATGGTGTAATGATTTCTTTTCAAGTGGTGGTAAAGGACATTATACTCCAACTATGAGAAACCTATGTTTATACGAAAACGGAAAGGCAACACTAAAGTTTTCAAGAATATTGATTCAAAGGAAGATAGATTGTGAAAAGTAATGATAATATCACAAATAAAGCAATTATCCGTAAAATGCAGTAAATTACGGAGTTTTAGTTTAAAGAGAAAGGAAGTAGCAAATGGTAAAAAGAGATAAAACATTATATACAGAAGATAGTATTATATCAGAAACCCCTAGGGAGTTCTGTCGAAGAGTACCATCAACGTATTTAGGAAGTTCAAAGACAAATACAAATCTAATTAAAGAGGTCTATGCTAATGCAGTCGATGAGGTAGTGCTAGGACATGGTGATACAATAAATGTTTTAGTTGACATAGATAAGAATAAGTATGTTGTTCAAGACTTTGGACAGGGGTTCTTAATTAATGCGGGTATTGATGAAAATGGAGAAACTATTATGCAACGTAGTTTTGACGTCATGAATACATCAGGAAAGACATCTGCTGATGGTGTTTATAGTGGAGTTTCCCTGGGTTTGAATGGAATCGGAGCAAAGCTGACCAACTGGCTATCAAGCAAATTAATTGCAAAATCTGTGCGAGATGGTGAGTACGAAAAATTGTGGTTTAAAGATGGTATTTTCCAAAAGCGAGAAGTGGGGAAAACCTCAGAGCAAAGTGGAACGATTGTTGAGTGGTATCCAGATAAACAATTCTTTGCCTCTAATGAACCTGATTTTCAATTTTTATGTAACTATTTTGAAGAAATTGGTGCATTAGTTCCAAATTTAACTACAAACTTCACCTATAATAAAGGTGGTAAAGAGAAGAAGTTTACATACTTTATTCCAGATGGGTTAGACCACTTGGTAACAGAGCGAGTTGGAGATAAAGAACTATTTTCTAATCGTTTTATTATTGATAGAACTATTGGAACGGATAGTATCTCTATGTGTTTAACTTATACATCAGATTATTCAGATAATATCACTTCCTTTGTTAATTTAGGAAAAACTGAGGGTGGTGAACATATTTCTGCTTTTAAGAGTGTATTTACTAGAACATTAAATAAATATGCACAAGAAACAAATAAGTTAAAGGCTAAAGAAAAGAATCTAACTTCTAATGAGTTAATGGAAGGTCTTTATGTTATTTTTAATGTAACTACCACAACTGTAAAGTATGATGCACAAAATAAGAGTAGAATTGATAGTATTGATGCCAACATTATCAACCAAACAATTAGTGGAGATTTTGCTACTTGGTTAATGAATAATCCTAATGAGGCTGATATTATTCTTGAACGTGCTTTAGTCGCCAGACGTGCTAGAGAAGCAGCTAAAAAGGCTAAAGATAAAATCAGAGAAGTTGCTAAAAAGGATACAACATCTTTATTTGGTGATTTCCCTACAAAACTATCCGATGCATACCCTAAGAACAAGAACGATAGAAGTAAGTGCGAAATTTATTTCGTGGAGGGAGATTCTGCTGGAGGAACAATCAAATCTACAAGAGATAGTACATTCCAGGCATGCCTTCCTGTTCGTGGTAAAGGGCTAAACTGTTTAAAGGCATCTATTGACAAGGTTTATGCAAATGCTGAAATTGCCAGTATTGTAAAGGCACTTGGACTAGATGTAGATAAAGATACAGGTAAACTCATATACAACACTAAGAAGTTGCGTTATCATAAGATTATTATTGCTTGTTTCACAGGGGATACAAAGGTTAAATCTTTAGATGGTAATTTCTACTCCTTTAAGGAACTTGTAGATAATGATGTTAAGACATTGTGGGTATACTCTATTGATAAAAATGGTAATGTTGCCCCATCTTTAGCAAAGAATATCCGTAAAATCAAAGAAACAAATAAATTGGTTAAGATTACATTAGATAATGGTAAGGTTATTAAATGTACATTAGACCATAAGTTTATGTTACCGGATTTGAGTTATGAAGAGGCTCAAAATCTAAAAGTCGGTCAATCACTAATGCCTATTTATACTAAGATAGAGAATAAACATGAAATGTATTTCGATAGAAATTCTGGAAAGTATAAATATACACATGATTTAGTTGGAAATACTATTTTAGTTAAAGAAAAAGAAGATGCTTTAGAGAGATTGCAGAATGAAGAACATTCACCAAATCAAAATAGTATATGCGTTCATCACATAGGTGTATTTAATCAGAACAATAGTTTAAATAATACTCCAGAAAACCTTGAATGGCTAACTGCGAAAGAACATTTTATAGAACATTCTAAGCACAATAAATCAGAAAAAGGAAAAGAATACTTTAGAGAACTACATAAAGAAGGTAAATTAAAGAGTTGGGCAGAGACGTATAATGGTTCAGAAAAACATATAGATGCTGTTAAGCGAGCTAGGGAGTTAGGGCATTATGACGGAAGTTCTCACTTTATTGGGTACAATAAGACACAGGCTAATAGAGATTCATGTAAGAAGTCTAACTCCAACCCATTGCATATTCTCCATAGTAAACAAACCAAATCACTAAAGACACTCAAATATCTTATTGAAAATGGTTTTGAAGTTAATGAAGAGAATTATAACTACAATAAGTGTCAAGGTGCTGCCCTATTCTCTAATCTAAACACACTATTTAATAGTTTAGAAGAAGCTATTGAGTTAAGCAAGGATGTAAATTTTTCTAATTATGTACTCAAGAGAGAACAAGACAATAACGTTGAGGTTCAGAAACGGTCAAGAGTTGCTAGGGTTATTAACCGACTTACTGATAGAGGGTTAGAGTTAAACGAGGAAAACTATAACTCGGTTAGAATTAAAGAAGAGAAAGACCCTAAGTTTGAAACAATCTTAGCAGTTTTTGATTCTTATGAAGAGGCGTATGAAGCAGGAAAACACTACAATCACAAGATAACAAGCATTGAATTTATTGATGTTAAAAATGAACCTGTGTATTGTATGGAAGTGCCTGAACATCACAACTTCTTGCTTGAAGGAGGCGTCGTAGCTCATAACTGTGACGGAGACCCCTGACGGAAATCACATTACATTACTATTTATTGCAGCGCTTAATTGGTTGTGTCCTGAACTATTACTTAATGGGCATGTATATCGTGTGTATGGTGCGTTATTTAAAGTTACATTCCCAGATGGAACATATCAATTATTCCAAGATGATAAGTCTTTTGATGCTTGGAAAGAGGATAATCCTAATAAGAAATACAAGGTTTCTCGTGCAAAGGGTCTTGGCGAATTGACAAAAGAAGAAGCATACGAACAGTTAATGCAGGTAAGCACTAGAAACATAAAGCAATTAGAGATAACAGACTATGATGATTTTGTTAATGCTCTTGAAATTGCCATGGGGGATGATGCAACTCGAAGAAGTGAAATATTAGATTCTTATTACGAGGATGTGGCAAAGAAAGGAGTTGACATAGCGTTATGACAGATAAAATAGACATTGTTTCAGAGATAATGGATAGCATGTATACCTATGCAAATGAGGTAAATTTAAAGCGTGCCATTCCATACCTTTCAAGTGGGTTAAAACCAATTGGATTGTTAGGTATATGGTCTATGTATGCTAATAAACATACTTATGACAAATCTTATTCAAAATCTCAAAAAGTTACTGGTGAGTTAATGAACTATTCCCCTCATGCAGATGCATATGAGGCTCTTGTACGTATGGCTCAAGACTTTATATACCAAGTTCCTTTAATTGACGGACATGGTAGTTTTGGCTCTGTTGTTGGTGGAGATGATGCTGCAAGTCAAAGATATACAGAGATGAGATTATCTGAATTTTCCCATGACATTCTTCTTTATAACAAAGAATTGCTTGATATGGGGTTGAACTACTTAGAGGAAGATGAACAACCTATTTTAAACAAGTGGGTTTCCCTTGTACCATTATTATATATATCACACCTATCAGGTATTGGGTATGGTAAGGCTAATACATGGGTTGGTGGTAATCTAATTGAGTTTAAGAATCTACTTCACAAATATTTGAAGAGTGGTAAGGTAGATTATTCTCTTATTTACCCTGATTTTCCTACTGGGGGTATTATTATTAACAAGTCAGAAATGGTTGACATGTATAAGACAGGTAACGGAACAGTTAAGTTACGTGGCAATGCTACTATAACTGATAATGTTATCATCATTCACTCTCTGCCATACCAAGTGTATCCAGAAACATTCTTGGAAAGTTTAAAGAACTTAACCTCAAAAGCAGATAACTTGCCAATTAAATCCGTGGCTAATTATAGTAATATGAATAGCATTGAAATCGAAATTGTTTGCACTGACAATGAGAGTGCGAATCTTGTGTTAAATTACTTGTATGCTAAGACAAATCTACAAGTAAGTCTTTCTAATAATCGTGTAGCAATTACTCGTAGAGGTATTCCAGAGATAGTTACAATGGAAAGATACCTCGATGAATTTATCTTAAATAATAGAGAGTTAGTTGTTAAGGAATCTAACTACTTTATCAGTAAGAATAAAGATAGATTGGAAGTATTAAATGGTCTTATTTCCGCTCTTGATATGATTGATAAGATTATTGCCCTTATTAAAAAGAGTAAATCCAAGCAAGATGCCAAGGATTCTATTATGAAGTTAGGCTTTACTGAACTTCAAACGCAAGCCATTGTAGATATGCCATTGGGTAGATTAGCTAACTTGGAACAGATTAAAATTCATGACGAGCAAGCTAAGTTAGAGAAAGAACTACAGTACTATACAAATCTATTAGAGGATGATAAGGCAAGAGATAAGCATTTCTTAGGTAGATTTGATAAGTTGGTAGATAAGTATGGTTGGGAACGCAGAACTAAGTTAGCAGACATTGAAGAAGTTAAGTTGGCTGTTGCTAAAAAAGAGATGAAAGAACGTACTCCTAAGAAACAAAAGGAATATATGGTTGCTTTATCTTCTGAACATACAATTAAATCAACTGAGGTTGTTAAGTATAAGAAGAATCCTACTGACCTATATGTAGGTAAGTTTACAAAGAAAGATAATGTAATTGTAGTAACTGAAACAGGTATGATGTATAAGATACCAGTTAAGAAGATTGATGTATGTCTATCTACTGCACAAGGTATGTCATTTGAAAGTTTTGGTATTACAGATAAGGTTATCTTTATTGATACTCAACCAAAAGACTTTGTACTATTTGTATCTAAGTTAGGTCTTGTTAAGAAGTGTGAATATGCTAAGTCATTAGGCATTTCTAAGAAGTCCGGTGCAGTTGTAATGGGTTTTAAACAAGATGGAGACAAGTTATACAAGGTATATACTGTGGATGATACAGATACGATACAACTAGACACAGATAAGAGAACTATTGATGTTGTAGTGAAAGACTACAAACCATCTGGTAGAACTTCATGTGGTAAGAATGTCTTAAAGAAGAGTGAAACTTTAAGAGAGGTGTAATATCCTCTCTTTTTCTTCTTGACACGGTTGCTTTGATGTGGTAGTATAATGGTAGGAGATTTTATATAATGAAGATTTTAGATTTTGAGTGTTTTGGTAATATCGTTAAACTGTATCTTGGTGAAACAGTTAATGGTATTTATGGGGATGACTGGAATGATATTCCTTACGAGCATAATGCTGGAACAGTGTATGATAAGTTCTATACTGATACAGTAGAGATTGCTTTCCCACTATCCACGCAAGTGTATGAACCTTGTTTTGGCTATGATAATTCCCCGTATTGTAAGAAGGATTTTCTGTTTAGGAAAGTTCCTTTTCTACTGTTTGGGCAACTGGATGAATCATGGAGATACCATGATTTTGATGAGTTGTTAGAGAAAGTTCCTACGCTGCACAAACTATATATTGGAGATGATTGGGAAGATATTCTTGTGAAATATGGTAATTTATTCACAAGAGTAGAAGAAAACACCGATGGAACGTGGGATACAATTCAATTTATGTTCTCTGACCATGAAAAGTTTGCTATTGATGTAGGTGATATTGATAGTCTAATTCTTGACAATATTGTTACATCTAAGAACATTAGTTACACAAGTTATAACGGTGTAAGCACTACATATAAAGAAACAGTACACTTTGTTAAGATGTTTATTCCAGATACAAGCAATATAGTGTATTCTTCTTATAATGGGCATATATTATCTGTGTTTAATAAACTAAAGGAAAATAACATAAAGACAATCTCGTTGTTAGATGGGGATAAGGTTGTTGCTAAGTATGATGTTACTTTCAAAGATGACCTTGATTCTGGTATGACGTTTAGTAATGTGTATCAATATACCCATGAAACAGTTGATGGACTACATATTATCATTACAGATGACCTAGACGACCTCCAATATTATAGAGATACAGAGGTTGAAACGAAGTTGTTAGACGAAGAAGAGTTTTGAGTATAGGAGTATGGAAATTTATGGGAGAAATTGACAAGATTTATCTTAGTTCCTTTGGCTATTATATGCCAGTTACTAAGGAAATGAAGGAACGTTTTGAACAAGAAAAGAAGGAGTACCAACGAACTGGTAAACGATTGGTAATTGCTTTTATTGGCAAGGCTAGACATGGTAAGGATACTATGGTAATTCATACTAAAGCACTATGTAATGCTAAGTGTGAACATGTGAGCTTTGCTAAACACTTAAAGGAACAGGCAAAGTCATTGGGTTGGGATGGAGAAAAGGATTTTGCAGGTAGAAATCTATTACAAGCGTTATCCAGACCAGTAAAAAATTATTATAATGAAAAGGCATTAGATGACCCTGAGCATTATGGTATTTATGGAAATGATAATTATTATAGTGCTATTGTGCTAAATCAGATATTGAATAGTGATAATGAGGTGTTCTTTTTATCTGATATGCGTTTCCTATGTGAGTATAATCTATTTAAGAGTTGTAAGGATATTGACTTTAAGGTTGTATTAATTAATCGGTTAAATTCTGATGGTACAGAGTTTGATAATGGGCTTACAGAAGAACAAAAGAATCATCCAAGTGAGTTGGAACATTTGCAAATACCTTATGACCTAAGATTTGACGTTGTAACACTTTGGGATAGTAAAGATGCAAGTGAAATTGTTAAGGACTTGTGGTTGTAAGTTATGCTATTTATTTATTGAGAGGGTAGGGTATGGTTGAGATAGACAAAAAGCAGAGAAAGGGTATCAAAAAATACCTTGGTAGAGTAAGAAAGAAAGTATTTTTTGAAAAATATACTGCACTACCTGTAGGAGAAAAGTTTAAGTATTTCTTAACTTACTATTTAGGACATTTGTTTGGTGGATTTCTTGTATCATTACCACTTACCGTGGCATTTGGTGGTTCATTCCTAAAAGCTCTCACACTATCAGAAATCTTTGTATCTATCGTAGTTCTAATAACAATCCCACATCACCAAAGAACGACTGGAAGGATGTTTCTAAATAATGGGATTGAAAAGACTTATAGAGACGGTGCGGAGTGGATTGTTCGAGATAGTAAGGGAATATACTTTACATCGTGTGATACTATTCCAACAGATAACTTAGAGAACTTTGTGTTATGTGAGGATAATGTAGAAGTTGTTGGGCTACCTACAAACACAATAGGTTCTATTGGTGAGTTATTGTTAGGCAGTTTCAACCACTTGACAGGCTAAAAACGTATGATATGATTTAGTTGGAATAGGAGAGGAAATTATGGACATAGAACAGGCAAGAAAAGAGTGTAGACATACATATCTACAACTCCAACCAATTGCTAAGGAAGCAGTCGAAAAGTATAGTAAACCAATTGACACGATTGTAAAAGAAATGTCAAAGTTAGAATCAATGACTGATGAAGAAATCAGACAGTTAATGATGAGATTATCTATTGAATGTTATTTCTTTGGCAACTATACAGCAGAAAGTTCGCTGATGAGTGATTGTGCCACTATCTTGCAGAAAGAGAAGAACGCAAGGGAATACTCAACTGCAACAGGAACACAGGCAGAAAAAACAAGTATTGCAACAATCAATTCAATGGATAAACAAGCAGTAAGTTCTTTATATAAGATGGTTAAGGACTTAATGAGTGTTAAATTAGATGAAGCACATAGATTAGTTAATACCTTAAATAGTGTTTTAATTAGCAGAAGTGCAGAAAAGAAAATGAAGATGGGAGTTCGAGATGAGTAAGGAAGTAACAGAATTAGATTTAAAATCATTTAAAGCAGATGTTGAGGCACTTAATAAAAAGTGGGGGAAGAATAGACTATCCAACATCATTGGTGCAGTCAGACGATTGAGTTTTGGCAGCGTATCAGCAAACTATGCAACATTTGGGGGAGTACCGTATCAAAAACTTATTGTATCTAGTGGAGTAGAACATAGTGGAAAAACATTAGGCGCTTGTCAGTTAATGGCACAATATCAACATGAAAATCCTGGTAAGGTTTGTGTATACGTTGATGCCGAAAACACCTTACGTGGACAAGAGGAATTTCTTTGTAAAATGACTGGGCTAAGTACGGAAGAAGGAAAATTCCTACGTGGTGAAGTTGATGGAATGTCAGCAGAACAGATATTTGATTTTATCGAAGATTTACAATTAAAGCCTTGGATTGGTATGATTGTACTAGACTCTGCACCAATGTTGATTCCACAAGAGGTTTTAGATAGTTCAAGTACTGTGGATAAGGGAATGAGAGCTAGTATTGCTAAGGCACTGGGGGTATTCATTAGAAAAATGACTACTCTAACAGCAAGAGTTGGAAATATCTTATTGGTTATCAACCAAGTAAGAATTGAAAAATTACACAATGGTGCTATTCGTTACAACGAACCATGTGGATATGCACTTAATTATTATCCATCATTTAAGATGAGATTTGGTACACGTAAGTTCATCAACGCTAAGGGGGAAGAAATCTCCGATTCGAAAGCAACTGAGGCAGTTGGATTCAGAATTTCATTTAGCACTACAAAGAGTAGAGTTGGTGCAACAAATCGTGGTGGTGGATACATCACATACTTATACGATAGTGGTATGGACTATCTTGGTGATTTAGTGGCTACTGCAACTACTTTTGGTTATATTACAGCAGGTGGTGCTTGGATTACATTGACAGACCCATTGAGTGGCGAGGTGCTTACTACAAAGGGTGGAGAACCGTTAAAGTTCAATGGTAAGCAAAAACTTATTACTTTCTTAAAGGAACATCCAGAATTTGCAGAGAAGTACACAGAACGTCTGGAACAAGCGATGTCAAATGGTGGTAACATTTCATTATTGGCTGACGAGGACTTATCTGTAATCTTAGAACAGGAACAACAGGTTTCTAACTATGATTCAGAAGAAGAGGCTGAGTTTAAGAAAGAAATGGAGAAGTTAGACAGAGAGGAAGGTAAGTCCTAGTGGAAACACATGTGAAATTACCTTTTGAACAAGGAACAAAACATCCAACACGATATTATTCAAAGAAACAAGAGAATAATGTTGCTAAGGCTACTGGTGGTGCTACTGTGAAAAACAGTGGTGCTACCATGTGGCAAAAGGGTGATGTAAATGTAAGTGATGTTTCAATGTTAATCGAGTGTAAAACATGTGTAGAACCAAAGAAATCATTTAGTATCAAAAAAGAATGGATTACTAAAAACAGAGATGAATGTCATTTCATGAGAAAAGACCATAGTGTAATCTCATTTAATTTTGGGGATGATGATGGTAATTTTTACATCTTGGAAGAACATGACTTTAAATTATTCCTTGAGTTCTTGCGTAACCAAGAAGAGGTTGAATAATTATGACAGTTAAAGAATATTTATTGCAGGAGAAGAAGTATGCTACCTGCACAAACGGTGGAAACACTGTAAACAAGATTGTGCTGCAAAGTAGTAAGTTTAAACCAATAAATAAGGTACTTTATGAGTTGGATAGTACTTTACGTGCAACATTACCACTAGTTAACAGACAGAGTACAGAATATAAGACAATCAAAGAGCAGCTAGAACAAACAAAGTTCCTCATTAACCTTTGGGGTGAAGAAGTCAAATCATGCTAAGACTTGACTGTATAGATATGCCAAAGCGACAATTAGATTATGTAATTAAAGATTATATTATCTACTTGTATGAGTTGGCAAAAGAGCATGGTACAGATACAATTAGAATATTTAACCCAGACAACGTTGATGAGTTATATGAGTTTACGTTCCCATACAAACACAGTAGAGAATGTATCTTTAAGTGTGGTTTATTTAGTGCTATCGTATCATTTAGTGATATGGATAGAGTTGGAGCTTTAAGTGGATTCTTTAAAGATAGACAATTTGTAATTGGTAAAATCGGTAAGTGAAAACAAAAGATGTAATTGAAGGGCTACTGTATGTAAGTGGTAACAATCAAGTAGTGAAACAAGCATTGGAACTATCCCATATTCTATCGGATGAAAGAGATTGGGAAAGTGTTCCACATTTAGAATTGTTTTACTTAGATAGGTTTAAATCACCTACATTTTTATGCGTTGTAGATAAGATTTATCGAGTATATGTTATCGGAGAAAGAGAAAAAGGACAATCTTATAATGTATTAGAGATAGATGGAATGACTACAACACATTTAACTATTTCAAAGGGTGAATTAAAGAAAAGGATGTTACAAGTTGCTAAAGAAACAAAAGAATTGTATCTACCTGACACATTTGCTCAAAGATTGATTTATATTAAACCAGATTATATAAGTGGTAGAATTGCAGATGAGGATATTTATATATTCAATCGTTTAGAGGATACTGGTACATTATTTACCCCGTCAAAATGGTCTATTGGGGTTGATATTTATTCTACTAGCAATAAGGAATTTAGGACTAGTGGTAATGATATTATAAAGGCTATTTTTGCAGAATTTTGAAAAAAGAAAGGCGAAACATGACATTAGAAGAAACGGTTAAGAGTAAACATGCACTAGGATAAATCCTAATACCTTTCTAAAGGTACGATTGTTTACAAGACTCAGGTTAAAGAAATTTAACCTACGATAGTTAGATGAAACACATACACACCTTCGGTTGAATGCTCAAGACCGAAGCCCTGTGATTACTGATTAAGTTGAGTTGAGAGTGCTAAAATAACTCTGTGTTAGTAATTTCAAAACTCTAATTATCATTGTCGATGAGAAGTCCGACACTTATCTTGGTAAAAGAGATAAGTTAGACATTACAGTTCAGTGAGTACTGAATTATATTAATTGAAACTCACTAAAATTAAAGTACGAAAGGAGTTGAAACGTATGTTCGTATATGTTTTAGACAAGAATGGACAACCACTTATGCCAACATCACGTTTTGGCAAGGTTCGTAGATTACTAAGAGATAAAAAGGCAAAAGTGGTTAAACGTTGTCCATTTACAATCAGGTTACTGTACGAACCTGAAACTAAAATCGTACAGGATATAGTACTTGGTGTAGATACAGGTTCTAAACACGTAGGTGTAGCCTGTGTTGGGAATAGAAAGGTACTGTATCAAGCACAAGTTGAATTAAGAGATGATATTAAGCGAAAAATGGACCGTAGACGTACATTTAGACGTAATCGTAGAAGTAGAAAAACTAGATATAGAAAACATAGATTCTTAACTCGAGGCAATTCTACCAAGAAAGGTAGGTATTGCCCTACGGTTCTAAGCAAGTGCTACGGACATGAACGAGAAATCGAGTTTTGTAAGAAGATTCTTCCAATCAAAGACACTGTTCTTGAAACAGGTAAGTTTGACACTCAACTCATGGAAAAACCATGGTTACAAGAACACAAGTGGGCGTATCAAAAAGGTGTAAACTATGGTTATGCAAATGCTAGAGAACATGCTTTGGTTAGAGATAAGTACACTTGCCAATGTTGTGGCAAAAAGAGTTGTGGTTTGGAAGTTCATCATATTATCTATCGTAGCAAAGGTGGTAGTGATAGTTTAGAGAATCTCATTACCTTATGTGAAGATTGTCATAAAGCCGTTCACTTAGGTAAAGTAGACTTGAAGTTAAAGGGTAAACGTAGAAGTAATTTAAGATATGCAACTCAACTGTCTATCCTCAGAAGTATGTTGTTAAAGAAATATTCTAATGCAATAGAAACCTTTGGATTTGTAACAAAAGCCAATCGAGAAAACTTAGGTATCGAAAAGGAACATTACATCGATGCCTGTGTGATTGCAAGTGGTGGTTTAGAGTTTAGCCCCTCTGAGGTACTATACCAAAAACGATGTGTATCAGTACAAAACAGGGTATTAACAAAAGGCAGTAGAGATGAGAAGAGATACCCAATAGGTAAGGTTCACGGGTTTAAACAATACGATAAAGTTAAATATCTAGGAAGAACCTGTTTTATTAAAGCGAGAAGAACCAATGGTGGCTTTGTTTTGATGGATATTGAAAGTAATTCCATTGACTTTAGGGATAGAGGTGGAAAACAAAATCCTTCTTATAAAGCAATCAAAAGATTAAATGCAAGAAAAAGTATTTTATGTATACAAAAAATAGTAGAAAGAGGTATATAACAATATGACGTTAGAGGAAACTGTACAAGTAGACATTCAACAGGATTCATTCCATGAAAAAGCAATCAACAATCAATTAAGTAAGGAAGATTTAGAAAAGTTAGAAACAGCAAGAAAGATGTTCCAAGAAGAAGTAAATGTATAAGCTCAAAAGTTCTCATATTTCCAACGAAAAGTATTACAACAGATTAGAATCAGATTTAGAATTCCAGAGTAGATTTAAGACATTAGACTTTAATACTCTATCAGAAATTATTTTCCATGATGAGATTACCCCTAATGTTTATAGTAATGCAGTATGTGCATTGACAGTATCCGACTCATTTAAAATACCACTATTATTTAGTGAAGCTAGATATTTATTCTTTGCTTTACAAGTTAATAGATTGTATTATGAAAAGAATACAGGAGTTAAGATTAACTCTCTATCACAAGCAAAACTAATGTATGACGAAACAGGTAATAGTTTTACTGAGATGGCATTAGAACAATCAGAGAATAGTAGACAGATTAGATTTGAAAGATTTATGGCTAGACATCGTATCTTCTTCCCTAACTGTAATCTATATTGGGAGATTCCAATTAGTTTTTACAAGGATGGAGAAACTGGTCAAACATGTGTTACACCTGCAGGTAATGTCAATCCGTATGCATTAGTAAGCATTCCTGCGATTGAGAGTGAGAAGTTTAAGATTCCTCGCAATATTTACTTAAAGTTCTTCTTAGGAACTCACAGTAAGTTAGTATGTAACAATACAAAGGATATTGCATTAAACTTCAACCAGTTAGATAATGAGTTAGCACTTCATGTTTTAGAGTTCTGTGGATACTCAAAGAGATACACTATCACCAAAGATGAGAATACTGATTACTACTACGACAATGAGAGTAGATGTCTTGTTGCAGAGTTATTACATAAGGATAGTAAGGTGTTTAACTCTGATGAAAGCAACGAAGAAGAGGCAGTATACTGGAGTAAGATGAGTTACAATAAATATTTCTTTATGAAGAACCATAAGGAATATGTGCCAGTTTTACATGGCGATGTAATAGAGATTTACATGCGATGATTGAAGTAGAAATTAGCCAAGCCTACCTAAGTGGTAGAGAGTTTGGAAAAAATGTGTGGAACTTAATTAAAGATAAGGTTGACTGGAATACTCAAAACACAATCGTATTACCTGACGGTTTAAGCTATATGACTGATTCTTTCTTTCTTGGATTCACCGAGGAAGTTCGTAACCGTACAGATAGTTTAGAGGATGTAATTAAATTCAAGTGCGGAAATGAGTATATCCGGTCATTAGTAAGGATTTATTCTGAATGTTACAAGAAAAAGAATTAGAAAGACTGCCAAGTAAATACTATTCAGATGGAAGATTTACACAATTCTTCTATTATAGATTATACACAGTTGGTAAGGCTTTCTTCAAAGAAAGAATTATAGAATTAGATACAGAGCATATCTACACAAGGGAATCGGTAAAGGAAAAAATTGATGAAGCTGCAAGTGCAAAATTAAGAGGCCCGTATGTAGATAGATTGATTTATGCAGATGAAAAGTGGTATGAATACAGAAATTCTCACTTAAATGAGTTTGATACAAAAGAAGTAACAGATTCACTAGATGATTTCACAGCATCTAAATCTTCTTTCATACCAAACCACAAGTTTACTCTTCAAGAGGCTGTTATTGGCTATCTAATTTGTAATGAACAGTTAGGCGAGATTGATAAGTCCACCTTACCAAAATACACAAAGTTGGAGTCAAAGAAAGAATTTGCTGAGAAACATAAGGCAATTCGTAAAGCAATTCGAGAAGAGTTGGAGATTCCAGGTGAAGAAGCATTACAAGTTAAGCACGTAGTAACTAAGGTAGATATGAAACCAATCGGAAAGAAGAATAGACCAAACACATCAGATTCAGAAGTGTTAGATGTCTTTAAAGAAGATTGGTTAGAATTTCTGTGTAATTAACTATTGACAAGAGTTAGTTCAATGCTATAATGAGGGAGTAAATCATACTCCCTAACTTCAAGTTGTTGTGTAGTAGTAGCACGTTCGTATAACGAAAGGACTGGTGCAAATCCAGTCAACTTGACTAGCAATAATGGTTAGGAGGTATTTTTGATGAGTAATAATCAATATGATATTTTACAAGCAATCAGACGTAAAGATTATATGTATGTCTGGGAACGAACAAAGTATCTAGGATACCAAGATGTATCCGATATGGAAGAACGCTATTTGCTATTTAGAAAAGCAATTAGTATTTTTAATCCTGACCAAAATAACAATTTTATAAGTTTTTACAAGAGATACATGGTTAATAATAAGATTAAAAATTCAACTTTTTACATCACAGACAATAAGAATATTATTAAAGAACTGAAGAATAATCACATCTCCCCAGAAACTTCCGAAGGAAAGGGAAGAAAGTATGTTCTAAGTCAATTGGAAGAATGGGAGAACGATATTGAATGAGAGTACAGACACAAATTTCATACACAACAATACCTAAGAAAGCATTACTTGATACGTCACTTTCCTTACGTGCTAAGGGGTTTTACGCTTGTATGATGTCTGGTATTGAGGTTGAAGATGAAAATGCTTTCAATGAGTTGTTTGAAAATGGTTACATTGAGTTGAAGAAAAATGAATATGTACTATTGATTTCCCCAATAACAAAGAAAGAAAAGGTTGAAGATGTATCTGATATGCCATTCTATACTGAACCAAGTAAGAAGTTAAAGAAGAAAAAGTCAAAAGCATTGCCAGAGATTATAACAGAGTGCGTGAACGCTTATACAACAGATGATGGCGAAAGAAAGCAGTTAATGAGATACTTTAACTTGCGATTAAATCCACCAGAAACATCTAAATTTTACAATCATAAGTTAATTGGCAAGCAACATATTCAGAACATCTTGAGGTCTCTTGATTCTTGTCCTACAAAGATTGAAAGTATTATTCAAAGTATTGATAAAGAGTGGGGAATGTTCTACCCATATCACAAAGATAATTATAAGAAGAGTAGAGACAATACTGTTAGTTCCTCTTTTACAGAAGAAGAATTGATGAGTATTCGAGATAACAAGGAGACATTCTGATGGAGAGAAATAACAACTGTTGGTATAAAGACATCTGTAAGTTAGATTGTCATAATTGTGTAAGATATAGAACAATTGTAGATATGTTAGAACGGTCTGAATTACCAAAAGCACAATGGTATCCAGATAGACTAACACCTACAACAGAAGAAGATAAGAGAACGTTTGGAAAGTTAAAGGATATTCAACGTAAAATTGATAAATATATTGATAACGGATATAACTTCTTTCTTAGTTCTATTGAAAGTGGTACAGGAAAGACAACTTGGGCTATTAAGTTGATGCTTAGTTATTTTGATAAGAAGTGGAGTACCTCTGGGATTGATTCAGTTGGACTATTTGTTCATGTACCTACTCTATTAAGACAATTAAAGAATTTTAATAATCCAGTGTCGGATGAGTATATTGAAAAGATTAAAGAGAGTGATGTTGTAATTTGGGATGATATTGCAACAACCCCTCTAACAGACTATGAATATAACCAGTTATTAGTTTTAATTGATAGTCGAACGATTAATAAGAAATCAAACATTTATACAAGTAATGTTGTTTCAAAGGATGAGTTATTAAAAGTATTGGGAGCTAGATTAACCAGTCGAGTATATAATTCATCTATTGTTGCTGTATTTACTGGAAAAGATGTTCGTGGAATAGTATTATAAGGGGGATAGGTCATGATTGAGTTACAGTATTTAAGTAAACTAATTGTTTCAAAAGAATACAGTTTATTATCTGCTAGTGGTATTGGTGTAGACCATTTCCCTAACTATCCTAAAGAATATGAGTTCATTAAAGCTCACTTTGATAAGTATAACACTATTCCTGATGTAGCAACATTCAAAAATAGATTTCCAGACTTTAAACTTATCCAAGTAGGGGAGTCAAATGACTTTCTAATCAGTGCCCTTAGAGAATCCTACACATATAATCGTGCAAGAGAGATTTTAAATAAGGCAGAGGATTTAGTAAATGAAGATAGTAATATCGGTGTTAATTACATTCTTAAAGAGTTAAGTGCATTACCTACAAACTTTGGTGTAGTTGGTGAGGATATTATTCAAGATGCAGAAAAGCGTTATGAAACATTGATTGATAGAAAGAACAATCGAGATAAATATTTCTTTAAAACAGGTCTTACCGAATTAGATATGGTAACAGGTGGTATTCAACGTAAAGAAGAATTTATATTACTCTTTGCGAGAACTAACCAAGGTAAATCTTGGATTAGTCAGAAGATTGCTATTTCTGTTTGGGAACAGGGGTACAATGTAGGTTATTTCTCCCCTGAAATGTCTGGTGAATCTATTGGCTATCGTTTTGATACAATGTATAAGCACTTCAGTAACAGTATGCTTGTTAATGCCATAGATGTTGGAGATGAAGAAGCTGTCTATAAACAGTATATTGAGGATTTAAGAAAACATAAAAATAAGTTCTTGGTAACTACTCCTAAGAGTTTTGGGAAAGAAACAACTGTTTCTGCAATTAGAAGTTGGATACTTGAAAATAAGTTAGATTTCTTAGTTATTGATGGAATGACATACTTGAAGAATGAACGTGGTAGAAGTAAAGAAAATACTACAGAAAGACTTACAAGTATCAGTGAAGATATTATGGAACTATCGGTTGAAATTGGTGTTCCTATTATTGGTGTTGTTCAAGCAAATCGTGAGGCAGCAGGTGATGATGTTATTACTGCCCCTACACTAGAAACAGTGCGTGGAAGTGATGGATTTGCACACAATGCATCCAAAGTATTCTCTATGAGAAAGACATCTAATACACTAGAGTTGGCAATTCTAAAACAACGTAATGGTGTTGTAGGTAATAAACTATTGTGGGATTGGGATGTTGATAAGGGATTCTTCCAATATAAACCTAATAAGGCAAGTGGTTTAGAACAACACGATGCAGAAATCAGTGGAGAATTAACAGGTAAATTCAAAGATTCATCAGAGTTTACTGATGTGTTCTAAAAACTGTGAAAAAGTTTTCAAAAGTAGATACTAAGGTATTTACTTTTTTATTTTGATATGTTATACTAAAAAGAGAAAATGGGAGAATACTACCTAATATGAAAAGAAAAAATGAGTTTGACTTAAATAAGATTTATGAAGTAAGTACATCAAAGCAGGTTATTTCTGCATACTTAGACAGCTTTGGAATTGAAAAGGTACATTTCAAGGCATTTGAGTATGAAACAAAGAAGAACATTGATATTTATGTAGACTTTGCTACTATTTCTCTTGTTGCAAATGATATTGCAACTGGCAGACTATTTAAGATGGTTCAAGATAAGGGATACCAAATTGTAATTAATGGTGTTCCAAAGTCTAAGAACAGAGATGGAAAACCAGAATCAAGAAAGATGTATGTAGCATCCTATAAGAATAAGTTGTATGTAAATACATCTATTGGAAATGGTAAAGTAACAGAAACTGGTGCTATTCTTCCTGACGGAGAACCAGATACAAAGATTAGTGTAGGCATGACTTATGAAGATTTCTGTAAGTTATTCTTATATACACATGATGTAGTTAAAGCATATCTTCCAAAGTTCGTAATCGAGATGGTTAAGAATGCAGAAGAAAGTCGTGAAAATAGTAAGTAAGTAATTTTTGAAAGGTAGGGAAATTTATAGTGAACATAACCGAGTTATATAAACAGGAATTAGCGTATTGGAAGAAACAAAATGTAAAACTGTTTGGTGTAGAACCTATTGATGAAACCTTACCTTTTTCTGATATACAAGCAATTATAGATGAGTGTTGTACAAAGTACTGGAACAGTGATAAACCATGTAAACTGGTAAGACATCTAAACTCCTCTGATAGATTGGATAAAGATGTTGCAAAGAGAAAACCTAATAGTTTCCAATTAAAGCTAAATGTCAGAAACATGTGTATTGATATGTATGCTGAATACGATGACAAGGGAAAGTATAAATTGTGTAAGATTGGTGCTTTCCCTACTCCTTCAAATGATTTATCTTGGATAGTTAATTATGCACACTATACACCAAGAATTACTGCACTAAGAGATTTATACACAATCATTAGTAAGGTAGATGAAAATACAATCATTGGTGAGGGTTGGAAATACTTTATTGATAAAGATGAGTTTACTGTTTTGGTAACAAAGAATGTATTCGAGCCAGATAATGATGTTATCTTCAATTCACAGTTATCTTATAGAAGTAAGTGTCTATTGCAAGCATTTTTAGATAAAGAATTAACTGCAAGTACATTTAAAGAGGCTATGAGAAATATGCCAATCATTCCTAATGATAGTGTATTTGCTTTTAAGTATATGCGATTAGAGTACTTTGAAAACATTATTTTCAAGGGTACAAAGTTTGCTAAACCATTGACAGGTCAATTGCTTGGCATTAACCGAATGTTTGTTAGTCCTAAGAAGTTATTTAGTGAGGGCGGAAACTTATTAGATGGTGCATTAACTGCAACCACTTCTAAGATTGAAGCATTAGAAAGTTTTAGAACAGTATGTAATATCTATAGGTCTGATACAGGATATAAACCTGCTTTTACCTATGATGATACTATCGGTATCTTTGACAGTTTTAGAACTGTTACATCTGGTGAGGCTGGTAGACAAAGACTATTACTAGATAATGTATTTGTTAGACATGGTATGTTGTATATCACAGAAGAAGGTAAGAAAGAACAAAACTTTTTCTATTACTATAAGAAACCACAGGAGATTAGATTATCATGTTTATCTTCTGCCCCATTCTGTAATAACGATAAGGCAAAGCGTATCATGATGAACGCTAAATTAACTTCTCAATCTGTACCATTAGAGGAAGAAGTTGATGGTATGTCACATAGAATCCTAGCAAGAGTTGGGTTCTGTGATTTAGGTGGATATTCTTATGCAGATAGTATTATTATCTCTGAGAGTTTTGCAGAGAGATTACGTACAAAGGGTAGTAAGGTTTTTTACATCAAAAAAGGTAGTGAACAAGAACAATCATTAGTATATAATCGTATTGAAGAACTATTTACAAAGGGTGAAATTGTTGGTGAGGCCTATGAAAACCTTAATGTAGATAGAGTAGAATACATAGAAAATATTATTAGAGTGTTTGTATCTTGGGAAATTCCTTTTAGATTAGGGGATAAGATTACTAATTTACATGGTGCAAAAGGCACTGTTGGACTAATTTTACCTGATGATAAAATGCCAAAACTACTAAATAAAGTTGGTAATATGGAAGCAGGTCCGTTAGAGATAATTATTTCTGGGTTTAGTACCACTAGACGTGTTTCACTAGGACAAATCTTTGAGGCTTGGTCTCTTGCTAGTGGGATTGAATTTAAACAGGGTGAAGACTTTGCATCTATTGCAGTAGAACGTTATCAAAAAGAAATGAATGAATATGCAGAGAAGTCTATTGTTGAATATAATGGAGAACAAATGCGTATTCCGTTAGGACTTAATAATATCATGAGAATACACCATCATGCCTTTACTCATATTTCTCCAAGTGGATTAAGATTTGGTGAGATGGAGTTATTACACTTAGCGGCAAATGGATGTACTGCAATCATGAAGGAATTAGACCTAAGAAGTAATAGAATGGATTACAGTTCAATGACACTACAGAGAACTAGAGAATTACCTGACAAGATTGGTAAACCACGTTTGGCAATAGAAGATAGTTTTAAAGTTCTTGGATATGAATTGGACTACGAAGATAGGGAGGATGAAACTGATGAAGATAAATCGTTTAGTGATTGAAGATAATCCTGCAAGAGAAGTTACCTCATCACGATTGTTTGAGAAATCTGTTGTGCAACGAAATGGGGAATTTGCCTTTGATGAAAATGGTATCTTCAGTTATAAAATCTTCCCTAGATATGTAGACCATAAACTTAATACAGACTATGGGTATATTGACTTTGGAGAATTGTGTATTCCTAGATATTCTCTAACAAATAAGTCAGAATTGTTTAGAGATTTATTACATTATAATGGGTTTATCTATGATGGTGAATATGTTAAATTAGACCTATCAAGTGATTTAACTAAGTATGATACATCTAAAATGTTAATTGGCAAGGAAGCATGCCTTGCAGTTTTTGGTATGAGTGAAGAAGAATACAACCTAAATGTACAAAGCAAGATTTGTGTTATTCATCCAAAGTATAGACCACCAATTAAAGATAAGGTAACAGGAAAATATCATCTATCAAAGATTAATCAGGCATATATTGATATTATACGTCTTAAAAATAGATATGACTTTTACTGTGCAGAAATTCAAGAACGAGATATTTGGTTTGAGTTAGCAGTTAAAAACCATATTATTAGTCACTTAGAGATAATCTATAATCAATTGATTTCCCTTATGCAAGATGGTAAACGTAGTAAGGTACAATTGGAATTAAAAGGTCATCCAGTAGACGGTATGTGTAGAGCAGTTATTACAAACAACTTCTCACTTGAAGAAGATGTTGTATTGATTGGGAGTTACTTTATTAAATACTTATATCCTAACTTGTATAACAAATATACAGTGCTAGGTATTACAGATATTGATTCTGTTAATAGAGAACTACTTGAAGGTGAATACTATTGCTTGTTAAATCGTATGCCAACAATCGGTGCAGGTTCTACAATTGGCATGATACCTCAGTTTAGTGATAAAGATAAGGATAGATATGTGTTCCAGCTAAATCCTATTATCCTAAATTCTCTTAGTGGCGACGTAGACGGCGATTCTTTATCAGTTGTTGCTTTATATTCGAGAGAAGCATGTGCTGAGGCTAAACAACTTCTCGCTAGTAAAAACTATCGTACAAACATTGACGGAACAGTAATCAATGGTATCTTTGAGGACTTATTGTATAGTCTTGATAGACTAGTAGAAAATAAGGATACTGACGAAGTTGAAAACTTACTCAATAGCTAGGAGTGTGTCATGAGAATTGAAAACATGGAGATTGGTGCAAATATTGACACCATATTAAATGAACTAAGAAGTGATATAACACTCGAACATCGTAATTACTTAGTGAAACCACCAAAGAAGAGTGGTAAGTATAGAATGGTACAATGCCCTTTCCACAAAGATGGACAAGAGAATACCCCATCTATGGGTATTAAGGAAGATGGTAGTGTATGCCATTGTTTTACCTGTGGTGCAGTAAAGACAATTCCTCAACTTATTACAAAATGTCTTGATGTAGATGGTACTAACTGGTTACGAGAGAAGTTTGATAGCAGTAATGTTTCTACTAGGTCATGGGGAATAACATTAGAGAGACCGAGTAATACTACAAAATATGTAGATAAAGAAACTCTTAAATACTTTAATGTAAAGCACCCATACATGTATGAAAGAAAATTAACGGATGATATTATAGAGATGTTTGATGTGGGGTATGATAAATATACAAATTGTATTACATTTCCTGTTAAGGACATCTCTGGTAATATATTATTCTTTGCTAAACGTGCAGTAGATAGAAAATACTTTCATTATCCAGAGAGTGTAGAAAAACCTTTATATGGTATTTATGAACTCTCTAAGACAAATGCAAAGGAAGTCTATATATGTGAATCAATCTTAGATGCATTATTCATCTGGACTTGTGGTAAATATGCAGTTGCGTTGAATGGTCTTGGTTCTTGGGAACAGATAAAAGAGATAGAACAATTACCTCAACGAAAGATTATTTTAGCATTAGATAATGATGAACGTGGTAAAAATGCACGAGAAAAGTTAAAGCAAAGAATCAAAGGGAAGAGTATCTATGAAATAGATTATAATTCCTTTGGAGATTGTAAGGATGTTTCGGATATGACAGTTGAACAGTTTATTAATGCAAATATTGTTAAATGTTCAACTCTTTTCGACCGTGTAGCAAGTCGTTAAACTAGCTAGAAGGAGAAAGAGAGAAATTAATGAAGTTAAGAAAGTTACTAACAGTAGGATTACTTACTTCTACATTGTTAAGTCCATTAACTGCCTTTGCAGAGACAAAGACAAAGGACATTACAGACCCAAAATTTTTAGAGTTTGTAGAACAATTACGCAGAGAAAATCCAAAATTAGAGATTGTGGAAGATGAACCAATCACAGTACACACAGAAGAAGAAGCAAAACAACGTGAGAGTGAACAAAAGGTTCAATTAGAAACAACAAAGACGGAAGTTAATGAAAAGTTGGCAGAGTATGCTGCACAGAAAAAGGCATATGATGAAGCATTAGAAAAGTATAAGCAGGATAAGATTACATATGATGAATTATGGACTTTATACTCTGCACAAAAGGAAAAGTATGATGCTGACATTGCTAGAAATAAGGAATTAAAGGCAGAAAATGAACGTTTAACTGCTGAATACAATGCGAAAAAGCAACAATATGATACAGATTTAGCAGCATACAATCAACGTAATCAAGAAATTACAGATGCTACAAATCGCAATGAAACAAAGAAAACAAATTGGCAGAATGATGTAGCGAGAATTACTGCAAGCAACAAGCAAATCAAGGATAACTACGATAAGCAAGTAGCAGATGCTAAGAAAGCACACGACCAAGAAGTAACTCGTTACGAACAAGAAAAGAGTGAATACGACCAGTTTATTGAAAATAATCCAGTATTATTAGATGGTTCAAGTCGTGGTATTGTAATTCGTGGTACTTATAATGATAGTGCTAGGTCTGTTGATAAGGGAGAAAGTACTGTATATAAGAATTGGTGGATTGCCAATAATCAATCTGCTGTAATGGGTACACCTGACGCATCTCAAATGAACTTCCATAACTACGGTAATGGTAGTCCAACTGAGTATTTCAATAATGTTTATACAATGTATAACAAAGAAAAGTTAGCAGAACTTGGATATGAATACTCATTAGGTGATATTGGTATTACTAACCAGACAACTATGAACATTACTTATAAGGATTCTCGTGTTACAGAGTATGATAACCAATATGGGCATAACTATAAGTTAGCGGCACAAGGTCAAGTAGTTGATAACTTCTTAAAGTTTGATTTACATAATCTTGGTACAACTGCTAGTGGTAAGACTATTTCTGCTCACGTAACAGTAAGTAAGTGGCATCAATCACGTGCAAGTGCAGTTTATACATTCCGTAAGGATGGTACTCTTGGTGCGTTTGAAGATGGTGCAAGAGCAACATATCAATTCTATGACGAAGCTACTGGAAAACCAATTAAGTTGGTTCGTATGTTCGTTTTAGGAGACTTAGAAGCAGGAGAAAACTTAGGTGTTTCTTCTAATGGTATTGTAAAGGCTATTGTTCCTATCGCACCTTCAGATAGGGCTCGTGGTATTACTGAAGGACAAGAAGGTTATACAAAAGTTCAACAAATGAACGATTATACCGCTTGGACTTTCGGTGATGAACATATGGCAAACCTAAACCATAGTAATCTTCCTAATGACCCTGCTACAGTTGGTAATAACTACTCTGTACAACGTGGTATCAGTATTGGTATCGTTACAGGTGATACTGTTACTGCATCTTGGAGTGGTGCAGGTGGTGGCTTTGGTCTAAATAACCAATACATCGAGTTTAAGGATGAACCAACTCCACCAGCAGTATGGGATGAGAGTTTAATTCCTACACCTAAGTATGAAAAAGTTCCTGATGAACCTACATACGAAGAAGTACCAACTCCACTAGAAAATCCTGTTAAGCCAGAAGAACCTACATTAAATACTATTGTAGAACCTACTGCTCCAGTTGAACCTAATATGGCAAATCCTGTAGCTCCTACAAATGCACCTGCAGAAGTAGAGAATACAGAAGTTAGGTTCAGACGTGTTCAGATTGTTCAATACGACACTAACTGGGTTGATGAAGATGGTAATGTATTAAAGAATAAAGTTACAGGAAGTACAACACAAGAACATGGTGATATTGATTCTTATTCTTTCGTTAAATCTACAACAGACGAAGATGGCAATGTAACTCACATCTTCCGTCAATACACAACTAAGTGGGTAGATGAAGAAGGTAATGAATTAAAGACACCTGTTAAGGGAAATAAGACAGTTGAAATCGGCGATGCAATTCCTCAATACTACTATGTAGAAACTAAGAAGGATGATAAGGACAATGTTACTTATGTATTCCGTCAGGTTAAGACTTCCTACGTAACAGAAGAAGGTAAGGAATTAGCTCCTACTGAAAAGGGTACACATAAGGAAAAGGGCTTTGTTGATTATAGCTTCCGTACAACTGAGGTTGATGATAATGGTAATACAAAGCACATTTACAAACTCTTACACACAATCTATGTAGATGAAAGTGGTAAGGAATTATCATCTAAGGATGTAGGACAACAAAATCCTAAGTCTATTCCAGACTATTCATTTAAGAATACTGAACTCCTTTTAGAAAATGGTATTATTAAGCACGTTTATCGTCAAGTGAATACATCTTGGAAAACAACTACAGGTGCTGAATTAAAGCCAAATGAAAAGGGTGCAAAAGACCCTGGAACATTCACAGGTTACAAACTTGTAAGAACTGAAACTAAGGAAAATGGTGACGTGGTTCATATCTTTGAAAAGAATGACGATATTCCTACAGGCGTTAATACAAATGCTGGAATGTTCTCGTTGATGGGCATGTTATCACTACTTGGTTTAGGAGCAGTAGTTAAAAATAAAAGAGTGAGAGACTAGTTTTCTCACTCTTTCCTTTAAAGGGGGAATGGAAGAGTGAAATTAGACCAAAGTAATATTAAGGCAGAAGATAAGGATTTAGCAATAGCTGTAAGAAACCATTTACGAAGTGGTTTATTTGTCATCGGAAATCCTGCACTTGGCTTAAAAAAGACATTAGCACAACTAGAAGAGAAGAAAAATGGCACAGTACATGATGTTACAGATTGGCTAGTTGATGATGTAGAATTGAATACTCAAATATCGTTAACTAAAGCTGGAATTGATGGAGAAACCATGTTATGTGATTATCTATCTACACTTCTAAAGTATGATGATAAATTAGAAGGAATTGTATCCTTTGCTAGTTTATCCTATGAACAAGATAATAATACACTTGACTATATACCTGATACTGATGTATTATTAGTGTATGGTAGGCATGTTCTTATTTTAGATGCTAAGAATATAAAGGTCAAACCTAATCAGGAATTAGCAATAGAAGGTCAATCTATTATAGAAACTGCTAAGGGTAAAGAAATACTTGAAGTTCACTCTTCTGTACCTATTTGGGAAAAAGTATTTAATCGAGCAGGTATTCAAATTGATAGTATTGACGGTATGGTATGTATTGTAGGGAAAACCCCTATTACAATCGTAAGAGATGAGATGTGGGAACACTCTACTACTAAGCCAATTCATATAGCAGAATTAAGGTCTGTATTACATGAATGGGTATCTGGTAAGGATAATACTTTACGTTTAGATATTCTTACGGAAGTTGCTAAAGCACAGATAAAGGAAGAAAAGACATTAGGTCTAAACCTAGATGCCATGAAAAAAGAACTAGGCATTTAGGTCTATACACAACAAACATATTCAATAAGGGAGAAAATAATTATGGTAATTGAATTTGGAACAAGTAGAACGGGGTTCTTTAACGAAACAATTAAGGTACTCAATGAAAAGAAGTTGCATCGGTTAGGAAATCATAAGTCTTATATCAAAGATAACACTCCAATCCTAATCACACACAACTTCAATAAGAAACTTCACACAGTACACATTAAAGTATTGGATTGGTTCGCAGAATCGGAGAATGAGAACTATGAAACAGCTTTGATTGATTGTGTAGAAAAGATTGATGGTCAAATTCGCAAGAGTGAGACTAAGGTTTTAAACAAGAAGGGTAAGTAACATGGTGGGGAATATTCCCCACCTATATCCCTGAAGGAGAGTAAATTATGGAAATAAAAACGATTGAAGGTAAGGATTATCTTGTTTCTTCTGTGGTTACAGGTAAATATAGATGGGCAGATACAACTAAACTTTTTGATGATATGTGGGAGTTTATAGAACTTCTAAGAGAATATCACAAGACAGATACAATGGTTAAATTTGGATATGGTTCAAATGTAGAACATATCTACCGAAAATATAACACAGATTACTTCTCTCCAACATTCTTAAAATCCTTTAATGAAAATCCATTTGGTAGTCTTATCCATGAGATTTATAATACAGGGGAAATGAATGTTAGAGGAGTTAATTTTCACAAGGTCATGGAACTGTACTATCAACTACCAAAGGGAGAACGTACTCGTGAAAAAGCAGTAGAACTCACAAAAGAAGTGTGTACTGATGGAAGTTATGAAAAAGTATTAGAGTATGTTAATCACTATTTTAATCGACATCTTGACTACCTTGGTGGAGAACTTGACGATAACTCTCTTGAATGTTTAACAGAACATAAGGGAAAGTGTGAAATCTTTGTTAAATCATTAGGAAAGAAACTCCCTATGAAGATGAAGTATATCATTGATAGACTTGACTATAGAGATGATAAAATTTATCTTATTGACTACAAAACTGGTTCACCAACTGCTGAAAAGTGTAATGATTTTAAGGGATATTTACCTCAAATGACCATGTACCGTTGGGCAATTGAAAATGAGTTCGACATGGAGATTACTGCTACTTACTTGAATATTCCAAAAAAGACAAAGGATTTCTACGTTAAAGTAAATCGTTCTAAAAGGATTGATGAAGTAGTGTTTGAGATGTGTGAACGATTTTATAAGAGATATGAGAAATTTAAAAAAGACAGACTTCTATTCCCAAATACAGTGGGTTGGTGTGATAATTACAGAGAAAAAGAGATTATCAATAACATGGCAAAGGGAATAGTTGGTACAGAGGAAGAAATTCTTATACCGTTGGGAGAAACAAATAATGATATTAAAGATTTTATTATTGGTTAGTGGTATTACACTAGCAATACAAGATTATAAAGAGAGAAAAGTTAGTACTATACTTTCACTAGGATTCATTCTTGTTACATGTTCGTATTTAAGTGTTAATATTGCCTTTACGATTGCACTACTATTATTATGGCTTTATACAGTACTTCTAGATAAACCAATAGACAATTGTTTCTTATTTCTAACTGTATTTGCACTTATGACATCTCATCACTTAATACCTAACTTATTGACCGGTACACTGTTATGGTATATTTTCAGTGGTGAGGAGAAAGTACCATTTATTTTTGTATGTAATATTTTAATAATACTAACAGTTGTTTTAGGGTAAGAATATAATGGAAAATATTTTACAGAATTTATATAACTGGGTAATGGCAGTGCCTACAAATCTAATTATCATTGTAGTAATTGCCCTTGCCTTAAAGATTTTAGGCAAATCATTGAAAGCAGTAATAGAATTAATTGTATGTTACTTCTTAATCTGCTTTATTTTAGGACTTTTCGGTATCACACTTCCACCACTTCAAGATATTGTGGTTTGGTTTATGAATTGGGTTAAGTTCCTATGGATGTCCTTTGTTGGGTAGATTTGACAAAATGATTGGTATATGCTATGATACTGAGTAGAGGATAACTATCATGGAAAAACATTTTGAAGAGTACACACAAATCTTAGAATTAGCAAATAAAGTTGGCAATAAAGAAATTGCTAACATTGTCCTTGATAATATTTATGAAGAGATGTTAGATAGAGAAATCCACACTTATGCTCAGGCAAGTATGATTGTTGAAGTTGTTAAATGTCGAAAGAAAGTTGTTAAATAACCATTGACATATCTCTTAATGTATGTTATCGTTAATATGTAATTAGGAGGATATATTCATGATTGAGGTTGGCACGCAAGAAAAGATTGTTGAATTTAAGATTCCAGTATTTGAAAACATGGAAACATGTGTTGTAACAGAGGTTGAACAGGGTGAAACAGGCGAGTTGGATGTAGAAATTCCAACATTCATGAGAGGTTAAGACTATGTACGTAATCAATGTCGCAGGAAAGAACCTAAATTATCAGTGGGAATTATTTGTACCTGAGAATGTTGATGCAGATAAGTACATCAAGGAATGGTTGAAAGCTGAATACGGAATTGATGAAACTTACTATATCACGTATGCGAAGATGAGTTAGGTTATCTAACTCTCTTTTTGTTAGAAAGGAATTAAGTATGCTTAAATATTATATTGGCTTTACGTTGTCTAGCAAGATAAACGACTATGATGAAGCTAAGAAGTACTTAGAAGATGCTGATATGACAGAAATCCTATTAGATGAAACAGATGTCAGTCAATTTAAAGATAAGATTGGTAGTATCGTATGGCGACTTGTTGATAGTTGGATAGGATATATTGTACTAACAGCAAATGAAGAATTATCAGATAAAGAATTAGAAATTATTAGTGATTGGGTAGATACTCAAAACTCAGATGGACTTGGAGAGGGTTTTTCTGGACAGGATTTCGCTTTTGATGAAGAGAAAAATGAGTATGCATCAATCAATACTTACTATGATTGTAAGTTCACTAGGTTTGATTAGAGGAGAAAGACATGTTAAAGATTCTTGAAAAGTTTAGAGAGGTAACTGCCATAATTGCAGTAGCACTAACACTATTTGGTATCATGCAGATTAGTGCTGAGATGGGTGCTTCTACTCTTGTAGTAGGTGTATTCTTACTATTATTTGCAGAACTATGTGAAATTTCAGCAAAACTTAACAAGTAAACAAGGGGAAACTAAGAGGACTATCAAAGCCCTCTTTTTCTTTCTTGTATGGCTTTGATTTATATGGGAAATAGACGTGTAGTTGATTTAGATGACTTCCACTACATATAAATATAAATCACTCTCAAAACGCTTAAAAACAGCCTTATATCAAGTTGTCTATATTACAAAATGTAGTACATTGTAATACATACTATATTGCAATACATACTAGGTTGTTATACACACTATGTTGCAATGCAATATAGTCAGTAATGCAATATATTGACAAGAAAAGTGTACCATGGTATAATAGAAGAGATAGCAAGTATATGGGTTGGGCGCCCATACAACTACAATCTAAAATTGAATAACGCTGTAAACATGAGAGGTGCGTACGTCATGTTACTCTTACTTTTTAAGTAAGACATTCTTCGCCTACAGTACATTGTAAAATAGAGCGAATGCATAGATTAGCCATCCTACGTTGGTGAAGATTTGGCTCGTGGCAAGAAGGTTTCGTTGCATTCAACCTTCCCCGCAGACATGCAGTGCAGAAAAGTCAATCACTGCGAACCCACATCAAAAAAGGTCAATAGGCGAGGAACAGAAGTTCCCATTTGGTAGCCGTAGTAAGAAAAGTTCACAACTTTCGCATAAGTGTATCATGAGAGCTTATGTAAAAAACTCATATTTCACACTTTCATAAAGTGTTAAAATCCTGCTGGGTACGGAGTGTGGGAGAAATATGTTATGGTAGTTCCCTAAAGATTAATGCAACTCTTATGAAGAAATGTACACCATTCAAACTCACACGTTTCAGTGTCATTCTTTAAGAAGTCTAGTATCTCTATTGTTCGGATAGGGATAAACTAGATTTCTTAATCAGTAGTTGTTCCCAATTCACCTCTCCGTTTCAGTGGTTGATGTTTAGGGTTTGTAATTAAGTGAATGTTTTACCGTAAGGTTATGAAACATGAGCGATTGATATGAATAATTAAATTAATAAATAATATAATTATAAGTTATAGTTAAGTAAAGAATTTAAGGATAAGAATGTTCTTAACAATTAGATAATAAAAATAATAACAGTGCAGTGGAATGTTAGAAAAAAAATAACTAAGATAAAGTCTGTACAATGAATGACTAAGTAAAAAGATTTATATAAGTAATATAACATGAAACTGGCACTATCGAACGAGATGACTAAAAGGAATGACGAGTGAGATATATAATCACTCTTTTTATTTGACTTTTTATAGTGAATTATGCTATAATATAGGTGATTGGTTTATTATAAAGAATTAAATAGATTGGAGATTTAAGTATGAGATTTGCACAACTAAGAGAAATGGATATTACAGACGGTGCTGGTATTAGAGTTTCTTTATGCACTCACAGATGTGAACTATGTGGTAGACAGTTTAACGGAGTAAATGCACTATCTCATCATATAGTAAAAGACGAACACCTTGATTTAGAAGAATACTACAGGTTATTTATAGATAACAGCCCCCATAAGTGTAAGAATTGTGGAAAACCAAATACATTTCTTAGTCTTGGTAGGGGATATACAAATTTTTGTTCCTCAAGTTGTGGGAGTCGGTTTTATGGCTTTGAGAGAATTGAAAGAGACAACAGCTTAATTGGATGCATTTCAGATGATTTCTTAGTTGAAAGTATAAATAATAATCGTTCTACTAAACGTCTAACCTATTTTAATTGCAGATGTTGTTTTTGTGGTAGGTATAAGACTTTATTTGATTCCCAGATACGGAATCACAGCAGAACAAAGTGTGCTTGTAGAGTATACAGAGATTTGCTTGGCACTAGAATCAAGGATGTGAAGATTATTGATTATGACGAAATTACAAAACTTTTCTTAGTTCGCTGTTTGTGTGGAAAAGAGTTTAATAGAAGAAAATCTGAACTTTATCGTGTTCAGTGTGGGAACGATTGTACATTTAAAAAACAACGTTCACCAAAATTAATAGACATTATAGGAAATAGATATGGAAAACTTGTTGTTATAAGTGAATTAGATAAACAGACCTTTTTATGTGGTTGTGACTGTGGGAATATGTTTAAAACATCTAAGAGAGCATTGTTACAGAATATTTCAACACATTGTGGATGTTCAAAGCCAATATCTAAAGGAGAAATCAAGATAAGAGAACTATTAACAACAAACAATATAGATTTTGTTAGTGAGTACTATTTTTCAGATTTAAAGTATGTGGTTTCTAACAGATTTCTAAAATTTGATTTCTATTTACCTGAATTTAACTGTATAATAGAGTTTGATGGTAGACAACACTTTGAAGTAAATTCATTTTTTGATGCAAAAGACGAGATAAAGGATAGAGACATGGTGAAGACACAATATTGCTTAGACAACAATATAGAATTAATTAGAATCCCATATACCCACTTAAAGAAATTAAGAATTGATGATTTGTTACCGAAAACAAGTAAATTTGTTATTCATACAATGGAGGAATTTTACAGATATGCGAATTATGCAAATACGAGAGTTTGACATTAGCGATGGAGATGGTATCAGGGTGTCTGTGTACACTGCTGGTTGCAATATACACTGTGGGGGCTGCTTTCAAAAACAGACATGGAGTTATGATGGTGGTAAGGAATATACTCAGGAAACAGAAGATAAGATTATCTCATTATGTGGTAGGTCTTATATTAAGGGTCTTTCTTTATTAGGTGGAGAACCTTTATCTATTCAGAACTATAAACCTTTATTACATTTAGTTCAGAGATTTAAAGAAGAATATCCAGATAAAGATATTTGGATTTGGTCTGGTGATGAGATAGAGAATATCCTACAGGATTGGAGAAAGAATATTATTGCTTATTGTGATGTTCTTGTATGTGGTCCGTTTATAGAAGAAGAAAGGGATTTATCATTGAAGTATTGTGGTTCAAGAAATCAGAGAGTAGTTGATTTAAAAACTGGAGAAGTACTGCCCAATTCTTGACAAACCAGTAGTAGTGTGTTAATCTATATTAGGGGAATACCCCCCCACACATGCCCATATAGCATAAAGGATAGTGCCACAATTTCCTAAATTGTCGTGTTCGAGTTCGAATCTCGATGTGGGTGCTAAAAAGACTTATAACATAACAAAGAGAGGTTAATGTCATGGATAACTATACAATTTCATATAGTCGAAAAGAAAAACTAGCTCAAGAAGAATCATTGCTAGATACTAATGTAGAAAAAGCAAAGGTTATTGAAAAGTTTAATGGTACAACACTAAAACAATCTCTTAAAGAGTTAGATGACTTTATTAGTGATGGAACTATTCGTGAACGTGTTTCCACAGATTTTGTTCTATATTTTATCACTGTGGTTGGTATTTTCTTAATTATTACCACGTTAGATACAGCAATAGCAACATTACTTGCAATGTATGCTTTTAACAAACCATTTGACCGTTCTATGTGTTTAGCATTGTCAGCATTGTTGTCAATTCCATCAATGGTAGCATCAATTAGTATTCACGATAAATTATTTCCAAGGCAAGATAGATTTGATAGACTAAAGAAGAAAACATTGGGTACTGGTTACGAGATTTTAAAAGATGTTGTTGATTGTCCTATTGAAGTTAAAAGAGAACTCTGGTATAAACTTGAAACTGGATACTTATTTCTAGCATACAACCGAAATAACCAGACTTTAAAATATTTTAAAGAAGATGGTACAGAGAAGTATGTTAATAAAAAATTAATGTATTATGAGGATTTCGTATATAAAACAGAACCATACAAATATTTTGTTTCTCAACTAGAAAATGATAAGATGTACAAGATTGTAGACATTCTAACTGATAGGGCATTTAAGGGAGAACATCGTGGCAATTAGAACTTATTTAACTTTTAAAGATGATAATACCGAGTTATTAACTACTCAAATCTTTGGTAATGACTTTTGGGATACTACGTTCTTTAATGAGGTAGCTAAATTTGTTGGCAAGGATTGTTTCCCAGAGTGTGAAGAAGTTGAAGTGCCATTTGAAGAAATCTTTAAACTGATGGAAGATGTGTTAGTTAGAGAGATAGAACAATATCCAACAAAACTCGTTGAGAAGCATGATTTTGATAACTATATCTTCGAACACACTTATACTAACCCACTTCTTGACTTCACAAATATCTTCATTAGTAGAGAAGATAAGACTGCCGATGAACCAAATGATACCGTTAATATTGACATCAAGACAACTATTGCTTCTAAAGTCAATCTTATGTGTTATTTTGGTAAGATTTTTCAAACCTATAACTTAGTAAATAAATTAGAAGAGTGGGGTTTATTACAATCAAAGAACCCAGTGAGAATATATCAACGACCAGTATTAAAAGAAGGGATTAAATGCTTTATTAGCCAGTACTAATACTTGACAGGTACTGGTTTTAGTGTTAAACTAACCTTAAAGGAGATTTAAGATATGACGATTTCTTGTATTGGAAGAAAGTTTCCATCAGATTCAACGCTAAAGAATTTATCTAAGGATAAGTTAATTGAACTGCTAAAAATTGCAGAACATAATTACCGAGTTCAAGTAGAAACAAGTAAAAGGCAGTATGACCTGTTAAATATCTATTTTGAAAAGATGAATTTCGATTCATTTCAGGAGATGGTATCTAAGGCATGGTGTGAGGAGGAACAATAATCTATGTACGAGAAAGAATTTCAATTACCTTATGATAGATGTGCCAAAATTGACCAAGAGGTTGATGCATTATTAGAGGAAGAGAAGAAAAGACAACAAATAAATGAACGTAAGGCTAAACTAATTGAGGATAGTAAGAAATCAAGACACTTTGCTATCTATAAATGGTTAGGATGGAATCTTACTCTTGAGTATATGTCGGGGCAAATCTTAGGTTTGTTGTTCTTTATTCCGTTACTACTATTAGCTCTTTTAACAGATGAACTTGGTCTCAAAGTAATTGACATCATATCACCATCTATTGCTGACCTTATCAAAGTAAAAATGTCAAATAAGAAATATATGATACCAACTAACGTTATTGATTGTCCTAGTGTAATTAAGCAAAAATTATACAAGATGTTAGATTTTGACGACTGCTTTATTGCAAATAAAGGTGGAGATTTGGCATTATATAATGGGGTACTTTGAAGAAACAACATATGTCACATATATAAATAAAGAAATTCCAGATTTAGACGAATTTATTGACTGGGGTAGAGGATACGAAAATGAAGTGAAATATCTACTAAGTCAGTTGCGAGAAGGAGAACACTACTCTATAACTGACATTATTACAGATAAACAAGTAAAATATTAGAGAGGAAATTAAAAATGAAAAGATTTAGTGTATTAGCATTATTGATTGCAATTATTTTTTCTACTGCTAACCTAGTGTACAGACAAACTCACTACACAGAAGTAAAAGAAACTGATTATGGTACACAGGAAATCAAGAGAGATGGGAACTGTGTGACTGTAACTGATAATGTAAAGTTTGTTTCTGATACAAATGTGTCTGATAAGAGAGAAATATATGGAACAGATAATAAAGCAAACCTACGAGAACTTTATTACAAAGATGGGTATATCTACTTTAAATATATTATCTGTAAGGGAGATAATATTAGTGTAGGTGGTATCACATATACACAAACTAATAAAGTAAAGATTGAAACAAAATTAATTCAGAAGAGTCCTGCATTTGAGCAGCGAACAGACGAAGATTATACATATACTGATGGAGAACCATATTGTAGTTCTACAATCTTATCTATTGAAGAGTTTAATGAAGATTTTGGTAGAGTATATGTAGGTGAACTAACAGAAGAAGATGCTAAGAAGTATGTAGGCATCACAGCCGTGGTAACAATGTATTATGATTCATCTAATAAACTTCGTGATGGTTTATCAATGACTAGAAGTGTTGAATATAGCATTGACCGATGGTGATATGAGGTGGCGTAGGTGGTTGGGAGTAAATTTGATTTAACATTACCGATTTTTAAACATTGGAATAAAGTATTCAACGAGTATGGGTATGAAGTAGTGAATGAACATTACTACTCTTCCAAGTATACAGAAAATTGTATCTCAATTATTCCTGTAAATATCGAAAAACCTTATAACCAATATTACTATCCGTGTATTGTTCATGGATGTAGTGGTAAAGGTTTTGGTATTAAGTTCAAACAATGGAAGAATTTGGGTAGTAAGTTTGATTGTGAAAATTCTACTGAACTTAACAAACTCTTAAAACAGTTCATTAAAGAATTGAATACTGGTAATAAAAGTGCTAAGTATTTAAAAGAAAAGAGAGAACTGATAGAAAGATTGGCAGAAGAGTTAAGCAATCTTTATGTGGAGTGGGAAGACTAATTATGTTTGAAGAATTAGAAAATCGATATTCACAAGATTTAATCAAAGCAATTTCAGAAACAAAAGAAGGTGAAGTTGGTGTAGTTCAATTACCCATTGAATTAATTTCTACTTCCACCATGTATAAATAAAGGAGAGCGTATTATGATTAGCAAAAAGATATTAGCAATTATGTTCTATACCTTTGTATTAGGACTATCAGTTTGGGAACTATTCAGTTGGGGAAGTTCACCACTAGACAAAACAGTAGCCTTCTTCACAATTCTATTATGTGCAAAGGGCATTGTAGAAAATCTTGTGAAGAGTGAGGGCAAGTAATATGAAAGTAAATATTAAAGAAACTATGGACATTTTAAATGCGGCAACGAAAGTAACAATCAAACATTGTGAGAAGAAGAATCTAACATTCACAGTGCTTAAGAGTATGAGCGTTCGTAATTATATAAAAATGGGGAAAAAGTAGTATGAACACACTTGACGAGATTGTTGAGTATCTATCAAAGAATGGATTAACTCCTGAAGATATTGAGGATGATGGTGATTTTACCTGCCTTGACTACGATTCCTTTTGGGTTGATATTGATTGCACAGATGATAAAATAAATGCTGAATTTCATGTAGCACTTGCATATAAATTTACTTTCACACAAGGTTGTTCATATTTTCTAAACTCATTTGCAACTGATTGGGAAATATACAAGGGGTATCTAAAAGTTGTCTTTAACATTAGAAATGCACAAGAGTTAGCGATAACATTAAAAAAGTGTATTGAAAAGTTTAATATGTAATTAGAAAGAGAATCGGAGTAATTAACATGAGAGAAGAATTAGCATTAGAGGAAAAGTTACGTAATGACATCTTTGAATTTGCAGAAGAAAATAGCAACAAGTCAGTAGAAGAAATCTTGACCATGCTTGGTATTAAAGAATACACACTTAAAGACGGTGTTTATCATTTCACCACATATGAGATTGATACGAATGACTTAGTTCATATGACATATGAGAAAGATAGACTACATGTACTTTACACTAGAGATGTAAAAGTAATTAATGTAGACAATATGTTTTTCTGCCCTACAGGTGCAGAGTTAATCATTGAGATTTTGTTTGCAACCACATATCATAAAGATTTGGTAAGAGCAATGATGGTTGCCATGAATAGAGTCACAGAATAGGGACTTTTTGATATATAAATAGCATAAGGAGACCGGAATGATTAAAGAATTAGAAATACACTTGAATGCCTATGATACAATTACAGTTGATTGGAAAAATGTTATTTGTCTTAAAATGACCGATGTAAATAAGTCATATCAGTTTGCAGGTGATTTTATATTAGAACAGACTGTAGCAAATAATGTTGTCTTAGACATCCTTAAAAGGGGTAATTTACCACATAAAGACTTTGAAACAGGTAAAGAAACGACAGTTTTCAAGCGTTTAATAGATTGTAGAGATATTGTCTCACTTACTGTTGTTTATGATGATGGTAAGGAAGAGAAATTTTCCGTTTTATACAATCAAGATGAGCGTAATGGATTTTGTAATTTACTCCAATCAACGGAGATAGATTCTTATGGTAGTTTAATCATTAAAATAGGAAAGAACTCATGTTAGTGATAATAGTGGCAGGTTCAAGAAGTTTTAATGATATGCCACACTGTTCTGTGGCCTTTTCGTGATATAGAGTATGTGAGGAGATTGAAGTGATGAAAGAACTACAAATTGTATTAGAGAATTGTGATGTGATTAAGGTGTCATGGGAGAACGTTGTTAATCTTGTAATGTGCAAGGTGTATAAAACGTATCAATATTCTAAGCGAGTTGGATTATTGGAGATGAGTGTAGCAGAAAATATATGTCTTATTCTCTCTAAAAATGCAGATTTACCTCATCAAGAGTTTGGTGTAGGTGAGTTCACTACCAATTTTAAACGATTATATAATGGTAGAGATATTTCTTCTATTGTACTTGTTCACGATGATGACAAAGAAGAAGAATTTTATGTTGCTTATGATGAGGATGAGTTTGGATGTTTTAACAAACTTCAATCAACTGGAATAGATGATGATTGGAATTTAATAATTAAGATAGGGAGATTTTAATGAATAAACTAATTAAATTAGGTTTAGTATCATTGTTAGCATTACCAATTGTAGGTTGTGCCAAACAAGAAAAAGTAGTATCTGAAAACAAAGAAAATACCACTGAAACAACAAAAGAAACAGCAGAACAAAAATCAATTTATGGTAATAAGTCAGAGGATTATTACATCTTCCACCAAGATAAGTATGATACTATTCATCTTAGAGGTATGGGTAAAGGATATGGTGCGACAAAAGCACGTACCGATTCAGGTGAATATGATATTTCTATTAAAGTTCCATCAAACTATTATATGCACGTAACATCTATCCAAGAGAATGATGCAAAAGAGTTTGTACGTTGGAATGATGTGATGGATAAGGTGTTGGAGAACAGCCCACTAGAAGAAGGAAAAAACCGAGCAACGGTAGAAGATATTGAAAATAACGAACACGTTTGGGAGATTTATGCAGGTATGCGTGCAGAAAATAGCAACAGCAATCTTGCAGATATACTCATGGCACATTTAACATACTCAACAGAGAATTACGAGGAGAAAGATGTTAAAAATAATTTCCTTGTTGACCCTAAGAAGAGTGATGTTTCAGAGTTAGACTACCACGGATATAAGTTAAAAGTAGTACCGGTTAAAACCACAGATGGAGTACCTACGGGTGTTCATATGTTTATGTATTTAGACGACCATACTTGTCTATGGGTAAAGTATGAACCGGAAACAGAGAATATTAAAAACTTAAACAAGGAAGAACTTGTTAAGTTAGCAACAAAGGTTCTAGACGAGTTGGTTACAATTAAGAAGAAATAGGAGATAAAATGAACAAGAGATTATTGACAGGATTATGTGCTGTAGTAATGTTATCTGGTTTAGTTGGCTGTGGACCTAAAGAACCAAAACAAGATACTACACAAGAAACACAAACAACAGAAACAACAGCACCGAAGAAAGAAGAAAAAGACACATCGAAATTTGATATTCTTTCACAGAAGCAACTCGAAGAGTTCAAGATAAGCGCATCTGGTGCAGAATATGATGGAAGAATGGTTGATGAGAATGGTAATCGTATCATGGGTGATGATGGAGAACCAGTAGGACCGAACGTTCAGAACTTTGCATACGATGTGTCAATTAAATTACCAACCAACTATACTGTAAGGGCAATCGTAGTAGATAAGAACGGACATATTTCAGATAAGTACCGTTTAAATAAAGAAGTAGAAGAGAGAGACCACTATTGGGATGAAGAATACAAGAAGTCAACAGATGAACTCAATAATGACTATATTGGTAAGGTAATTGCAACAGGTTTTGAGAAAGACCACGACACCTATTCTTATGATAAGTTAACCTTTACAGCAAGTTTCATGCCTAAGCATTTCAAAAATACAGAACATGGTACTACTCCTGAAGACGTAGACTCTTATTACCTAGATTTTGATAAGAAAGAGAATCTAGTTAAGAGTGATTATAAGGGTTATACTTTATATACTAACAAGGTAGATACGGATGATGGTGGTTATGTTGAAGGCTACTTATATTTAGATAACGTAAATAAGTTATATTTAACATACTTCAACAAGCACCAGAACACAAAGGACATGTCTAAGGAAGATGCTCACAAGCGAGTAGTTGAGTTACTTGACGAATTAGTAACAATTAAGAAGTAGGTGAATAATAAGTGAAAAAATTACTATTATCTGCATTGTCGATACTAATGTTGGTTGGGTGTGCTTTCAAAGAACAGGGCACAACCATTCCACACGAACAAACACAAGAAACAGAAAAGAAACAAGTGCCAGACGTTCGGTTACTAAAACAAGACAAATATGACACTATTAAGTTAAATGCAACAGAAGATGGTGTTCACGGAGTTAACGGTATTGACAGTTTTGATTATACTGTTGAAGTGAAATTTCCACACTCTTACTATACAACAGCAACGACTGTGGAAAATAAGAAATTTGTGAATTATATAGTAACAAATCCTGAATTAGAAAACGAAAGAAAAATTACTCTTGATAAGCATACACTAGAAGAGTTAGTCAACTTTCATATTTCCAAAATCACGACTGGTATGGCAGACATGTCAAAACCTTTGCAAGTACGTGACGATATTTTTGAAGTATCAACCATAACGATGGATAAGAAAGATTTAAAAAAGGGCACACTTCAAGCACAGTACGAAGCATGGAATAAATACCTCCAGAATGTAGAAACAGAAGAGGGAACTTATAACGGTTATAAGTTAAGAGTCTATAATTCCAAGTTCGGTGAAGATAATACAATTATTTCTATGATGTATTTAGACGAAACCCACATGTTAAGAATTGATTATAAACCAGAAGCAGAGGCTAAAGTTGGTGAAAAATCATTAAAGGAAAAATACAATTTAGTTGAATCTGTCATAGAAGAATTAGTTAAAATTGAGAAGTAAATAGATATAAATAAGAGAGTTCATAAGAACTCTTTTTACTATAGAAAGAGGTAATATTATATAAATGAGAAAAGGATTAACAAAAGCAATAATGTTGGGAACACTAGCATTAACACAAAGTGTAGGTACAGTAACATTGGTTCAAAATAGTATTGTACAAACTTACGCAGAAGAGAAAAATAAAGATGTAACAAGTCAACAGTTCTTAGATTACATTAAAGACTTAAAACAGAAATATCCTAATTTTAAGTTTGAAGAACATAATGTTGTTTATAATTCTCTACAAGAGGCGCAACAAGCAGAATTGCAACAAAAGCAACAGTTAGAACAATCTATTAAACAGTATGAAGATACAAAGAAACAATCAAAAGATGAATATGATGCTAAGGTTAATAAGTATAACCAAGATGTAGCAGCCTATAATCAAGCAAAACAAGAATGGGATGCTAAGAAAGCAGAGTTAGAAAGTAAGAAAACAGAAGAAGGTCAATTAACCGAAACATTAGCACAGAATCTTATTTTCAAAGATGAACCTAATGCAGAAGTATCAGTCAGTGGAAACTTCCAAGGATATTGGAAACGTTCTGACAATAGATATGGCAATGACTATGGAAATGTAGATTATAAGCCTGAAAGTGGAGATACATTAGAACAGTCTTGGACTGGTGGTTATGCGACTTGGAAAGCAAGTAATGATAACTTCTTAGGTTTACCAGTTGTTTTATCTCAGGGTGATAGCATTACAGCAACTTATACAAATTTGCAGAATAGTAGTTACGCAGGTAAGAAGATTAGTAAGATAGAATACACAATTTCTTCTAACCAGACACAACCACACTCTGTATTTGTATTAAAAAATCCAGCCTTAGGTCTATGGACATACAATACTAAAGAGGGTAATAACACTGTTCAGACTAACTTAACTATGAAGTTTTATGATGAAGATGGCAACTTAATTGAGTTTGATGAATCACATCCAGCATTAGTGAATATGGGTAGTTTAAATTCAGGTACAACAGCATCTGGATATAGATATATTGAAAAGGTGTATAATCAGAACTTTAGATTTGTACCTATTAATGGTTCGCTAATTAAAGAAAGTGCAAATCATGAAATCTATGCAGTAGATGAAGATACTGATAATCCTACTAACCATAAAGGTTGGGATAGTACAAGATGGGATAGAATTGGTAATCCTAACATGTGGTTTGGTAGTGGTACAGGGGTTGTAACAAGTGGTAATACAATTAGTTTATCTGCTGAATCAAACGCAAGTGGTCAATGGTTAATCGTAAATGGCGCAGTAACTACAAAAGATGTTCTACCACCATTATTAGCAACATATCCAGATGCTTTAGAACCACATCATGACCCAGACTATTCTGGCAATAATGGTACACCTAATACTATTACATATACTCGTGTGTTGATTAGACAACTAACAACAGAATGGGTAGATAAAGATGGTAAAGAACTAAAGACACCTGTAACTGATACAGACATTAAACCAGCAGATACTATTTCTCATTATGTATTTGACCATGATGATACAGATAGTGAAGGTAATGTTAGACACGTGTATAAACAGTTAGAAACTCATTGGGAAGATAGAAATGGTAAGACATTAAAAGAACCTGTTAAGGAAGATGGTATTCAAGACAAAGGTACTATTGACGATTATGCTTTCGTTGAAACAAAAACTGAAGGAGATATTACAACACATATCTTTAGACAGTTCAGTACTAAGTGGGTAGATGAAAACAATAAAGACATTAAACCTGAATTTGTAGGAGATAAGACAAAAGATAAAGAAGATATTGACAACTATGCTTTTGTAAATACAGAAACAGTTGATGGCAATTTAATTCATCATTATAGACAATATACGACTGAATGGGTAACAGAGAATAATACACCAATAAAAGATAAGTTTGTTGGCAAAGAGGTTAAGGATAGTGGTACAATACCTAATTATAAGTTCTTAGAAACTAAGACAGATGAAAAAGGTAATGTAAAACATATCTTTGCACAGTTTACAACTTCTTGGATTGATGAGAACAATAAGAACTTAACAGAACCTACTAAGACTGATGAATTTAAGAAAGAGGAACAGTTTGAAGGTTATAAACTTATTGATACTAATGAAGAAGGTAGAACTAAAGTATATACTTATCATAAACTAACTACTGAGTGGGTTGAAGATAAGACAAATAATCAATTAAAGAAACAAGATGGTACGCATGAGCATGGTGATATTGACTCTTACGTTTATGTAAGAACTGAAACTAAAGAGAATGGTGATTTAGTTCATGTGTTCAAGAAAACAGAACAAAAGGTAGAACAAAAGAAAGAACAGAAGAAAGACGATATACCAACAGGTGTACATAGCAATGGTTTAATCAGTCTACTCATGATTCTAATTAGTTCTATTGGGTTAGCATTAACAAATGTAATTAAGAAGAGAGAAGTCTAACAAACTTCTCTTTTTCTATTTACTTTTTGTGTGAACTGTGATATGATATTCCCATAAACAAGGAAGATAATATGACTAAAGAACAAATCGAAGATATTATTAGGGACTTAGAAAAGCGTGGATATGAGGTTAGATTTAAAACTTATGAAGACAATATTGTTGGATTCTATTGTAACGAACATGCATTTACAATAGATTACAATAGTGCTAAACCTGTAGTAGGTGTAGGTATTTGCTTAGATGTTTACTCAACCTTTAATCAAAAGGATGTAGACTGGTTAAATTCTATTACGGACCGTTGGGAAATGTACAAATATTGTATTAGTTTTTCTAGTACTGTAGAAAGCGAAGAAGAACTAGAAAAATTATTGTTACACTGTGTCGAATATTTTTAGTAATTAAAGTAGGAGATTAGATATGGAATATATTGATGTTATTAACGAAGAAACAAAACTTAAAGAACGACTAAAAGCATATGAAGAAAAGTATGCTTTAGATGTTTTAAGTATGACAACTAGATTAGAGGAACTATCTAAACATAAGGAAGATTTCCAGAATGGTAATAGTTCATTTGCTTTTGCTAGAGAGTACATTGATGTTAGACGTCCATTAACAATATTGCGATGGTTTAGTCTGTACATTGAAAGCCTTAAGAAAGAATTAACAAAAGACTATAAGCAATTATTGACACACAACCTTCAAATTCAAGACAATTCATACGGTGGTGACAGCACCAAGTACACAACACTTGTACAAAAAGGTTATGGCACTAACTATCACCCAAACTTAGGCTCAATTAACTTCTCTAGTAAAATGCCTGTGCAGTATTTCAGTGACTTAATGATGGAATTAGAGAAATTTCCTGTTATTAAACATATTGCAAGAGAAAAATTACTATATGGAAATATCTACTTCGACCCTTTTTATGGGTTTAATGACTTAAACGATACACTAGAGTTTAAGATTAAGACAGAAGAATACGACTATACGAACTTGCTAAAATTATTAAATTTCCCAGAAGAGTTTAGTTTTAGTGCCAATTATGGTAACGACAAAGGTATGTATAAATTAATTGGCGACTCGTATGTGTTCCATAAATTAGACAAACACTCTAATCAATGGTACAGTGTTGCAGAGTCTTTTGAAAAGTTCAAGAAAAAGAACTGGAGATAGTGTATATGTTAAAAATTACAAGAGATGGAGAAGAGACAAGTTCCATCCGCGATTTATTAACATATAATGCTCCATGCAAGGTAGATAAATAAATCATATAATGATATATAGAAAGAGGTCTATAAATAGAATAAGTATTTAGAGAACTCAATATTAGGCCAATCTAAAGGGATTTATACTTAATATAATAAAGTATGCATAGAATATTAAAATAAAGCGGAAAACGCCTAATCCGCTCTTGTAGAAAGAGGTATATATGGTAAGCGTTGAATTAGATAAGCCTTGTGGTGGATGGTCCTTCTTATCACTTGAAGATAAAAATGGTTCTAGTACTGTTGTTCTATCTTATATAGATGGAAATATTGCGATAAATATGTTAAAGAAATTCTATAAATATTTAAAGAATTGCGAACCATGTATTCTATTTGAATTTGATGGAGAAAGTCATGGAACACAAGTGGTATTAGTATCTGAAAAAGAATGTTATGTATGCGGTTGTCCTTATGATGAGAATAAAGGTAAAATCTATAACATTAAAGGACCTGATTTCATTGAGCAAATAGTAAATGCTATATGCGAAAATTTTGTTAGTTGGAGTTCATTTGGTATTCTTGTTGAGTCTGATGAAGAGTATTATTCAGAGTTAGAGAAAAACAAGAAAGAATTAACAAAGTGGATTAAGAAAGTTCGTAAAGAATTGAAGTCATATCGAGATACATTTGTGGAAATAGAGAAATAATGAATTTGCATCAAATACAGTATAGTTTTTTGTGCATTAGTTGTATAATATAAGTATATAAAGTATTAAGGAGAGTGTATCATGATAGAATTAGATAAAATTAAAAGTACATATAAAGCAAAAGAATCTTTGGATGCTGAACTTTTATCACAATTAAGAATGATTAGAGAAGAACTTGGTAGCAACTTCACTTATAAAGATTTTGAGTATAATATTCCTGACAATAATGATGCTATTATCGGTATTGATGATATTATAGACTATGGAGATGGCATTTTAGATATATTCTATATAAGTAATGGTATGACTACTACATTCTTCTGTTTAAGTGAAGAATTATTAATGATGAGTAGAAAAGAACTTGAAGCGTTAAAGGAGAATATATGAGTTTAATTGAACAAGCAATCCAAGCAGAACAAGAGTATCAACTACAAATGAGAGAAGTTACTGACAAACTAAAGAACATTCAAAGTTACTTGGGGCTCCTTTACATTCAGGAACAAATCGTTAGAGTAAAGAGTGTGTCTGTCGAAAATGATATGGTTCATTTGGTAGTTGATTGTTCTGTACGTTGTTGGGGAGTTGATGAGGACATCTCTTGTGAGTGCGATATTCCTTTAGTCATCTTCAATGCTACTGATAAAGAACTGGACATGTATCGTGCCCTATCTCTGGCACGTGAAGCAGTTGAAAAACTGCCAAGAGCAAGAGAAGAATACCAACGCAATCTATCTACTATTCGTAGAAGTAAAATGGAAATAGAATGTGCTGAAAAGGCAAATAAGAAATTAGAAGAGAAATACGGTGCACTTGTAAAGTAAATATAAGTCCTAAAGGAGAGTATATGAAATTAACAGATAAGATTTTAAAAATGAAACAGGATATGTCTGACTTTGATAAAGAAGTTTTAACAAAGTTACGAGAAATCCATGAAACAACTTCATTCGTAGATGATACAAATTTATATGATGGGCACATTGTGGGTATTGATGTGGCAGGCGATACAATTAGTCTTGATATTGTTTATGAGCCTCTTTGTTATGACGGATTTGATGATGAACATGTATGTGTACCGTTACACTACTTCGACATGACAAAAGAAGAACTTATTGAAGAAAAACAAAGAGAAGAAGAGGCCTTGAGAGAAAAGAATATTGTTAAGATGTATAATAAGAAACTTTCAGACATCGAAAACATGAAAGAACAGGTTGAGCAAATGAAAGACCAATTAAACGTTCTTAAAGCAGAAATTGTAGCCACTCAAGAAGAGGCAGAAGAGTTAAAGAGATTATCAGAAAGGAAATAGAGAATGAGAAAACTATTTACATTTTTAACCATGCTATTCATGACAATATGTATAGCAATTCCAACATATGCAGAAGAAACTACACCACGAAGATTAGATGTACAGTTGGTACAAGTATCACTAAGAGATAGTGGTAACCAAGTACACCAGAACAACTTATACGATGGTTCAAGTTTCTTTTTAAACTTAACATGGAACTCAACTGAAACAGTACATACAGGAGATTATTTTGATATTCTTGTACCTGAATCTATTGATATGAGTTCAGATAAGTTAGATAGAACTTTTCCTATCATTGACTCAGCATCTGGAGAGGTCATTGGCGAAGGTACATTACATCCTAATGGCAATGAGGGTGGAAAGATTAGTGTTGTATTTAATGAACAAGCAAATAACAGAAGCAATTTAAGTGGTAATATATATATATGGGTGCCGTTTAACAAGAACCATATCACACTGAACCAGAAGAACGTATTTACATTTACAATTAAAGGTAATGGTATTTATAATGGCTACCAAATGTCAGCAGAAACTACAATTACAAGACCAAGCACAGATGGTGAGGTAATCGCCAAGTGGGGTCAAGGACTACCAGATGAACCAAACACAGTTAAATGGATTATTCGTATTAATAAGAGTGGTATGGACTTACATCATGTAGTCTTATCCGATAGTCTTGTAACAGATAATGGTTGGTTCTTACATCCAGTAGATATTTCTAAAGAAAGATTTAAGTTACAAAAGGTAACATATACTGAAAATGCAGGTATCTCTAATTGGGGTGAGGTTATCGATGTAACAGATAAAATTCAATTTGCACCTGATTATAAGTCATGGACATTAGACTTAGGTGATATTGGAACACAAGGTTACATGTTGTTTATGAAAACAGCGATGACAAGTGGTACACTTCAAAAGAATAAGATTGCTATTTCAAGTGATGAAGTAACAAAAGATGTTACAGCACAGTATAAACTAGCAGATGTTGGTGGTGATACAGGTGTAACAACAAAGGGTAAGTTGCAAATTGTTAAACAGGATTCTGAAACAGGTGCAGGACTTGCTGGTGCTAAGTTTGAGATTAAAGATTTAGATGATAATTCAACGCAAACATTAGTGACTGGTGCAGATGGTACAGCAGTAACACCTAACGTTGTATTTGAAGCAAATTATGAAGTAAAAGAGATTGAAGCACCTTTTGGATATAAGTTAAACAATACAGTATATACAATTCAAACATCAGTAAGTCAAGATAATATTGTTACAGTAAAAGATGAGCCTATTACAAGAGATATTAAGGTATCTAAAACTTGGGTAGGTAACACAGGTACACAAGCAGTTATGCACTTATACGCTGATAATGTTGACACAGGAAAGTCTGTAACATTAGACACATCAAACAACTGGGAATATACTTTCACAGGTTTACGCAAGTATAACGGTAATCAGGAAATTCAGTATTCTATTAAAGAAGATGAAATAAACTTCTATATGACATCTGTTGCAGGTGATATGGATAATGGTTTCAATATAACAAACACTTGGAATGAACAACATGAATTGCCTGGTGATGCACCAACAGTTGAAATTCCAGAATTTAAGATTACAACTTTTGTAAATACGAATAATGAACAGATTGCAGAGTTTGAAAATGGTTTCACAGAGAAGAAAGATGAAATCACCTTTAATGGAACTAAGTATGTATTTAAGGAAAAGTTACCAGACAATGACGGTATTAGAACTTATGTATATGAAGAGTTTCATAGTGAAGTGCCTAACGATGCACCAGAAATAACATTACCTGAATTAAAGGTAACAAGATTCGTAGATGAGCAAGGCAATGATTTACATGAGTTAGAAGAGAACTTTGTAGAGAAGTTAGATATTAATGGATATGTGTTTAAAGAAACAACTGAAACAAGTGACATTAGAACACATGTATATACTAAGGTGGAAACAGAAATTCCTAATGATGCACCAACTGTAGAAGTACCAGAGTTAAAGATTACAAGATTCATTGATACAAACGGTGTAGAATTGAAGAATATTGCAGAAGGTTTCGTAGAGAAAGATAGTAATATTGTCTATGAAAATGAACAATACGACTATGTAAATACTACAGAAGAAAATGGTATCAGAACACATGTTTATAAGAAACATATTACTGAGGAAGTACCTAGTGATAACACAACTACACCTACAGATAGTAACACTACAACAGAAAATAAAGTTATTGTAGAACATACAGCGCCTACTGGTGATAGTATGAATAATACATTAAAGTTATTCGCATTATCTATGTTAGGTCTAGGATTTGTTTTACTCAAGAGAAAGGATTTATCAAATGAATAAATTAATTAAGATTGGGTTAGTGTCATTAATGATGTTCACTATTGGTTGTTCTCCTAAGAAAGATGACTCTCAATCAGAATCAAGTACTACAACACAACAAACAGAAAATGGTTCCAAGAAAGATGGAATACAAAACGATGGAGAAGGTGAGTACAGAACAACTGAAACTGGTGCTAAACTCTATATTGAACCTAAAGAAGAATCAGAAGATAAAAAACCTGAACCAGATTTAACTGGTGTTGAAATTACAGAAGAAAATTTTAGAAATTTTCCAGAAACAAGTAAGAACTATTTTACTTATGAATGGGATGAATATGGTAACAGTTACAACATTACAGGTTGTACATCAGAGTCAAGAGTGGTACATGTACCATCTAAGATTAATGGTAGACCTGTAAAAATGATTAATCCACACGCTTTATCTGAACTACCTACTGTAGAGGCTATTGTACTTCCTGATACTGTAGGGTCTATTAGAGAAGATGCACTATCAAACAATCCAAAGTTAAAGTACATTGAGTTTGGTAAGTCTTTATTTGTTCTTTGTGAAGATTCAATGCTTTCATTACCATCTTTAGAAAAGGTTGTATTACCAGAGTCACTCGAAAAGATTGATGCTTGGGTATTTAGTGGAGAAAATTTGAAGGATATTTATTTACCATCGAATGTTAAAAAGTTATCTAACCTATTCTGTCTTTCAAAGTCATGTAGTCCTGATTTAAAGATTCATGTTAAGGCTGGTTCTGTAACAGCAGAAAACATTAAAAACTCTGATGTGTTTAAAGAAGGAAAAGTTGTGCTTGAATAGGTGACATGATGATTAAAATATTGAGAAAACTAATTTGTGCATTACTGTGTGTAGTAACACTAGCAGGTTGCAGTAGTAAAGAAAAACCAAAACAGTATGTAGCAGAATTAAGTAATCCGTATCTTAGTACACTACCATCATCGTTTAACAAAAGATTAGATGTTAGTTACCAGTTCCAAAATACATTATCAAAAGAAGGTGATTTCTCAACGATAGATTTCCTTCATTTATCAGTATATAAGGGCGATGTCATGATTGGGTATAAAATCGTGACTGCAAAGGATACTAGTTATTATCTAAAAGATGGTGACTATGACATGATAATTGGTCGAACAGACGTTCCTTTAGACGTTGAAGTTAAACGTGGGGATAAACTTCGTATTGTTGGTGAGGTACATGTTCATTATGTAGATGATGATAGTAAAGATACCACACTCACTGATGAAATTGAATATACTGTCAAATAATTTAAAGATAAGTGAGATGTTTTGAAAGTGTCTCACTTTTTCTATTTACAAACCATTTAAACTATGATAAGATAGTACTGTAAATAAAAGAGGTACTACTATGAGAACAGTGTATGAAATTAACCAACTATGCAAGATGAACACAAGCAATCCAACTCCTTGTAAGTATAACATGGAAGTAGCGATTAATATTGTGCCAGTAAGAAAGAATAAGAAGTTTGAAAACTTTGTTCTTGGTATTAATGACTATCCACAGTGTTGCGAAGATTTTGGTACTGATTGTACTCTAGAACATTTCGAGGTGGAAAAGTTTGTTGAATCCATTGAAGTTGGTGTAGACGTTCCTGAAGAAGTATGTAATAAGTATATGGATGATAAATTTGCAGTTAAGGTCAATATTAAGAATGAACCCCCTGTATATGCATGGGTGTATAACTACCATAACGGATACTATTGCCACAATGTTTATTATACTGATAACACATTAAAGACTGATTGTTGGGAACAGAATTATTTGTAAGAAAGTGCGAGGAAATGTAGTATGAAAATAGAAGAATTAACCCCTTTGAAAGAACTAGCATTTAATTATGTGAAAAATACTCTCAAAAAAGATATTAAATTAGAGGATATATATTCCATTACAAGTTATGTATATGGGGTACGCATTTGCTTTAATTTTTATCTGGAAAAGTCAGACATTTTCATTAAATTTGAAGATTTAGGAATTGACTATGATAAACGAAATGAGTATGAAAAAGAAGTGTACACCAGTTCTATCAATCACGTAGTAAGACTACTTTCTGGGGAAGAACACAACTACTTTAAAATTCCAAACATTTCCTTATTACTACAACTTAACAGTCTCGGAAGTGACTCAATAAAGAAATTCTTACACCAACAAATTGAATCTTTCACAAAGGAAGTAACTGGGGACTTAAACACTGTTGAAAGATATTACACTGAAAAAGATGGTATCAAAGTAATAACTATGGATGAAGATACATATGAACAAGTAGAATATTTCTTTCCAAATGAACTTCTATCTATGACAGGATATGAAGCTAAAGAATTATATGCTGATACTCTCGCTAAAGTAGAGGAAGAGAAGAAACAATACTACATTAATAATCTAAAAAATGATATTAAAATGTATGAAAAATCTCTTACTGAAAAGAAAAAGCAGTTAGAAGAATTAGAGAAACTATAATAATATATTTAATGAAAAAGGGGTATAGTTATATGACTTTAAAGAAAATATTGAAATTAGCATTAGTAGCATTAACATCAGCAACGCTTATGACAGGTTGTACACAAGCAGATACAGTACGTTATAATATAACACAAGAGGCAGATAGTTTTAACGTAACAAGACGAATTACTGTGTTTAATACACGTACCGATAAGGTATTAATGCAGATGACTGGTGTTATGAGTTTAAAGACAGATGGTGATACTAAGGAATTAAATGTTATTGTCAAGGATGGTGAAACATACCACAAGCACATGATTTTTCTAAACGATGATACCACTTATGTCGTAGAAGATATTGGTGGTGCAGATGTTTCACGTTCTGCCTATGAGATTCATTTCTTGCCAGAAGTGCTTGAAAGTGGAATGTTGGATTTAAAGGTTGACAAGTAGTCTGTAATACAGAACTTGATATAATTTCTATAGTTTAAGGTGGTGATAATAATGCACAAAAAGTTAAATCGTTATGCAAGACGAAAAAGAGATAAAAGACTTGATTTCATTAAAGGTTGCCACCGTAAAAACTTTAGATTAGAGAGATATGTTCGCACTTACAATGCATTTCCTATTATTACAAGAATTGAAAGAGATACACTACATGAATCTAGAGTACGCTTTCCTCTTGAACTATTAAAATGCTGGTATCCTAAATATTTTGAGTTTAGATACGTTCGTAACACATGGGATGAATACCCAGAATGGAAATACATTTGTATTGGTTATAGGAAACAAAAATACTGGGATAGACCACTTTTTGGTAGACTTAAGGAACGTAAAGAAATTCATGTTAAGAATTATGACTACTATAAGACTATTCAAGAAAAAGAGTGGAATAAATCTAATTGCCATGATAAAATGGATTTAATGACAAGAGGTAGACATAAGGTTCATACTTATCTGAATAGTATCAAGAACGAATATAACAATGGTTACGAAGAGTTGACAGATGAGTTACTAAGTGGTAAAATAGAATTGTTCGATAAATGGGATTGGCGATATTAAGGGAAAGTAAATTATGTGTAAGTACTGTGAAAGAGATAATGTTAAATTTATAACAGATATGCCGAATATACCTTTAAAGGTGTGTGGGAATGTTTTAGAAAACGAAGATGCTAATATTCAAATATTTGATTACCAAGATTCTCAGCCATTATTGTTAATTACTCAACAAAACTACTTTGATGGAGAAGGTATTGGAACTATTTATATTCCTATAGATTACTGTCCTTATTGTGGAAGAAAACTTGGAAAAGATATAAAATATGACAAAAAACTTTTGTGGAAGAGAGGATGAATATGGGGCTAGTAGAAAAGTATATAGAAATCGAAAAAGCACATGATAACTTATGCGAACAGTTGCGTAATAAGATTCGTTTTATTCATGATAATGTTGGCAAAGATTATAGGACTAATGAAAGTTGGTTTGATAGTGACTATACAACCATAGAAGGTATTTGGGAAGATGGTGTGTTTGTTGTAGTTTATGAGTATTTTATACGCATGGAAGATACATATAAAGTTTATGTTAAAAAAGAATTACTGGATATGTCTGAGGAAAAAATCTTAGAGAACAAGGACACCCTAAAAGCAGAACTAGATGCATACAACGAAGAACAATTAAGACAACTGAAAGAAATTAAAAAAGAAAAAGAACTTGAAGTCAAAAAACGTGAATACGAACGATTGATGGCACAAGTGCAAAAATTAGAAAGTGAAATCGGTAAATAACGTTGGTATGCTAGATATTAGTAGATATACAAAACTAAAAAATGAAGTTTCTGAGATAGAGCGAAAAATCAGAGAGAAGGTTAAATTAATCCACACCATTATTGGTATAGATGTTAAATCTCGTGGATGTATTATCTTAGAAAATATTGAATCTGTTTATGAACAATATGATAAAGACTTGTGTGAAACATATATTGTTATCGAATCCACTGAACATGGGTGCGATGATGAATATTGGAACACAATATACATCAAGAAATATTTGTTTGATACACCTGATACTGGATTAAGAAACAGCCGAGAATATTTTGCAGAAGAGTTAGAAAAGTCGAATCAAATGCAGTTAGCACTAAAGAAACAAAAAGAAGAAGCTGCCAAGCAGACAAAAGAACAAGAGTTAAAAACACTTTTAGACAGAGCAGAACAACTAAAGAAAGAGTTAGGTAAGTAAATTATGAATGATAGATTAAAAAATTTTATATATTATTTTGTGGTAGGAATAGCACTAGGTATCGGGGTAGTAGGAACATTTACAGGTAACCCACAGGGTGTTACACATATGTTTTTATTGTTAATCCTTCTAACTTTGCTTGCAATTGGGGAAAAGGTTAAATAACATGAAATATATAAAGAACCTGATAGTTGTGTTCTTAGCAGTTGTTGTGGGTGTTATTTTAAGTTTGTTCACTAAGGAAAATTTATATGTCTACTTAACATATTTTATGGTAATATATAATAACACTGTTATCACATTAAGCATGGTATATGACCTCGAAGAGTTGAAAGAACATATTGAGTCAAAGGATACGGAGTAATGAAAATCAAGTATAGATACATTGGTAACTACGAAAAGCCAAAGAGACAAACGGTAGGTTCTGCAGGCATTGACCTATTTAACAATACAGATAAAGCATTCACAATTAAACCTAATGAGTCTGTTTATGTTCCAACTGGTATGTTTGTTGAAATTCCTGAAGGATATGTAGGTCTATTATTTGCTCGTGGCTCATTAGGCTATAAGTATGGTTGCACTTTGACTAACTCTGTTGGAGTAATTGACAGCGATTATCGTGGAGAAATTATGGCTAGAATCACTAATATAAGTAAGGAACAACACATTATTAAACCTGGAGAAAGATGTGTCCAGTTGGTGATTGTACCTGCACCAGACACAGAATATGTTGAAGAAGAGTTAAGTGATTCTGGGCGAGGTACAGGTGGCTTTGGAAGTACTGGTCGAGAGTAACTTATGATAATATCTAAAAAGATGGTTGGAACAGTAACTAACAAGTGGGCTAATACCAATATTGTTTGGGAGTCCAACCCAGATTTAGTAGAATTTTTATACAAGTTGATTGTTCAAACTAAGGAAGAACAAGTTGTTGTAAGAATCCTTAAAGATGATTTTAATAAGGTTGAAATTGGGGATACAGTTGAAATTGTGGAAAAGAAAGAACTTAGCTTATTCACGAGATGTAACTTCCCATACTATACTTTCGTAAGAAAGATTAAATAAGAGTGGTAGAAATGCTACTCTTTTTGTTTTACCTATTTACAGGCTGATTGTATTGTAGTATAATTAGTCTATAAGATAAAGAGGTCGAATATATGGAAAGAAAAGACTTAACACCTTCAGAGGAAATGCTATTCAATGTGTACAATAACAATCACAAGACTAAGATTGAATTAGAAAAAGTGAGAAATATCAACATTAATAATAAAAAGTTAATTATTGAATACTTTAACGAAAATACACTCTTAGGATATAGTACAGCAACCATGGATATTGCCTTAACTGATGATGAGGTCGCAGAGTATGACAATAGAAAGTATCATCGTGCTATGGAGTTAGCTGCACATGCAGTTCATCTTGACCAATCGCCATTTGAGGATAGATTCATTTCTGCACAGGATATGTCAAATCTTAACTACATATATTATAATTACGATAAAGTACTCGAAAATTATGTTACATTTACTGTATCTGAGGTTTCTAATGGGTTAGTTGAGGTTGATACATCATATAACAATATTTTCTACGCTGGGGATGAAGTTTCTTTCTGTGATTTGAAAGGTGATAAACACAGATTAAAATTTGAATGGTTAGTGTCACCTGATTTTGAATACCTGAAAAAGTACTTTACTACCTATAAAAAGACAAAAAGACGTGAAAAAATCTATAAATGTCAAGACGATATTGAAACATTTAAGAAGTTGATTGCAGAAAGAGAAGAAGAACTCAAACAACTTGAAAACGAAGAGGACTAGAACCTAGTTCTCTTTTATTTTACCATAGTCCAATGGTTGACAAATTTGGCATATTGTGCTATGATTGAACATGTAAAGCGAGGTAATAGATTATATGGTAACTCTTTTTGTGATGTTGATTGGGGTATTATTTGTAATAGCTTTAGCAATACATCTTGGTACAGCAGAAGAACCTAATAAACTGTTTATCTGTGCAGGATTTGTTATATTCGTTGGAATCTGTGTGTATACTTTTAGTTTAGCAAAGCAAAATACGAACACAAACACTAACTTTCTTGAGGTTAAAACATCAGAGGTTACAGTCGTTGTGGTGGATAAGAAAACATCCACTAGTAGTTATTACATACCTGTTAATAATGTGCCACTATTTTTCCATAATACATACTATAAAATTGTAATTGAGGATGAAGGTACTAAGGATACTATCAGTGTTAGTGAGAAAGTATACGACCAGTTGTCTGTTGGAGATACTGTAGAAGTGTATAAGAAAGTCACATACCTGTTTGGTGCTTATTTTGGAACAGATTACAAACTTAAAAATTAAAGTATTTATGGAATGAAAGGAAACATGTGTATGACTAACTTTAAGGTGGAGGAAGCAAAACTCCCTTATGATAAATGTGTCGAGATTGACATGGAAGTAGAAGAAGAATCTAACAATAATAAAATCCCATCACGAAATAGTGTCTTAACAACTAATTGGGAATCTAAGAAGGAAGTATCTAAATGGGTAGGTAGTTCTGTAAAATATTTTAGTAAGGTGGAATTAGATAAAATCTTATCAGTACTCCCAATCCTTATTTTTGTTCTTCTTGTTATGCCAACCGTAGTTATAATTCGTTTCTACCTTGAAAGGAATACTACGGATTTTAATACTATGCTAATTGGTCTACCTATTCTTTGGGCTATCACAATACCTCTAATCTTCTTCACATCATTAGAAAAACAAATATACACTCTAATCGAACGGAAGATGAAACGAGGGGATTACCTCGTTCCAAGTGGAGCAATTGATTGTCCTATCTCCTATAAAAAACTTTTAAGTATTTGGCTTTTTAGTGAATTTGGGGCAACATATATCAAAGCTGTCAAAGGAGAATTATTATTCTATTCCGAATATGGAAAACTCATCAAAAAGGGAGATGATATGACAATCCCTGAAAATGGTGTAAGTGTTAAGAAGTTCTGTAATGTAACTAATAAGGAAAAGAAATACTTAACAGACCAGATGATTAATGATAGATTTTATAAAATTTCAGATATAATTACAGATGTTCCAGTAGAACATATTGAAAAATAGTATATAAAAGGGGGATAATTTATCCTCTTTTTCTAAGTTATCCTATTTATTTATTGAGGAAGTGGTTGATTCCACTAAAAAGAAAGGAAGCAGTATGCAAAAAATATTTAAAATTATGCTAGTTACGCTTTGTTTGCTTATTGGCATAACACCTAAAAAGGTAACTGCAGAAGAACCTATAACATCTAATAGTACTACAACTATTGATAGTTTCACAATCACAAATGCAGAACAAACATATAGTCCTAATGTAAACGAGAAGAACCATGTGGTAAAATACACATTAGCCTTAAGCACTTCTGGTGATGATGGTAGTATTAAGACAACAACAATTGAAGTACCTAAGACACTGTTCAATAACAGAAGTGGTGAAGTTGGAGATGAATTTAAGGTATCAATTCCAACAAAAGAAGAATATGAAAATGCCACATCACAAGGCGTGGAAGTTGATTCCATGTGGATGTACGAAGATAAAGGTAATTCCATTGTTATTTCCAGTATTAAACCATTAAAGACGGGTACAACATATAACATTGAATTTGGTTATGAGTTATCTGGTTCTATTAGTGGTTTCAGAGATGGTGAATCTGCTAAAACACTAGAGGCTAAAATCAAAATGGATTCGACGGGTGGTGAACTACATACAACAGCCACAGCAGAAGAAGTAACAATCAACACAAGTGTTACTCTTTTGGGTTCTAAATCAGATGCTGATAGTATCCAAGCAATCACAGATGAATGGCAAGATATTTGGGGAGAAAAGCCAGCAGATGCTGATGACTACTTATATTCTCAAGTACGTGTTTCGTCTTTCGTTACAGGTAGTCAACCTTATACACTAACAATCAACTCAAAAGCAGTTGATAAAGAAACAGGAGAAGAATTTACTCCTTATATGTACAGTATTGGTGTATCTGGTTGGAAAACTGGTAATACAGAGGAAAATAGTCTATTATTCAATAATACAAACGGTAGAAATGACTATGTGTTATATCGTTTTCCTAAGTCTACTTATAGTAAAAAAGAAACAATTAACTTTAAGGTAACAAATGAAGTAACTACTCAAGGAGCAGATAATTTAGACCCTGCAAGTGAACCTTCTGTATCTGAAACAACAATTCAATACTCGAAAGAACCTTGGAAAGTAGAAAAGGGCAACTTTATTACACTCCAGAATGGTGATAACTATTTCAGAGTAAATAGTAAAGAAATGGAAAAGTGGTCATTAGTAAATACAAAGATTGATAAGTATTCAAGATTTGATTTACAGAACTTCCAAAATGGTACTTTAACAAAGTATGATGGTTTAGACTTTGGACAGTTTATGTATGGCAGACCTTCATTTCGTACGGTTCCTAATGGACTACCTGTAACACCTGAAAATTATTTCAAGGAAAATGTAACATATACACAATTTGTAAATGGAATTGGTTTAGTTTCAGAAGATAAGACAGTTGATAATGACTTAGATTTTAATGATTATCAGATTAAAAACTTATCTATTTATGCTGAATATAGAACTGCTACATTTAGTTCTATGTCGAATAAGTTTGTGGAACACAATGCTACTCCAAGTGATGACGATGTTATTGAAGTGTATGCTAAGTATCTTAATAAAGATAATGACTATGTTCATATTGCAGATTATTTTCCTAAGAATAATACTTATACATTCCATAGAGATGGTTTAGATAGTGTTAATAATAAGTTAATTCTTGATGATAATGTAGTTGCATATAAGTTAGTTAATTCTAATAAATACGCCTATACAAAGATTTTATCTGGTACAGAGTATATGTTAAAGCACTCTACAAAGATTGATGAGTTTGTGAAAAATAAGGATTCTATCACAATTCAATCAAATCTTTATGCAACTTTAGATGATAGTACTGGCGAACAGATTTTTGAGTATGAAGCACCTAAAGAATATGACTTTGCACGTAGAACTGAAACAACAAGCAGTATTCACAAGAACGTAGCAAATGTTAGGAATAACAGAATCAAGAAACAGTATGAAGTAACATGGGAAATTGATGTTCAAGAAATTGCTAAGTTAACTGGGGAAGATTTTGAATATATCCCACAAGAAGGTGGTAAGTGGTTTGACTTAATGCCCGCAGGTCTTATCTTAGATGAGGATAGTGTTGAGTTAGTTGATGATGTAACAGGTCAAAAACTATCAGTTTCAGTTACTTCAAAACAGAATTACAGAAATACGGGTAGAACACTATATACCTTTACTTCCCCTGACAAGTTTAATAAGGGTATATTACGTTTTAAGACTATCTTAGATTATGATAGTGTACGGGATTATGGTAATATGATTTACAACCCTATTGCTTTTGAAACAGGGAATAGTAGTATTACAAATGGTTCTTATCGTGTTGCTAAGAACTTATTACACTACAAGCGTGAAATGAGTAACCTATCGGACAATTTAGGAGATAGAATGATTTTTGCCGATAAGTCATATAATCTAGCCACTTTAGTTTACTTCTCTTCTGGGTTACAAAAGTCAATTAAGAATAGTACTGATTCTAGTTACAGTAAGTACACACAAGTTTCTCCTAATGAAGAATATGAGTATAAACTAACATTTGCAAATGCAAGTAATGCCTCTTCTAAAGATATTGTGTTATTTGATTCCATTGAAAACTTTACTACTTCTTCTGGCGAGGTATCTAACTGGAGAGGTATCTTACAATCAATCGACACAACACAGATTGAGAATATGGGCATTAATCCGGTTGTATATGCTAGTGATGTTGCAATGAACTTAGAAACATTACGTGGGTTAAGTTCTACTGAAATGCTAAATAAGTTTAGACCTATTTCAGAATTTAGTGACTACTCTACAATCAAGACAATTGCAATTGATTGTCGTACTTCTAAAGATGGTTCTCCATTTACATTAGATAAGAGTAAAGCTGTGGTTGCTAAGTTGAATATGAAAGCGCCAGATAGTTTACCTGTTAATGGAACAATCTATAAGAACTTTAACAACGTATATGCAAATCTTACATCTATTGAGATTGGTGGAGAAGAAATGAATGCTTACATCAATCAAGGTTATACAACAAATACATATAAGATTACTGGCAATGTCTTTGTTAATAAACTTAACAGTGAAACAAAGCAAGGTGCTAGTGGTATTAAATTTGAACTATTTGGTACTTCTGCTTATAATGAAGAAGTTGATATGATTAGAACCTCTGATTCTAACGGAATTGTTAGTTTTAAGAAGATTCCAGTAGGTAAGTATATGCTAGTTGAATATGATAGTACCGAACACTACTTCATTGATACTACAAAGCATATTGTGGAAGTAACAAAGTATGGTGAAGTACTAATTGACGGTAAGACTACCTCTGCTATCACACTTGAAAATAAACCTAGAGTAAGTGCAAATGTTAAGTTTGAAAAGAAATCATATCCTAACAGTATGGGTATTAGTGTTCCGATAGGGGGTGCAAGTTTCACTTTACAGGGTAAGTCTGACTATGGAAATGATGTCTTAGAAACAGCTACTTCTGATGAAAATGGTAAGGTTGAATTTAAGAACATTGAAATGGGTACTTATAAGATGTTTGAAACAAAAGCACCTAAAGAATATGTTAAATCATCAGATGAGTATAAAGTAGTGATTGATGCTAATGGTATTGCAACAATTACAAATGTAACCGAGAACAAAAACGAAGATGTTGTATATAACTATCGTAGATTAGTTTCTGTTTCCTTTAAGAAGTTAAATGCTGAAACAAACGAGCCTATTAGTAGTGGTTATACTGCCTCTGAGGGTATTTCATTTACAATATCTGGTCAAGATGCAGAAGGTAGAGTAATCAATAAAACTGTATGGGTAGATAATAGAGGCATTGCTAAGGTTGATGTACCAGTAGGTATCTATACAGTACAAGAAAACCCTGACCCTAAAGACTTAGATAAAAAATCTTATCTAAGAGATAGTAGAGAGTATATTCTTGAAGTTAAGAAAGATGGTACTTTCACACTAGATATGGAAAAGGTTGGAGATGATTACGTAGTTAAGAATACTCAACTTGCAACTGATGTTATTACAATTACAAAACAGTGGGTAGGGGGTAACCCAGATGGATATATTCCTAAGATTAGAATATATACGAACCCTAACGATATTCCACAACCAAAAAATACCACAAGCGAGAATAACCAAGGAATCCCAGAAATAGCCGAACCAGACGAGGGATTATAGAAGAAGGAGAAGAACATGAGAAAGAAATTAATACAATTTATACTTATGGTAATGTGTATTGTTACACTGTTACCACATAGCGTACATGCAGAAGGTGGTTCTTCTCCTATTCTGCCTGTAGCCAGTCATGGCAATGTCGTAAAGAAGATGAACTTATCAGACTATGCAGGTGGTACAACAACAGATGCTACATTAGAGATTTATGAAGATGGTCATACAGTTATTAAATCTAATAGCACAATTAAGCAAATGCAAAAGATAGACAATGGTTGGGTAATGAGTGCAATAAGTGCTTATTATGATACTAACCCAGCCTTAGATATTACTTCCATTGTATATGATAGTGATACTAGACTAATTGCAACTTCAATGAATGGTTATAATGGTTTTGGTAGAATCAGCAAATTTAAAAGAAGAGTTAAATCATCATCACCTAAGTTAGAATACGAATCTGGTGTATTAAAAGAAATTGACTTTTCTAAGACTACTCCTATCAGTGAAGATGGACTAGAGGAAATGAATGATAGCACACCAGACAATAAACGTATTATGTTTAATTGGGTATTTAATTTCGTTGGGGTGGATAAAATCATATTTGGTGATAACTGGTCAAAACTGAAAATTGCAGGCATAGATGGTATGTTCGATTGGGCGTCAGTTAAAGAGGTTGTAGGATTTGAAAAATTGGATATTCAACCCACAACAGCCACAAATGCCTTTAATTATGCATTTATTGATAAGATTGATGTTACGAAAATGGACTTAACAAGATTAAATTCTGCACATAGTATGTTTGCTGGCTCAAACGTTCCTGTAAAGGATTTATTTTCACGTCAACATATTAAACCGTTTGATGCTCAATACATGTTTGCTTTATATAACTCTAATGAGCCACTTGACGTGAGTGGACTTGACTTGAGTGGTGGTGGAAACTTCCACAGTATCTTTGAGGGATTACAAGTTCCTTCATTTAAGTTTGACCTCAGTAATGGAAAGGGTATTTATACACGTGCATTTGCAAGAATTGGTGTTGCACTTGATATATCTAAATTACCACGTGTTACTACTGCCACCACATCAACAGAAAACTATAACTACAGAGAAATGTTAGAAGCAAATCATGACGCTTGGGAAGTACATCTAACGTCAATAGATTTAAGTGACTACACTACAGATATTTTAAATGATACTAGTATACTCAAAGGTCAATCAGGTCTACAAGTTATTAAAACATCAGTAAATACGAAGTTACCTGCAGATGGTTTTGGGCTTGCATCTAGTTATAGTAGCTATACAATCTTCAATAAATACGATACAGGTTTTACACCACGTTATACAGGTCGTTGGGTGTTAAAGTATCGTTCTGATGGTTCTTTAATTCCTGAAGAAGATAGAAAATATGCTACTACGTGTACAGAGTTCAATAATACAGATGGATATTGGATTCGTGAAACAGTTGCCAAAGACATGGAGCCGAATCTATCAGGTGGCAGAGTTTATGAAACAGAAGATAGTAAGTGGACAATCAATGCAGATGGTACTATGACATACAACATGAAGGTCATGGATAGAAAAGAGAAACACTACATTGTTGAAGAGGAAAATCCTAACTATATCAGAACGGATAGTACCGTAACTGTTAATGGTAATAAGGCTTCGATTGCAGAAGTAGGAGATAGAAGCACAACAGCAACTGTCATTAACAAGTACACAAACACAACTAATACAGAAACAAGGACTTTAACAATACGTAAGAACGTAGATGTTGAAGATAGTACACAGTTTGTATTTGACATTACATTACATCATGAAAATCTTTCAGGAATTAAGAAAATTAATAACATTCTTTTCAAAGATGGTGTTGGTACAGTTACTCTAATGGGCAATGAATCTATTAAGTTAGAACTACCTAAAGGTACACAATACACAATTACTGAAAGAAGTGTCAAGAACTGGACTTTAACAAGTCAAGAAAACACAACAGGTACATTAGACTTAAATACAGAAGCAGTATTTACTAATACACGTGATACTTTTGATAATGTGTCTGATAATACTACTGAATTGAATATTGAAAAGAATGTTCCAGAGAGTTATACAGGATATAATGGCGATAATGGCTTTGACTTTGAAGTAACATTATCTGGACTTGTTCCTAATACAGATTACGAATACGAGCAGTATGGAGCGAGAAGGGATTTTACTTCTGATGAGCATGGTCTTGCCAAGTTGAACTTAAATGTTTCCAAGACAACTCCTGTAAAGATTGTTGCAGAAGGTTTGAACCAATTTAAGTACTCTGTCAGAGAAACAACAGTAGAAACTGGTACAGGTTATACATATACTCCTTCTATACAAGTCTTTGAAGATAGTTCTTTAATTGATAATGTAGGGGGTAAAAAGGGAGAAGATTTAATATCTAAGACATACACTGCTAAAACGGGTAAGGTTAATCGTGCAGTTGTTACAAACGATATTTCAGACTTATACCAACTAAGTGTATCTAAGATGGTTGAGAATAGTGATACAACAGAACCATTTGACTTTACTATATCTATTAAAGGTCTAAAAGAAAATGATAAAGTAAGATATGTATTATATGGTGATGATAAGGTTAAAACAGTTAAATCAACTGGGGAATATACTGACATTAATCTAAAACTTGCTAATAATGGTGGGGTAGATGTTTATGATATTCCTATGTATGCACAAGTTTCAGTAATAGAACATGCTAATACTAAAGGATTTGTTTCTAATTACCAAGATATGTCAGGCTATAAGACAGGTAATACAACTGTGGGTAAAGAAATGGCTACGCCTTATATTTCTGGTTCAAGAGATAATAGTTATGTTTCTTACACATTCTATAACAGTAAGGTACAGACATTTAAAACAAGTAAGACTGTAACAGGAACACAGGGTAATAAGGATGAATTATTTGACTTTACTGCTAAATTAACAACAGAAGATGATTCTGCTTATACTGGTGATGTTACAATGGTTGATAAGTATGGAAAGAAAGAAGTATTACATCCAAATGCCGATGGACAATATGAATTTAAGATGCAACATGGAGATGTTATGCAGTTCACAGGTTTCAATTCTAAGATTAAGAACGTAGAATTAACCGAGAAAGATAACGCATATATCACCACTATGAAATCTGGAAATAATGTTGTTGAGGGTAAAACAATCACAGTAGATATTACAGGGGATGAAATCAAAGAGATTAAAGTAAATAATAGTCTTGGATTTGATGTACCAACTGGAATTACTTTACCTGTAGGTGGAATATTGTTATTGTTAGTAGGCATTGGAGTAATTTATATTATTAGAAGGGGAAATGGGGATAATTAATTATCCCCCCCCCCTCAAATTTTTTGAGGAGAAATAATGAGAAGAAACAAATTAAGTAAATCAGTTTTATTAAGTACATTGGTCTTTGGTCAATGTGCTGGAACAGTAGTAGCAATGCAAAACAGCATTGTTTCTGTTTATGCAGAACAGAAAAATAAGGAAGTAACAAGTCAAGAGTTCTTAGATTATATTAATCAATTAAAGGAACAGAATCCTGACTTTAAATTTAACCAAGGTGAAACAAAAGTGTTTGAATCAGAAGAACAAGCACTAGCAAATCTTGCAGAACAAAAACAAGCAATTAATACAGCCATTGCTAACTATAAACAAGCAGTAGAAGAAAGAAACACGAAGTATGAACAGGATAAACGTGATGTTTCTGAGAGAAATGAGTTAATCAAACAAGAGAACTTGCAAAAGGAACAAGAGTATCAATCTAAACTATCTGCTTATAATGCAAAGAAAGCACAAAATGAAGTGTGGTTAAATGCTAATCCAGTTATTACTACACTAGATAATGGTATCGAATTACGTGGTAATTATGATGAAACAAAGAAGAACTCTATCAATTACTTTGATAATATTGCTATCAATGCTAGTAAAGAGGTATTGGATAACGGTGGATATGAAACAACAAGTAAATCTATTAAGATGTCAGCTAATTCTACTGTAGAAGTTGTTAATGCTTCAAGTTCTTTAATCGACAACACAAATGGGTATATTGGTGGGATGACCTTAGACAACTATCCAATTAAGACAATTAAATCTTGGAGAATTAAAGCAGGAACTCCAGCAGGAGAACTGTTAAATATGAACCTAAGAAACATTGGAGAAACAGATAGCGGAAAGGTTATCTCTGCACATGTTAAGTTTGTTCTTGACTATGCAACAAATGACACTCCAGTAGCTAATGCAGAGGGAAGTATCAATGTAGTAAAAGATGGCTTATTACACATGTATTGGATGCCTAAGTCTGACAACAGTGCAGATAAGCAAGGGGGTCATTATGAAATTCAATTCTACGATGATACTACTGGTCAACCAATTAAGTTAGCAAATACAATTCTTTCAATTGACTTAGACGGTGAAACAGAGAAATCTACTGTATCATCAGAAAGTGCTAAGGGAATTATTCCTACTTTACCTTCCGATGTTGGTACAGCAAATGAAACTGGTACAAAATATCCAACAATTGAAAGTAATACTGGTACAAGTGTAACATATAAAGGTAAGACAGACTTTGGTATTGATGATACAAAGACAACTCCTTATGGTGAAGGACTAACATTGTTTGCAGGAAATACTTTAAATGTATCTTTTGAAACAAATGATAGTCGTTGGGGTGGATATTCAGTTATCAATATTCCTAAGTTGGGTAAGGTAGACCTAACATTACCAGAAGAACCAGTAGCTCCTACACCTACACCATTAGTTGATGAACCTACTGAACCACCTGTAGTTAATTATCCACAAGTAGGTGAAATTGCAAATACTATCACTTATAATAGGGTTGCTGTGAAACAGGTTGATACAAGATGGATTGATGTGTCTGGCAAGGAACTAAAGACACCAGTTACTGATACCAATACAAAACCTGCAGGTGATATTGAACACTATTCCTTTGTAGAGAGTAGAACAGACGATGATGGCAATGTTACTCATGTGTTCAGACAATACACTACAAAATGGGTAGATGAATCTGGTAAAGAGTTAAAAGACATGGTTACGGATAAAGATACTAAGGAACATGGAACTATTCAAGATTATGCTTATGTGAATAGTGAAACTGATGACAATGGCAATGTAACACATATCTTCCGTCAATATACTACTAAGTGGGTAGATGGGGATAACAGGGAATTAAAGCCTTTAGTGAATGGGGATTCCGTAAAAGAACACGGAGAAATTCCTGATTACGCTTATGTAACTACAAACACTGATGAAAGAGGTAATGTAACTCACGTATTTAGACAGTATATAACTGAATGGGTTGATGAAGATGGTAATTCCTTAAAAGACAGTGTAAAGGGTTCTAGCACAGTTGAAAAAGGTAATGACATTAAAGACTATAAGTTTGTGGAATCTAAGACAGACGGAAAAGGAAATGTTAAACATATCTTTAAACAATTCACTACAAAGTGGGTAACTACAAGTTTAGAGGACTTAGATAAACCTGTAAAGACTAGCGAATTTAAGGATAGTAAGACATTTGAAAATTACCAATTTGTTGAAACAAGAGAAGTAGGTAATACGAGAACACATATCTACAGACCTTATGAAACAACTTGGATAGAAGAAGGAACAAACAAAGAACTAAAGAAAGATAATAAACTTGTAAAGGAACACGGAGAAATCCAGTCTTATACTTTTGTTAGAACTGAGATAAAGGATAATGGAGACATTGTACACATCTATAAGAAGGTTGAGCAAAAGAAAGAACAGAAGAAAGATGATATTCCTACAGGGGTTCATACTAATGGTTTAATTAGCATGTTCATGGTTCTTATTAGTTCTATTGGACTGGCACTAACAAATATAGTTAAGAAGAGAGAGGGATAAAACCTCTCTTTTTCTTCGTATTGACAGTAAGAAATTGTTCGTGATAGAATATACAAAAAGGAGATGCTATATATGACATTTAAAGAACTTATGTTTAACCAAACAGGATATGAATGTTTCACAACATTCTTCGAAGATTTTACAATCGCTGAGAAATTTGGAATAGATGCTGTAAAGGATACCTACAACCGAGCATTTAAGGAATGGAAAGATAATTACAAGTACCTAACTGAACTTGTTATGATTTTGAATTGGAAAATTTGGCAACATTACGAAAAGAATGATGAATTAGCAACATTATACAACAACTTATGGGAGAAGGCAGATGCTTATGCCTGTGAACATCTTAAAGGTGAAGAATTATCTTATTTTTATAGAACAACAGATTAAGGAGAAAAGATGAGTAAAATAACAAGAATTTTATCAACGGGGGCAGTTGCAGGTTTAATATTAACTGGTCAAGTTGCTCAACTAACAACAGTATTTGCAGAAGATTTTACAGAGAATATCCAACAAACTTGGGAAAAGGAAGATAGTGTGTTTAATGCAGTTATGCTTCATGGAGAGTTATCTGGCGAAAATAAGCAGACAATTGCTACACTAAAAGAACAAAGAGAAAACATTGCAGAAAATTATATTCAAGCAAAGAAAGAACTCGATAAGGCAAAGGAAAAGTATAACTTAGTAGAAGACAAGACAGAACTACAAAGTATGTTAGATGAAGCACAAGCTAAGTATGATAAGATTAAAGAGTACTTTGATGTTAGTGCTACAGTTACAAACAACTTAGAACTTATTGAACAAGGTTTAAATGAGTTTCAAGCACCAACATTACCGGATTTAACAGACAATGCAACTCTTACAGAAAAATTAGACACTTTATTAAGTGGCATTAGAACTCACTTTATTTCATTAGATGCTAACACACCACTAACACTTGAAGATGTTAAGAATTATCTGAATGATAAGGCAATCTTACGAGCATTGGAACAAACTAAACAGGAAATGACAGAGAAACTAGCAACAATGCAATCAGAGTATGACAATGCGACAGATAAGACTGCTTTAGAGACACCTCTTGCAGAACAAAAGGAGAGAGTGAACAAGGTAAGTAATTCGGTCAATGAGCTTATCGCAATTATGAAGGACTATCTCGCTAGTGTTAAGAATAAATCTTATATTGTCAACTACAGTTTTTCACCAGAGAAGTTTGTAAAGAAAGAAGAACTTAAACACGAAGAAGAAAAACCTGTAGAGGAAGAAACTTCTAAACCAGAAGAAAAGAAGGAAGAAGAAAAGAAACAAGAAGATAAAAAGGAAGAGAAGAAAGAAGTTAATTCTAGTAAGAAAGAGAATATCCCTACTGGTGTTGAATCCTATTTCTTAACCTATGTAGGTCTTGCATTAGTATCTGGTGCAGGTGTTTACAAACTAACTAAGGAATAATTCCTTTTATCGTCAGGAGAATTGAGTTGTTGAAATAAAACAACTCTTTTTCTCTTGACAAAATTTATAAATTATGTTACAGTGGTATAGTACTTAAAGGAGAACATTAGAATGAAAAACTTATTAATTGTACTATCTGCCATCTGTGCTGTTGTGTTATTACTTGCATTAAAAGTATTACTTGTATTGGCTATTACTTATGCACTTGTGTGGGTTTTAGGGTTGTTTGGAATTTCTACGTTCTTAGGATTCCCACTATTTCAAACTCTGTTCGTAGTATTGTTACTTCTAAGTCTTTTTAGCAGAAGTTCAGATAAGTAAAGAGGTAATAAAATGGAACAACTAACAGTTGATAAATTAAAAGAATTAGCAAAGCAGGGTAAAGTCCCAAGTGTAATAGTTGAGGACACTAATTATAATTCATCTACTAATAAAAATGAATGGTTTTTAAGAAGTGAAGAAAATAAAATTGTTAATTTTCATTGTAATTCTACAATTCTACTGTGTGGGGATAAAGTTTTACATGTGTTCTTTATTTCTAAAGTACAAAATATGTTCGAGGAGTCCTATCATGGATTTCACTTAGATATTAAGACATGTACAAAAACAGAATGTATCCTCTCCATTAGAAAGAATGATGTTGAGTCTTTGATGATTTCAGAAGATTGGAAACTTGCAACCGAAAAGATGGAAGAAATTAAGGAAGTACGTAAGTTAATAGAAGAAACAAAAGATACTCAAGAAAAATCTTTAACATATATTAATGATTTATATAATAAGCTAGTGGATGTTAGAGAATATGCTAAAAATCTTCAGTTGAAAGAAGAAAATGAAAAGAAAGTATCAGAACAGTTAGATAGTATTAACTCTGACATTAAAGAATTAGAGATTAGATTAAAGAAAGATATTCCTGAACTTGATAAGAGTTTGGATATTAACAATTTCAGATAGGAGTGGAAATTCATGGCAGGACAGTTTATTTCATATAGCAGACAGCAAAAAGCATTAGAAGAAATCGCAGAACTTGATACTGTTGTAGAAGAAAAGAAGAAAGAACTTAAAAAACAAAAAGATATTGACTCCTTTAAAGAAAAAGTAAAGGATATTGCCACAACAAAGGAAGAGTCTCAGAAAGAAATAGATTTATGGCTTGGGCTATATGTTCCTACTAAAGATTGGGCAAAGATACTCAAAGCACTTATTCTATTTATGTTAATCTATTTTGTAACTTTTATGGTCATTGAGAACAATATTATTAAACTTATTGCCATAATTCTTTTTATCATAAGTTCAGCCATTGGAATTACTGCAATATTTTCATTTGCAGAGTACGAAGATAAAGAAACATTACAAAAGAAAAGATACGAACAATTAAAAGAAAAGACATTATCAACCGACTATACACTTGATAGTGATATTATTGATTGTCCTATCGAAGTTAAGAAAGAACTTTTAGACAGACTTGATAATGGATTTGTGTATCTATCAATAGGCTTTGGAAACCACCATCTCTACTATTACTCAGAAACTGGTTATATGGAAAAAGGTCACTCCGAAAAAGGTTATTTTGGCTATTTACCAAATGCCTTTGACAAGGAATATGACTACTTTAAAGACCAATTAACTGAATATAAACTGTATAAGATTTCAGATATTATAATGGATAAGGCAGGGAGATAACTATATGATGATGAGTAGGTCAGAGGCACAGCAAACAAGTAGCCCATTGTTTGTAGATAGAGAAGAAACTGATTTAGAAGATACGTTACCATTCGATAGATGTCTAAAAGCAGACGAAGAACTTGAAGAAGATTTGGAAGAAAGAGAAGTTAGAATTGATAAAAGAGAGTTTTTGTATGAACTCCCTAAAATTAAGACAACAATTCACAGAAGTAAGAAGGACATACTATCGTGGGCAGGTACTAAGAATGTTTTAGCATGGGTACGTGATAAGTTCTTAGTTCCTGTTGTTGGTATAATTATTTCGACAGTTATCCTTATTGTAACCTGCCTCAATCCCTTAGGACTTTCAGGTTGGATTTTTGAAAGCACGATAGCGAGCGTTGTACTTCTCTTTATCTTTTCTTCTATATTCTTTTGGTCAGAGAGTTCGGATGTGAGTAATGTTGGGTTCATTCAGAATAAATTGGATAGTGAAGATTACCTAATCGCTAATTATGTAGTTGATTGTCCTTCTAGGGTTAAAATACACCTATATAATGATATTAAATATAACAAGGAATTATACATTCGATTTGTACCTAAAAAACAAGAAGTACAGTTCTTCGCTAATGAAGGAAAAGTAACTTATTATTGGGTAGAAAAATCAACTGATAAGAACAGTTTTGATTACCAAATGTATTACTTTGCCAAACAACTTATTCCACATAATTTTTACCGAATTTCAGATATAGTCACAGACAAAGCACCACGTAACACGAATAAAGTGCACAAATAACCACTTTAAGTGATGTACCACTAAATTACATACTTAAATATAAGAACGCCTGTATGGTGCGTTAAACTAAGCCATATAGTGTTTTAAACAACTATAGGTCTAATATACCTAGGGTTGTTTTTCTTTTAAGGTATTGACAATTACGGTGTTTTATGGTAAGATATAGTCATGAAACGAGGTAAGAATATGAACATTAAGATGCCTAAGTTAAGAAACTTTGAATTAAATCAGCAACTTCGTGCTTGTGGTCATAAGGTTGTTAAAGATAAGAAAAAGTGGTCTAGTAAGAATCAGTGCAGAGGAAAGGTCAAGTTTTAAGGTGACGAATATGTTAAAGAAATTGCTATCAATTTTAAGTTTTGCAGTAATGACTGTCTTAGCATATAAGACAACTAGAACATTTCCAGAAGTAACATCTGTATTTGCTATTCTTGCTATCATAACTCTGGTGTCTGCTGTGTTAGTTGGTAAATCAGGTAAGTTGATGAATTTCTTATTTGAGGATTTAGAAGATTTACCTAGAGGTACTAGATTATCTCTAACAGGGCTATTCCTATATGTCATCTTATTGTTTGCAGTAAGTTATGGTATCGTATTCATTCCTACCATTGTTGCTACAATCTGTGTGAGTGGGCTTATCCTATTAGGATTAGTGTGTTTCTTCTATTAATACGAGGTTTTTCTATGGACTATAATGAGATTTGCGAAAAATTAGAAAAATTGCCCAGGGATAAGTACTTTGAAGTGTATAAGTTCATAGGCTCTAAAATGTTCTCTAACTGCTATATCCCTAATGTAGCAGATTTTGCTAATGCTTATGGAGAACATAATGATAAATCAGATGAAGCTATGAATAGAATCAAGCAGGTAACAAACTTTACGGGTAAGCAAGATGACATTGATAAATCACTTACTAGAAAAGATGACCTTTATACTGAGGAAGAAAGTAGAAAGTTCATGAATGATGTTATCTCTGCCAACATTACTTCTATTAAAGACAGTGGTTATTTATATAAGAAGGCTACCAGTTCAACAGATAGTATGACAATTACCAACACAGAGGATTGTGGTTCGGTAGGTGTTGAATATGTACTACCTATTGACGAGATTACATTTTTATATAAGGTTAGAAACCACTTTATTCCAGAATTGGATAACTATATAGAAGATTACAAAGATTTCTTAGACAAAACAGTGAATATGTCTGTAATACACGTCAAAACATACTTGACTTGTGAGGAAGATGTAGAAAATCATCAACACTTTTGCAAGAAATGTGCTGGATTGTATAGAAGAAGTCACGACACATCTTTTGTTCCTAAGAATATTGGACTATTCTCTTGTTTAATGGTATGTGAAAAGGCAACACAAGCATCATTGGATAGTATGAATAAAGGTGCGAAAGCTCCATTTAACTTAATCTTAGAGAAGAAGTTACCAAAATGTTCTACCTATGACGATGTTATTTCTCAAATCAATGGAGTTATTGATGAAATTGGTTGGGATGAAGAGATTGAAAGTAGACATTATGAGATTATCTTACTTTCGAGATTAAGAAAATCACCTAGAAAGTGGTATTTTAGACCACTAGAAACATCTATGACAGATTACTCTGACCTATTTGGGGTATGGATTTATCGACCAAATAAGAATACATTAGAGAATCTATTAGATGCAGATGAATTTGAAACAACTTCCATGAAATCCAAGATAGCACTTGGAAAGTATAACAAGATGTAGTATGGGGAAGAAACTACTTCCCCTTTTAATCGTTAGACCGTGAGCAAGTCTTTAAACTAGCTTTAGAATAGCGAGGAGAGATTATTGAGGTTTATACGAAACATTAGTCTATCAATACTGATTATGAGTGGTTTGGCAACTACACCTGTTTTAGCAGAGGAAGAAGTTAAACAACCGAATACAGTAACAGAGGTAGAAGAAACGGTGAATGAATACACACTTAAAAGTATGCACCTTCTTGGTGCATAACATTCACAAGTCTAAGTCTCAGAAATGAGAACTACGTTAATTAAGTCAAGATACCTATGGTTATTGGGCAAGACCACTGCTCTGTCGACTAGTTTTAAGTTGGACACTAGTGTATAGATAGTCCTGTGAGTTAGTTGTAAAAAGCTTAATTAACATTGACGATGCCAAGTCCGATACCAACTTCGATAACAGAGGGTGGTTAGGCACTACAGTTCGATTAGTACTGGCGTAGAGCATAAAAACTAATCATCAACGAAGGGAGACATAACGTATGTTAGTATATGTAATTTCAAAAGATGGACAACCACTTATGCCAATATCTCGTTGTGGCAAGGTTCGTAGATTATTAAAGAATAGACAAGCAAAAGTAGTAAGACGTTGTCCATTCACAATTAAGTTATTATTTGAGCCTGAGCACAACTTTGTTAGAGAATGTTATTTAGGGGTAGATACAGGTTCAAAGCATGTTGGTGTAGCAGTTGTTAGTAATGATAGAGTGCTATATCAATCCCAAACAGAATTAAGGGCCAATATCAAAAAGAAAATAGATTATCGAAGAATGTATAGACGTTATAGACGTTATAGAAAAACACGTTACAGAAAGTGTAGATTTTTAAACAGAAGAAACTCTATTAAGAAAGATAGGCTACCACCTTCAGTACAACATAAAGTTCAGGCTCATATAGATGAGATTGAATTTTGTAAGAAGATTTTACCTGTATTAGATGAAAACATCATCTTGGAGGTAAGCCAATTTGATACTGCTTTAATGAAAAATTCTAGTTTAATGAATGAAAAGATTAAACATTGGGGCTATCAACAAGGTTTTAACTACGGTTACTCTTCAAGAAGAAAAGCAGTTCTCCATAGGGATAACTACACCTGTCAATGTTGTGGTAAGAAAAATTGTAGATTAGATGTTCACCATATTATTTATCGCACAAATGGTGGCAGTAATGATGAAACCAACCTAATTACGTTATGTAAAGAGTGTCATACGAAAGTACATAAAGGTATTATTACAATAGATAAGAAACCGAAAAAAATGAAGCTCAAACATGCTACTCATATGAGTATTATCAGAAACCGGCTACTAAAGGTCTATCCACAAGCAATAGAAACATTTGGTTTTGTGACAAGTGAAAATAGACATCACTTAGGATTAGAGAAGGCTCATTATATAGATGCTTGTGTTATTGCAAGTGGTGGGCTGGAATTTGAACCATCTGATACAGTCTATTACAAGAGAAGAGGTTCCTGTAATGAAAGAAAATTAACAAAAGGTGTTCGTGATGAACAAAAACTACCCGTAGGAAAAATACAAGGATTTAGAAGATTTGACAAGGTGAAGTACTTTGGTAAGGAATACTTCATTATGAGTAGAATAACTAGAGGTGGATATGCATTTCTCATGGATATATTTAATAACAAAATAGATTTCAGTGATAAACCTAAAGGATGGAGATGGCCTAAATTATTAAATTGTAAAAGAATAAGTGCTAGAAGGAGTACATTGTGTATGTTGACAACAAAGATAGTAAGTGAAAATAAAAATAGCAACCAATGATATTCTCACATTTATGTTTGAGAACTTATTCCTAAAACTAAAATAAACTTACGAGGAACAATATACACGTTAGTTATGTTATTGCCCTATTATGGGAACTGGTAACATATAATCGAGAAGAACACTTCTCAAAGGAAAGGAGTATAATACTTGAATAAGGTTTTTAAAAGCATAAGTTTATCAATTTTATTACTTGGAACGATAAACCAAGTATACGCAAAAGAAGAAAATAAAATAATCGAAACTGAGGAAACAGTTAGGCTAAACAGACAAGAAGATATTTCAGAACAGTTAAAGAAGTATTTTACTAAGGACATGACTGAGGAAGAGAAGAAAAATGTAACAGTTAAGTACACTATAACTTCCGAAAGTGACTTACAAGAGGAAATGCTTGTTGAAATCTATAAAGGTGGTACAGAGGAAAAGAATTTAGTTCCAACAACAACAAAGAAAGTCATGGTTAGGTTTGTAGATGATGCACCAGTTATTAAGTTAAAGAGAGATAGTGTTGTGGTAAATAATGGTGACCCATTTAACCCAAATAGCTATATTTCATATATCAATGCTGATTCGAATATCTTACCTGCCTTAGAGATTAAATCTAATGTAGACACTTCTGTGGATGGAGAATACACAGTAAACTATAAGGTAACTGACTTAAAGGGACAAGTAACTGAAAGAACCTTAAATGTAACAGTTAAGACACACCAAGAAGTATTAGAAAAGCAAGAACAGGAACGTATTGCAGAACAAGAAAGACTTGAACAGGAAAGATTAGAACAAGAAAGACAACAATCTTTATTACAAAGAAGTCTATATTCTGCACCAGTTCAAAATATTAGTTATGCTGCAACAGGGAATGAGGCCGTAGATAGAGCTATGGCTTATGTAGGATATTCATATATTTGGGGAAGTAATAACCCTGCAAATGGTGGATTTGACTGTTCTGGATTAGTACAATACTGTTATGGTATTGGTGCTAGAACAACCTATGACCAAAGAAACTTAGGAACACATCATTATGATGTATGGAACGCACCTGCAGGAGCATTATATTTCTATAATAATGATTCACATGTGTCTATCGCCACAGGTAATGGTGGCACAGTCCAGGCGATGAATGAGAGTGTTGGTGTAACAACTCAAAGTATTAGTAACTGGATGCCAGATTACTATGTGGTTATCGGACAGTAATATATTGACTTTCAATATTTTAATGATATAATAAACACAAAGATGGTTAGAATTAGTGGGAGTAAACTCCTACTTTTTCTACTAACAATTAATGTGTCTACAAAAGTAACTAGCCAAAATTATGCAGGATAAGTGTTTGAATATTTGACAACGAGAGAGGAAGAAATTATATGTACACAAAGAAAGATAAGAAGTTTGAAAAGAATGTTTATGGCAAGACATTAGGAGATTTACTCGGAGACAGTATGGTTAATTTCCTACTAGAATCAATGACAAAAGATGGAATATCTAAGGATGTAATACTTAGAGAGTTACGAAGAAAATACTTTGGCATTATAATCGCCTAAGAATGGCTTTCAATAAATAGTGCTTACTAGTATCAGTTATGCTATTTATTTAATGAAGAGAACAGTAGTTTACTATATAACTCACAAAGGAGAGAGCGGAATGTATTATAAGAGAGCGAAACACCCACTACCAAAGGTAGATGACATGACAATGGCACTTGCACTAATGTTTATGGGAGATGAAGATGATTATCCACTTAAATACCCCCAATGGGCATTAGATGAAGAAGAAGAACTTTATGGGATAACAGTAATTGATAGAGTTTGCCCAGGACTTGTGTATGCAACATATGAGTGGTGTAAAGAAGATGAAGGTCTTACAGAAGAACAAGCAGTAGAAGCAGTACGAAATAGAATTTTATTTAATAAGTTTATGGATTAGGGGAGTATTCTCCCCTTACAATGGGGAGATACGGATTATGAGTAAAAGGGATTTGGATACACAACTGAATTTTGGTAAAGCAGTTGGATATGGCGCTAGAAGAATGGACATTAATACACTTATTGTGTGTAGAATTTTCTGTTCAAACAAAGAGGAAATTGTATTACCAATTTATGATATTGCTAAAACTTGTGGTGCAAAGAGTAAAACGAATGTGTTAAGAGAGATTAAACACTTTATTGACAAAGGTCTTATTCGTTTTAAGATAAGTGTTAAGAGTAAGAAATCTGTTCACTGGTACAATGTCTATGAAAGAATTGCACCTGAAAGCAAAATTGAAGACTATAACCATGAGGTCATTGACCTATACAATAAAGGTAAAATGGTTAAAAGTGGTGAACAACCTAAAGCAGAGTACATTAATTTTGGGAAGGAGATTTGTGAAAGAGCAAATCTCTTATTACGTTTGAACGCCCCAAGAGATAATGAAAAGGCAAATGCTGAAAAATGTAAAGAAATGACAGATAGTGACATATTTGATGATGTCCTTAAAATGTTGGATAAATATGCAGAAGATAACCCAGAACTAGAGTGTAATGGCTGGTTAAGAGAAGGTCGTATGCGTATATCAAACAAAGCTTGTAATACTTCAAGTGATTTTAACAAAAGAATCAGTGAATTAGAAGAATTAACAGGTAGAAAATTAAATAACTTAAACACATTTGATAGTAATGCTAGTATTATTAGAACTTCTTATTTCTTAACACATGATACACCAGAAGTGTTTAATGTAGATATTTATGGACTTCTTATCGAAAAGGTTAAGAAAGCTTATAGGAATAATAACCCATATTTTGCAGATGACTTATCTACTGAAGGTGTATTTAGAAAGAGGTTCAAGACAACTGTACTACCTATATTCATGAGAGATTTTAGTATTCAGTATATGGCAAGAACTTGTGGTGCAATCCAAGAATTTAATACAAGTGAGAAAATTCAAAAAGAATACGTGCATTTAGATAACTATATGTATGCGAAATATGGCATTATCTTTAAGTCTTCTTATTTAGGTTGTCATAAAGTAATAACTGGGCTTATTATTAATTTAACTGGCAATCATAATCCAAGTTATGACGATTATCTAGAGTTCTACCAGAAATATAAAGACACTTTAATTAATTATTGCCACAGCAATCTATTTAGAAATGAAATCTTCGTTTGGGAAAGTGTACATCATATCTATATGATTGATGAATTAACAAATATGGGATACAAAGTGTATAACATTTACGATGAAGAGTTAATTATTGGGGATATTGGACAAGAGTTGTATGAAGAAGTGTGGTTAAGATGTGCTAAAAAGACAAAGAAGAAGTATCATAGGTGGATTGCTTATGTACAGCAAAGAGATTACTCCCCAGAAAAAGTTGCAAAACAATGTGAAAGAATGCTGGCAAAACAAGAGAAACATAAAAAAGAAATAGAGAAGATTATGGAAGAATATAATCAACCATTCTACTTTGCAGAACAGATGTACTTAAGTGAAAATAATATGTATAAAAATGGATATAACTACTGCAAGAGAAGAGATAAGCGTGCAAAGTGTGTAAAGGATTTATTGTAACTTATGAACACAATTAGTGAAATAATTTTCAGAAACAGATATGAAAAACTTGATAAATGCAACTATATCTAACATGTGACTACTAATGGTACATATAAGAGGATATATGAATTAGTTTTTTAAATATAAGTCTATAAGTTTTAATTGAATTATAATTTTAAAATTTAGTTATCGTAAAAAGTGGTATTTCTTATAGGGGAAAATCTTATATTTAAGTCTATATCTAACATGTGGCTACTATTGGTCATTATAAGAATAATATAATTAGATGTTTTTATTATCAGGTGATAAGTTTTTAAAAATATAGTTTTTAGAGAAAAAATATAGTCTTTAACTTAGAGAATTAGAGTCTGAGTTATGCTATTTATTTATTGAAGAAGAGTAGTTTTTAACTTAGAGAAGTAGATACTATCTCTCTGTAGCAACTCTAGGTATCTAATTCAACAATCAATTTATTATAGAAAACTAAGTGCAAGATTGCGTTAGCGAGATTGCGATGGGTAAAATTCATGAGAGAACGCTTTTACTCTCGAATGACATTTTCCCATCATATGTCTTTAACTAATTAGTATTTTAAAAAAGAAGGGAAGTAATCATGCGATTAATTAATTATACAAAGTGTATCAAGCGAGAACACAAGTTATATTCTATAGCTGGTATAGCAGTACCTAATGGATTTACTGTTAGTCAGTTAATAATACTCTTATATCCAATAGCATCTTTATTGATAGGCTTTATCATCAGTAGACCATTTAAGATTAACATGTTAAATCTATTAGATAATCTAAGTTTCTATTATACTGTGTTCTGGCTTTCAATAGGTACTATATTAGGTTGTTCTCTTACTTATATTAAGGTGCAACATTATAGTCTTGGAGAATACTTAAAGGCTTATCTTAGTAAGAAGAAGAGTATCACCACAGAACCTAATATTAAAAAGCATTTCTTTAAGAGAAGTAAGATTTCAGTAGATACAATTGTACGGAGTGAGGTTTAGATATGAGTAATATTGTAAGCAGAAGTGAAAACAAAATAAAGATAGTAGGAGATAATGTATTATATAACAATGGTATTATATCTGCGTATTATCTTTTACCAGTAGTAAACTATACTGTTGCCAGTAAGGGTGTTATAGAGAGTAATATTGAAGAATTAACTACTCTATTATCTTCTTTATCTAATCAAAGAAATGGTATTACTTTTACGATTGAGAGAATTGATAAAGTGATTAAGGCTAAGGATGTTAGAACTAATCTATTAGAGACAATTAGAATGTACTTACCAGATACAGAAATGCCCCCTGAGTTTACAACGATTGTAAAAGAAGATGTACAAAACTATTGTCTTTTAAGTGTTGATATTCAACAAAATGAATTTACTGATATTGAAGCCTATTCTTTAGGTGATGCAATTAAAGAAGTCTGGAGTCAGTTAATTGATAAGATTGCTAATGTAGGTAATATTTCCTTAGATACTGAGAAAGTATTAGAGATTGAAAAGAATATCTATAACATCATTAGACATAAGTGTTTACGTGCTACTAAAGAATTAGTATTCTATACTTTGGCAAGTAAGATTTATCCAAACTATGAGCTATCTTATGATAAACTATCTATCTTTAATGAGGATTCTTTTGAATCAATCTTAGGTAGTTTAACAAATGTTTATGAAGATAGATTTGGTTATTTCATCTTACATAATAATGGGGTAGATGTGTTTGGGTTACCAGTACAAGACACTTATGCAACGATATTAACAGTTAAAGAGTTCCCAACTGTAATTGAGAATAGTAATTTCCCTATGAATTTTCCAAACTGTGTAATTACATGTAAGACCTTGCAAAAGGAAAAGGCAGCAGTTAAACTAAAGAGAGAACGTTCTTTTGCTAAGTATGAGGCGGAGGATTCTACTACAAGTGGTTCAGATATAGAAGCTAATGAAGATAGTTTCTCTTCTGTAGAATTAACTACAAGAGGTCTAAGAGAGATTAAGAATGGGGAAGTAATGGGAGAATTTGAAGTAACTATTCTTGTTACTGGTATTAGTTTGGAAGAACTTAAAATGAATGTAAGTAAGATTATACATAAATTAAATGATAGGGATATTATCACTGTGAAATCTCTTAATCAAGCAACTGATTATTGGGAAAGTTATGTTAAGTGTAGGCCTCTTAACTATACTCACTTCGCAGGTATTAGAATGGTACTTAGTACTCAAATGAATAGTGGTGCTAATGTAGGGGATACATCTAATGAGATATTTAGCCCATCAATAGGAGTGAGCCTGTGATAAATTATAAAAAACTAGTTAAAGCATTGGATAACATGTCTTACGATGGGGGATGTGAAGATGGATACACCTTTGTAAATGGATATGAGGAAGATTTTAGTTATAGCTTTACAATCAGTGAATTAACTAAGGATAAATATTTAGTTAAGATTGAGTTATACACTAATACTCGCTTTCCAGTACGTGAGTTTGTTAAACGTGTTGAAAACTTTTCAGAGATTGCAGAACTGGATGAAACACTTTACAAGAAATGTAAGAAACTTTCAAAAGAGATGGATAGGTTTGTGGAATGAGTAAAAAGAAATATGAGTTAGCTGTGGAATTAAAAGATATTCCAACAGAAGATTTGGTAAAAATGGTTCGTGATTGTTGGTATATTGGAAAAATAGACATTCTTTGTTTACTAGTGTTTCATGATAATGATGCAGTATTCTTTAATCGTAACTACGAAGAACCTTACGATGTATTGCTAGATGTTTGTCATAGCAGATATAAGGTTGCCGATAGATATGTTAAGGTTATGGATAATGTACTGGTTTCCTATTCAGAAGAGGAAGCTCGTAAGGAACTAATGGAAAATATTAATGAGGTAATATCTGGTTATGCAGAATATTTATCATTGAATAATGAAGGGGAATATAAACATCTTTTTAAGGAGATAAAATAAATGAGCAAGTTAGGAAAACTATTAGGTATTGGTAGTGATGATGAACGTTTCATTGAAGGGTTGATTGATGATTTAGATACGTTGGGTATTAACTATCCTGATATATCAGATGTTGAATTTTTGGACACGAATGAGATTATTTATTCAATAATGTATGAAATCAGAAATGCTTTTGAACGTGATTTCTCAGAATACATTGTTAGTAATGATATTGATTTTGATTTAGATAATTTTCAAATTGATATTCGTACAAACTGTCTAGCAAGTGAGTACGAGATTAGCTATAATGATGAATATGCATCAGATGGGTGTATTGACACTTACATCGCAGGGGATTCTGAAAAGGCTTTTAAGGAATTATTAAAAGAGCTTGATATTGACGTAGAGGAGAAAGACTAAAATGAGTGGAGTTAGAAGATTTTTTAATATAAGTGAATCAGCAGACAATCGTATCAATGAATTACTGGATGAAGTAAAATCACTAGGAATAGAATGGTCATCAGATGATTTGGATGATGAAGTGTCAGGGTTTGACATTATTTGGTACTTAACAAATAAGATATTCGAGGTTTTCACAAAGGATTTCGAACACTACGTTGATAGTGTTGAAGGAGATATTGAGGTATATGACCTTAATTTTGAAATTGAACAGTTTAATGGGGTTTACCACGTACTCTTTGAATATCAAGGAGTAGAATTTGATGATGAATATACTGATGGATATATTGCAGGAGATAGAGAAAGTGTATTTACTAAGCTTCTAGAGAAATGTAAAGAAATAGACGAGATTCAATAACGAGGTGGAAGATGAGTAAATTAGGTGTAGTGTTTGGACTCTCAGAGAAAGAAGAACAGATTGTAGAGTCATTAATAAATGATTTAGATAAACTAGGAAAAGAATATCCTGAAATTGAAATCACAGGCTTAAGTAGTACTTTCTCAGAGGTTTGTACTCCACTGCTTAGAATTATTAAAGACGAGTTCTTAAAGGCAGTAATACAATGGTATGATGAAACAGAACCAGAAGATTTTGATATTGATGAATTAGAAGTTGAAGAAAGAGTACTATTTGATGATGTAGACTTTATTATTCGCTATGATGGTAATGAAATGAATGGTGGAATCATCAATGAATGGGTAAGTGGAGAGACTTCTATTGACAAAGTAATGGAAGAAATTATTGAAGAGTTGAGGATATTCTAACATTATGAGATTTAGAAACACAGAAGTTTGGGGATTTAAACATGCTATTAGAGGTATGAGAAATCCAAAGAACTCTTGGGATAGAATTGATTCCACCTTTGAACCAGAGGTTAAATTAGGGGAGAATGATTTAAAGTTGTGTCTTGCCTTAATTAGAGGTGGTTCAGAGCATAGAAAGTTTTTAAGACAAATATTCGTTTCAGTAGATATTACTGCACCTTTGTACTGGTTCAAAGAATACGATACGTACAAGGTGGGTACTACTGCTAATTCAACTTCAACAATGCATAAATTAACTAGCAAACCTATTGAGTTAGAAGATTTTGAGCTAGATGACTTTGAAGATATTGAATTTGATGGTGGAGAAGTAACTGCAATTATTTCTTACTTAGAACAACTAAGACAGAAGTATTTAGATACAAAGGATAAGAGATATTGGAAAGAACTAATTAGATGGTTACCATCAGGATACTGTCAAACAAGAACAGTAACAATGAACTATGAGAACATCTTAAACATGGTTCATCAAAGAAAGAATCACAAATTAAATGAGTGGTCTGGTAAAGACAACGATGAATTAGAGAACTTTATTAGTTGGGCTTTAACACTACCATATATAAAGGAATTTTTAGAAGTACTAGGTGAAAAATATGGCTGATAGAGTGATAAAAATTCCGGGATGTTCTGCAGGTGAACAACGTATGGTCGATGAACTTGTACAAAAAGCGAGTGAACTTGGGGTTGAAATGACTTCTGAGAATTGTGGAAATCTAAATGATGTAAATAACGTTATTCGTATTATCACACTCATGATTTGGTGTGAGTTTAGAAAAAAGTTTGCTCAGTATGTAGAAAGAAATGGTTTTAACTTTAGCAGAGAAGATTTGCAGGCAAATTTCGAAGAGTTAAGACTTGGACATTATAGATGTTCTTACAAACACCATGATTTCGACTTAGATAAGTTTGTGGAAGAGATTTCAGAAGTAAATGAGGAACACGTTTTTAAAGAAGTAGCAAGTTTATTCGGTTTAGAACAGAAATAGTAATTAAAGAAAGGAATTATTTTTGTGATTAAATTAGTAGAATTATTTGGTGGAATAGGTGCAGTTAGAAAAGCATTAGAGAGAGAAAATATAGAGTTTGAATCTGTAGGATATGTAGAGATAGATAAAAATGCTTGTAAGTCTTATAATGCTTTATATAATGAAAACTATTCACCTATGAGTGTGTGTGATTACCACTTACCAGAAGAACAAATTGACTTACTCGTACATGGAAGTCCTTGTTTTACCGCAGATACGTTGGTATTAACAAGAGATAGTGGATATAAGAAGATTACTGACATTAACTGTGATGACTTTGTATTGACACATGATAATAGATATAAGAGAGTGGTAAACTTTCTTGAACAAGGTAAAAAAGAGATTTACAGAATTGGGGCTATGGGGTTTGATTGTTTGGAAACAACGCCAAATCACAGATTTTATGTAAGAGAACGAGAGATTAGTGCCAGAACAAAGCTAAGAAGTTTCGGTGAACCAAAGTGGGTGGCTTGTGAAAATCTGACAAAAGATAGTTTTCTTGGGGTTGCAATTAACCAAGAATCAAAGCTACCGAATTGGAATGGTGTTGAATGTACTAGAGGAAAAGATACGTACAAGAAAAACAATCTACCTATTCATGATGATAGATTCTGGTATTTAGTTGGTAGGTATCTTGGAGATGGTTGGGTTCGTAGACGCAGGGAACGAAATAATCACCTTTCCGGTACTATTATATGTTGTGGGAAACATAAGCTCGATAAGTTTGTTAATGAAATCGGTGACTTGTTACATTATTGTTTGGTAGAGGAAAGAACAGTGTATAAGTTACAGTTTTCAAACAAGGAGTTAGCAACATTTTTAGATTGTTTTGGAGAGGGTGCATCAAATAAGAAATTACCAGGTTTTGTATTTAATTTACCTGTTCCATTGTTAAAGAGGTTACTTGATGGTTATTTTGATAGTGATGGTCATATTGACAAGAATAACGTTGTTACCGTATCGAGTGTAAGTAGAGAACTTATTTATGGTATTGCTCAATGTGTTGCAAAGGTTTACCACCAACCATATTCAATTTATAAGAGAGTCAATTCTGAAACAGCTATTATTGAAGGTAGAGTGGTACACCAAAAGAACTGTTATATATTATGTTTTAGAAAAGAACCTGTAAAGGTTGGTGAAGCTTTTTATGAAGATGGTTATATCTGGTTTCCAATTAGAGAAATCACTGTTTTAACTGAGAAAAAGGATGTGTTTGATATAACGGTTGAGGATGACCACTCATTTACAGCTAACGGGTGCATTGTACATAATTGCACGCAGTTCAGTACAGCCGGTCTAAGAACAGGTGGTGTAGAGGGTTCTGGCACAGAAAGTAGTTTGATGTGGGAAACAGTTAGAATTATCAGAGAAGCAGATTATAAACCAAAGATTGTTATTTGGGAAAATGTTGAGAACACTATGAACTATCCAGAGTACAGTCAGTATATTGATGCATTGAATGAGCTTGGGTATGTCAGTTCCTATAAAGTATTAAACTCTTTGGATTTTGGTATCCCACAGACACGAAATCGAGTATTTACTGTTAGTATTCTTAATGGGGATGCGTTTAATTTTGATAATTTACAAACTACACCTATGGAAAATATAGACAAGTTTGTAGACAGAACTTTCTATTCAGATAAATATAGAGTTGCAGATAGAACACTTGCAGTTCAGTTTGGTAAATTACCTAACAATCCTTTTAATGGTAGAAATATGCTTGTTGGTGATTATGCTAGAACAATCGTATCAAATTATGCAAAAGTGCCAACCTCAAACATTTTGGCAGTTGGAGATAAGTATAGACATATAACAGAAAAAGAATCTTGGTTACTCATGGGATTTGATGAATCGGATTTTGAAAAGGCACAAGCCCTATACCCACAAAGATATATAGGTGGAAAAGAGTGTATGTGTGGTATTCTATATAGACAAGCAGGGAACAGTATTGTTGTTCAAGTACTACAAGCAATTATAAGAGAACTTAAACAATATTTTTAAAGAGGTGAAGTATGGCTTTTAAAATAGCACTTCCGTTTGAGGAAGAGTTAAAGAAAGAATTTAATAAGAGAACAGTATCTATTGAAGAATTACTAATCTTCGCAACCCAACACGATTGTTCTGACTTATATATAAAGGTTACTGAATATCCCTATCTTTCAAGATATGGTAATATTTATAGAGTGCCATGTACACCTACTTCTAAAGATGTGTGGAGTACATTTGCTGACCTATACGTTTCTAATGAAAGAAATGATGGGTATGTTCATAATAAACAGTTGGATTTATCAGTAGAAGTATATGTGCCAGAAGATAAGTTAGATAAGGATTACACTTCCAAGTATCGTTATAGATGTGCTTTAGGGTTTTCAGAAGAAAAGAATGTAGCAACATTTAGAATGATTAAACCAAAGAAGATTACTTTTGATAACATCACTTATCCAACAGATTGTAAGGATATGCTACATAAAGCACTTAAAAATAAAGATGGCATCATTATCTTCTCTGCTCCAACTGGAAGTGGTAAAGCTGTACTGAATGATACATTAATTCCAGTTGCAGATGATAGACATTATGTACAAATCAAAGACATAAAAGTTGGAGATTTAGTGTATAATAGATTAGGTACCCCAGTCAATGTCTTAGGAGTTTACCCACAAGGTAAGAAAGACGTATATAGAGTACAGTTCACTGATGGTAGGTATTTGGATTGTTGTAAAGACCATTTGTTTAGTTATTATACTCAAGACCAAAAACATAAGCATACACATGGCAAGTACTCCACCTCACCTAAATTTAACGTTTCAACGGTTGAGGAGCTGCTAAACCGTGGTGTTAGTTATGATGGGAAAAATAATAGACTGCATCTAAGATTTTGGATTCCAAATAATCAACCAGTAGAAAGAAAAGAACAAAACTATTATTTAAATCCTTATGTTTTAGGGGTGTTGATTGGTGATGGATGTTTAACAGAACGACAGCTCATTATTTCCAGTGCAGATGAAGAAATTATATCTAAAGTTTCCTCTTTGTTACCAGTTGAAAATAAGTATCAGAAATGCAACGACCATAACTATAGTTGGCAATTTAGATTATTAGAAGATGACGATAGGTATAAATATGTTCAATCAAAGAACTGTCTTAAAGATGTATCAGAGTTGGTTAATACTCACTCCTATGAGAAATTTATCCCAGATGTATATAAATATGGGTCTATAGAACAGAGATATGAATTATTACAAGGTCTATTTGATACAGATGGTTTTGCAGATAAAGCAAGAGCACGAGTATCATTTTCCACAACAAGCAAACAATTAGTAGATGACATTCAAGAGGTTTTATGGTCTTTAGGCATTTCTTCTACTGTAGAGATTGATAATAGATTAGGTGGGCACCATAAACATATTGGGTATACTATTTATGTTAGAACAAGTTTTCAAATCAAGAAAAAATTATTTACATTGCCTAGAAAATTAAATAACATTATTGATTATGAAGAGTATCACAAAAACACAAACAAGAAAATTCGTTGTTATGATTTTATTGGGATTCAATCTATTGAAAAATTGGATGAACAAGATGATATGACCTGTATTTGTGTTGATGATGAAGAACATTTGTATCAAGTAAGTAACCAGTATATTGTTACTCACAATTCAAGTACAATGGCAGCGTGTATTAACACGTTCTCTCAAAAGGGAGATATATTAGATAATACAGTGTGGTCTACATTAGAGGACCCTATTGAATATAGGTTTGAATCTACTGATTCCTTTAAGATTACTCAAAAGGAAATGGGAGAAGATTTTAGAGAGTTTGCAGATGGTATTAAAGTTGCATTACGTGAACATCCTAACTGTATTTTAGTAGGAGAAATTCGTGATAAGTATTCTATTTCCTCTGCGATAGAGGCTAGTAGAACAGGTCACTTAACAATGACTACGTTCCACGCAGATGATGTGGCAGGTACTTTACGAAGATTGCTATATCACTTAGACAATTCTTCTGACTTAACTTATGACTTAATTGCCAATATGAGATGTATTGTATCTCAACATTTAATTCCCCAGGCAGATAGATACTTAGTTGATGTAGAATATCTATATTTCTCACCTACAATTAAGAGAGCAATCTTAAATGGTTTAAAAGAGGGAAATAATATTAACTCTATTATATATGACATAATGTCTAATAAGGAATTTATTAATAGTAAGGAAGTTCGTAATTGGGAAAGCAAAGAATAATGTTTGACTTTCCCTTTTTCTTATGCTAAACTGTATTTGTGAGGTGACTTATGGAAAAATATTTCAGGGTTCTTGATACTTACCCTATCGAAGGTTTAGATGAAGTTAAGTATTTATCAGAACATTATACTAACCGATGTGAGAGAGTTAGAAACATGAATTACAACATTAAGTTGGTAAATGCTTTTGTGGTAGATAAACATCATGAAAAGGGATTAGAAATACATGCAATTTATGATGATGGTACAATTAAGATATTCAACTATCGAACCAAAAAGTTAATCACTGTGTTGTTTGGCAGAGTTGGTCAGATTGTCAGATACTATCAAGACATGGGATTACCTTTACCATATTCAATACTTTGCGCAGCCGATAAGAATAGACAACAAGGAAGAAATTGGTTGTAGAGGTGACTTTATGGTACTTAATTGGAGAATATAGAAATGATAAAATTAACACAAACTAGTATTATTGTTGATGGGCCAGAGCGTGGTAGTCAGATAGAGTATCACATTTCTAATGGTCAAGCTCTTCGTAGAGCTACAGAGTTAGAATTAGATGTGGTAGAACCATCAATTATCTGCCATAGTACAACAGCAACAGAAAAGGTTGTAATTTTAGATAGAAACGTTAGCAAGGAAAAGAAGTTGGATATTTTGAGAAAGGTGGTAAAGGAATATGGCAATCGTAAGAATTGAGTATGGAGAGGGAAGTTTCTTAGTAGATAGAGAAGAATATAAGAAACATAGAGATAAGTTCAATGAAATGTATGTTGCGCTATCCAAAGAAGTCGTACCAGATGAAAGAGTTCAAGACATCTATTTTGGATATGATGAAAAGTGTGGTGGAAATACAATTCAAGTATTAACTACTCGTTGTTCTTGCTTTAGAGTTCCATTAGCATTTGAAGATGATTATAGCAATTATAAAGAAGTCTTAGAAAAGGTAATCTCTGAGTGGTTAAAGTTACCTAAGTTGGGGGATGAAAAGGAACAGTATGAGGGTAAGTTTAATGGTAAGAACATTAAATTTAGTAGAGTATTTGGTTCATATCGTTTCTCCGATGACGAATGTGAAGAACTATTAGCAGGTAACAATATTTATTTTGATATGGTTACTTCTAAGGGCGAAGAAATGACTTTTATTGGGAATTTACAAAAGCAAGAATATCAAGGATTCCTATTTTATGGATTTAGAAAACTTGGTATCTTTGGTAGGGATTTCCGTAAGCATATACTAACCCCAGAAGAAAAGCAACTACTAATTAGTGGAAAATGGGTTTATCTAACAGGAATGTATTCTGAGAAGAAAGATAAGTTCTATGATGCTTGGGTATCTTGGAATCCTAAAACTGGTGATATTCAAGTAGACTTTAAACGGCCTGCACCAGATATGCCAGACGATATTGATGCATATTACAATTGGAACATACCTGACGATTTAGGTGACCAAATTTAGGTTTTGATAACATAGGAGATTAAGTAATGTCAACAGCGGATAATGTAAAACAACAAGTATTAAATTATATTAGAGAGAATATTAGAGATAGATTCCCAGAGGTTACTGATGGTATGTTAATAGACAACGGGGCTATTTACTATATGAATGGTAACGATGGTACAGACTTTGATTTTGGTATGAATGATAGAACTTGTGAATTTATGAGTTTTTATAAGAGTTCAGATTATGGTTTCTTTAAGGTATTTGTAACACGTGATGGAAAAATCACTGGTTATGCCTACTTAGAAGAAGGACATGGGGAAGCTATTCACTTAGAACCAAAGCATGTTTGTGAAAAGGAAGCAAAAGAGTTTGCAAGAGCATTACAACTTTATGCAGATAACTTAAAGAAGTGGGATTGCAACATTGAAGAAATTATTTTCAAAACAAGAAAGTAGAGAGATAACTGAAGATGAGTTACAGTACAGATGATAAAAAGAATTTATTAGCAAAGTGCTTAGATGTTCCAGAAGATAGTATTAGTACATCTGGTCGTTATTTTGAATTAGATGATGGTAGTGAGTATCTAGTACTTGATGAGGAAGAAAGAGATGAAGAATTACAAGATAACATTAAAGAAACTTGTTCTTATTTCGTTCCAGAGTTTTTAGCAGAAGAAACAGAATTACCAGTCGAAGGGTTTAAAGCACTAGTAGATAAAAATGAAGCGGTTTATAAATTATTAGAGAAGTGTGTAGATGGTGGTTTTGAACAATTCTGTGAGGATGCAGTTAATGCAGATGGTTATGGTCATTTCTTGTCTGGATACGATGGTGATGAATTAGAACTAACTGATGACCTATTTGCGTATCGAACAAATTAGGGGGTAATACATGAGTTATATTTTATATCGTAATTTTGAAGATTTTAAGGATGCACACCCTAAACTCGCAGAAGAATTATTGAATGAAGTTAGTGAAGGCACATGGCAAAAGGAAGAATTAATCTGGTATAGTACTCTTGCAGATTATGCACAGTATGAACTTGAAGAGGGGGTGTATTCCTCTTGTGGATTGTTTGAACAGAGTTTTCATGGTTACCCTAACCCAATGGACTTCATTGACTTAAACGCTTTAGGAGATGATATAAGTGATGATTGGGATGAGCGTTGTTATCATCGCTTTTCAGATGATTCAGTAATCTCAACAAGCTACGGATGGTAGAGGTGGATATGAAAGAAATTTATGAATTGAGACCTACCAAAGAACAGAGTCAAGAAAGTTTTTATGGCAAAGCATTGGTACATATTGATGAAGACGGAACAGAAACACTTTATAGTTACAATACTCCAATCATTTCAAAAAAACCAAACGGACAATTAAAACGTTTGTGGTTCAAGTATAGTCAAACAACAGGAAAGCACATTAAAGCATTTTGTGGTTTAGATAAGCAAGAGTTTGAAAGTTTATAAGAAAACTCTGTTTAAAACTCTTGACAACTGTATAATGTTGTGCTAAAATAGTAGTAGAATTAGAAAGCAACAGCAAACAAAACAAGAAAAAGCAGACTTTTGAATCCGCCAAATGAAAATGCTTTCTAGTGTTCGTGAACTTCGACACTAAACAAAGTTCGTAGCAAGTTGAGGGTGCTACTGAATGTCCCCAACAAGGAGAAAATATTTTATGGATTTAAATGTAGTAACACTCGTAGGGCGTGTAGCACAGGATGCTGAAATGCGCCAAGCAGGAGAAACAGTAGTTTCTACTTTCTCTATTGCAACATCAGATGGTTTTGGCGAAAAGGCTAAAACAAGTTTCTTCAACGTAAGTGTTTGGGGAAAACAAGCAGAAGCATTAACACAGCACCTCGTAAAAGGTACTCAGGTTGGTGTAACTGGTAAGTTAGTACAAGAATCTTGGAAAACTAAGGAAGGAGAAACACGTTACAATGTTAAGGTTGTAGCAAGTAATATCCAGCTATTAGGTTCTAAGAAGTCTGAAGGTACTTCTTCTAAGACTACTCAGACAAGCGTTGCTGACTTCAATGTAGCATCTGATGACTTACCATTTTAAGTAAGTTCAAAAATCGAGAGGATGTAATTCCTCTCAATATCGCGGAGTAGAGCAGTTGGTAGCTCGTCAGGTTCATACCCTGAAGGTCGTCGGTTCAAGTCCGACCTCTCGCAACCAATGTGGTTGTATTAGTTAGATATTCAAAACCACCTCCTTTCATGCGAATATCCTCAGTGCAAATCTGAGCAACCACCATAGTGGCTTTTGTACGTTTTCGCCCTTTAGTAAAATGTTCACTTTTCTAAGCACACAGCAAAAAAATTTTTTCTACCAGATAAAGAAAAGACAAAGGCTTAGAGTAAATTTTTCTTACTATACAGCAAATTATGGAACTATTTTTCTAGTCAGAAAACCAATCAGAACAAGAAGGAAAGAGGTAAGAGTTAATTATGAATTTTACAAATTTATTAGAGAATGAGCTAAATTTTACAGAAACAGAGAATGGAGCAGTTGCATTAAAGTCAACTAAGAGTGGTCTTTTAGATGCTTTTGGTAAGTTAGGTGCAATGCGTACTAACGAAGAAACAGAGATTATCAAGACTTTTAATCTTGCTTTTGCAGAGGATAAGGAATTAGCAATGAAGTTGTTATTCTATATCCGTGATATTCGTGGTGGACAGGGTGAACGTAGAGTTTTCCGTGTTATCATGAACTATCTTGCAAAGAATAAGCCAGAAGTAGTTGTTAAGAACTTAGATAACTTTGCTTTCTATGGTCGTTACGATGACTTACTATGTTTATTAGATACACCAGTTGAACGTAATGTTCTTGGTTATATCAATGACACATTAAAGTCTGATTTAATTAGTGTTAATAAGGGTGGAGCACCAAGTCTTATGGCTAAGTGGCTACCATCTGTTAATGGTGTTAAGAATACACGTAAGGTAGCATTAAAGATTGTAAATGGTCTTAATATGTCTGAACGTGAATACCGTAAGACATTATCTAAGTTACGTAAGGCTTTAGATATTGTTGAAACAAAGTTATGTGAAAAGCGTTACGAAGATATTGACTTCTCTAAGTTACCTTCTAAGGCACAGATGTTGTATCGTGAACTATTCATGAAACATGCAGAAGAGCGTTATTTAGAATACTTAAAGCAGTTAAGTGAGGGTAAGGCTAAGATTAATGCTGGTGCTTTATTGCCAGTTGATATTGTTGGTAAGGTTTTAAGAGACTATGACGTATCATTAGCAAATCGCTATTTATACGATGCTATGTGGAAGAACCTACCAAACTGGTTCGAAGGTAAGGAAGAAACAGGTCTATGTGTAGTAGACGTATCTGGTTCTATGTATGGTACACCTATTGAAGTTGCTATTTCATTAGGACTATACTGTGCTGATAAGGCTAATGGAGTATTTAAGAATAGCTTTATCACATTCTCTGAATATCCAGAACTTGTAAAGGTTCAAGGTGAAGATATTGTTGATAAGGTACTTAATATGCGAAATGCTGATTGGGGTTTATAATACAGACTTCAATAAGGTATTACAGTTAATCTTAGATACTGCTATTAAGAACAACTGTTCTCAGTCAGACTTACCAAATAAGTTGTATGTTATCTCTGATATGCAATTTGACCATGCTAATGGAAGTGGTAACACTCTTCACAGAGATTGGGTTAAGAAGTTCGCTGAACATGGTTATGAAATGCCTGCTATCGTGTACTGGAATGTTCGTACAAGTAATTGTGGAATGTTTCAAGAGGATAAGAACGGTACTAACGTTGCTATGGTAAGTGGATATTCCCCAGTGTTATTTAAGAATGTTATTGACGGAACAGAGTACGTTGAAACAGTAAACGAAAAGGGTGAAAAGGTTGTTAAGCAACAGATTGACCCAGTAACTGTAATGATGACAACATTGCAGAACGAAAGATATGATAGAGTGTCTGCTTAGGCACTCTTTTTCACTAAGAAAGGAAATTAAAAATGTTTGAGAAAGTTAATCCAATGCACCCAGATAAAATCGCAGATAGAATCAGTGGTGCAATCGTAGACTTAGCATATTCTAAGTCTGACCAACCTACCGTTGCAGTAGAGGTGTTATTAGGACACAATAGTTGTTATGTCATTGTAGAAACTTCTGTTAAGATGAGTACATCAGAAGTTAAGTCTATTGTTAAACGTATTTTAGGAAAAGCAAAGACAGAAGTTATTATTGTTCCACAAGATGTTCATTTAGCAGAAAATCAAAAGGATACAATTCGTTGTGGGGATAACGGTATTTTTAGAGGTGTTCCTTTAACGGAAGAACAAAAGAAGTTATCTAAGATTGCAAGAGAGATTTATTCAAAGTATCCATTTGACGGTAAGTATGTATTAGATGGAGAACGATTAATCATTTGTCAGAGTAATGCAGAAACAGAGAAGTTAACGTTGGAATATCCAAACGCAGTTGTCAATCCTTTAGGTGATTGGACCGGTGGATATTGTGTAGACAGTGGTTGTACGAACCGTAAATTAGGTTCTGATATGGCAGATTCAGTAACTGGTGGTGGAATTAATGGTAAGGATTGTTCCAAAGCAGACGTATCTGTTAATATCTATGCATTTTTAAAGGCACAAGAAACAGGTAAGGTTGTTGAATTAAGTTGTGCTATTGGTGATGAATATATTGATGGAAAACCATATAGTGAAATTGTTGCTATTGCAAAGAAGTTTATTGATGATTTAGGTGGCTTTGAGAAGTTTTCAGAGTGGGGGCTATTTTAAGTGGGATTCACAGATTTCGAAAAAGGTTTATTAGATGCAAGTGCATCACTAGCAAATGTTGAATTTAAGGATAATGTTTGTACAGTACAGTGGGATTTTGTTGCTGAATATACTTCCACTATTCAGATTAGAATTGGTGAAGATGGTGAGTTCTTTTTAACAATCACAAGTCCAGATGGTAATGTAACACTAGATGACGAAAAGGACTTATTCTCAAATATAGTATCATTATTGAGAGAATTAGACACAAGTCTATTATCAGTAATTGTAGAACAAGTGGATGAAGATAACAAGGGACAAGGGCTATTATCCTAGAGGAGAAAAATATGAAAATTAATTTAGGTAAAAACAAAGATTTAGAATTGGATTTAAACAAGATAGCTAGTATAATGCTTGTGGGTAAATGTGGTACAGGTAAAACTCGTACAACGAAAGAGATTTTACGTAAAGCAAAAGAAGAATATGATAATTTAGATGTTCTTTATGTGGATTATCATGCAGCAGATTACAACGATGTGAGGAGTATTGTTGGAGATTTATTAAATGAAAAACACCTTCTAACAGAACCAGAACTAAAATCATTACATGATGTGGTTATGGCACAACAAAAGTTACGTAATCAGTTTATCTGTGATGAAGGTGTAACTACATTAGATGAATTAATTGGTAAAGAGGTAACTACATTTGTAATTGGTGGTAGAGAGTATATGCCAGATGATATTGTTTGGTATTATGAAGATGGTCAACAAAAGTGGTTATTAGCAGATAAGTATTATGAAAAGAGAATGGTGGAAGGTAATCTTTATTTCAGTCATAAACGAAGTAGTGGTAAATATAATCCAACAAGAGTGCTATTATGCTTTGACGAGTTCTACACATTAGATATGTCAGAAGAAGGTCAGAGATTAGTTCACGACCTTGCACTAAGTATCATTCGTTTTGGCAGAGTTGACCATCAGGGTATTATTTTATCAACTCAGCATTTATCACAACACAGAGAGTATGGTGACATTTATAGGCTGGCACCAGTAAAGGTATACTTCCATTCAGGTTTTGATGATGAAGTTGAGTATGAAGTATTATTTAACAAGAGAATATCTAGAGATGCACGTAGAGGAGATGTAACATTTACCACTCCAGAAACTACACCTATTAACGATGGTAAGACAGTTTCTAAACTTTGGGAAGCAATTGACGATATTTGGGTAGGTCATAATTTAGAAGATTTCTCCCTATCAGATATTAAGATGTTATCTGAAATATTAAAGAAAAAGGTTGTATATCTTGATAAAATGTTTGAAAGAAGATTATTACATATCATTGAAGTAGCTAGAGAATTAGATTTCAGTGGTTGTAGTGACATGGTTGTTTCTTGGCACTGTGTAGGTAAAGAAGTGTTTGTATCAGTATCAATTTGTCAGTTGCCAAATGAATATTCTATTGATGTGAAGATGTTAAATATGTCTGATGAAGATTTAGTTAAGAACAAAGAACTTTGTAAATATGTTGGATAAATGATATTGACAATCCACTAAAAACTGTGGTATGATTACAGTGTAATCAGAGACAGAAAGAGGTACTTGTATGTCAAAATTAAATTCAACGTTTGTAAAGCAATTAAAAACTTCAAAGAAATCCAATCTCTGCACACTGTATGTAAAAGGTGACTGGAATGATAGTGACTACATTACAGAGGATACAAAGTGGAAGTTAGAAGAATTAAATAACATTCTTCCATATTTATCTATTTTAGTTGATTTGTTTGCTTTTGACAATGATTATCAACATAGAACACATGACTATAACATTGATATTAGAGGAGATATATCTAGCGCTTTGGAACGTTATCTTAAACGTAAAAAGGGTTTCTATCCAGAACTGTTAGCCTTAAAAAATAGTGGAAAAGTCTTTTCTAAAAAGGTACTCGCATTAAGTGAGGGTGACTTCAAGAATATCTATAAAACAGTAATTGAAGAAGTTAAAGAATATCTTTCTGACGAGTCTTATGAGTATCTTCCAAGCTATGATGGTTGGGGTATTCACACTATTAAAGAAATGTATATTGAATTTCAAGGTGATAAGTTCGATGTACAAGCAGGTAAAGTAGTAGATGCACTTGCTGAACTTATGAATAGAAAGTGTAAGTAATCTTGCACAGGCGTAGAGGAGAAAACAGATGGAAAATTTCACAACAGATGAATTAGTATTATTAAATGTAGCAGGACCTATTTTCAAACTTAACTTTGAAGTGGATAGCAGTACTTGTAATCTACAGATTGAACCATGGGAAGGTCAAGTGTATAAGATTGACATTAAGAAGAGTGAAAATTACTTTGATGTTGATGTTTTAGTTAATGATGAAGTCCTTGAAAAATTTGATTGTCTGCCATTTGGTGAATTAATGGGATTGGTACGTTCCTTAGATAACCAATTCTTTGAACTCTTTGCAGAGAGTTTTGATGATGAAGAAGATTCTGAACAAACATCAGAGTATTTAGCATGATAAATTTAACTAAGAAAGATTGGAAGCTAATTGACAAGTATAAAGATATATTAGTCTATAACACATATCGAATTTCTTTCCTCGGAGAGCTAGAAGAATATAATGTGTTTAACAATCTTAACACTTTAATATGGTCTTGTAGAGCAATCGAGCAGTTTAAACACAATAAAGATGTTGAAGAGCTAAAGACAAACATTGTATGTGCTGTAATGTTAGAACAATGTTGTCGATTTGAATATGAGAGTGATATATCTGGGTTTAATGCGAAGAAAACGTATAGAATAGATACCTATAATCAATTCGTTCTTAATGTTGATATGTTTATTGACTATTTAGTTTCTAAAATATCTTAATAGTATTGACAGATTAAAGATACTATGTTAAAATAATATATGTAATCACAATAGAGTTGAATTGTAGGAAGCCAATGGGAGACCTATGAGGATTGGTCGGCCAGGCGCTCAATGGAGCAAGTGGTTGCGTGGGTTCGACTCCCACCAATTCCTTCTAATGTTAAGGAACTTGTTTAGTGATACACGTGTTAGTCCTAGGAAAATAACATGAGTTGAACTAGATAAGGAACTTATCCTCTTAGATGGTGATTACACATCCTGGTCTTATAGTTCATAACGGTAATGGGCACTCCTTATAAGGGTGAATGTGGATTGGGTTCGACTCCCCCTAAGACCACTGTCCTAAAACCTTGTTCATCAAGGATATGGATTTAAGAGGTTTAAGTTCTTTAGAACCCAAAAAAGAACTCATGGTCAACTACTTAAAGCCTTATTCGTTAAGGATAAGAGTAACAAAGTTGACCGACTATGCTCAATAGTCGAGGAGAGAGGCTTTGGTAGAAGGTCTTGTGGTGGGAGTCCACTTAATAAAAAAGCATAATCCCAAAGATTCTCGGAGCGTTATGAGATTCGCTAACCGTAGGCTGTTCTCTATGATGTGGGAAATCATAGTAGGTATGAGTTTGCCTAACCACAAAGAACTCAATTAAACTTCTTGATAAAAATAACCATTGGTTTGCGGCCGTCTAGGATTTTAGTTGAAGTTTAAAATTGCAGGGTAATACCTGCTTGGCTCGCCCACGATTGTGGAAAGAGACGCGAGGGCATTTAGTCGATGAGATTAGGTGTTCTCTTTACAGGGTCTGTGCGAATACCCAAATTAGTTGAATGTCAGAACGCACATCACGTAATTCCTTGTTTTGTATCAAGCGACACAATAAAACACAGTCGAGTGTGACATTCATGTTGTGTTCAATGAGCAATAAGGCGGTGTAAAAAAGTCTTGTATTATCGGTGGAATACCGAAGTTGTTGGCAAATTCTGGTTGCAAAACCTTGGCTGTGCATAAAATCAAAGTCCAACGAGTGAGCAGACAGTCAAAAAGACGACACCAAAGTTGGGGGTGTATAAATATAGTCCAACCCATACACATGTAGTTTATTTTGGTAAAACGCTTTAATTTAAGGCAAAGTTGGTTCAATACCAACCATGTGTGCCGGAGTGGATTCCACAGTCCAATCCATTAATTATCTCACCTATAAATTGTGGTTGGTGAGTATTGGGATATATGTGTAATATATCCTTTTTTATTTGTGTATTCTGTATTGACAAGTTTTCGGTAAATATGCTATAATCATGATGTAAAGGAGAACTCTAACTATGAAAGACACTGTTTCCAAGTTTGATAGTGATATACTTAAATTATCTCATAAACTGCGAGATAAAGCCTCTGAATTAAGAAAAGAGGATTTATTAGAAGGATTCTTAAGACAACTTGGCTTTGCACATGATTGGGGTTTTTGGAGATATAGTGGAGAGAAAAACTCCTTATCTCTAATGGTAATAAACAACTATGTTGAAATTGACTTATGTATGGGTAATAACAATAGATTCAGCCTAGGCAGAATGTTTAAATTTATCGCAGGTTCTTTATACACTAACACTATTGCCGATGACAACATTGAAACAGTTAAAGAAGATATTAAGAATATTGTCGATAACTTTAAGAAACAGGAGACACCAGATTATCTAATTAATCGTTTCCCTTTCTTAGATGATTATGAATTGGTAGTAACTTTCACTAATAGGGATGTTGACCTACTTGAGTGCTTAAAAAATGTGAAACTTCCTGCAACTGATAGACGTTTCATTTTATTTGATACTGCCATTTATGGTGGTTTATGTGGGGAAAGATTCCTCGTTAAGTATGTTAGAGATGGCGAGGTTTATGACGAAATCCTAGCATTGTCAGTAACTGAAGATGATAGTTTTGTTTTTGGATATACCGAAGTTGAGGGTAATAGAACTTTCCATGGTGATTATAATTTGGTAAAACACTTAAATTGGTTGTTAAGAAAACTAAAAGATAGTAACTTCTTTCAATGTAGTACAGAGAACTTAGATAGTATTATAGCCAATGTGAACTGCTTAGATACAGAATTTAAGCACCAAGAATATGTTGTAACAGGATTTTAGATAAGGAAGGAAATTTAGATATGAAGAAAATGATTAAAGAATGTACCATTAACCTATATGTACGAAAGACAAATGTTTTAGCAGAAGATAGTTCATATAATCAGCCATATAATGTATTTCATGGGGATAAGAATGAGGTTATGCGTTATATAAGAAAGTTCCTCATTAAAAATCTTGATTTCACAGATAAACTTCTCGTGGATACATTAAATGCAATTAATAAATCCTCTAAGGCTTATAAGAGTGTTGGGGAAGGTGTATATGAGACAGATGTACATACATTTAATTCAGTAACAGAAACACTCTATACATTTAGGGTTAAGTATGTTGTTAAGAAATTACCTAATATGCCACACGAATATAAGGTAAACGATAGGGGAGAAAATCTTCGTGAGAAGAGAATGATTCAGTTGTACGGTGGTGGTCTATTTGGTAGATATAGACTCGCACTCGAAAGTGTAAATACCGGTAAACTTTTAGAACTACTTTCTCCTATGATTGAAGCAAGATTTAAAGAGGAATCTTCAATAAAATTATTGGGAAACGATAAGTTTAGAATTGATTACCCTAGATATTTTGAATTTAAACCTAACGATGATTTATGCATCAAGATTTCTCTAGGTAGCTATGATTTTCGTACTGTAACTGTATATATTGTCTATAAAAACAATAATGTGTATTTGTTAGATAAATGTCCAGATAAAGTTACAAAGAAGAAACTTGATGAAGTGCTTAAGTTAGCAGAACAGTTTGATGAAATCTGTGAGATTGTTAAGAAAGCCTATCCTGCAAACTAATTGTTTTTAAAATATTTTTCTTACAAGGTATTGACAAGATTAACTTGTCATGATAAACTATAGGTAATAGAGGTTAAAGACACCTCTTCAAAAAAAGAACTCAGGTTGCTACCAAACTTCAACCGTGCTAGAAAAATAGAGTTGGAATTGAGCATAAAAGAGACACCTTGGTGGTGTTTCAATAGAGAATACCTGCGTACAGTAAACATGCACTAGGTTTAAACCTAATACCTTAAAGGTACGATTGTTTACAAGACTCAGTAGGTAGAAACACATACTACGATAGTTAGATGATACACATACACACCTTCGATTGAACGCTCAAGATTGAAGCTCTGTGATTACTGATTAAGTTGAGTTGAAAGTGCTAAAATAGCTCTGTGTCAGTAATTTCAAAACTCTAATTATCTTTGTCGATGAGAAGTCCAATACCTGTTTTGGTAACAGAAACAAGTTAGGCACTACAGTCTAGTGAGTACTGTCTTACAAAGTAAAACTCACCAAAACCGTAGTCGTTCTCTACTGAAATATCATCATTGAAACCGATGATATTTTCCATAGATGGTCATGAACATCATAAAACTTCTGTGAGGAGTAATTAACCTCACAATCTCAATGAGTATAGGGTTAAAGTTGGGAGTATATGATAGACTGTGGTCTAGGCTGATGTTGGTTCGAGTCCAACCGTGGTCTTTGCTAGAACATGTATCTCAACTGGTAGAGTTAGCTGTGGAGCATGGTCAAATATATGTTGGTACTGGCTGTGTAATTAGTTAGTTCAATCCTAACTGCCGACACTTTGCACGTTGAAGTTAGTGGTCATCTGGCTCACTAATGGAGTGTCCTAGAGAGTTCATCACTTTCTCTCCCAGATAGGTAGAAATACTGAAAACAAAAAGTGCTAAAGGTATTGACAAATTAGTATCGTTGTGGTATAATTGTATATGTAAATATAAAATTGTCATGAGTACTGACATTAACTGTACTTAGGAGCGGCACAGTCTTGGTAAGAGAGTTCATGGTGGAGAGAATACCATGAATGTTCCCTAAGTAGTTGCCAATTTAGTGATGGAGGCATTGCTAAGTATAGGTGGTATCAGCAAATAAAAATTCTATTGGGTAAAGAATATAAAACCATCTAGTCATATTAAATTGTGGGTATCGTATAACAGATTAGTATTTCTGCCTTCCAAGCAGAAGGCGCGGGGGCAGCACCCGCTACCTGCTCCATATCGGTGTGTAAGGGTAATTGGTTAACCAACCTTACTATGTGTAAGTGGATTTGCAGGTTCGAATCCTGCCACATCGGCTAAAACTTAGGTTGAAAACAGCAAACTTAAAAAGAAAAATGCCAATTTTCTCAAGTTAGGTACACCAAGTTCGGTGTAGGAAGAGAATACTTCTAAATAAATCTTCAACCTAGTCCTCTATAGTAAAAAAGAAAGGGAAAAACATTATGACATTAACAAGAACAAACTCAAAAAACTTATGCGCCATTAATCATGATGTTTTTAACGTACCTTTTTGGTATGAACTCAAAGATAGGGGTAGACTGTATTAAAAATTAAAGATATAACTAGAATAAAAATAGGAATATTAGATTTTTGATACAGGACAATCCATTTAAGTTGATTGTCCTTTTTCTTTTAAATTGGGGAATGGGTCTGCTTGGGGTGGACACTTGACTTGCAATCAAGATACCAGAGGAGTTCGATGCTCCTATTCTCCACTTAAAATACCCTCGTAGCCAAGTGGATAAGGCAACGTTCTTCTAAAACGTTTATTCATGTGTTCAAATCACATCGAGGGTGCTTGGAGTTTGAAATCTCTTTAAAAATTCAAATTATGGTTGTATAGGAGAGTGGCTAATCCGCCGAGTTGTCGCCTCGGAGATTGGGGGTTCAATTCCCCCTACAACCGCCATACTCTGATAGTTTAACGGGAAAACATTACTCTTACAAAGTAAAGTCCGTAGTTCAACTCTACGTCAGAGTACCATATATGCTGGCTTAGCAAAATTGGTAATGCAGCGCTCTTGTAAAGCGAAGATAACGAAAGTTTGTTTATAGGTTCGAGTCCTATAGTCAGCACTAGAGTTAATAAGTTCTCTTTAAAAACTTAAATTATTGGGGTGATACAACGTAATTGGTAGCGTACCTGACTGTAACTCAGGTGTCCTCGGATGTTGGTGGTTCAAGTCCATCTCACCTCACCATATGCTCTCATCGAATAACGGTTAATTCATCCGACTTTCTATCGGATAATATGAGTTCGATTCTCATTGGGAGTACCATTAGGAGACGTAACCAGAAATTGGTATCTGTCTGGTCCTGAAAACCAGTTACCTGCAAGGGTATGAGAGTTCAAGTCTCTCCGTCTCCGCCATATGTCTCTGTAGCAAAGTGGTATTGCAATCGGCTTTTAACCGATGAATCGTTGGTTCAATCCCAACCAGAGACACTTTATATGCGAGTATAGATTAACTGGTTAAATTGCACGACTGATAATCGTGAGACTCCATGTTCGAGCCATGGTATTCGCACTAGAGTTTTGTATATTCTCTTTAAAAATATATTAACCTATCCGTGCATAGGAAAACTTGGTAATCCGCTTCATTTGGGGTGAAGAGATTATGCGTTCAAATCGCATTGCACGGACCATGTGGGGATATAGCTCAGTTGGTAGAAGCACAAATCTGTTAAATTTGAGGTCACAGGTTCGATGCCTGTTATCCCCGCCATATACTCCTGTAACTCAATAGAAGAGTAGCGGTCTCTTAAACCGAAGGTTGCTGGTGCAGGTCCAGTCAGGAGTACTCTTATTGCTATGTAATTCAATGGTAGAAAACATATTTCATAGGTATGTAAATATAGGTTCAAGTCCTATCATAGCAACCATTAAAACTATAAAGGAAAGTGTTTATATGATTGTTAAGTTAAAAGATTTTGGTACAAGTTTAGGAGCTAGAATATTGGGAAAAGAAGTAAGTAATATAATTGATTTCGATAGAAAAGAAAATATTATATTAGACTTTCAAGATGTTAAGATGGTAACGAGTTCTTTCGCTGATGAAGTAGTCGGTAAAAACTGTGCTAAATTAGGCTTACATAACTTCTTTAGTAAGGTGCAGATAGTGAATACTTCTGAACAGATTAAACTTATCTTAAAGAAAGCAATCCTAGATAGGTTAGCCGAACAAGAATTAAATTCCTATTAAACACATTTCTACTAATGCCTACGTGGTGGAACTGACATACACGACTGATTCAAAATCAGTTTTAATTGAGAGTTCAAATCTCTCCGTAGGCACTTAATATTGTCTGGTGATGGAATTGGTATACATATATGTCTTTGAAACATAGTTTTGCAAGTTCAAGCCTTGCCCAGACAGCCATGCCCTCGTGATGAAACAGGTAGACATAGTGGACTTAAAATCCACTGTTCAAAAGACGTGCTGGTTCGAGTCCAGTCGAGGGCACTAGAGTTTGAAATCTCATAAAAAATTCATTATGAACTTCTAAAACTCTATTTTCCCAATATAACAAGGATTTTGTCAAGTTTATAGAGATAACATAGGAAGTTTAATTTGGTGGTCTTTGTATAGTGGTAATACGACAGATTGTGGCTCTGTATTCCCCAGTTCAATTCTGGGAGACTACCCCATATACCCTTATGGTGGAATTGGTAGACATACCTGCCTTAGAAGCAGATGCTTAATTGCGTGTGAGTTCGAATCTCACTAAGGGTACTTCATATTTCCTCGTATTTACGAAATTTGTGGTAAGAGTTCGATTCTCTTCGAGGAAGCCTAGTTTAAAAGTAGAAAGGAATTGTCTATGAATACAAAAGACTTTGAAGTAACTAAAGACTTACAATTAAATAGTATTACTCATGGTAAGGTGAGTTTGGAAGAAACAGTCAAGTATATCGTAGACTACCTTTCAGCAGATACTAAAGCAAAATATGAAATTGCTATTGGTACTGACTCAATGACAAGAAGTCAAACAAAGTTTGCTCTTGCGATTGTAGTTCATAGAAATACGAATGGTGCAATCTTCTTCTCTCGCACTTTCACTCATTCAAAGTTCACTAAGAATATGTTACACGAAAAATTAGTGAGAGAAACATCTATGTCTATTGATACCGCTGTGTTTATTGCAGAAGAGTTGAAGAAGTACGGGATTGATGTGTTAGACGATAGTAGCAACATTGATTTCCAAGTGCATATGGACATCGGTACAAAAGGTGCTACTGCTGAGTTTATTTCCGAGTTAGAAGGTTGGGTAACTGCGTATAGCTTTAAGTATAAAATCAAACCTGAATCCTATGCATCTTCAACGATTGCAGACAAATTAAGTAAATGAGTTTTTGGGATATTCTCATTATTAAAAATCCCTTAATATGGTTCGGTGGACAAGTGATTAAGTCGTTAAGTTGCAACCTTAAAGAACACAGGTTTAAATCCTGTCCGAATCTCCATGGGCGGTGAACAAGTGTGGTCATTGTGTCTGGTTGAAGCCCAGAAAAATTTGGTTCGATTCCAAAACCGCTCACTTTAAAATATCTCTGTAGTTCAACGGTAGAATAGCTGGCTCCAACCCAGTTGATTGAGGTTCAAATCCTCACGGAGGTGCTTTTTATTTTGTTTTAAGTACTTGACAACTACTTATCCATTGTGATATGATTTATCTGTAATTAAGAAACCATGTAAATGGTTAAGGAGAAAAATATGTTAAATAAGGATACCGTTAAGAAGATTGTAAAAATTCAGGAACTCTTAGCAAATAAGAAAGATGGTGTATTAGTTGCCCACTATGGTGCAGTTGACCCAAGCGATATGGAATTTAATGCTCTTGTAGTGAACAAAGAAGGTGCATTTATTACATATACATGGGATAACTATGATGATTATTATAGATATGAGATGTTAGTAAATGTGGATAAGATTACTTCTATCTATCTTCAAAAACAAGTTAAGGAAAAGTTAATGTAGGAATTTTATATGACCTTAAAGGAGTTAGTAAGTAAAATCTCTGGTGTTGATACTATTACTGTATATCATGGTTGCGAATTTATTTGTGATGTTTGTAAAAAAGATTTATGTAATGATTTAGCTGTTTGGAACAGCGAAGTGGATAGCATGGATTTCACTATCTATGACGGTTGGGGTGAGGATAGTAATGGAGAACGTATCATAGGGTTCACTTCACACTTGAAGATAGGTGTTAAATAGTTTTGTGATGGAATTGATATTAAACTTCTAAGTATTTTATATACTATCGGGGAGAAGATATTGAATGTTTGAAAAGTTAGTTGAAATTTTGAAGTCTTATGGTTTATCTGTAAAATACAATGACGGCACGATATATGCCTGTAAAGATATTGGGAAAGATGCATTAGTTTTCGATATTTTAAAATTTAATGATACTTTCTTAGTTAGAGTATTCTCAGAAGATTGTGCTGGGGATTTAACTGAGATTTGGGAACAAGATGTTCTACGTTCTGATGAGAAACAGTTGTATAACATTGTTGAGAAAATGGAGAAAGTATTTAAAGCATTTGAATGTCATGTTTTAGAAAATGGCTCTGTTAACGAACCTGTTTTGTTTGAGAATATCTTAAACATTATTAACGGAATAGCCTAAGGAGATTATTCATTTATGGAAAATATTGAAACAATAGTAGAGCAATTAACAAAAGATTTAGATATTGATTTCGTACAAGATGTGGATAATACCTTCCATGGTATGAAGCAAATCGGTACATTTAAGTTAGAAATCGTGTTAAGTCAGGATGATGCAGATTATATTGACATTCAATTAAGATTGGTTGGCAAGACCAATAAGTTTAGTTCCTATACATTCACACGTTCAAATTATAGTGAAGTTCTAGGTGGTCTTAATAATGTCATTAGTAATGCAAATGCACTTGTTAATTCTATTGAGAATTTCACAAATTAGGAAATCATACTCACTGTTTTAGAGACTAGGTAGTGAGTAGAAACTGCTGTCATACCCAAGCTGGTGAAGGGGGCTGTTTGCTAAACAGCTAGTTCGTAGTAATACGGAGCGTAGGTTCAAGTCCTACTGGCAGCGCCTATATTTTACAGAGAAGTGGGATATTAAAATTATCTCACTTTGTTTATGCTATAATACTCTTGTAAGAGAGGTAATTGACTATGGAAAACTTAGCACATGTGGTTGTAACAACTGGAACTGTTAAGAAGTGGAGAGATGCAGACCCACAATGGTATTATGGGGTAGGTTACGTTGATGTAACCATTAAAGCCTTTAAATGTTCTAACTGTGGTAAATACATCGGTCAGTATAAACTATTGTATGGAAATTACTGTCCTAATTGTGGTGTGAAATTTGAAGGTGCAATGTACGATGATTTCAAAGAGAAGTGTGATAAGTTAATCGCATACCTCAAGAAAGAAAAGAAAAAGATTGACAAGAAAATTAATGGCTCGAACTATAAAGTGCTTGGAGAAAAGATTGAGAACATTAACTACTACATTGAACATATTACAGATGCATTAAAAGAGTGGTCTAATAGTGAAATCACACATAGTTATTATGAGTGCAAAGAGTGGTATGTTGATATGATTAATGGTGACTTAACATTTTAGATGAATTAAGGAGAGTAGAGTGGAGATAGAGTTAGGAAAGAAAGAGGCATATATAGACCTTAAGTGTTTCCCACATATCTTAATGACAGGTTCTGTTGGTACTGGTAAGTCTTATACAATATTGAATATTGTAGCTCAGATATGTGATACAGACAGAAATGCAAGAGTAATATATTTGTCTGATGACTCAAAGGATTTTAAGAAAATTGAGTATCTTTGTGATGGTTCTCTAATTAATAAGACACATAAGATGAATGAGGATAGTTTAACTTCCTTAATGGGTGCAATTTATAAACAGAGTGAGTTTAGGGTTAATTTCCTTCAGAATACTGGTTATTGCAGACTATCAGATGTTGATTCTCAGGTAAAATGTTACTATATAAACAATAAGAAGTATATGCCAGATGAGATTGTATCTTATTTTGAGAATAACGAAGAGAAGTTTGTATTAGCAAAAGATTACCATGATACAACTGGGAACACTGTAAGTACAAAAGAAATTAAGTATTATCCAACAAGAACATGTGTAATTATTGATTGTTTTAATATTAATGATTATTCAGAGAACTTTAAACATGAGTATTGGAACAGTTTGGAGTTCGTATGTAAGTTAGGAAGATGTTGCTGGCAAAGTTTAATACTTTCTTCAAGAAATGTCTTTTATGATAATATACCACGTAATATTATGGTAAATATTCCAATAAAAATTATGTTTGATGGAGATAAAATAGCACAATATCGAATGTTTGATAAGGAAGTCTCTTTTGTAAAGGATAAATTCCTTATAGACATATGTGGTAGCTTTGGAACTGTATCAATTTGGTGAGGTATTTTTAAATATCTCACTTTTTCTCTTTACAAATGATGTAAACTATGCTATGATAAGTACATAAAGTTGAGGTGCATAGTATGTTAAATAAGTCATTGATTAAAGCCAGACGTCCATACGAAGATAGATTAGAAATTATTACTCTCTGTGAAAGATTGAAGTCTTTTTACGAAAAGTACAAGGGTACATGTGAAAGCATTGTGCCAGGTGTTGAAACTGTTTGGTTTGATAATCCAGAATATCAACGTGAACTAGTGTGGACATTAAATCAAAAACAAGACTATGTCACTAACCTATTTAATGGTATGGCAGAGATTAGACCTACCATCTTATTGTACTATGAAGGTAAGAAAGATGTTTATGAAGTTTTAGATGGTAAGCAACGTTTAACAACACTATTCCAGTTTATTGATAATGAGTTTGCAATTATCGTAGATGGGGAAGAAGTGTACTTCAACGATTTAATTGAAACAGATAAGAAGTTTATTCTCAATCACAATGTTTATTGGACTAGAATCATGTCATTTAAGGTGTTAGAACCTATTGCATTAGAAGATAAATTAACTCTCTTCTTAGAAAAGAATTACTTAGGCACACGTATGTCTGATGAACAGATTAATAAAGTGTTGAATATGCTAGATGATATTAAAAAGTGATTGATAGGAGCATGCTATGAATTTTGAGATTAAAATGAATCGTAAGGTTTTTACTATCACTGATAAGGATAGAATTATGTTTAATGAGGTCGTGTATATTCTAGTAACTCAAAAGGTGTGGCATGGTTACGCACAAGGATGTCCAACTGTTCCAAAGACGTTGGCAACTAAGTGGATAAAAGACAATGCATTAGTCTTGTGTGGTACTTATGATTGTGGGTATGGTATTAAGTATCCACTTTATAAATTCGTAAAGGAAGTATAGACCATGATAGTGCAAGAAGTTCTGAATAAACATAAACATTGCAATTACTGGGTAGTAATAAATCATCTCGGAGAGTGTATTTTAGAAACAGATAACCTAGAAAATATTGATAAAGACATATTAGCTAAGGAAGTTGAAGAATATCATAACTACTGTGAAGTTTGTACTTCAGAAGATTATGAAGGAAAAGATTTTATTGTTGCAGAGTTAGACATACTAGCAATAATATTAGGAGAGGACTAACCCATGACAGTTATAGAACTTTTAGAAAGAGAAGATTATTATTCAAAAGTTGAAATCTTAAAAGATGACGAAATAATTTTCTCTGGAAGTATTGATGATTTATATGAGGAAGAACGAAAATTATTATTTATGAGTGTATTGAACTATAATTTTGACCTTCACATGGTAATAAACTCTAGGTGGTATTGGGATTGTACGATTGAGGTAGAATAATTATGTTTGTAAGAGATTTAATAGAAAAGCTAGATTCAGATTTAGACTATATAGAATTAACCTCTAATAATGAGAGTTTAGGCTCTTTCACTCTTGATGATGAGAACTACGACTATATTAAGAAGTATTTGGATAGAGAAATAAAAATGGTTCATTTTAGAACTTACGATGACTATGATGAAAACATGGATGGAGAAATGTATTCATTATATACAAATAAGGTCTTAGAAATCGAGATTTGGGATTCAAGTCAATTAGAGAAGTATTAAAGATAGAAATTGAGGAGGTAAATTATGAGTAAGATTGAAAAGATTTTAAAATATATTGATTCAGTTCCAAACTATACAGCAAAACTAAAAAATAGAAAGTTGAGAATTTCTTATCAATATACCTTAGAGGAACACCTATGTATGTACCTAACACTTTCTCATAATTCTCTTGAATATTCTGGTGAGGTATCTATTTACGATTCCAATAGAGATTGTGATATATTCAATTATACTTTCACCTGCTCAAAAGAAGAAGAGGTACTTAATGTGCTAGATGAGTTAACACATTTTGGAACTGCAATTATGGAAACCACTAGAATACTATATCGTGAGATAGACCATGCATCTAGTCTAGGATATACGTGGGTTAATTTGAACTAAAATAATCTGACTAACCCCTATTGACAAACTACTTGAATTTGTGATATACTATCTTTGTAAGTGAGGAAATATAGCATATGAACTATTCTTTAATTATAGCAATTCCACCAATCCTTCTAAGTATGTTAGTGGTTGTAACAAGTTTTAGAGCTATCCTTGGGAGAGTGAGTTTTCACAGTCTTATGGTATTGATGATACTTTCTATCGGTTCATTAGCATTGTGGATGTATATAACTAGAGATGAACAGGTGTTTATGAGTAATATTAACATCATTGCAGATGTCTTCAAACATAGATTAGAAACAATCACACATGTGGAAGTAATTTTATTAGTAATCTTAGGTGCAATTCTCTTCAAGAAGATGTCTTAATTATATTGACAAAATAATGAACTTAGTGTATAATGTCTAAAGAAAGGGGTACAATATATGTCACATTTCTCATTGCTAGTAGTAGATACAGAAAATCAGAAGTCCGTAGATGAATGGATGTCACCGTTCTATGAGGGTATAGAAAAAGACAGATTATTCGGTTGGGGTGTTCAAGAGGTTTTAAATTATTTTGAAAAGTGTGGTATCAATTTCCATGATGGTCATGTAGACGAGTCTAATCTTGATGAGTACTTAGAAGTTGCCAAAAACCTACATATTGATGTGTCTGAATATGACAACGAAGGTAACCTCTATTGCTTAGGCAATAAAGATGCTAAATGGGACTGGTATCAGATTGGTGGCAGATGGTCTAATGTATTACGGAAGTTAGATGGCACAAGATGTGATACGTGTGAGATAAAAGACTTAGACTTATCGTTAGATACCGAACTATACAATGAAGCAAAGCGTTTCTGGGAAGTTGTTGTTGATAAGCAACCACTCACAGACGTTGAACGCCCTAGTGATTTCTTTGCAATGTTCAAGCCAGAATACTACACAGAAATGTATGGCAACAGAGATAACTATGCTAAGGACCGTGCTTCATTTAGTACGTTCGCAATGTTGTTGGATGGCGAATGGCACGAACAGGGAAAGATGGGTTGGTTTGCAATAAGTGATACAACTAAGGAATCCCTAGAGAATTACACTAACTTCCTTGATAAGACATTAAGAGAACTAAAAAAGACCAATCCTCATGCAACAGTAACGCTTGTGGATTGCCATATTTAGAAATTGTTGTATAATAATATAGTCATGAGTACTGACGGTAACTGTACTTCGGGTTGACACCACCGTGATGAACCTGCAATCGCACAAACCGTGAGCGCTATATCAGAAAAGTGTCATAACCAATATTGGTTTCTGGCTCTATGACATGAATAGCCAAACATTTTATAAATTCCAGTTTTGAACATGTCTATAAGAGGCCTTTGGGGTTGTAGGTGGATTGCCGAGTACTGGACAATGACTTTCCACGTAACAACACTGATTTAAGTCCTATGAAAAGCAAGTCCTGTATTTTTAGGGTGGAATACCCTTGCATGGCTATGTTAGACTTTTACAGTCTTTGCCATGACAGACTAAGGTTAGAAAAATCTTACCTACGTTGAATTAGAGAATCCTTAAAGGTTACATACCAGTGGTTGCCGCCTCAGACTACTGCTCTATGTCTATTAATTAAGTTGGGTTGACGACATTAATACCCTGTGTTAATAGATTAAAAACCTAATTCAACATTGTCGAGAGGAAGTTCGATTTTTAACTTAGTAATAGAGTTAAAATAGACACTACGGTTCGATAAGTACCGTCTTAAAGAGTTAAACTTATCATCAACGAAAGGAGTTGAAGCGTGATGTTAGTGTACGTACTAAAACAAAACGGACAACCTTTTATGCCGACATCACGTTTCGGAAAAGTTCGGAGATTATTAAAAAAAAAGAAAGCAAAGGTTGTTCGTAGAGAACCATTTACTATCAAGTTACTTTATGAACCAGAAACAGACGTGGTTCAAGATTGCTACTGTGGTGTGGATACTGGTTCAAGACATATTGGTGTGGCAGTTGTCAGTAACGACAAAGTGTTATACCAATCCCAAACAGAGTTAAGGGATGACATCTCGAGAAAGATGGAACGTAGACGTGATTTTAGACAAAATAGACGTTCAAGAAAGACACGTTACAGAAAATGTAGATTTTTAAACAGAAGAAACTCTATTAGAGAAGATAGACTTCCACCTTCAGTAAAACATAAAGTTCAAGCTCACATAGACGAAATCGAGTTCTGTAAAAAGATTTTACCTATGTCTGATTTAATCTTAGAAGTAAGTCAGTTTGATACTGCTTTGATGAAGAATCCAAGTTTAATCAATGAGAAAGTTAGACATTGGGGTTACCGACAAGGTTTCGATTATGGTTACTCTTCAAGAAGAAGTGCAATCCTTCATAGAGATAACTACACATGTCAATGTTGTGGTAAGAAGAATTGTAGATTGGAAGTCCACCACATTAACTTCAGGAGTAATGGTGGAACTGATGATGAAGAAAATCTCATTACTTTATGCAAAGAGTGTCACAAAGGAGTTCATGCTGGTGCTGTGGTTTTGAACAAGAAACCTAAGAAGAGTAAGAACTTAAAACATGCTACTCACATGAGCATTATCCGAACTCAATTGTTGAAGAAATATCCTGAGGCTATTGAAACGTTTGGCTTTGTTACAAGTGAAAATAGAAATCACTTAAACTTAGAAAAAGCCCATTATATAGATGCTTGTGTCATAGCAAGTGGTGGACTAGAGTTTGAACCATCTGCCACAGTTTATTATAAACGTAGAATGAGTAAAGGTGAGTATCAATTAATCAGAAAGTGCTGTGGAAAAGAGTATGTGTGTAAGGGCAAGATTTTAGGTTTTAAGTCATTCGACAAGGTTGAATACTTTGGTGTAAAGTGCTTTATTTGGAAACGAAGAAATAATGGGTATGCAACTCTTGGGGATATATTCAATAATATATTAGATTTTTCTTATCTACCGAGAGGGTATAAAACACCTAAGATGGCATTGTTAAAACGTATTTCTTCAAGAAAAACAGTAAATATTATTTGTTATACAAGGTAAATGAGAAAGAATGGGTTAGAGATAGTCCTATCAACTGTGAAAATCCTGTGGGCAATGGTTGATAAAAGCTCTATTTTTAATTTAAAGAGGTTCAATCTATGGAAATGAAGGTATACACATTAGCAAGAGTATTATATATCATATCTTGTTTATCTATCTGGAATATGTTCTTTTTATGGTATAAGAGTAAGGATAAGAGTTTACTATTCGTTGCGGTTGCTCAAATTATTGCTTATATTCTTATGGGAATTAGTGTATTTGATAGAACATTTAGTGCAACTGATGTATTTGTGGTATCTACTATCTCTATATTAAGTTTGTTCTTGAATAGCGCTATGCTAGTGGCTAACTTGTATTGTAGTAGAGTTAAACCGATGGTTGTAAATGCTATTATGTTGCTTGTGAATATTGGTTTATTCCTAGTGTTCATCGTTAATGCATTTTTACTTGGACTTTCATAGAGAGTCCTTTTTTATTTTGCAAAGTATGGAAATTTTAATTAAGTTAAATTAACAGAGGAGAAAAAAGTATGTTGAAAGCAGAAAAATGGTTTGGTTATGAGTTTGACGGTGGTTGCACTACCACTGAGGGGTATGAAAAATTCCAACGAGATTGCAAATCAGACCTAAAGAAGATGGCAAGCGAAAACGGAATGGAATTGTATGACTTTAATAAGAACCATTTTTGTTTCAGTGCAGTTCTTAGTGATGGTGCGAAGTTTATCTATGTTAGTATTAGTGATGTCAGACACTTTGGTTGGGATAGTAATACTAGAATCCTAGTTAGAGCAATGCGACACGCAAAAGATTGGAGTGGTGGCATGAACCAGTACTGTACTTGGAATAGAGTTGGTGAATTTGCTAAAAAGTTAATTGACAGTGATTATGTGAAATAAAGTTAAGAGGTTTATGAAATATCTAATCAACAAGAAGAGTACAGATGTTGATAAAGAGTACTTAGACCTATTAAGTAAGTATCGTGAAATGTTTGGGAAGAATGTTCCTACAGAGTGCTTGCCCTCAAGAATCACAGATGTACAGATTAAACAAGCAATGAGAGAATGTATAAAGACAGGTCAGGACCGTCTTTTAGACATTCTTGATGTAACTATTGATGATAAAGTTATTTATTAAGGAGATATATTATGAAACTTGTAGAACTTGAAAAGTTAGTTAATTCCGAGTATTTTTGGCTTGGGGATACAGAAATTAGTGGTTCAACCCTTATTATTAAGGATGTTAGAGATGGATATACATTTGAGCTAACAATACAGGAAGAAGATAATCTGTATCATATTAAAAAGAAGGTGAATGTGCTAGGCGAAGAAACAACAATGACCTTTTCTTGCAAGCCCCATATGATTGATGGTGCTTTAAATAGATTGGCATTTGCACTCATGAACGCCGATAAGGTAGCAGGTAGAGTTATCAGAGATTCTTTATATGATATATTTGTCACTCGCAGAATGAGGGTTGATACAGTGGTAACCAAGAAGAAGAAAGAAGTATTTGACTTTATATTTGGTCAATTAACTTTATCTCTTGAAGATAATCTGGTTAAGGTATATTATAAAGACAATACAGACTTTAAGACTGATAAGTGGGATACGATTGAGTGTGAAGATGAAGATGTTGCATTTGATACATATAACTATTCCTGTTATCTAGCAAAGGAAACAACCAAGACCTTAAAGAGTCTTTATTCTGTAGTATAAGTTATGCTATTTATATAATGAGGATAGAGGAGAAACAACAATGAGAAAACAGTATTTTGAAGTAGTAAATAGGGAAAAATTTAATGCAGAAATACTTGAAATATGTCAGGAATATGGCTTAGAGTGTGCAGATGAGATAGGTGAGTACATTGGTATGAATGTAGTGTACTTAAGGAATAAGTTATTAAAGACATTGACTAGTTTCCCAGGTTTAGTAGCAGAGGGTATTCCAGTTGGAGAAGGTTCTTTATATGTCAAAGTATATTTAGACTTGGGGGATTATGGAGAACCAAAAGCACTATCTGCATTTACATTAAACAGCGGTGAGTTTAAATCTATAAAATTATAAAATTTTAATAGGACTCACTTGACAAAAAGTGTGAATTTTGCTATAATTAATGTGACTAATATCTTAGGTGGTTATTAATCATTGAAAATTAAATAAAACTGTCAACATAAGAAACTGTGAACATTATGTTACCCATATGAGTATGGCATTTTTCACCGACAGTATAATTTAGAGTGAGCACAGAGGTTAGCCCCCCTAGTTGGTTAATAGCAGGCTCGGTGTAAGAGAGTTTCATTGTATTTCACTCTCTCATCGTCAGTGTAGTCCGTAAAAATAAGACTACCAACCTATTCAAAAAACTGCTAGGCGAGGATAAAACCTCACGGAAACCAAGGATAAGTAAGAATAACAATCTTCACATAGGGAAAATTAATCTCTATGTCTTTTTTATATCTACGTATCATTTTACGTTAAGAATACCTATTGGGCTTGGAATATAGGGAGATATATTGGAAGTAGTTAACCAGATATTAATACAATTCTTTTGAAGAACATAAACTGTTCAAACTCATACGTTTTTAGTGTGTGATTGTATAAGAGATATTTTATGTGCTTTCAGATAGGCATTTAATATCTCTTTTTCTGCTTTCATGCCTAGTTCACCTCTCCGTTTTTAGTTGCGATTGTGGATAACTTTTCCACATAAAGTAGTTTAACGAACGTTTTACCGTAAGGTCTTGAAACGTGAGTGGTTGGCTTTAATGGTTTAGTTTAATAAAGTAATTAATATTAAGATAACTAGTGTAATTTGGACATTAAAGAAAGAAGTGTTTAAGGAATCTGATATTTGAAGTAGTTACAGTAGCAAGTGTTATATAAATGAACATAATGTCCAATATTACACCACGATGTGAGTGTGAGCTAGTGCGAACAAGCGAACAGAGTGTTGCTATGAATGATGAAAAGTAGAAAATCTTATATATTTATAAAGGGGTTGCTTTATATAGTAAATGTGATATAATGGTTATTAGTAAGGAGATATTTGTGATAAATTCTAAAAGAAAAGGAAAGGTTGGAGAACTAGAAGTAGTTAATCTTTTAAAGGAAAAAGGATTAAATGCTAGACGAACTCAACAATTTAGCGGGAAAGCAGATGGAACATCAGATGTGCTTTGTGAAGAATTGAGTAATTTTCACATAGAAGTAAAGAGAGACGAACATCTGAATATAGAAAAGGCATTACAACAATCTATTAGAGATAGTGAAAAGGAAAATACTATTCCTACTGTCTTTCATAGAAAAAACAGGGAAGAGTGGAAAGTAACCATGCGATTAGAGGATTGGTTAAATTTAGTGCAGGGCAAGTAATTAGAATGGAGAAACTATAGATATGGCAGAGAGTAAGAACTTATATGAATTGACAAGTAAATTAGAACAAGTTGGATATGACTATCTTTATATTGATGATACAAATGTAACTTTAAGTCCAAGTAAGGATTACTGTATTGACTTAATTGTAGATATAGAAGATTTAGGAGATTCTGTGTCATTAATAATTGAATTAATTTGGGATGATGTTAATATTAAAACTAAGACATATCCAAATATTACTGTTTCTAATGCTATTTTTATTTTAACAAATGTATTAGAGAATATTAAGGAAATTGATACAAAAGCACATCGTTGTTTAGATTCCTTTGATACCATCATGTACCCTGTTGGAGTTGGAATAGAGAGTGCTGCAAAATCCATAAAAGAGACTCTTAGAAATTGTGGTGGTAGATTTATAGGTGGTCATCTTTTCCGTATTGAGCGTGTTGGTGGCGAGTTGGAAGTTGAAATAAACGAAGAGTCAAAAGTTGTTGAAATAACCATCTATGATGGAGATAGTTATTTTTCAATTTATAGAAGAGAAATTGATGTAAGATATGTTAAGGAAATGTGTGAAGAAATTAAAGGTATTGCAGATAAATTTAATCAAAGTTTCTTGACAGAAGATGAAGCTATTGAAACAGTCTTTAAGGATATTTAGAGCAGAGGAATAAGTTGTGGATAGATTAACAATAGGTGAAACACTAGAGAGATTTGGTTTTTATGGTACGCCAATCTATGACAGACCAATTTTATTAAAACTTGAAAGACATGGAACTGTTGTATGTGAGGTAAGAGAAATGATAGACCATTTTGAGTTCCTTGTATGGAAAAATCCTGTGAGTAAGGAAATAACACAGAATGTAGAAGAACAATATGCAGGTTGGAGATTCTTTAGAGAAGGCAAGTCAGTTGTTCTCTTAAAAGAAAGTGTATTATTTAGTGATGATGATAAGATTTCTTCAATACTGCAAAGGATAAAAGAAATTGTATCCTAATGATTTAATGATTAGTGAAGTTGAGAATTGGCATCGAACTTAGAAAGGATTTTATAGTGATAGATATAAAAACAACAAGGAACACAAGTTTAACTTATGAGATTCCTACAATTTGCAATAAAAAGAGTGTGATAGCATGGCTTATTAAGGTTATCAAGTCCCCAGAATTGTTGGTAGGGAACATATCGTTAGATGATATAACCAGAAGTAATGACGAAGGGAATAGTAGTATCACAATTGATAGTGATATTTCGGAAAAAGAACTTTTGAAAAAATGTACTGATGGTGAAACAGATATTATCTCAATCAATGCAACTTTTAAAGATTGTCCGATTGTTGTTGGGGTAGACCTTAGAAATTTTAAGCTCTTCATTACACTTAGAAACAATAAAATGCCAAGTTTAGATGAATTAAGAAAAATACTAGAACTGTGTGGAGTTGCTATTTGAGAGATGAGTAAAATTAAAGTTGGTAAGCTATCTAAAAGCATTTCCGAGGAGTTAGACAATTCTTCTGATGTTCATGATTTTAAGTTGGCAATAACTTGTGCAGATAGTAGTAGTGCAACACAATTAGAGAGTTTAGTAAAGAAGAACGATGGCAAAGTAGATGCTGTTATCTATGATGCGCATTTACCAGAAGTAGAGGTCCATGTGGTATTTACTAAAACACTTATGGAGTATTTAACTCTCTGTGATGAATTAAGTGGTTTAGGCAGAGATAAGTGGTATTTTAATGCTATTACAGATTGTGAGGTACTTAAATAGTTTATGGGAAATAACTTTTTAAAAGCACCAATGAATTACACTGGGAATAAGTTTAAATTGCTATCACAAATTATTCCACTATTCCCAGATAATATAAATACTTTTGTTGACTTGTTCTGTGGTAGTAGCACTGTTTCATTGAATGTAAACACAAATAAGATAGTCTGTAACGATGCCAACGAACCATTGATAGGGGTGCTTAAGTATCTTCAATCAAGTAGTAAAGAAAAAGTGTTGAAAGAGATAAGTAAGATTATTGACGAGTTTGACTTGTATAATCATGAAAATGGTGGATACTATCTACTAAGAGATAGGTATAATGAGGATAAAAGACCATTAGATTTATATGTTTTGAGTTGTTTCTCTTTTAACTTTCAGATTAGATTTAATAAACGTGGAGAGTACAACAGGCCAAGTGGCAAGAGTAGGTCATCATATACTAGTGTACTAGCAGGGAATTTAGAGAAGTTTATTGACAAGGTTAAAAGTATTAACATCACATATACGAGTAATGATTTCAGGTCTTTTGACATCAGTTTACTGGGAGAAAATGATTTTGTGTATTGTGACCCACCATATCTGATTTCTAATGCTGTTTATAATGAGAAAAATCGACTAGGTAATGGTTACGGAGAACAGGAAGAAACTGGACTATTAAACTTGTTAGACAGATTAAATTCAATGGGGGTAAAGTTTGCATTATCTAATGTGATGTACCATAAAGGATTAGAAAATACACTTTTAATTGAGTGGTCTAAGAAGTATAACGTACATTACTTGGATAAGAACTACTCTACATGTAACTATCAGTTAAAAGAACGAGATAAGACAAAGACGGTTGAAGTATTAGTAACCAATTATTAAAACATATGATGAAGGGAGTATAATGTCATGAGATATGATAAAATAATCGAGTATGCAAATAGCAAATCTTTAGTAGTTTCAGAAGCACCTAACAGTGGGCTTAAAATGAACTATGAAGTGGGAGATGTACACATTAATTTATTTGTTCAACCAAAAAATTCTACAGAAACATGGTTTGCAGGATATATTCATTATGCAAAATATGATAAAGGTAAGAAGTATGAATTTGAAATACCTAAAGCAATAAGAACAGAGGGAGAGATAATTAAGTTAATAGAAGTATCTACCACTGTGGCAAATAAACTTAATGTAGTGAATGAACAACTAGCAAGTATTAAACAGTTAACTAAAGAATTAACCAACTAAAACGAGGTAAGTTATGTTAAACGAAGAGATAATACAAGAAGAATTAGAGAATTTAGGTTGTACAGCTTTAGATACTACACAATTTTTAGACGGTATACTACCGTTCATAGATGATACACATAAAATCTATATTAAAATCTAGTTATTTAAAGAGAATAAAATTGGATTTCGTGTGTTCTTAATAACTGAAGCTACTCACAAAACTATCTTAGTCAGTGAAAACAAAATTCCGTTTAATGATAGAAAATGTGCGTGGACTAGAATAGAAAATATTTTAAATAAGAATCGTCAGTTGATTAAAAAATATGAACAGTATCAAAATACATTGTCATTTATTCGTGAGAAGGATGAAACCGATGCTATAAAAAATGAATTTATCTCTCACTTCTCACAATTTGGAGTGAATAAAGACTTTGGGGTAGTTGTATATGGATATTTTGGAAAGATGATTATATCTTTAGATAACGAACTACATTTAGTAGTACAGGTAGATTCCTCAAATGAATCATTAATAAGTGTGTTTAGTGCAATATTGAATAAAGGAAACTATAGACGAGTATTCGATAATGTGGATGATTTAATTCGAGAGTTTAAAGAGAAATCTCCTGATAGTGATACTTACTTAGAATTATTAAAGGAGAATGTATAATTTCATGATTGAACAGGCGTTAGTTAATTTAGGTTATAAAATAGTTAAGAAGAGAGATGTTTTAGATATAACGTTTGAATCAGAAGTATTGAATGGGTTTAAATTATGTGGAAACACTTATATCTATGATGAAGATGAAGAGCTTGGGGTTAGACTTGGAATTGGGATTGGATTATATATTCAAAATGAAGAATTTAATGATTTCGAGGAATACGGTACGCTATATTGGAAGGTTATTTATGATTTCAAGAAAAATTTACCTAGCTTAGAGTCCTTAACAGATAACTTTAAGAAATATTGTGGGAACAGTGCTAAACCAGCGATTGATTATAACTTTGAGGAATTAATGGCTTTAGATGAGAAGATAACTGGCAATACATATAAGTCTATAAAAATTTAGGGGTAAAAATAATGAAATTAAGTGAATTTTCAAAGAGTGAATTAAAAGAGGTATTAACTAAACAGGGTTGGGATAACATAGCGATGTGGGAATATATGACCATGTCAGCCACAAAAGAACTTGGTGTATATAAGTTATTTATATTTGTAACCTACAACACTGTTGAGGGTGTCCAACTTAGTATGACATTGTTCAGAGCAATGGGTGTTGATAATACTTTTAGGCTTTATAGGAAGTATGTTGGACTGAATGATGAATTAGTTAATTTAGAATTAGTGAAGGTTGAAAGAGCTTTAAGAACTTTCGAGGAATATTGTGTTTCTGGTTGTAAAGTACTTGTAAAAGAACTTAAAGAAGTGTTATGGGGGTAAGATTATGATAAATAAAACAATGGATGAAGTTAGGGAAGTAGTAAGAAATATCTTTTTAACTGGTTGGAAATTAGAAGAAACAAGATGTTGTTTAAGACTCCATTATATGAATCTTTTTAATGAGGATTACCCAGTTACCGTTGAAATTTCAAAAGATAATAGTAATACCTTTTATGTGAAGGTTATCTGTGACCTAGCAAATTATATTAGGGGAGTAACTCTAATACCAGTTTATGAATATAATGAATTGGTAACTTGTTTAACAAAGGTTAAGGATAGTATAAACGCTGATATGGTCGGTGATTTAGAATCTGAACTATCCAGTGTTGCTTGTAATTATCTTAAAGGGGTGCTTAACTATGAAGGGTGAACCTAATAAAAAGAAAGTAAGACTAAAGTTACCTGATGGAGTATCACTACCTAATGGAGTGGAACTGCCAGAAATTGAAGTTAGTGAGGCAACTATTAGAGAAACTATTATTGATGATAATGGTAAAACCTATGAAGTTGAAAAAAAGATTGAATTTCCAGTAATTAAATAGGAGAAGAATAAAGATGAGCACAAATGCACATATTGGAATTAGTAGAGGAAAAAATAAAGTAGAATTTATTTATCTACATTGGGATGGTTACCCATCTTATGCATTAGAAATGTTAAAAGAACATTATAAGGACCGTGAAAAAGTTGAAAAACTAATTGCACTAGGAGATATTTCTGTTCTTGATGAGGAAGTAGACATTCCAAAAGGGGTAGAACACTCTTTTGAGAAACCACATGAGGGTATCACAATCGCTTACCACAGAGATAGAGGTGAGAGTGGTTGTGAAAGTCATACTACTACCTTAAAACAATTTGCTAAAGACATTGAGTATGCCTATCTCTATAAAGATGGAAAATGGGAGTTGTATGAACTTCCTAGGGAGTATTAGATGTTGAGTGATACCAGTCGAAAGACGCTATTTTAAATAGTACACTCAATACAGACTAAGTATTTAGAAACGAATACTACGTTATTTAGGTCATGACACCTCCAGATGCCGCCTCAGTCGGGGGCAACTGTCACTATGTATTAAGTTGGATTGGGTATGTAAGAGTCCTGTGTATATAGTGTAAAAAGCCTTTATAACATTGTCGAGAGGAAGTCGGATTTTTGATATGGTAATAGTATCAAAATACGCATTACCACTCTTATGGGGGAGATAGTTAATTTTATTTTAAAAGAAAGGAGTGCCATTATGTTGGTATATGTATTAGATATGAACGGACAGCCACTTATGCCTACGCATAATGGTGCTAAAGTTCGAGTTTTACTTAAACAGAAACGAGCAAAGGTAGTTTCAAAGTGTCCGTTTACGATTAAATTATTATATGAGAGTACAAGTTTTACACAACCACTAACTCTGGGTGTAGATACAGGTTCTAAGTATGTAGGTAGTGCAGTTATTAACGATGCAACATCAGAAGTTCTATATGAATCACAAACTGAACTAAGAGATGATATTAAGGCTAAGATGGAAAGACGTAGACAATTTCGAAGGACAAGAAGAGACAAACTACGTTATAGACCTAAGAGATTTAACAATCGTAAGGCTTCTAAGAGAAAGGATAGATACTCTCCAACACTAATATCGAAGTTTCAAGGACATGTTAGAGAGATAAAATTTATTAACTCTATACTTCCAATCAGCAGTACTATCTTAGAGATTGGGGAGTTTGACCCACATCTACTTCAAGACCCATCTTTAGCATATCGTAAGTGGGATTATCAAAAGGGAGAACTGTATCAACAGGAGAATTTTAAACAGGCTGCAAAAGCAAGAGATGGTTATAAATGCCAATGTTGTGGTAAGAGGGGTTGTAGACTAGAGGTTCATCACTTAATTCCTCGTAGCAGAGGTGGAAGTGATAAATTAGCGAACTTAATCACCCTTTGTGCAGACTGCCACCACTTAGCACATAGTTCAGAAGAACAATTGATAGTATTTCAAAAGAAGTTTGGCAAGAAAACAAAGGGAACTCTAAAATACGCTACTCAAATGAACGTACTAAGACATATGCTGCAACGAGAATACCCTGATGCCGAATTAACTTACGGCTTTATTACAAAAGAAATGTGTAGAGTCTTTGGATTAGAAAAATCTCACATGATAGATGCTTGTTGTATCGCTAGTCGAGGGGTTCTATTCAAAAACAAGAACGCTAATAAATATAAGAAAAAGTGTGTTCCTAAAGGCGATTACACTAGAACAGATATGTGTGGTCGTAAGTTTACAATTCTACCTAAAGGTAAGATTGTAGGGTTTAGACGTTATGATAAGGTTCTCTACAATAACAAAGAATATTTTGTAGTAGGAAGAATGTCAAGGGGTCATGTTTACCTAATTGATATAGATAACAACAGAGTTCAAGTTGAGAGAACAAAGCGAAATACTGGTGAAAAGTACATGTCTAAAGCAGAAATAAAAGTTTCGTTAGTAAGGAAGATAGCAAGTTCAAGAACATGCCTATGTACTATAAACAAATAAAAACTAGACCATTTTTGGAGTTAGTGGTTCATGTAGGCAATGGGGATATTATTCCCTTTTGAAAGGTAGGAAACATTATGACACTATATGAGAATATTGAAGTAATCAAAAAAGAAATCATAGATAGGGTTGATAAACTTGGAGATAGTTATTCAACATTCTCCTTTAAGGATAAGATAGTCGTAAACCATGAAGTAGAAAAGGATTTATGCTATCAAATATGGCTATATGAAGATTTATTTGACATTTCAATTTGTTTTTATGATAAGGTTAGTTTTGTTTATCGTTATCTCTTACGTATGAAGGGGGTGTCTTATGATAGATTAGATTATTTCCTAAATTGTTTTGCTGATTTTTGTGATAATGGTAATAGACTTGCTAAAAATATCTATAACTACATTGATTCATTACCAAGTTTAAAAGTCGGTGATATTGAAGAAAGTACTGTTTCAGAACAGTTCAATGAGCATTTTAGCAAGTACGGTCTTATCCAGTATGGTAGAGTACTGATTGGAAGATATATTGGTACTATTTGTATTCGAGATGGTAGTAATTTAGAGGTATCTATACTTGAAGGCACTGAAAGGGTAATATTCTGTAAACCAGTTAATCAAACAAATTATGTAGATGTATTTAAGGAAGTAGATAAATTACTTGTAGATGTTATGAAAAATATACCGAGTGATTTAGAGTATTTTAGAAGATTACAGAACGAGGTTGAATAAGATGGAAGATATTGATAAGATAGAAAAAGAGTTAGTAACTAAGTTAGAAGAATTAGGGTTCAAGACGAAACATGGTTATGGTCAGGTTGGTTATGAACACGGGGATATTGGCTTATACGGGCGTATAAGTGTGTTCTCTGATGAGATTACTTGTTCACTTAACCTTGATGTGGTAGGTGGGTATCTACCTTTACTACAATTACATAGTTTTAGTTGTTCTAAGGTTGAAGAGATAGTGTTTTTACACAGTGCAGTAGTAGAATATCTTAAGGAACTAAAGAAATCTTCCATTGATTTTTGTGCTTTAGTGCAATCTATGGGAGCGACAGCGATTGATAAAGATGTAGTTGATAAGTACTTAGACCACTTTAAGAATACTGCGTATGATTCTAAACTAGGGTACACTTTTGAATATTCTGGAATTTTCTCTATATTAAATGTACGTTTGGGTGATACATTGGACTTAGTTGTAACATTACGTGATGGGAATTGTGAATGTGTAATATATAACAGTCGTGTAACAGATGAAACATGTGAGGAAGTATTTGACACTGTTGATGGTTTATTAGAGGATTTTAGAGTGAATTGTGGTAGCTATAGAGGGTTAATTAAGATAGTGCAGAATAACACTTTATAGCAATCATAATTGAGGAGATAATAATGTATTTATATCACGCAACTAGTAAAAAGTATTTAGATAGCATATTACGAGAGGGGTTAATTTTAAATCCCTCTCATCGTAATTTCTCAGATATGTATTGTGAGAATAAAATATATTTAGCATTTAGCACAGATGCTGCCAGAGAATATTTTAAGTTTTCTGGCAAGGATAGTTCTGATTGTGTAGTATTGAGAGTTGACTTTGATAAACTTTCTCAGAATAGTTTTGAGTATGATTGGAACAATCGGTGCGAATATGAAAGAGACATAGATTCAGTGGTGTATTTAAAGGATATTCCTCCAGAATGTATAACAGTGTTCAACGGAGAAGATATCCAGTGTTTAGACGATTTTAAGGACACTACGATGTATTGGACTATCATTGATACATTTGAAGAAGAAGTAGAAACTAATTTAGAAGATAAAGAGTAGATAAAACCACTAGACAAAGCAATGTTTTATTGATATAATAAGGGTGTGGAAAACAAGAGTTAGAAGGTAGGAATATATTATGAAAGTGAACGAAATTATTGATAAACTACATGAGGCAGATTTTTATATTTACGAAGAGGGAGCAACCTCAATCAAGTTCAACCATAATTTTTTGAATGGGTGTAATTTGGCGATGAGTCTTGATGGAGAAATTAATTTAATAGATGATTCTACCTACAATATGAAACTTGCACTGTATAATAGTAACTGGGAAGGTACTAATCTAGTTAGTGGGGTAGCACGTATTGACGACAATGACTTATCAATGGATAATTTCCTAAGATTTGCCGAAAGAGTGGATAGACACATTAATGGGATTTTCTCAAAACAATATTATCGTTGTAGAGAATATCCAGTTACAATCATTAAAACTGAACCAAAAGAGTGGGAAAAGAATATAGTATCAAAGATTACAGAGATTTTAGTTGACAATTGGTTTGTTGCTAATGACAGTGGAGAATACTACTCTAAAGAAGTAGGTGTAGTCACTGTTGTGGTATTCCCACCCACTATTACAGACTTAACGATGCGTATATGTTTACTACACTACCTCACAAAAAAGGATGTATATTATGCAGAGTTCACGGAGGAAAATAGTAAGGAATTGTTAGATAAGTTTGATTCCTATTTAAAGGAACTGCCTAAGACATTTCTATCTATGGATGAGATTATTTCCTCTGTAAGTGATTATGCTATTAAGCATTTATAGTTTTGAAAATCAAAATGTTAATTAAACAGTTCTTGACCTTTTCATTGAAATGTGTTATACTATCTGTGTAAGGCAGGTAATTAGATATGAGTCATTGTTCAGAAATCTTAATTGTTGATAAAAAGTCAGAAATTATGGTAGAGGCACAAGAGTTTGCATGGCAAAATGCAGACCACGAGGAGTGTGGTGGTAGCTACCATGGGAATCTTCAAATTAAGGATATTGAATTTGATTCTTTTAAAGAAGCGGAGAAGTATTTAGAATACTATGTCGGCAGCTATAATGATAAGGCAGTTAAATTTAAGGATTGGGAATTAAAGTCTAAAACTAAGAAACAAGTAAATCTTGAAAATAAAGTAAAAGAAATTAAGAAAGAGTTAATAACACTCGAAAGACCAGTTCAAAAGACTATAACATGTCCTCATTGTGGTAAGAGAGTTGAAACAACTTGGAGATATTTCTGTCCGAATTGTCGTGAAGATATAACTCCAAAGACAAAGAAAGCAAAGATACAGACATTACAAGATAAATTAGTGAAGATTAACTCTGATATTGATGAATTAGAGTTAAAGAGACGTAAGAAAAAGTTCAAAATCAAATGGGCTGTAAAAGTAGAAGTACATTGTTAAGGTAGGTGTATATGAAAACTTTAGAAAAAATAAACGATGTTGGAAATAGATTATCTGAACAGAAATGGGATGAACTATCTAAGTATAAGATGCCTATTTCAGGTCCAGATGTTGAGTGGATTATTACAGGTTTAAAGTATATTGGTGACTATAAAGTTCGGTTTTCTTTCTCTATTGCCGAACATAGTAAACGTCAAGAACTTAAAATTATGTTGCTTAACCGATACAGTGTTGGTACTATGTGCATATATGAGAAAACTGTTGTTTGCAGTAATAGAACAATTAACTCAGCAATAGAAAAGTTAAATGCTGTATTAGAGGCCTTTATGGAAAATCATCAAGAGACAGGTTGTTATCAACTTGGTACTCAAGAGTTAGCAGATGTATTAAAGAAATCAATTAGATAAGAGGGGGGGGGTAATTCCTCTCTTTTTTGTTGACAATGAGTAAACAATTTGATAAAATTAAGTTAAGAAGAACGAGAGGTAAGTGTATGGTAGAACAACTTAATAAAGAAAAAGATATGAAAACAGTTTATGAACTGGCAAAAACCACTTTAAAGGGGTGGAAAATAGAAAAATTGTGTAATACAGTGTATGCAACGTATAGTGGGGATGTTCTTTCTGCCAGTGATTTTGTTGCTTTATCCATTGAAAATGATGTTCAATATGGCTATGTTTTACGTTTTATCTGTAGATTAACAAAGTCTATTTCAGTATCCTACGATAAATCTGTTCAAACAATTGAAATACTTGGTAATATGTTAGAGAATATTAACGATTTAGTTCCTTGTTACTTCAATGATGGTTTGAATGAAATCCTATCTAATGCGTTGAGAGAGTATCTTTCTGTATTTGAACGTGCGATAGGGTAGATGGGAGAAAATACCATGACTAAAGTATGTAGAGAAACATTCTTAGAAAACGTTGTAACAGCATTAACAGAATATGGGTATAAGACTGTACACATTGATGAGGATGTTTTAGCAATAGGAAATTCCCATAATAACTTGTACGGAATCTTTACTCATTTATATAATAATACATTCCAATGTACTCTTAAACTAACTGCCGGTAATAAGAACTTATTTATTATTGACCATAAAACATTCAGTTATGAAGAAACTGATGAAGTATTATCAGTCTTAAAAACTGTAATAGATGAAACAAGCAATATTGTAAAGGCATCTAAGGCGTTTGTAGACTCATTACAGTTTGTTGGTAATGAAAAGAGTTATATAACTTTGATAGATGAATATTCTAGTCACTTCAAGGCTAATTATGGAAAGACAAAATATTACCATGGATTACTATATTCATTATCTATATGTCTAAACGAAAGTTTAGATTTAAGAGTTTGTGTAGAGGGTGAGAACATGAACAAATTAGTATTTAGCAAGTTTTTAACTGAAACAAACTATAAAGAAGTGTTTGAAGAAGTAGACGAGTTAATTGCACAATTCAAAAAGAGTTGTGAAGTAGGTAAGGAGTTAATGAATTTATGTTGTTAGATAAGGAATATGAAATAGCAAAATCTATTTTAACAGACTGGGAAGTAGAAATTGGTTGTAATGAAGTAGTTGCTACATTTAGCGAGGGTCTATGTCCTTCATATCATGCTACTGTATATATTTCACAAGGTACGAATAATGATTATACCGTGAAACTTACTTGTAGATTTGCAAATAGACTTTCTGCATCTTGTAGTAGAATTACTCATACAGATGAGGAATTAGAAGGAATATTAGGAAACCTCAGAGATGTTGTATCAAATCATTTATTTGATGGGTTAGAAGAAAAACTAAATACCTCATTGAAAGAACATCTTCATGATACTGTAGGACACTTATTTTGGAAGTAATTATGTGTATGATAACAATTGAAAAATTAGAGGAAATAGTAAGAGAAGAGTTGTCAAAAGAGTGGAGAGTATATCCACACTCTATATCATTATCTGCTCTCTATGGAGAACCATATAAGTGTGGATTTTTAAGTCTATACATTGAACCACTCGTAGACGAGAAAACAATTGTTAATCTAATGGGGGATTCTCGTACTAAAGATGAGGATATAATGTTGGATAGTGCAGAGTGTTTAAGACAGTATTTAAGGAAATTAAACAAGTTAAGTTCTACCATAAGAAATTAACTATTGGGGAGGCGAGTAATTGTGAGTTTAACATTTTCAGAACTGAATAATATTGTGGAATTTAATATCCATGACTGGATAAAGACAGTTGATAATAAAGTAATTATCATTAAGAATACAAGTATCCCAGAAAAAGTTGGAGAACTATCTGCAATCATCTCATTACTGCCAAGTGGTGAAGTGCTAGTAAGAACAACAGTTGGGTTAATGTATAAGGGATTTAAGTGTTCTAAGGAGAAAATCTTTAGTGATATTACGGAATTACAATCATATTTAAAACGATTGGATAATTTAGACATAGTGTCATTAGGGAAGATAGAAGTAGAATTAGTAGATGCATTTGATAAAAATGTATTAGAATTATTGAGGTAATAGAAAATGACAATTGATGAAGTTTATAATTTAACGAAAGAAACAATGACGAATTGGGAAGTAGAGCCAACTTATAGTTCTGGATTAGTAGAGGCAATGTATGGTTATCCATCAAATACCAACTTTTCAGTAGAAATAGAAGTATCCAAAGAGGTAGTAGAGTTAACAACTTATGTATTAATTGATGGGGTTTTCTCCTATTCAGCTAATATGGAATTTCATAGTCTTGAGGATTTAGAAAATTATCTTGGTAAACTAAATGACTTAGGTGAAGATGATTTAGACAGTGCAAGACAAGAAATGCACGATGCTTTAGATTCACATTTCAGAGATTTATTCCAATATGGTGTATAGAGGATATTGGTAGATGAGAGATATTATAGAATTGAAAGATATGGAGTACTATAACATCTGGAGAGAAGTATCAAAATTTGCACCAGAGGATTGGGATGTACGTCAATACCGCACACATGTTTCCATGGAATGTAAGGGAGAAAATCATAGAGCTTGGTATATGTATGCACACATTTCCAAAATAAGTCTTGGAGCTGAGATAGAGTTTGCTTGTGTATATAATCGTGATGAGGGAATTGTGTTCAAAAAATTTTACACTGTTGAGAGTTTTGAAGGCTTAATTAGATATGCAAAGAAAATCTTTAAATTTGGTCCGGATACAATTGACAATATTTATGATGAAATGGTTAAGACATTTAAAAATAGTTTTGATAAAGTATTAAAATAGAGGATTTGCTAGATGAATAATTTTGAAAAAATAAAAGAGTTTATTAGTAACAATAAACATTTTAACTGCACAGAAGATTCCACATGGGATTTACAAGTTGATTTGCAAGTTAATCTAGTGTTATGTGAACCTGTTTTTGGTAGTTTTAAATTTTCCTATGTTCAACCTAAGCCAAACCTACCACAACCTCTTATTAAGTGTGTTGGTAAGGTGAATCTTGGTCGTAGAGATAATTTAGTTGTGTTTAATGAATTTAACATTTTATTTAAAAACGAAGATGAAGCAATCGAATTTTTAAAGGTAATCATTGTATGTGCTAATTATGTTAAAATTGGTGCAGATAAATTAGATGAATCAATCGAAGAAGTTGCTTTATAAAGAGGTGAAAATATGTTAGAACTAAAAGAATTAGAAAAATATGCTATCGAGAGTGGTGCAATCTTCACTGTTAGTGATACAGAATTTACATTAAGAACAAGGGAAAAACAGGCTGTTATTGATTTATGTGTTTGTAAGGAAGATGATAGATATAAGTGTTTAGGTGGAATCTTTCTTCATGATGAACATGTTCAACTAGAATTAGTTAATGTATCAAAAACAGTAAAGACAGAAAGGGAAATAATATTCCTATTTCAATCAATGATAAATGCTTCAAGAGATATTCTATATGTCATAATTAATAGAGAATACAACTTAAACAAGGAAAGATAGGGAATTAAATGGAGATAAAGTATATTACAATTGAAGAATTACTTAACTCAGTGTGGGAAGTATTGAACGGTGGATGGGAACTAGGTGGTTCGGCATCATCATCTTTCACTCTGTACCATGATTTATTAGATGATGATTATATCAGTATAGATGTATTTAAAAACTCTAAAGAGAAACTAGAGGTAGATATTACATTTGACTATTCAAGATATTATCATCATGAAGCAAGAGTATTTGGTAGTATAGATGAACTACTATCATACGTTAAGAAAGTTAATAATTTAAGTTTAGATGCTGTGAATTTAGAACTAGATACTACTTTCTCAAATTATATGCATAAAGTATTAAGGTAGTGGATTAATTATGAAAAATAAGAACGATTTATTCACAATATGGCAAGCAGTAGATTGGCTAGAGTGCAAAACTTGGGATAAGGTTGATAATTGTTGGATACCAGCAGATAATGACACAACATCTATGATATATGCTAGTAAAGTTATTGGTGATTATGAATTAGTACTAACGATTTTTGGAGTTGGTGATGAAGTGAGTGGTGTCACAGTGAAATTGATGTTATCGAAACATTTAAGTTTTGACAATACTGCAAGTATTTATCTCATTCAAAGGGAAATGGGGCAGGATACTGATATGCTTCTAGCAGAGGTGAAAAAAGCCAATAGTATTTTAGAGGTATTTGAGAGAAAATGTCCAAAAGAAGGTTTTACAATTGGGCTTGAAGAATTGGCTAATATGCTACAGTAAGGAGATAAGATGGTAGAAGAAACTTCATTTAAGAAATTAAGAGAGTGGATGAGTAATCACACTAGATTAGGTATCACAGAAATAGATTCTAATGTCCTTAATGCTAAAGAGAAGTTGGGAAATGCATATATTGACCTAACCATTTCCATAGCAGATTCAGGAAAATATATATGTACTGGGTACATTTCTTTGGAAGGATATGGAGATACAAAAGCAGATTTAGTTGAAGTATTTAAAACAGTAAAAAATGAAGAAGAGCTAATAAAGCTATTAAAGAAAGTAGTTCTGGCAACGAATGATTTAAGGGATACTGTTTGGCGTTTGGAAGCAGATTTAGGGGATAGATAGTGAGGAGTAAGAGATGATTGATACAATAAAAGAGTTGATAGATAAGAGATTTAGTAAAATAGAAGAATATATAAATAGTACATCACTAACGATTCATCATACCTATATTAGTAGTATGAGTTTTTCTGGTACAATATATCAAAAGGTTTACCTTAGTTTAACAATTGAAGTATTAGAAACAGGGGAGTATTGGTGTATAGGTCATATGTCATACATGGGATATTGTAATGATGAGTCAGATATAATCCACATAGCCAAAAGAGTAAAAACAGGTGAAGAGGTAATTGAGTTAATAGATACTTGTATTCATTCAGCAGCTAGGTTAATTAATACAATCGACCACATAGAGAAAGAGATGAATAACTAGGGGTATAAAAAGTGAAATTGTTTAAGAAAGAAAATATTGGTAATAAGGTTAGAAGTAGATATGATGTTTCAGGTGAAGTAGAACACTATTGCAAAAAATTATTCCATGATTCTATTTTTTCCTCTAACACTGCTGTCATTAAATTTGAACCAGAAGAAATGAGTCCTCATTTACTAAAGTTTGTCAACGGTTATGCTGAGTTCAAAAATGCTATAGGGGATAGAAAAATCTCCTCAGTAACGTTTGTTGGAGATTATGATAATTCCTCAGTTACTGTAGGTCTCGATTATGGTTTGTCATTATTGAACATCTTAACAGATAGCGAAGATGTAACCAAGTCGTTAGTAGGGAGACTAGATAATTGAGGTGAGAATGTGTGGAAGAATTAATTAAATATATTGAAGCCAACAAAGATATAATCATTTCCAACCAAACACATAATTTACTAACTTTAAAATGGGAAAAGAATGGTGCAGGATTTTATCTAAGTGTTTACGTAAAGGGTCCAGGTTATTATAGATGTTCTGGTAAAATTCATATAAAAGACTGCTGTAAAGACGAAATGGTAGAATCAACTATATGGAAAATAGTGAATAGTGAAAAAGAAATGATTAAGACCTTAGAAGAATTAATTAATAATTTAACAGGTATGCAGAGATATATGATAGGGAAAGTGGTATATGGAGAATAAGGTAACAGATACACATTTTAAGAAAATAATAGACTATGTAAATAATCATACTGGTTTAAATATTCTCGACCCACACTTTAATTCAATATTAATTGTAGGAAGAGTAGGAGAATCAATTCTCAATCAAGTAAGTATCGAAGTAGTAGAAATGGGATGGTATCAATGTATCATAGATATTTCCTATAATGGATATGATGATGAGTTCACAACTGTATTCCAACCAGTAAAAATAGTAAAGACGGAAGAGGAAGTAATTAACCTAATAGAGAAAACTATCTCTATCTCTAATAAACTGATGAAAACAGTTCACCAATTAGAAAAAGAACTAGAGGAGTAAATATGGAGATTAATAACATGGAAACAAATACACCATTCAAAGAGATAGAAGAACATGTAATTAAGAATACATCTCTAACTATCACAGACACTTATATGGATTCAATTACTGTTTTTGGAAAAGTAGGAACTCTAGCTAATATGGACTTAACTATCGAGTTTATGGGTGATGGAATATATGAATGTGATGGAACTATTTCCTATCAAGGATATGATGCTAACCCAACAGATATACTTGCGATACGTAAATTTACGAAATCCGAAGAAGAGGTAATTACTCTGATAGATAAATCAATTTCAATAGCAAATAAACTAATTGTTGCAGTTTGTACATTAGAAAAAGAGGTAAATGACTAAAAATGAAGATAGTCAATAAATGGTTCAAAGAAACAGTAGATTATATAGATAAGAATACAGAGCTAAAGATAGCTGTTAGAAATCATACTATGAGTTCAATAACAATAACTGGGAAAGTAGGAGAATTGACTTATATTAACCTATCTGTCGAATTTGAAGATAGTGGAATGTACAAGTGTACCGGAAATATTTCATATCAAAGACGTGGTGCTAACCCAATCAGTCTACTTAAAATACTTAAAACTGTGAAAACAGAAAAAGAACTAATTGAGTTAATAGAGGAATCTATTGCCACAGCGAATAAGTGTCTTTTATATATAGTAGTTAAAGAAAGAGTGGGATAAACAATGATGGAATTAGACGAACTTTGTAAACTGGTAAAAGAAACAATGCCTAATTATGAGGTAATCTCTCATCTATCTTTTGTAGTTGCGTTAAATAAGAATATTAAAGGAGAAGGATTTTCGATTGAGATTAACTCTGTTGGAAAGATATTTCAAGTATTCTCCTCAGTAAAAATCACAGGTGATGTATTATATGAAGTTGGGAAAGAGATTGAAAGTAAAGAAGAGTTAATACAGTATCTAAAGACACTTAATAAATTAGGAAGCTACGATATTGAAGAGACAAAAGGAGAACTCAACCAAACTTTAAAGAAAAAATTCGATGCTACTTTTAGACAATAAAAGACTAGTAATTAGAGTATGAGTTGAATACTTAGTAGGTGGTAAAACATGAAAGAATTATTGGAGTATATTAATACGAATGATGAACTAACTGTTTCCAAACCTCTTCCCCATGTTACAACTGTTAAATGGCAAGCCGGTTGGGTTGGTTTTTATTTGCACGTATCTAAAGAAGAGTTAGGTTATTACAGATGTATTGGAGCAATTGTTATTTCCAGATACAATATTAATAGAATGGATAGTGTGGAAGTAGTTAATGTTTCAAGACAATTACATAACGAAAAAGAAATAATTAAGTTATTGGAAGGTATGATTAGTTCTTCACAAGACCTAAAGAAGTTTATGAGAAATAAACATGATTATCTTAATTATTAACCAAAGGAATTAACTTAATTAGTGAAAGTACTGTATAAAGAACTACATAATTCGGAGATAGGTGGGGAAGAAGATATATTATATGCTAGATTAAAAAGAATACTAGTAAGATAGTTGAGTTTATGGCAAATAGACTTAAGGAAGTTAATTGTACTTGTGGCTCAGCGCCAAAACAAACTATGGTCGTAGGAAAGGGAGATATGATTAAGGAATTAAGGGAATTAAGACAAATATTTGAGACGTATGGATGGGTAGAAACTATAGATGATACACCTAATGGGTTTTTCTGTTATACTAAGAAAAATGCTTGTGGGGTAAGAGTTGCAATGTTTCTTACTAGGGAGTATGATTCTATTATTTTAGATTGTGTTAGTGAATATAATCAAGAGTCATATAATTTATCTCATACCGTTTTTAGTCTTTCTGATAGTGAAGATGTTGGTAAAAAAATTGAACACCAAGTTTTTAATTTAGTCCAGAAGTTAGAAATTATGGAATCTTTAACTAGTAAATGGTTTAAAAACTTTGAAATGTTTAATATGCCACCTTTGGTATCAGATTGGAAATCTGCATTTAAGATGGAACTATCATCTGCTTTTGGTAAATCTGATACTAATAATTTATCCGTGGATTATTGTGGTGTTTCACTAGTTGGTTTCTTTAATGAGGAAACAAATGAAATCACTGTTAGACTTAAGATGTCAAATGACGAAAAAGTTTTATTACATGGAGTTGTTACTGAAACTAATATGTATAGTGTTATTCAAACTATCGGAGATATTTGTCAGGAATTTTCGGATACCTTTTATACTGTTGAATCATCAAACAGTTGGTTAGCAGAAAAGTAAAGTTATCATATTTATTTAATAGAAAGAGAAAAAATAAATAAAATAATTAATTTAAAATATTTGACATATTATATATTAAATACTATAATATATTAAATAAAAAATTAAAAATAAATAAAAATAAACATAGACCCCCCTCAATCTGAACAAGTATTTTCAAAAAACAAGCAAAAAGTGATAAACATATCAGGTTAAAACTTGTGAAATTGATTAAAAACTTAACAATGAAATAATTTACAGAAAAAATAAATGGAAATTAAAAATAAATAAAATAAATTAAAAAAGAATTAAAGGGGGAATAAAATGGGTAATAAAGTGGATAAGTACATGACTGTCAGAGAATTTGTTGAACAAGAGGCAGATAAGTATGATGTTAGGCGTTTTGCAATTAATACATATTCTGATGGAACGATTAGGGTATTTAGAAGTACTCGTGCATTAGCAACCTCTAAATTTGCAAATTATAGAATTAATTTAAGAGATGTGGCAATCGAAGATGCAGATTTTAAACCAGCAGTATGTCTGTATTTAGCAGATTTTCCAAGTCTGACTCGATGGAGATAGGGAGAATACCATGTATAGATTAAAAGTTCCTGTAGAGAAAATAACTTTCGAACAGTGGGAAATGATACTTGAAACTTTAAGGGGTTTTGGTGATTTGAATTATAAGATTTTAAAAAATGATGAAGAACCACTTGAAGATTGGTATGGTGTTAGTATACTACATTTAATATATTTAATTACCACTTCTCCACGTTATAATATAGATGATGAATATGTACTAGAGGATGGGGTCGATAATATTCTTATATCTGGGGATGAGAAGTCAATTTTAGAGGTACTATCCCCACATTTTAAAGATGCAATAGCTCGCTACATAGCTTACTTAGATATTGGGGTCTTTTATTTACCTCACATGTTAGAGAATGTATTTGAAGAAGATGAGAGAGAATAATAATGAGTAAGTATAGATTGAAGATACCAGTTGAGAATATTAATTTCCAACAATGGAAAGAGATATTTAACATCCTAAAAGAATATGATGATTGCAGATATGTGATTATGTGTAATCGAGAGGAATCTTTGGCAGAGTGGTTTGAAGATAATCTAATGCATTTAGCATATTTAGTTTCTATGTCTCCTAATTACAGTGTAAATGATAGATATGTGTTATATGATATAGACCACAATCTTATTTTATCTGGGGATGAGAGATTAATTTTAAGTGTGTTATCATTACATATGAAAAAAGCAATAGAACTATATTTAGCACTCTTAGAAACTGATGATATTAGATTGTCTATGATATTAGAAGAGGTGTTTGAGGAATATGAGTAGATATGAATTAAAAGTACCAATGAGTTCAATTAACATAGAAACTTGGAAGCAAATCTTAGAGGAACTTCAACAAGTTGGAGAAGCTACATATATTATAGACGTAAATGAATCTAACACTTTCAGTTGGTTTTATAAGGGTGATTTTATTTCTGCAGTCCACGCAGTTCAAAAATCATCTCACTACGATATTCTGGATGAGTATGTATTATTTAACATTAATACAAAGAATATTGTTTCCGGTGATGATGAATACATTTTAGAGAGATTGTGGAAGAATAAAGAAAAGTATTTCTCTACTCTTATTTCCAATCTTAATAATGGCACTATTTTCTATTATTATTGGATGAGGGATATTATTGGAGAACGTTAATGAGAGACGCAAAAGAACTAGTAGAATTATATAATTTAATTAATAAATCTGATTTTAGACATAAATTATGGGAAATATCATTTTCAGATTCAGAGATTGATTTTAAAACAAGATGCACACTATGCGGAACATATCTAAGTGGTAAAATATTGTTTGACAGCAATCATTATATTGTGTATAATTATGTAGGATATGATGATGTAACTGTTCCTCTATCTAAGGTTGAATATGGTATTAAAGTTAGAGATGAGATTATTGTCAATCTATCTGATTTACTTTCAAGATTGATAGAGTTTTCTAATTTCTCTGATAAGAGGTTTAGTTATTTTGAGGAGTATTCAGCCCCCAGCGATACTACTGGTTGGAGACAAGTATTTATTGATGAACTAACTAACAGATTTGGAGATACTGACATTATCCTTAAGTCCATGAACATTAAATTAGTGATATGCTTTGATGAGCATACAGACTTGTTTAGTGTTATATTAAAAAGAGGGGAAGTATCACCTAGAAATAAGATACTTCTACAAGAAACCGTAGACGGAAGTAACTATAAGGAAGTTCTAGGCATCCTTGATAGGATTCATAGTGATTTTAAACATGACTTCTATGACATTAATGGGATAGCTGAACAACTAAAGAATTTTGGATATTAATTTATTAAAGTTGTTCCATTTATTTATTGAGGAGACAAAGGAATTTTATGGGTAAGGATTTGTTAGAAGATAGATTAGTTCGTCTTGGTGACATGATGGGTGATGGATTACATCTTGAACCTGGTGGAAAATGGATTGAATGGGAGTACAAGGAAACATTAAAAGCTCTTGGTCTTTTAGAATCTGTTAAACGAAAGAATAATTCTGATAAAATAAATGAGTTTATGGCTAATAGATTAAAAGAAGTTAAATGCACTTGTGGGTCAGAGCTAGTTCAGAGTAGAAGTGGTTCTTTTATCGGTAAATGCAATAAATGTGGCAAGAAATTTATTTTAGGAAGTAGGAGAAAGTAGTTATTATGAATAAACTAAAAGAGTTGTACACTCTAATATGCAGGACAGATTTTGCACTTAATATGGAATGGTTAGAATACGAGGATTCTGAGATTAATTTTGGTGTGGAGGGTACTCAATATTCCGTGTTATATTTAAGTGGTGAGATAGAGCTTAAAGATAGTAAATTCATTATGGATTGTACCTTAGAAATGTATAGTGTTGATAATGATACCACATGGAAAAAAGAGTATCCTATCGAGAATATTGGGGAAATTATTAATGATTTATCAATAGCAATTTCTAGGTTAGCCGACTTTAATAGACAAGTAGATAAGTACTACGAGAAGTTTGATGGGTATAAGTTTCCACAAAGTAGTGCTTGGAAAAAAGAGTTTGTCGAGAACCTAACTCATAAATTCGGAGGAGTTTGGTCACGATTTACACGGCATGGGGTTTACTTAATTATAAGTTTTGCAGAAGATACTAGCATCATTAGCGTTAGGTTATCTGTTGGTGTCCTTGGAACACAGGAAAAGGTATTGTATAAAGGTTGTGTAAGTGAAATCAATTATAAGGAAGTGTTAGAAACTGTAGACACGATTTACACTGAGTTTAAAGATAGTTCTAGGAATATTTATAATATCGAGGAAGAACTAGATGAATTGTGGAGATAAAGATGGGAAAAATAACTGAATTACAAAAACTAATTGAAAATACAACCTTTGACTTAGATATAGTTGATATGTATAATTGTCAAGACTTACTGCTTAAATTTTCTACTGCAAAGTGTAAAAGTGGATTATACTTAGAAGTAAAACTGGAACAAGAAATAGACATTTATATGACAGTAGACCTGTGTTGTGGAGATAAATTTCAACCAATGGTGGGGAAGTTCCCTCTTACAAGTGTGGATAGTGTCATTAGATTTTTAACTAGGATTATAAATGATACTTACACTGTTAGTAATGAAATTGGTAGTGGAATTTCTAAACTAGAAACACATATTATGCTTGCACCTAGTATAGACTGGGTGGATGTCTTTAAGAATGAATTAGTTAATATTTTTAAAGATTTTGAGGTAGATAGAAATAATGATTTAACGATTCATTTAATTGGAATAGATTTTATTGTAAAGTTTAATGACGATACTCATGCTTTCTCTGTCGATGTAGTACAAACTTCACATCCAGACAATAGCAAGACTCTATTAGTAGGTGTGGTATGTGATAATAATTATAATGAAGTTTTATCAAATATTAGAAACACCTTTGAATATGTTAAAAGTAGATTCTGTGACTTAGAGATGTTTTCTAATATGATTGTGTGGAGAAGATAGGAAGTTGTGCTATTTATATAATGAAGAGATAGAAAGTTGTAGGATATTATATGAGTCAAATAAGAGAATTACATGAGTTAATTCAGAATACAGATTTTGGTATTGAACTCTTAGACATATATTGTAATGGTTTTGAACTTAACTTTAATACTGCTGTTACAAAAACAGGAGTATATCTTAGGGTTGAAGTAAGTGGAGATACAGTTGATGATGAACAGATAGTTGTTGTTTCTGAGAAATTAGTGTATAATAATAAATACATACCAGTCTTTGAAGATAAATATACCAATGCAACGGTTAAGGAAATTATGAAGGATATATCCAATACAATTTCAAGATTAGCTGAACTCGACACAGGCCTAGAAAGTGGTTTTAAGGACTTTGAGGAGTATTCAATTCCTCGGAGTACAAAGGCTTGGAAGGAAGAGTTTATTGGAGAACTGAAAGACTTATTTGGTAGTCCAAGAACAGTAATTCTAGCCAGCGGTATTAAGTTGATTATTGCATTTGAAGAAGAAACTAACTTAATTAAGGTTGTATTGTCAAAGGGATTGTTCTTCAATGATGAAAAGACACTACTCCACGGCATTGTTAATGAAACTAATTATAAAGAAGTGCTAGACATTATAGAAAATATTTATAACGATTTTAAATACAAATTCTATGACGTGGATGGAATTGTAGAAGAATTAAAATATTTACATCATTAGGAAGGGTGTTTCATGGAAAGATTTGAAGTTAAAAGTACAAAGAAGATGGAAGAACTAATAAATGAGGTTGGAGATAAATATGGTTTAGAGTTAAATCACATTTCATCTAACTTCATTGGTGGAAATAACGCTTATTGTGGAAACGAGATATTAAAGGCTATTAATTGTAATTCTCTGCCAATACTTAGAACAGATGGATTTCTTCTTGGAGAGGATTCTGTGCATGTAGCATTCTATTTAGTGTTGCACACTGATATAGGAGAAATTAAGACACCACTATATTCAACCATAGTAAAACTTAGTGAAATTGAAGGAGTATGTTATAATGCTTGAGAAATTAGAAAAAGAAATACAAGAACAGTTTGAAGTAGAAAAGGTTATCTATGACCCATTTAATCCATATTCATTCTTGTTTGAGATTAACTTCAACCCATACTTAGGGGCGCTATTTGAAGTAGAAAAAGCACCAGAGGTTGACTGTTATATTTTAACTCATAGTGGACATTTTAATGCAGATGAGGGGGTAAGTACTCTTGGTGTTGTTAGATATACACTAAACACAGAAAGAGAACTATTAGATAAAATTAAAGAAGTGTTAGAAGATTATAACAAAGTAAGTGATTTACTAAATAATCTATATAGGGAGTAGTAATGTTATACGGTTTAGTAGATAAATATGCTGTAACAGACATACCTATTGATGTATGGATTGACATGTCAAGAGAGTGTTTTCCTTACACTCATGTACCACGGTCCAGAATTGCTGTTGGGAAAAATTTAAGTGAATTAACTGAGTATCTTAAAAAGATGGGATTAAAACATTATCACATCAGTTTCACAAATGATTTAGATGGTTATTTATGTGTTTATTTTGGTAATCTTGATAATTCAATTAGAAAGTTTACTTATACAGAGTTCTTTAATTTACTTTCAGAGCAAATTCTTCACGCTTACCTTGCACTTCTTAACACTAAAACGGGTATTGAGAACGTTGCTTATCCATATATCGAGCAAATCAAGGGTAAGGATGTATTGTTAAGTTTATTAAGAACGAAAATTGGTAAAGTTGATGTTGAAGAAGAAACAGCTAGTGAATTTCTACTTTCTGTAATTGAAAAGTATGAGAACTCTGAAGATTTAGAAGATTCTGATTACTGTTGGACTAATGACACACTTAGACTTTATAAGGACCTAAAGTGTCTTTATCGTGAGATGATTCAAAGTAGTGGGTTAACGAAAGTTTTATTTGAACTAGGTTTTTCTGGGTTTAATGACTTTCTTGAATTTGCTTTTGAGGAATATTTTAACAAAATTTAGCGGAGAGATTAACTATGTTAAATATACAAAAAGTTCGATATGGGCAAGGTAAAGGTACATTCACATCAAGAGATAAGTCACTGTTTTTCGAGATAGATGACGATGTATTTAATGAAATTGCCGATGAGGAAGAGTGTCAAGAAGTCCAAAATATTGATGGCAAATTAGTGCGTCGCTCATATGAGTTTAAACCTATGTCAAAGTATGAAATAGATGCTAAGAATATTGATTTAACTCAGCAAGAGTATTTAGAGACACTATATAATAAGCACTTTAAGTTATGCCAAGAGGAAGTGTATGATGCTCGTAAGGATAAAGGATACATCAATTACACAAAAGATTACGATAGTATGAAACCAGAAGATTATTACGGATTACTAGAAAAGTATTTCACTCAAGGAACACTCAAGTATCTTGATGGTGGTGTTGTCTTTGGTTATCTTGGACATGAAGAAAGAACATTGGAAACAGATAAGGTAATCTGTGAGTTCTTAGACAAAAATCCAGATATGAAGGAACGAGTAAATAGTGGATTCTTATGTCATAGTGCTGGTAGACATTACATGGACAATTGTCCTAGTCCAGAAGAGTTAAGAAAGTTCTTAGAAGAATTATAAGAGAGGATAATAAATAATGAGATTTATTTCAGAAGTAGAAGCTTGTGGTGAATTAGCAAGTGCTGTTATCTTAAAGGCATGTGAAGATTACTTTGTATGCAAGAGAAAGTTAGCAAAAGGTAAGAATACTGCTACTGGCATTAGTAATTGCCAAAAATTACTTGATGAGTGTGTAGATTTCTTTAAATCAGACCAGTATAAATTATACTCAAATGGTAATGAAGGTTTAGATGGTGAACGAGTAATGAGACATATTGATTCAATGGTAGATGACTATGTAAACTATCCTAATGATGTTTCACCATTTAAGTATCGAGTAGAAGAGGATGAAGAAGAACAGGAGTAACTACCTGTTCTTTCTTTTATATGAGAGAGGATGTGTAATTGTGGATTTAAAAAGACGAGAATTACAGAAGTTAATTAATAGAGAAAATGGTAAAAACTACCATAAGAATATTAACTTAACTGGGTACACTGTATATAGAAAAGATAGTTTTATTACATTCCATTTTGTACAGGTAAATGGTATAAATACTGTCATGATTGATTATATCTATGTAACCAGTAAGAAAGATTTAATTAAATTATTGTCTTTCTGTATTCATTACTTTGCAGGTAATAAGGTTCGCTTTATTTATTACAAGGAACATAAACGACAGGCAAATTATGTTTCTAAGTATTTCAATCTATTAGGTTTTAAGTTAGCAGATAGAGAAATGGGTTGGAAACACTATTGGCAAAGTACAAATGGATATAGTGAAAATGAAGTATTAGAAGCGTATTTGTAAGGAGAAATTAAATATGTTAATGACTGCAGAAGAGTATGTAGCAGAAAATAGTTATGTTCCTGCTTGTTATAATGCTCTTGGTGATGTTTGTGTTATATTTGAACATACAGACACAGGTTATGATATTAAGTTTTATTGCGAAATACCTAATGTTCTTGAAACAAAGAGTGTAGTACATTGTAGTACAAGTGAAAGGTTCTTGACTGAGTTCAAGGAAATGAAACCTGTTATAGATAAGTGGTTTGTACAGTTGAAAAAGATATATGATTCAAATATCAATTTAGTTAATTCTTTAACTAATGAGATTGATGTTGATTCACTAGATAAGTATATAGAAACTCCTTTAAGACTATCCATTGGGTATACAACCATATCATTAGGTAGCTATAATGGAGAACTTATTGGTTTCATATCTGATTTCAGAACAGATACATTCAAAACAGTTATTCTAACTGAGGATAATGTAAGAGAAATTATGGAATTAAACAAAGAACAGAATGACTATATTAAATCAATAAACGATGAAATAGAAGAACTTTGTGAATAAAAAGAGATAGGGGGATACTCAAAATGAGAAATAATAAATTCAGTAAGATACTATTGAGTATCTTCTGTTTTCTAGTATTAATAACATTACTGCCAAAGAACGTATTAGCAGATGATACTATTAAGTCTGGTGATTCAAATAATGGAACGTTAGATACCTCTGAGAGAGAAGAAAGAAAGCCAGAATACTCAAAAACTGATAGTAGTGGAGAGTATTATATTGCAAGTAATGAGAACCTAAAAGAGTTATTTACTTTCAAACTATCTAATGTAGCAAATGCATTAGAATGGTTATCTAAAACAAGTACATTCACAGTATTAAAAGAATATGTAGGAGAAGATGGTAATACTTATATAAAAGGGTATTATAATGTTCCAAACTTACAAGCATTAGCACTTAATAAAGTAATATCAAATATTGGTGATGGTTATACAAATCAAACATATAAAGTAGAAGATACTCAATGGTTAGTTCCTGTTGGTATCTCAGATAATATTATCAGTAGATATGGGTTTAAGATACCTAACTACACCTATTTAGGGGAATATCCAAAGGCTTATATGAGTTCAGATGGACTTGTGCCAGACGGTATTATTTCAGTAGTTATAAAAGGTATTACAGCACTATTTGGTGGAAGTTTTATTGATGTTCCAAGTAGTGAACAGTTTAATACTATTAACTATTATAATCATGGATATGGAACAAATTCCGAAAATGTAATCAACTTCTTTAAGGATAATTGGATTCCATATTTTCAAGATTTTATCTCTACAAGTCAGTTTAGTTCACCAGATGAGTTTAGAAAAGAATATGTTTCAAATGAAACAGTTACAAATGCTAAGAGTATTATAGAGAACTTATCATTAGATGTAGATGCTAATACTCATTTGGAAGGTGAAGAGGCTTATAAATATGCTAAGTCAGTTGTGGATAAGTTAGATGGTGCTACATATGATTCACATTATACAGCATTATTTGGGGATGGAGAACTTGTAGAACCGAGTCAAGCATATGTTCAAATGTTTGCGATTTGGAGACGTGACCATTCAGATAAATACCCTAAACAGTGGTCTGATAGAGAAACATTAATCAGAGCTATAAAGGATATGGATGATACTTTACCTGACTATGAGGGGTTAAAAATAACTAAGAAATCTGATGGGTTATTTGCTCAGATAGTGCAAAAGTATGAAGATGCAACTAAGAGTAAAGAACAGTATGATGCTTTTATTGAAAAGTTCAATAAAGACGATTCATATAGACAGTGTTTAATTAATAGTGATGAAGTAGGTGCTTGTAAGACTACTAGATTGGGTAAGGATTCTCCTGCTACAATCTCAACTGCTCATGCTTATGTATTAAGTGGTGTATATGAGATTACAAAGGATAAGAAAACTCTAACTAGAGAAGATACTATTAAAATCTTACAGAAATTACAAGATTATTGTGGTGGATATTACAATGAAGTATTATCTAACCTAACATTAATTATGAAATTAAATGCTAAGTCTGTTGGAGTAGATATTAAAGTATCTAACTCAGTAGATAGTAGGGTAATGCCTTTTGATATTGACACGATGTCAGATATTGATAGACAATCCTTTACTATAAAAGACCCTAGAGTTAAATTATATAAGGATAGTATGTTTGGAAGTTTAATTACTAAGTTTACTCCTTCCTTTAATTTTAATAATTATATTAAGTTACAGGGAATCTTGGTAGACTTAGGTGGTAGAATAACTGAGTTGAGTGTATTCTTCCAAACACTAATAAACTTTGATTTCTTAGATACAATTGGACTTAGCCCTGTGGATATGTTCACAAATGGATTTGCGACATTATTCTATTTAGTAGTGTTATTCTTAACTATTACAAGAATTGTTAAATACACGATTGAGTTTTTTAAGACTGGTAGATTTACCAAGATAGTTGCTGTATTCCTTGTGGCAGTATTAGAAGTTGGTTTTGTAGCAAATGTTATGATAAATCCTCAAAAGACTTGGGATGCTACAAAGAAAGCACTAGATACTGTTATGAATTTTGGGGAAAAGATTAGTATGGAACAACAACATGAGTTATCCTACATGTTTGGAGATAACACAAGTGGAGTTACTTATTATCTTCCGTATCTTGACCTATGGAGTACTTATAATACAGGGTATGGTATTTTAGATAAAGAACAGTATATTAAAAAATTCGATACAGAAGAAGTTGGAATGTATAGACCGAGAATAGCAGATAGAGATGTACAACATTGGTCTGTGGTTCTAGCAGATGCATTTAGTTACCATGGAGATAGTAATTCAATTTATAGTGTTGCAGATGGTAGTGGAAAACTGGTTAATGGTGGAGTTATCAATAACAACGCCTATAGAGTAGTAGACCACTTTAATGCACCAAGAGTTAATTACGAAAGATTATCTAATGGTAATATTAAGGTAACTGTTGCACAAAATGAGAACTATAATGGTAAATTCCAACATGGATTCTTTGATATTATTTCAAAGTTTATTGGTATTTTAAATGTATTCTTTATCTCACTGGTGAAGTTACTTACATTCTTCTGGTTGTGGTATAGAATATATACGTTTGTCTTTATTACACTTATGGAAAAGACTAGAAATAGGTCATGGTTAGATATTATTTCTGATACTCTTAGTCCATTACTAGCAATGATACTATTAGGAGCATATTCAGCATTAATTGTATATATTAATGGATATGTTTCTGGTCTTGTTGCTATTCTAATACAACTTGGTATCTTTATGACTACAAGAGCAATTATCTTAACCTGGAGTACAAATAAGTATTTCCCTAAGACGCTTGTACCATTAAAGGCATTATTAAATATGAAGGTTGTGTTAAGAGAAAGAAGAGATAGACTTGAAGATGAGGAAATGGAACGTACTGCTGAAAGACTTGGTTTAGACTTAACAAACGAGAATATGAATGACCGTGCTAAACTCAGGGAGGTATTATTCTACCCAGACGGTACACCTAAATATCCAAATGACAAGAGATATACTAAGTTGTATAGACAGTGGAAAGAAGATGTCGAACGTTCTAAGGAATTAGGTTTTGAATCTTCCCCTGAAGATAAGCAAGCAAATAATGCTATATCATCGTGGGATTTATCAGATACCGAGACAGAACAAGTACAATCAGAGAAAGATGAAGATAATAAATCTCCATTATCAAGTGCCGAATCTAAGAAGATTAATCAAAGTCTTGAAACATTGAAACATAACAAGATTACAAACATTCAGAATATGCAAAAGGATAGTGGCGAACCTCTTGAATACAAGAAGATTGGTGGAAGAAGAAAGAAGAAAGGTGGTAAGATGATACGTGAAGAAGATACTGACTAGAATATTTAGTGTTTTTATGGTAATGTTCCTCTTATTACCTACTTTTTCTGTTAGTGCAAACTACTCTACAAATATAGAGGATGAACCAGTTACAAGAGGGTCAAATGCATACAGAATTTGGAGTGTGTGTAAAGCACTTGGCATGAACGATTATGCGGCCGCAGGAATGTTAGGCAACATATTTGCTGAGTCAAGTGCTGACCCTACTGCTATTGAGGGTATTTATGGAGAATATGGAGATGCTAATGGTGCGAAGAAATCAAAGGCATTTAAAGATTTAAGTGCATATTTCAGAAATGATTTAGTACAGAGTTACATTAAGAGTGGTTGGAGTATATCAGGAAGTAGTGATAACTTTGGCAATACAGTTCAAAGTGTTACTGGTTCTGGTGGTCATACAATAAACTCTAAGGCATATTTAGGGGTAGATGGTAAGTATATTGTTGGTATAGGATTAATCCAATTTACAGGGCCTAGAGCAAGTAGACTTGTCTTGTGGGCAGAATCTCATGGGTTAAAGTGGTATGATATGAAAGCACAGTTAGCCTATATGTTGACTAAAACAGACCCAAAAGGTTATATTGATGGCAAAGCAGATTATATCATAGATACCTATGCTAAAAATGATTATACTAATGTGGATGATGCTACAAATGATTTCATGATTAACGTTGAGGGTAATACTCACAACGCAGGAAAGAGAAGAGAACTAGCATTAGACTGGTATAATCGTTTTCATGGGGATACAGGCGATAGAAAATATGGTGAGAAAGTATTAAAACTTGCCAACACTACTGTTGTCAATCCAACTAACGAACCAGAAGATAGAAGTATTATACAGGACTTAATTAGTCCAGTTATCAAAATGGCCCAAAATAGTGGTTTTATGTTTGACATAGGGCATTTAGGGGATAAATTTGCAAATGTTGCATCTACTGAAATCTATAAATCACTTAATGGTGGTGAAAGCAAGAATAAATACAGTTTGTACGAATTGTTTGGTTCTGATGTTCATTATTATAGATATTTAGGTGAGGTTACTCAAACAGTTGGCTTGGTAGACCATATCTATAGTACCGTAAAAGATGGAAGTACAGATGTTTCAATTGGTGATACAATATTTTATCAAAGTGATAGATATTTAAGTGCTAACGTATATGACGATAGACCTAGAGTACTGACACAACAAGAGATAACAGATGGAAAAACAGATGCAAGAGTATTCGCATTATCAAATAATAGATTTGATGGATATTCCTTTGTTGCAGGAGAGTTCTGGTTATCTGTTGCTAAGGTATTAACTTCATTCATTACACTGTTGATGAGTGATGCACCTATGGTTGGTATAATGGAGATATTTAAGACCATTTCAAGCACAGAAATCTGGGGTAAAATATTTGTACCTTTATTATATGTACTCACAAGTTATGGGGTAATATTTACCATTATTAACATTGTTGGGTTAGTAACCAAGTACATACATGGTAAAACTCATGCGTGGGCGATAGCTCAACGTGTATTTGCATCATTTATTAGTATTGGTCTTATCTTTACATTGGGAAATAATCCATCGGCACTAAGTAATGTGATTGTGGCAGGAACAACTTTTGTTGATAAGATATTTAACGAGGCAATCAACTTAACGTATCAAGAAGATGATGTAATCGGTAGTTCGGTAGCTTCTAAGGCTACTGAGGCTGCAATTTGGAAAACAGTAATCTTCGAACCCTGGATAATGGGTCAATTTGGTACAAGTTATGAGAACTTATATACACAATTCTCAGATGTTGGTGTAAAGTATAATCAATCTCATGCAACAGAGTCACAGATAAAAGCATTAGAAGAGGGTAAATTTACTTTTGATAGCGCTAGTAAGACAGGTGATGTATCTG